>Ga0116149_1004981_pt1 | contig 12724 bp, 13 predicted proteins | sample AD_UKC057_MetaG_FD_89787 | JGI IMG/M metagenome (GOLD analysis project Ga0116149, IMG submission 89787) | Active sludge microbial communities of municipal wastewater-treating anaerobic digesters from USA - AD_UKC057_MetaG | ecosystem: Engineered > Bioreactor > Anaerobic > Digestate | place: USA...
ATAACCTGTTCCTCATAGGGATAGAACGGTAACACAGGAGCCAGAACGGCTATCAGTATGTAGGCGATTGTTATCCACAAGCCGGCTAACGCCATTTTATTCTTTTTCAGGCGTTTCCAGGCATCAGCCCACAGCGAAACCGGTTTCACTGTCTGATCGAATTCGTTCGTGTCTTTGGCTGCGGTATTGTTCACAGTATTCTCCATCACAGTCCTCACTTGTACGAAATTCGCGGATCGATTGCGCCGTAGAGAATATCAACGACGAAATTCATAAGCACCAGAATTACCGAATACACAATTACAGTGCCCATTATCAAGGTATAATCCCGATTGAGTGCCGAATTGACGAAAAAACCACCAAGCCCCGGTACCAGGAATATTTTTTCCACAACGACAGATCCGGTGATAATTCCTGCAAAGGCAGGTCCGAGATAGCTTATTACGGGAAGCATTGCTCCCTTGAGTACGTGTTTTCCGACAACGACCGACTCCTTGAGGCCCTTTGCCCGGGCAGTACGGATATAATCGGAACGCAGTATTTCAAGTATGCTCGCGCGTGAAAGGCGAGCGATATAGGCAAAATAAGGAAACGAAAGAGTAAGCGCAGGCATTATTAGCGTTTTAAGACCGTTCCGGTCAGTAATCCAGCCCGAAGTAGGAAGCAGATCAAGCCATGTTGCCAAAATAAACATCAGTATGGGACCGATGACAAAAAGCGGAAGAGAAATACCAACGACAGCAATTGACATAAAAAGATAGTCAGCCCAGGAGTTTTGTTTGAGGGCAGAAACGATGCCGACCGCAATGCCTGATACAAGCGCAAGGGCAAGCGAAACAACGCCAAGGAACATCGAATTCGGCAAACTCTTGCCAATCAATTCATTGACGCTGTAATCCTTGTACCGGAATGACGGGCCAAGATCTCCTTTCAGCATATCCTTCAAATACCGTACATATTGCATTGGAAGCGGTTCATCCATGTGGTATTTTTTAAGAATATTCTGCAGGACTTCCGGAGGTACTTGCTTTTCACTTGAAAAAGGCCCACCGGGGGCGATGCGGATAATAAAAAAGCTCAGCGTAACAATAATAAATAATGTCGGAATAAGGCTGAGCAACCGGCGAATAATAAATCTTGACATGAAAATGCCTCTGGAAGAATTTGATTTGCGCACTAAAAAAACTGAGGGCCGGAAAAACAGTCGGCAGAATCGCATGAACGATCAGGCTTCAAGCTGGTCCGGCCCCGAAACCGGACTTAAGCCGGTTTCAGTGAACCGGCCGTATCATCGGAAAAAACCGATGACACGGCCATCAGAATCCATTTTGCAGACAGAAGATTTTCTTCTGTTACTTTGCTTTCTTCATTCCCTTATAGGGATGGATTCCGAGCGAGTTCGGGTACCAGCCGGTCCACTTTGACGTATCGATCAGGTGCTGATCAACGTAGAAGTACAGAGGCATAACAGCCTGATCCTGGGTAATGAGAATCTCTTCTGCATCATGGAGAACCTGCATGCGCTCCGCACCGCCGGGCATGGTTCCTGCCTTGCGGACAAGCTCGTCATACTTCGGATTCGAGTAGGCTCCGTCGTTATTTCCGGCTCCGGTCAGGAACATCTCGTGGAAGGTGTTCGGATCCTGATAGTCTCCGACCCAACCGGCGCGGGCAATTTCAAAGTCGTGGTTATGGCGCTGATCAAGGAAGGTTTTCCATTCGACGTTCTGGATCTGAATGTCGATCCCGAGCGTAGTCTTCCAAACCTGCTGAATGTATTCGGCAACTATCTTGTGGGCTTCGCTCGTGTTGTAAATAACAGTCTGCTTGGGGAAACCTTTTCCGTTCGGGTACCCTGCTTCGGCAAGAAGAGCTTTCGCGGCTTCGACATTATAGGGATTGCCCCTGGCAGGGGTATAGCCGGCCATCACGGGAGCGATCGAATCTGCGGGAAGCTGTCCGGCTTTCATAACCTTGTCGACAAGTTCCTGCTTATCAATCGCCATGTTGAGCGCCTTGCGGACACGGACGTCCTGGAGCGGTCCCCTGGTTACGTTGAATACATAGTAATAGGTCGCAACCTGCGGAGTTACAACGTAATCGTCGCGAAGCTTGATTTCATCAAGCATCGACAAGGGCGGGTTCGCGTTCCAGTCGATTTCTCCAGCGAGGAATTTCGAATAGGCGGTGTTGTTATCGTCGATCGGAAGGAAGGTGATGCGCGAAAGGAATACATTCTTCTTGTCCCAGTACTTTGCATTCGGAACAACAGTCAGCTTCTCCTGGGGAGCCCAGTCTTCGAGCACAAACGGTCCATTACCGACAAAATTGCCGGGCTTGATCCAGTCGGCGCCGAATTTCTCGATGGCGTGCATCGGCAGGGGGCTGAACGCATAATGCGCCATCATGTCGAGGGCATACGGAGCCGGACCGGTCAGGGTCACTTCGAAGGTGTAGTCGTCCACAGCCTTGATTGCGACACCTTCACGGGGACCGTTTCCGGTGTTGTATGCGTCGGCGCCTTTAACAACCATGCCGATCATGTAGGCATAGTTCGAAGCGGTTTCCGGATCCAGCGTGCGGAGCCATGAATCGACGAAAGTCTTTGCGGTGATCGCAACGCCATCGCTCCAGGTTGCCTTGCGGAGCTTGAAGGTGATGACAGTACCGTCGGGACTGATAGTCCAGCTTTCGGCAACGCCCGGTTCCGCATTCGCGGTTTCGGGATTATAGGCTACAAGACCTTCGAACAGGGCCATGTAGATACGATGCTCGGGAACGCCTTCGATTTTCGAAGGATCGAGACTCTGGGGCTCGGTTCCGTTTCCGATAATGAACTCGGCGCCTTTGGAAGCCGAGGCTCCGCCGCAGCTGACAAAAACCATTGAGGCAATCAGAAGGGCAGAAGTCAAGAACGTGATGATTTTCTTCATAAAAAATCTCCTCCATTTTGCGTATAGGGTAAAACGCTTTAGCAGTATATTGCATCAGCGCATATTTATGCAATAAAAAGAATATAATTTCTTTTTTTCTGTAAATAAATACTGAAGCTACTTAAGCAGAACTAACGAACAACCGCTTTTTTTGCGACATCACGAGCTTTTTGTCGATAGACTGCGGCCATCTCATGAATATTTCTCTTTTCGTACACTGCAGCAATCTCGTCCCAACAGCGAAAATCACCGGGGAAAAGGTCAACGGCTTTCCGGAATGTTTCAAGAGCCTGATCATGTTCACCTGCGTGATCGAGAAGGCGCCCCTCGATAAGCAGTGCATTTGCGTCTGGCTTGAAAACTCGATTGGCTTTCTGCATCAGTTTTAAAGCTGAATCAGAATTGCCCATACGATCGAGACAAAACACCAGATTGGCAAGAAGCGTACGATTATCCGGGTCCGACCGGAGCTGTTCCCGGTACAGAATAGCTGCCTGCCGATACTGCCCCGCCTTTCTCCTGAACAGGGCAAGCTGCCGTTCCAATGCAGCAGAACGCTCACCCGAGAGGAGCTGTTCAGTTGCATCCGCAGCTTCGCCCCACCGCTCACGATCCGCAAGAAACCTGATGTAGTCGCGCCGGATTGCGGTATTGTCGCTCCAGCGCTCAAGATACGCCTGATACGCGTTTTCCAATGTCTTGGCACGAGAAGATGTGGACGCCCTGTCGGATCCGCCATCGGTAAGCAGCGCTTCGCAACAGGCAATAAATCCGATGCTCGCTTCTTCGTCGTCCGGATCAATTTCCAGCGCTTTGTGATACCAGCCGGAAGCGAGGTCGGGGAGTCCCAGACGGTAATACGTAAGGGCGAGCGCAAGGAACAGTTCGGGAATAGCACCGGCGGTATGGATTTCCTGTTGAATTTCAGAAAGAATATCTTCGGGAGGAATGTCGAGGTGGGAACGGGCAAGAACTCGGTACAAAGATAACGCATCAGGATCGCAGCCGGCTTTGGCCGCCTCTGCAACCGCGGCGGCTAAAGACACCCAGTCGCGCATGCCGATGTGTACCATCAAAATCCCGTAATGCGGCGAAGGATTGCTGCGGTCGAGCGAAAGCGCGCGGCGAAAGTGCGCAAGCGCAAGGTGCGTATTTCCCAGATTTCTGAAAGCCTCGGCCATGAGAGACTGAACCTGGGCAGAATCTCCATGCGCTTTGATAAAAGACCGGGACGCTTCTACAGCCCCGGACCATTCTTCCCTGTCTATATGGTTTTTGATGATAGTCAGCAGGACAGCCGGCCCGGATGGATCTTCCGCCCCCGCAGACAGACCGCGGTCCTGCATCAATCTGAGTGCGCCCTCCATATTTCCGCTCTGTACCAGTGCCGAAACCGGATACCAGACAAGAGACGGATCGTCGGGAGCAAACATCATTGCAGCTTCGTACTGCCCCATCGCCTCGGCCGTGTACCCAAGATCGCGGAGCGCATGCCCCAGATACAGGCGGGGAACGACGCCGTCGATATCGTTATTGATTAAAAACGTGAGCATCTGGCGGGCTGTTTCCGCATCGCCCCTGCGGTAGGTTCGCACGGCCTCGACAAACAGGGCATTGCGATATCCCTGGTTCAGCTTTTCGTTGTCCGGATCGTCGTTCAGCGCCTGTTCGAATATGGAGCGGGCAAGTGAAGGCTTGCGGCATTTGAGCAGCGCAAAGCCCAGCATGGTGCGGGCATCGATCGATACCGGATTGTATTCCAGGCTTTTTCTGAACGCATGAACCGATCGTTCGAAATCGCCGTTTGAAAACAGCGACCGGCCCAAAAAAAACCAGCCGGCGCCGTCTTCCGGACTGAGGGCAAGATATGAACGGGCGCAACTGACGGCTCGGGCAAACATGGATTCTGAATGCCATGAGCGCGCAAGGTACAGAAGAATTTCAGGATGTTCCTCAGCAAGGCCGCGGGCAGCCATGTCTTCAAGAAGGATGATTGCTTTCTTGTAGTCGCGTTTCTGCCCGGCCTCCAGTACGCGCTTGAACTGTGCCTGAAAAGAACTGGTTCCCATATCTCCTGGTCTCAGCGCTTTCCGGCCTGGACCAGGGTAACCGCTGCAGTCACGACAATATCCTCAACAGAGCACCCCCGCGAAAGATCGGAAATGGGTTTGGCAAAGCCCTGCAGGAAGGGACCGTAGGCTTCCGCTCCAGCGAGCCGCTGGACAAGCTTGTAGCCTATGTTTCCGGCTCCAAGATCGGGGAATACGATTGTATTGACTTTTCCGGTTATCGGGCTGCCCGGAGCTTTCTTTTGCGTAACTGAGGGTACGAGGGCGGCATCGGCCTGCAGTTCACCGTCAAAGGCGAAATCGGGTTTCCGCTCGCCAAGCAGGCGGACGGCTTCCTGCACGCGAAGCACATTTTCGTCCTTGCCGCCTGAGCCCTTTGTGGAAAACGAAAGAAGCGCAACAACCGGATCGGTTCCGATGAACTCGCGGCAGCTTTTCGCCGCAGATACCGCAATGTCTGCGAGCTGTTCGCTGGACGGAGTGGGAATAACGGCGCAGTCGGAGAAAATCATCAGACCGTTCGAACCCCAGGAGGAGTCTTTCATTTGCATCACAAAGCAGGAAGAGGCCGTTTTCGTTCCGGGAGCAGTACCGATAACGGTAAGACCAGCGCGAAGCACGTCGGCGGTGGTATTCTCGGCTCCGGCAACCATGGAGTCGGCAAGATCATTACGCACCATCATCGCGCCGAAGCGGAGGCTTCCGGCCATATCGATTTTAGCCTGCTCCGGAGTCATTCCCTTGGCTTTGCGCTTTTCATAGTATGCGGCGGCGAAATCGGCGAGCAGAGCCGAGGTTGCGGGATTGATCACGGTAATGCCGTCGAGGCTGACAGAGGCAGCTTTGGCAACCGATGCAACCGCAGACTCTTCACCGAGCAGGATTACTTCCTGTGCGATTTTCGCGTCGATAATTTTTCGGGCTGCCTGCACGGTGCGCGGTTCGGTTCCTTCCGGCAAAACCAGCCGGTTCTGATACGCGACTGCAGTCGCTTTCATGGATTCGATGAATTGCATATCGTTATCTCCTAATAAATTGTTCAAAAAGTCGAACTACAGGATACTCTTCGCGAACGTTTTCCGCAAGGGAGTACCGATTGACATCCCCGGCCAGTTGCCTTTAGCCTGCACTCATGAACAAGACTGGAATCATCGGACTTGGCCGCTTTGGTACGTTCTGGACACGGGTTCTTGCACACGGCTGGGAAGTGTACGGATATACCAGAACAATTCCTGCACAGCCGCCCTGCGAGCTGCTGTCTTTCGATGAACTGTGCACGCTTCCGGTACTCTTCCTGTGCGTACCCATACGAACCATGCCCGAGATGCTGGACCGGATGGCCAGCCGCCTCAAACCGGGAACGCTCGTCATTGACACCTGTTCCGTCAAAATGGAACCGGTACGATGGATGAAGGAACGCCTGCCCAAATCGGTGGAAATCATGGCAACGCACCCCATGTTCGGCCCCGAATCGGCAAAGGAAGGCCTTTCTGGTCTTCCAATGATGATGCATCCCGTACGAATGGCCGACGCCCGGTATCAGGAGTGGCTGCACTACTTCAGATCGCTCGGTATCATGGTCGTCGAAATGACACCCGAAGAACACGATCGCCAGGCCGCAATGAGCCAGGCATTAACGCACATGATCGGACGAACGCTCAATGCCATGGGGATAGATGAAACCCCGATCGGTACGCTCTGGTACCGGAAATTGCTTGCAATTTGCAGACAGGTTGCCAAAGATTCGCCGGAACTGTTTTTCGACATGCAGACACTGAATCCGTATGCCCCCGGGATGCGTTCGGACTTCATGGATGCCTGGAATACCGTCTGTACCAGCTTGACCGATCTCTCCAAAGACGGCTAGTATCTTAAATTATGGTAGACAATACAGATAACGACCTTCTTGACCTGGATGAAGAAGATTACGATACCGTACTTTCCCCCGATATAGATTTTACCGGCACGATCAACTTCGAAGAACCCTTTATGATCAAAGGCACCGTCACCGGAAAAATTGATGCAACCAGCGACCTGCTCATCGAAAAAGGGGCCAGCGTCAAAGCGGAAATCAAGGCAAAACGAGTCGTCATCAAAGGCTCCGTCGAAGGAAACGTAGAAGCACAGCAGATGGTGCATGTATTCAGTTCCGGAAGCTTGCACGGAGATATTTCCGCACCCGAAGTTGTACTGGAAAGCGGATGCTTTTTCAGCGGCATTTGCACCATGAACAGGTAAAGAATGCTTCGTACGCTCTTTTACGCTGCAGTGCTCGTTGTCGCCATACTTTCTCCCGCAGCCGGTCAAACCAAAAAAGACGCGCTGGTGTTGTATCGCCAGGCACAGTACGCAGAATCGATTGCTGTGTGCCTCGAAGAAATCACCGCAAATCCGTCCAGCCTGGAAAGCCATGTCGTTTTATGCTGGGCGCTTGTCGCCGCCGGCCGATACCAGGAGGCGGAAACCTGGGCCGAGAAAGGGAGAACCATATCCCGCTATGACCCCCGCCTTATCGAAATACAGGCAGAAGCGCGCTTTTATCTTGGTTTGAACGAACAAGCCCTGCGTCTTTTTCAGGAATATATAAGCAACGCACCGAACGGAACCCGCATTTCCAGCACATACGCATTTATGGGAGAAATCTATCTGCGGCAGGGACAATTCCGCCATGCGGACATTGCCTTCTCTACCGCAGTCGAGCTAGAAAAAACAAAGGCGGCTTGGTGGGTGCGACTGGGGTATGCACGGGAAATGGCAAAAGAATACCGGCAGTCTCTTGAAGCCTATAACAGGGCGCTGGAGCTTGATTCCAGCCTGCAGGATGCTTCGCGCGGAAAAGCCCGTGTTTTGGCTGCACTCTGACCGCCGCCTCCATTGCAGGTACTACTATGGAAATCATCCATTTCGAAACGCTCGGCTGCAAGCTAAACCAGATTGAAACAGAATCCATAGCAGATGCCTTCAGCAAAGCCGGTTTTAAGCCGGACCTTGGAAGAGAAACCTCGGGCGACAATCAAAGCGACAGCGCAGTATACCTACCGGTAGGTATACCGATTTTATCTATTATCAACACCTGTACGGTAACCGGTAAGGCAGAACAGAAGGCGCGCAGACTCATCAGGCTTCTTCTGCGCAAATATCCGGCCTCTCCCGTCCTGGTCACCGGCTGCTACGCCGAAGTCGAACAGGCCTCTATCGCCGCAATCGATCCCCGCGTCATCGTCTTCCCGGGCTCCGTCAAAGGAGCACTCGCCGAACTTCCCGAATTCCTTCTGGAACGGGAAACCCGCAATCCCGGAGAGCCCGTCAAGGCAATACTCGAATCCTTCTGCACCCGGGCCCGGGAAACAGACGGCCAAACATCCCACACCTTCGCACTGGCTACCGACACCTTCATCGCCCATTCCCGCGCCTCAATAAAAATCCAGGACGGATGCAACAACGCCTGCTCCTACTGCCGCATCCGCCTGGCCCGGGGCAAATCGGTCTCCATAGACGCCGCAGAAGCGATCGAACGAATCCGCCGCATCGAAATCGCCGGATGGAAAGAAGTCGTCCTGACCGGAGTCAACCTCTCGCAGTACCGCTCCCGGGGCATCGACTTCGCAGGACTGCTCGCCCGCATCCTCGACAAAACAGACTCTATCGCAATACGCATATCAAGCCTCTATCCCGAACGGGTCAACGCCGAACTCGCACCCATCCTGACCAACCCGCGCATCCGTCCCCATTTCCACCTTTCCGTCCAATCCGGCAGCGACCGCATCCTGGAAAGCATGCGAAGACCCTACCGCGCACAAGATGTCGCACAAGCCGTATCCATCCTCCGCACAGTCAAGAAAAATCCCTTCCTCGCCTGCGACATCATCGCCGGATATCCCGGCGAAACAGACGAAGATTTCGAACACACCCTCACACTGTGCAAAACAGCCGAATTCGCATGGATCCACGCCTTTCCCTTCTCGCCCCGGCCAGGCACAGAAGCCTGGAGCATGAAACCGCACATACCGGAACGAATCGCAACAGAACGGGTTGACAGACTCACCGCCCTTGCCCAGGAAAACCGCCGCCACTACACCGAATCCTGGATCGGAAAAGAACTCGCAGCCATCGTCGAAAAAAAAACAGGAAACGGATCTATCCACATCCTTACCGAAAACTATCTCGAAGCCGAACTGCTCCTGCCGCCGGGCACAGCAACACCGGAACCCCATCCCGGAAGCGAAATCCGGGTACAGCTCGACTCGCCCGGAATCGCCCGATTGAGCCGAACGTGCGCGCAATAAAAAGATTTCCGGTTGAGCTTTACCGGATCATGGTTTAAACTGAAACAAGGAGGCCAGATATGAAACGCATCACGCCGATGCCCCTCGCACTGGCAATCGCGGGAATAGTGGCAGCAGTATCATGCGCATCCTGCAGGCAGCTGTACACCACCTCTCTGGCTGCGTCCCTGGCGCGCGATTCGGTCAATCTTTCATCACGCACAAAAACCAGCGATCTGGTCGCATTGGCAAAAACCGACGCTGCCGGAGATTCCGCCCTTGCAAAAGAAGTGCTGGAAGTTCTTTCCGGAAAAGATACAACCGAGATAACGAACCTCGCGCTGGACGACAAAACAGCAATCCTCAACTTGGCGACAACTGCAACAGTCAAGCTCTCCGATCTCACCGCGATTGCGGCAAAAGCAGGTACCGACGGCGCCGACACGGACGCGCTTATCGAACAGGCGTTCGACGCATTCGACAACACCGTCCAGTTAGGTGCGGTCCAGACTCTTCTTGCCGATCGGGAAACACTCGAACAGGCACCGGTGGAAACACTGGTGCTCGCATCGGCTGTTGTAGCAGCGGACGTTGCAAAAGACATCGGCACCGGTCTTCTCATGGAAATTCTGGAACAGGACAATCCGGACATCTCCGCCCTGCCTGCAGACCAACAGGCAAAAATCGAGCTGGTTCTGAATGTAAAAACTGCTCTGGACCAGCGCTCGGCAGAAGACCTGGAAGCGGCCTCAATCGGCGGCTTTAATCTGGCAGATCTTCTTGGAGGAAGTCCGATATGATTCCGTATACACCATTGATTCGCTCCCGTTTCACTGCCAAACACCTTCTGATAGCCCTCATCCTGGCATCGGCCAGCCCGCTCGCTGCACAGAACTTCACTCCGGTCACCCCGGAGATAGTCTCAGCCCGGCTTGCCGGCTTTGGCGGAGCATACAGCTCGATGCAGGCAGGCTTCGACACACTTTCAACCAATCCCGCAGCTCTTGCTGCCGTAGACAAGGAATGGTCCATCGCCCGGCTGGCAGTCAATGCCTCCGGCCCCCTGTTCGACCTGGCATCCGTGCTTCAGGCAGACGATCTTACTGACGGAATCCTGGATCTGATAAGTAAAAACGAAGGAATACATCTGGGATCGTCCATAACCGGTCCGCTTGCGTTCGGCCTGGTCGACCGCAACTTCGGGTTCGGCCTTTTCAACCGGAGCGTAGTCAACGCCTCGATTCCCTCCATTACAAGCGCAACTGTCCTGGCCGGAGAAGAACTGCAGCTTGTCGGCGCCTACGGCCTGGACGTCCTGACACACAAAAAGCACGCACTTGCCGTTGGACTGCAGCTCAAGGGTTTTTTCCAAACCTTCCTGACCGAATCCGGAACTGCGATAGCAGTACTTTCTACCTTTACCGGCAGCGAAGGTTTCAAGCCCCAGAACATACCAACCATACTGGCAACCGGCTTCGGAGTGGATGCCGGCCTCCTGTACCGGTTCGGATCGCTCCTTAACGTCGGCATTGTGTGCCGTAACGCATTTACGCCCGTATATATTTCCAGCTATGCAACCTTCACCGATTACCTTGACGGAGTGCCTGCCGGCGACACCAGAAGCGACCGGCTGGAACCTGAACTGGACGCAGGCGCAACAATCAGAATTCCCCTGCCGGAAAACTGGATTACCGTTACTGAATTCCGTGTCATGGCCGATTACCGGAACATTCTTGACCGCTTCAAGCCCGCCGCAAGAAATCCGGTGCTCGAAGCCGCTGTGGGAACCGAATTGCGACTGCTGGATGTAGTCAGCCTCCGCGCAGGCATCAGCGAAACGTACCTGTCATCCGGTCTTGGACTGGATTTATCCTTCTTTACCATCGATTTTGCCATGTACGGCAGGGAACTCGGAAGAGAACCGGGAAAACGCCCCCTATTAAACATGGAACTCCAAATAAGCATGGAATACTGATCCAAACCTGCAGCACCCCTGATTTCTCGCATGAGGCTCTTTCAAATTTTCCGACTTTTTAAATCGGCCCGCATATCTTGTATTTTTTTTGCCCTCGATATTGACAAAAAACTCCCTTCAGGCTATTCTCGTTTTCGTTGTCAAACAACCGGGCCACTAGCTCAGTAGGTAGAGCAACGCCCTTTTAAGGCGTGGGTCGATGGTTCGAATCCATCGTGGCTCAAAAAAAAGACCTGAATCGAAAGATTCGGGTCTTTTTTTTATTCTTGCCACGATGGATTCGAACCGAAAGGTTCGCCGACCGAGGGGAGGAAAAGCCGCCAGGGATGGCGGCGACAGAACCTTGAGGCGGCCTGGAAGCGACGCGCACGATGCGCGGAGCTGGAAGGCGAATCCATCGTGGCTCAGTTTTTCAATAAAAACCGTAATCCTCAAGGGTTACGGTTTTTTTATTTTAAAGCCTGCTCAACTACTGCCAGGATAGATTCGTTGTCCGCTTGCCGATATGCCCTGCCGCGATTACAATGAACCGCCGGAACGGATGCTTCCGGGAAGAGGAGCAAAATGAAAAAACCGGTTGCACCGTATGTGCTTGTATGCATCACATTTGCCGTTAATTTTGCTGCCGACAGAATCACAAAGCTGTTGGCCGAGCTGTATCTACAGGGCCGGCCTCCGACAGGATTCCTGAAGGATATCATTATCATCACCTATACCGAAAATACCGGCGCCTTTCTGAGCCTCGGCAGGAATTGGCCGATCGCGGTCAAGTACGCGCTCCTTCTGGTCATCCCGGTCGGCATTTGCCTGTTTGTTCTCGGGTACTGCCTGTTCAGGGAGCGGAACCCGCTCAGGATCATCCTCCTGACGACCATTGTCGCCGGCGGCTTGAGCAATCTGATCGACCGGTCCTTCAATAATTTCGCCGTCGTTGATTTTTTGAATTTCGGCATCGGACGGCTCAGAACCGGCATCCTGAACGTAGCAGACCTTTCCGTCACCTTCGGCGGCATAGCCCTGATACTGAGCGAAGCCAAGAAAAAGGATGCGCCTGCGCAGCAGTAGCACTCTTTCGGGAACCGAACGCAATCGCTATACTGTGTCCATGACTTTACGGAAACACATCGCCGTCCTGGCCTTCAGTCTGATCGCTGCCGCGTCCGGGTTCTGTTCGGATAGCGACATCTGCGGGAAATACGTCATTCAGAACGCAGTCGGCGACTATCAGGGAACACGGTATTTTGAAATCAGCCGGAACAGGTATCAGGAATACGAGGTGGAAGCCGAAAACTCGTTCCGGAGCGTCGCCTATTTCGATGGAGAGAACCAAGAGTTGTTCTGCGTGATCGCCCCGCGCATCAATACAACACGCTGATGAAATTCAGGATTCAAGCCGGGTCGTTGAAAGTTTACTCGCTGAACAACTAAAAGTGGACTGCATATCCCGGAGAATACCGGAAGGAATCATCCGGGGCTCCCGGA
>Ga0116149_1004985_pt1 | contig 12714 bp, 15 predicted proteins | sample AD_UKC057_MetaG_FD_89787 | JGI IMG/M metagenome (GOLD analysis project Ga0116149, IMG submission 89787) | Active sludge microbial communities of municipal wastewater-treating anaerobic digesters from USA - AD_UKC057_MetaG | ecosystem: Engineered > Bioreactor > Anaerobic > Digestate | place: USA...
ACATACCTCACCACCTTTGAGCTTACCTTAAAGAACAAAAAGCGGGATTGGGAGACCATAAATAATGATGTTCAAAGATACGGGGATAAGTTCAAAGGCTTTTATCAGGAGGAAACAAGCGGGAAGATATATGCCATTATCGAGCAAAGAATAATGGATGCAGACGGATTTGCTGAAACAAAGTATAAAAGGATGAGTGTCGTTGCTGATTCGTTTGTAGAGCGAAGAGATCTATCTGCAAAGTACAGCGAATTAGATTCAAATGCAGCAAAGGACATCTGGAATACCGAATTTGTCAATTACCCAGATACCCGTAAGAAAACCGAGACTATTGTAAAAGGGCTGATACTACCGATATGGAACAAGTTGCCTGATAATATCAACGTCCGCAGATATGTTGACGAGAATGGGGTGGCTCATTTAGGAAGATTCTTTAATGCCAAGGAGATCCAGCGCATAACCGAACAGTTTGATATTGAGAATACCCAAAAATACTCCTCACAACAGATCAAAGAGATCATAAAAGAGGGAGGTATGGTAAGAATGTCAAACGGATTTGAGTTCGTGAAAAGTAAATACCAGGGACTTTCCGTTGTAAAGATAAATAATACCACAGTTTACCGGGACCGTGACCGGCTTGAAAGGGCCGGAGTAATGTTTGCAGTCACCAGCTCCCTGTCAATGAGAGGTGATTTTTATATCCCGATGGACAGGTTTGCTGATGTATTCCCGAACATTGAAAGCATGTTTAACTCTTCAGTTGTCCATGCTCAGGATTCAGACGGTAACTTTGTTATTGCTACACAGGCAAACTCTGGTGAAAATAATGTATCTTTGGTAAATGATGAGGCAGAAGCATATATTAAGAAAAACGAAGTCTATGCGCAAGCAGCCCCGGACAAAGACTGGCCCGAAGGAGTATCCCATGTCTCAGAGCGAGCCAGAGGTACTATACCAGGACAAATTAATCTATTCGGGGAGAACGATTATTCTCCCACCCCCGGACGTGGTGATGCAACCTACGCCGAAAGGATCATATCCAACAAAGGAAAATTAGAGTTTATTGGTGCAAAGCTTACCGGACCTCCCGAAATCAAATCGCCTGAGGACGTGGCTTTCTTGTTTAAAAACCTTGAATCAGCAGCGACAGAAAATGCTTTTGTAGTACTTATTGATAAGGACAATAAGTATAAAGTACTTTATCTGTCAACAGGCAGGACCAATGCTACACTCGTAGACATTAAGCTGGTTGCGGCTGCAGCACAGGAATTTAATGCCCAAAGTGTGTATTTTGTTCACAATCATCCTTCTGGATCCTTAAATGCTTCACAAGCAGATATGGATGTCCATAGAAAAATGGAGGCTGCCCTTAAACCATTTGATATTGTTCTTGAGGATTCAATAATAATAGATCTTGACAGTGGTAAATATGGGGTATTTTCACAAAAAGACTATTATGAAACAGATTTTAAATATAGAGAATCTCAACTACGGGAGCCACAAGAAAAAGTAGATGTTTATCAATTCGACAGGCAGAAGCTCTACACTCCCAAAACAGAGATGACGTGGATTAAACAGTCAAATGATGTGGCTGAGTACCTGAGTAAGATGAAAAGAGGGGCTACCCCAAAGCTTCATGCAATAATTCTAAATAACCAGAACCGTATCACCCGATATGTTTTGTATGATGAAACAATCAACCGGGAAGATTTAATAAAAGAGCTTATTTATGAGATCGGTAAGCATGGAGAATCTGTCATACTTGCTTCTAATACCGCTCCGGCCTATGGATTCACACAGGCAATTAATAAGGGATTATCAAATATAGGTGGTCAACTTCTTGACTTTATCCATATCAAACAGTCTGATGACATAGTTAATAACTATGATAGCATGGGAGATATGGGGCTACTGGAACCCAAAGAGGAATACAAAACAGGGAAAACCGAAGTCAATGATCCTAAATTTGCAGGAGATTATCTTGAAAGTAATCTCTTAACCAATGCAGCCCAGACTTACCGTGAGAAAAAAGCCAGGCGCACCATCGAGGAAACCAAACAGGGGATCCGGGAGTACATTCAGGATCTCAACCTGCCTATCCGTAAATTTGAAGAGGAGGTTTTAAAACGTGGTGGCAAGCAGGATAATGAATCTAAGCCATACCGTGATACCAGTTTGTCATTTGGCCGTCAGGAGAAGCTCTACAATGACTTCTTTGACCAGAAGATGAAACCGGTCCTTGCTGCCGTTGCGAATATCAAAAAGTCAGGTGTATCAGGAGAAGAAGTCCTGCCGTACATAATCTGTAAGCATGCTGTTGAGAGAAACAGGGCATTCCGGGAAAAAGAACTGGCCGAGTTTATTGAAAACAACCCGGAGGCAGGACCAGAGGAGATCAATGATTTTGAAATGAGTATCCGCAATAAGGATTACTCCGGAGTGATGCCGTTTGACCGTGAGGGCAAATATACAAGTCCTGATGATCTTGCAAAGGATATAGTTAAGGAATTTGAAGCCCAGGTTATTAATAAGAAACTCATAGATGATCTCTGGGAGAAGCTCCGGGAGTCTAATACAGAAATCCTTAATACATGGGAAGCCGGACAGCAGATCTCGGCAGATCAAAAGAAAGAGTACCTGGATAAATTCAAATACTTCGTTCCTCTTCGAGGATGGAGAGAAGGGGCAGCAAAAGAACTGAAATATACCAGAGGTCAGGGATTTTCCAATTCACTCCGTCATGCCGAAGGAAGAAAATCACTTGCTGATAATCCACTGGCATATATTCTCAACGTAGAGTTCCAGGCAATAGCCGAACAGGTCACTAATGAGGTCAATAATTCCATGCTGAATCTTATTATCCGCAATCTTGGCAATAATGAGATACATGAGCTGGCTACTCTTAAAAAGCTTTATTACCTGAAGGTAAATCTTCCGGATGGATCCTATGAATGGGAGCCTACTCTTACAAGACCATCTGCAGAGCAGTTTGCCAGGGATGAGGCAAGGACAAAGATCTTCCGTGAGCACGAACGGTTAAGAGCTCCTTCACAGGCCCGGGAACATGAGGTTATCGTTAAAAAGCCCGGAGGGGATATGGTAATGATCTTTAAAGGTAAAAACCTTCCGGTCGCACAGGCTTTAAATAAGCAGAACTATATGTACCGTCCTCTCCTTGCTATGTTTGGAGATGATACAAGGAAGGGATTTCATGGAGGATTGGCTACTATTGCCCCTCTTAATAATATGCTTAAAGCAGCATATACCTCATGGAACGTTGTGTTTCCATTTACCAACTTCAAGAGGGACTTCCAGGAGGCATCAATCACACAGGCAATAAAACAGGGAACTGGTCTAAGGGTAATTCGTAATTATAAACATACCTTTCCCGCAATCATAAGATATATTGCAGGGAAACAGAATCTCAGTAATAGTATTGACCAGAAGCTTGACGAGTTCTATAAAACCGGAGGAGCAACCGGATACACCCATTTAAAAACTCCTGAAGAGATCGAAAAAGATATCAACAAGGAGATAAAACGGATGGTCCGGGCAGGAACACTCCGGGGTGATATGGTTAATACAGCACATAAGCTCTTAACCGGCATTGAATACTGGAACAGGATATTTGAGGATGCAACAAGGTTCTCTGTCTACCTGGCTTCTCTTGCTGCCGGTAACACAAAAGAAGATGCTGCTTCGGATGCAAAAGAGGCATCAGTCAACTATAACCGTAAAGGAAAAGGAAGTAAAGCCTGGGATGCATGGTTCGCGTTCTTTAACGTGGCCATACAGAGTATGCAGAAGAACTTTTCTCTTGCTAAGAACTACCCTGGTAAGTTCAGCGCAGTGGCTCTTTCGTATGTTACAGTGGGATTCCTTGAAGCTATGATGAATGCCTTCTTTGATGATGATGACGAGACATCATACTACAACATCAATCCATACATGAGGCAGAACTACCTTGTTATCCCGAATATCCCTGCACTACTCAGGGGCGAATCTAAAGGAGACAAATACCTGAGCATACCACTACCACAGTTCTGGAGAGGATTCAAGAGTATGGGAGCCATAGGATTCGATATAGCAGCAAAAAGAATGAACGTGAAAGAGGGAGTTATGAACGCTCTTGGAAACTTCGGATCTGCACTATTGCCGGTTGACATTGGTGGATTCTGGAAGTCCGGGGAATTCAGCTTTGCCCCTATTATGCCTACGGTTATCAAGCCAATAACAGAGGTGTTTGAGAACCGTAACTATATGGGCTATGCCATCAAGAATGAGCCATTCACAAGGGAACAGGAAAAGAAACTTGCAAATGCTGGCCTTGGAAAGAAGAACGTAAGTCCGGCTGCCAAGTTCATAACTGACATGCTCTTCCGTTGGGGTGGTGGGGACAGTAAGTATAAGTACTATTATGACAGCTATAAGGAGAAACAACGCAAAGTCCCGGGGATACTTGACATAAACCCATCCACATTAGAGCATCTGTTTAAAGGATATACCGGAGGCACCGGAGCTGTATTCTCAGATATGATAACAACAATATCACAAGGATTTGATACTGAGCAGGATATTGATTACCGCAACGCCCCCTTTGTGAACAAGTTTATCCGGAAAATACCCGAGGCAAAATGGAATGTTATATCTGAGTATTATGATCTGAGGGATGACAGCAAAATAACCAGTGATCTCAGTGCAAATTATTTCAAAGAAGGTCAATACGAAAAAGCCCTGGAGATTATGGGTGATGAGTACCTGATGAAGTACGTTGAGACATTCAAACATTATGAATCAGCCCTGGATGATGCCAAGAAGGACACAGATTTTGACGAAGTGGAGGGTAATTACAGGGGTATTGAATTAATGAGGCAATGTATAAGCGACATAAAAGATCTTAAAGAACAATTTGGGAGGAAATAAATATGAAGATCATCAAAACAAAAGAGGAAATCCAGGGGTTCAGTAATAGCACACTTGGAATGAGAAAGCAGAAAACCATTCCCCTAAAGAATGTTTCTGAGATATCTGACGAGGTGAATGAGAACATGCAGCTCCTCGAAGATTGCCGAAGGTATTGGGACAGCCTGAGAGACTTCCGGACCCGTAGGCTTCGTAACCGTAAATATTACCGAGGGGATCAGTGGAGTGATCAAATAGAGGATCCCGACAATGAAGGTGAATATATCACAGAGGAAACATATCTCAAAAACCAGGGGAAAGTCCCTCTAAAGCAGAACCAGATCCGTCAGCTGGTAAAAAACCTTATTGGCCAGTACAGGAGTAATCCTTCCAAAAGTATTGTTGTTGCCCGGGCCAGGGAAAATGCACAGGCAACAGAAATGCTTAGTAATGCCCTGCAAGCCGCAGAACATAATAATATGTTACCAGAGCTTGATGCAAGGATATTTGAAGAGTTTAACCTGTCAGGGGCCGTTCTTCAGAAGATAGGATATAAATATTTTAAGGAGAGAAACCTTGAGGATCTCTATGTTGAGAACGTCAACCCTAACAGGATATTCTTTAACTCAGATGTGGCAGATATCCGGCTACACGACCTCCGGTTAATAGGTGAAATAATTGATACAACGGTTGATGATATTGTGAGTGTGTTTGCCAAAAGCCAGGCAGATGAAGAGAAAATCAGAGAACTATATGCAGGGCTTGTTGACAGGACATACCTCTCGGATCATGGTCTCGATGCAACAAGGCTGGATAATATGGATTTCTATAACCCAAGGGATTCAAATAAGGCCAGGTTATTTGAGATATGGAGGCTTCGTGGAGAATGGAGGATATATGCACATGACCCCATGGACGGATCATATAGTATTGTCCCTTATACTCTTAAAGAGATTGCCGAGCAAAACCTGGAAAGGGTACGTCTTGGAACCGAACAAGGACTACCACAGGAAGAAATACCTCTTGTTGAGGCTGAGGAAAAATATGAACAGTTCTGGTATGTTAAGTTTCTTACACCCTTTGGCCACTGTCTCTATGAGGGAGAGACACCATACAAACACGAAGAGCACCCTTACGCCATAACTCTTTATCCTCTTCTGGATGGGGAAGTGTGGGGATTTGTCGAGGATATAATTGATCAGCAAAGATATATTAACCGTCTTATTATTCAGATGGACTTCATTATGAGTGCATCCGCAAAAGGCGTGCTCATGATCCCGGAAGATATTATTCCTGATGGCATGACCCCTGATGATTTTGCCCGGGAATGGACCAGGTTTAATGGAGTGATAACATACGTTCCAAAAGCTCATGGGAAGATTCCTGAGCAGATTAGTGCCAATTCAACAGGCATCGGGCTTAATGAAATGGTAGCCCTTCAAATGAACCTCATACAGGGCATCTCCGGTGTGCATGATGCAATACAGGGTAAGACAGCCGTTTCGGGGAAACCAGCTGCTCTATATGCCCAGGAGGCTCAAAATGCTTCACTCAACACACTTGATTATATGAGCACCTTCCGGTATTACAAACAGAAACGGGACATGAAGGCACTAAAGGTAATAGTCCAATATTACAACGAGAAAAGATACCTCTCTGTAAACGGAAGGACTATAAACGAAGATACAAAGCTGTATGATCCCGAACTTGTCCGTGACCTTGACTTTGATGTAGTTATTACACAGGGAATGGATACACCGGTTTACCGCCAGCTGATAGACGAAACATTATTTAAGTTGCTCGAAGGACAGCTTATTGATCTTGAGATGTTCCTTGAGCATACCTCTTTGCCATTCGCTGATAAGTTACTCGCAGCTGTAAGGCAAAGAAAAGAGGCCATGGCCCAGAGTGGACTACCCGGAGGAATGCCCGAGGAACTGCTATCTCAGATAAGTGGCAGTGTGGATCCCAAGGCAATAGCACTTGCAAAACAATCTATAGGCATGAAGCCTACTATGTAAATATGTCTAACTAAAAAATGAGTAATGGGAATAAATTCATCTAACGAAATCTACCTGTACGATCCTCAAACAAAGAAACTTTTAAAAGAGTTTACCTCTCAAAGACTTGCAGAGAGGGAGCTTGGATTATACAGGGGTGCAATATCGGATTATTTGAGAAAAGGGATTAATAGAAGCAAATACTTGTTTTGTAGAACTAAAGCTGACTATTATCCTGAATCCAATGCGTCTGTTGAGGTAATAGAAAATCAGGAGATAACACTAATAAATACTCTCTCTGAGGATGAGCTTCGTCAAAAACATGACATGTTTTTCATTATCTTATCTTTTGTGAAAAATATTCCTGAGGGCAGATATGTTGATGAGGCTACTATGCTCCGTCAGTTATCATTAATCGGTAAGCCACGTTATCGTGAAGCTCTGGCCAGGATCGAACTGAAAGATCACAGAGGCAAGGTTGATGGAGTTATATACTACGGTTCAATGAACTCAATCAAGAAATTAAAACAGGAAGGAGTACTCCAATGAACGACTTTTTGACTGAGGGCGAACTAAAAGGTCGCCATGATGAGGAAAAACAACAGCTTCACAGGGAGCTGTCAGAGAAAGAGCTTACCCTGAAAGAGTATCGTAAAGAACATGGCAAGCTCGAAGTATTCTTTAACAGGGTTATAGCAAGCCTGACACCTATTGAACCACTGGATTCTGTTTTCAGCAAGGTCTACAGAAAACCCCCAAAAAGCGAAACAGAGATTATTCCGGTAGGACATATAACCGATTCCCACATGGGAGCGGTTCAGGAAGGTGATGAGATTGAACAATTCAACGAGTTCAATCCCATAATATGCGAAAGACGTAACCTTGGATACATACAGTCTTTCATAGATTGGGTTATCCTGCATAGGTCTGTTTATAATATCAAGAACTGCCATATAATATTTACCGGAGATCTGATCAGTGGAGATATTCACGATGAGCTTCGCGTAACTAATGCCTTCCCGGTACCGGAACAGGTAGTAAGAGCAGCACAGGTCCATACCAAACAATTAGCTCTGCTTGCCCCGTACTTTGAAACCGTGGAGGTGGATTTCCTTACAGAGGACAATCATTCACGGCTGACAAAGAAGCCACAGGCTAAGGAGGCTGGGATAAACTCGTATGGGTATCTTATTGGAAAGATGATCGAGGCATACCTAACAAATCATCAAAACGTGACTTTCAATATACATGCTATGAATGAGAAGGTCATTTCTGTAAGTACCCGCAACTATCTTATAACACACGGGCACGGTATAAAGGCATGGATGGGTATTCCCTGGTATGGTATCGAAAGACGGACGGCCCGGGAGGCAACTGCAAGGCAGAGTATCATAATGAATGACCTTGTAAGAGCAAAAGAAATTGGCTTTAATAAGATCATCCATGGTCACTTCCATGTACCTTTTGATACTTCGCTGTTTAGCTGTGGAGGATCCATAAGCGGTACGAATGCTTATGATCACCAGGCAGGACGACATGCAGAGCCTTGTCAGAGCGCCTGGATGGTACACCCCAGGCATGGAGAATTCAATAGGACCAACTTTCAATTAAAAGAATATGATCAAAAAGACCTTGAGGTTTAGCTTCTGGCCTGGTGATAAGGTTGTGCTAATCACCGATCCGGAAAAGAAATTACGTATTGTAAGTGGTATAGCGATCCGGTTTTCTGGTAAGTTATATGAGTTATCCTGCCGGGAAGAGTCATCCTGGCATCAGGATATTGAGATAGAACGAGCACCAGAAACAAGGAAGGCCGGATTCAACAGGTAGTAACTGTTTATTTCTTTCATGGTTAGTTTAGTTTTAGGGTTAGATCCCCTGGTCGAGTACCGGGGGATTTTTTTATGTACGTCTATGTATGTACAGTGTACGTACATGGTTATCCCTATTTTTCACTCCATCTGATTTTTAAGTAAAGTTTTAGCTATTTCTCTCATGTCCTCCAGGTGCTTCTCTGTTGCTTCGAGTTTTCCCTTGAGTAGATTCTCATTCTCTGTTACTATATTCACATTATTGGCATAATCTACGAATGCTTTAAGGAAGGCATTGAACATAAAATAATTCACTCTTAAGAGTGGCTTGAAGGTAGTCATTGGTGCAAGTTCGTTCTCTGCAGAGACTTCCTGTTCAATTAATTTACCATCATCATAACCTATTATAAATAGTCGGGTACCTTCAATAATTTGACCATAAATAACAACATTCATTGTGCTATAGTCGTGATTGACTATAAGTTTGAAGTTTACGTAATTTCTCATTGGTACAAATAATTTAATTGTAATAACTCTCCGTGATGCTCAATCTTCTGGTACGGGACCGAAGGAAATAACTGCATAACATCGGCCAGTTGTTCATAGTGGCCGGCAATAAGATTGAAGTAATTTTCGTCAAGCAAATACACAATGTAGAGCACCTCGACAATACGGGGCAGATAAACGGCCTGGTCCGGGTAATCGTCATAGATTTCATGACATGAATCGTGCGCCAGTCCAGTATTTAACTTCACAATCTGTAGCTCCCTTGAATATGATCTTCTTACAAGGTGAGCGAGCTGGCCTCCTTTACGGACGAGATGGCCACAGAAGAGGCATAGGGGCCAGTTCGCTACGTACCATGCCTTGATCCTTGATAATTCCCGGTCAATCTGATTCTGAGAAATCATACCCTCTTTTTTTAGCATCTTTAATTATCGTGTCCAGAGGAGTTAGTGATGGTTTCATGTTGACAATACGTATGTTACTTACATCTGCAGGGATGATCTTTGCTGGAGAAGGATCACCTGCCGGAACACGGAGTGCATCAATGCCAAAAACCGGAGTGGATGCTGTGGGTTTAATTGGTACTGGTTTCTCTGCCATAACCATTGGAGTAACGGCAGCGATTATAGCTCCGGCTCCGATCCTTTTTAAGAATGTTTTACGGTTCATATTATCCTCCATTTAAAATCACATCTTCTGCAAAGCCAATAGTTGTCACTAATCTTTATAGTATCATCACTATTACAGTTAGGACATGGTAAATATCCATTCCGTTCTTCCTCTGCCCTGTCAATCTCTTCCAGGTCATGAGTGGTTAGTACATTATCTTCCTCCTGACGGGGACCTTTAATAATCCCTGCGGCTATACCGTCCGATGTTGTTACAGGCCGTCCAGCCACAACTATACCTTTGTAAGGTGTGCTTCTTCTTTTGTTCATTTTCTTCAAATTTTATTGCAATGTTTATCATGATCAGTACAAACAGAAGCCATGCAATGACTATCAGATATCCCAGGAATATTATTCTCAGGATCTTTCCTGTTTTTATTTCAGTGTTCTTTTCCATGTCACATTTTTCTTAATTCAATTTTGTCGTGATCGTAGTTCAGTTCAGGGACAAAACACTCATTGGGGAGTGGAATTGTTATATGCAGATCTACCTCGGCCTCCACACGAATTTTCATGATATAATCCCAAAACTCTTTATCATCCAGTACGGTGGTTGAATCAACTCCCGAGGTAAACTCATAGGTTCCGGTTAGGGAATTGAAAATAAAGTCCCAACGGAAATTATGTTCTCGTTTAAAGGCTTCGTGGCATTGTTCGATTGATTGACCGGTTTCATCAGCGATCATCTTTAGTACGATCCCCCAATAGTACGAATTGGCATCAAGGGATCTGAGAGGATAAATGTCTTGCAGTGCAAATTTGAACGGCAGCCGCCTTTGTTTTATCCTCTCAGATAGTTCGAGAGCTTGCTTCTTATTTCTGATGACTCCGAAATCCACTACATCTGAGTTAATTCGTTATAGGAATCATTCTCAACCTCCTTTTGCCCACGGTTAGTGATAAACTCACTCATCTGAACATAGTTCTTGTACTTCTTCTGCCCGGAGTTATCTGTCCAGGTGTCAACAGCTAACCGTCCGTGAATGGTGATATTGGTTCCCTTCTGGATGAATTTCTCAACACGTTTGGCAAGGGCTCCCCAGCAGATTACGTTATGCCAGGTTGTTTTATCAACCCATTGTCCTGATTTGTCCTTATATCCGTCATTTGTTGCGAGGACAAGGCTGGCAACAACTGAACCATTGTCGTTGTACTTAATCTCGGGATCCTTGCCTACATTCCCGACCAGTATTACAAGATTGCTTAATATACTCATAGCTTACTCGATTGAGAGGTTAAACCTTACCTGGACATTTAGGATCACATCCTGAACGATAGGGGCATTAGCCAGGTCTTTTTGTACCTTCCGGGCCATTGCCTCCTGGACAATAGGTGGAAGTACTTTCCCTTTACCTTTTTCGGGAGGAATGTATTTTGCCTTTGCCAGATCCGAATAGATATCTTTCACGGGTTCTTCCTCCGGCTTATCTTCCAGGTTGGGGCACATGATATCATGATCCTGAGTCAGCTTATGGTCCTTTATCTTGTCTGAACCACTATTCGCCCATGCATGTAAGTTATCCCAGACATTTTTTGGGACCTTATCAAAATAGGTGTCCTTCTTAATCATACTGAGATACATTGGTTTGACACCAAGTATCTTTCCGGCTTCCGTATTGGACAGCCCTTCATCTGAGATGGCTTTTAAAACCTTCTCAGCGACTCTTTCCTGTGTTACTTTGTTCATAATCTTCTCGTTTTAATTGTTCCTGATTGTATTGCTCTCTTATTGACTCGTTACTGGTTACTATTGCAATAGCTCTTTGAAGCAACTGCCTGTAGTCCATCTTTGGGAACATTTTATGTGCTGTCCAGTACTTAATATCATCACTGGTTAGTGCGCTGATCCCTCCCCTTTTATCTTTGATGATATAGTAAGTCCTGCCATCCTTTGCATTGCGGAGCTTTGCCCTCCGAATAGCTTTGTCAATCTGCTTGGCTTCCCGTCTCAGGTTCCAGGTACCAGTTAGCTCCTGCCGGTAATCATGATAGTCTATCTTGAGCCTTGCCCAGAGGTCACTAAAGAGACTTACTAACCATAATCTCTTTATCCAGTTTTTGATTTTTTTGAATATGTTTCCCATATTATTAGTTATTTCAGTTTACTTCTCCTTTTCTTTATCTTTATAATAGCTGTAAAACATTGCATTACACATGATATGCCCTATGTGATGAAGCCCGCTCTCCTGATCTATTTCCTCACCGTCAAATAGTTTTGCAAGGTGTCTTTGTAAGGATTCAAGAATCTCTGTCTTATCTAAACCAAGCATCCAATTCTTTGGTGCATATTTCTTTGAGCCAAATTCCAGTACCTCAATCATGGGTTCAAGAGACTTGTAGTGAACAAGCCCCCATTTTCTCTTACCTGTATTATATCTCAAACCCTTGTTCTCTGGCATAGATTATAAGTTTAGTGATGTCATAAAACACGGGGATACCAAGTTTCTCTGCTTCCTTTATTTCGGCAAGAGTTCCTTTAGACTTCTTCCAATCACCCTGGACAAAAACAGCCTGTGATACTCTTAACCATTCCATTGAATATTCATAGAAGTCTTGCACGGTCAAATCGTTGGTATGATCTTCCAGAACAAAATGATAATCCAGCCATGGACTAAAGGGTGCAAATCCCTGATGTAATAACTGATATGCCCAGCGATTACCTTTCCGGATATTGGATAATACTCCTAAAACATTATCGCTTGAATAAGGACCAGCGACATAGACTCTCATTCTTTTTTTATCCATGGTATTTCCTTCATAATCATTTAATTAAATACTTGCCTCCGATACTATTTTGGTGCTTACAGTTCCCTGTGTATAGGTTAT
>Ga0116149_1004989_pt1 | contig 12702 bp, 17 predicted proteins | sample AD_UKC057_MetaG_FD_89787 | JGI IMG/M metagenome (GOLD analysis project Ga0116149, IMG submission 89787) | Active sludge microbial communities of municipal wastewater-treating anaerobic digesters from USA - AD_UKC057_MetaG | ecosystem: Engineered > Bioreactor > Anaerobic > Digestate | place: USA...
AGCAAGAAGAGAAGCAGGAAGTGGTAATGGCAAAAATAAAGCAGATATTTTTGCTAATATCCCATTTCTTATAGAAGTTAAAAATCAGAAAACAATAAAGTTTCAAGAGTGGATTAAACAAGCCAAAGAACAAGCAAGAATTGGCAATTCAGACCCGAATAAATGGTGCCTAGTAATAATAGACCCCTCAGGAGTCCAATCACCCGAAAGAATGGAAATATATGCCACAATAGAATTTGATGAGTTTCTGGGATTATTAAAAAGGTCGGCTAATCCCAGAGTAAAGGAACCTGATAAAGAAATGGCAAGGTTAATGGAAAGAGCAAGGGAGTTTTGTAGAAGATTAGAAAAAGATGAAACAGATGTTTATTCTTATAAAAGATTCAAAATGTTAGCAACAGAGATAATGAAGAAATTAGATTGTTAACAAACAAAAAAGGTGGTATAATAAATACATATCTATATGAATAAAGAACATCTGTTCATAAAAATAATGATAGTGATTCTATTCTTAACTGGACTTCTTATGGGATTAGCAATCAGTAGTGGCAAAGAGTGTCCAGAGTATTTTAACAGAGAAGATGTTTTCTTGATAACATATAATAGTCCAATTCTAATCAAGAAACAAACATACGCAACGATAACAGCGTATAATACAGTTCCAGAACAAACTTGGGGAGACCCTTGTATATCAGCTTCAGGTGATAATATCTGCGGAAAGAAAAATATAGTAGCTTGTCCACGCTCAATTCCATTAGGAACTTGGGTGATAATAGATAATGAGTATTATCAATGCTTAGATAGATTGGCATTAAAATACGATGATAGATTTGACATAAGTTTTGATAAGGATATAGAGGGAGCAAAAGAGTTTGGCAAGCAAAATAAAGAAGTTTTAATTATAAAGTGAAGTATGAAAAAACAAAAAGAAGATATAAAAACAAAAGAAGAATTATTAAAAATACTAGACAAGATTCCTATTAAGAACAAACAACAAAGAAATGAATTGGTTTGTTCTTTAATTGGACATAGCCGAATCTGTGATACTTTCTGGGGATATAGATATTGCGGAAGGTGCGGGGCACAATTAGGCGATAGTTTAGGAAGTATTGATTTTGGAGCGAAAGAAAGTGTTATCATTGGACACAATTGTCCTACTTGCCGAGAAAATTATAAAAAATGTGATTGGCGAGATAAACTTTATGTTAAAAATCCTTTTACAAAAACTAAGAAATAGCCAAGCAAAATATAATATGAACAAAAAAACAGAAAACTTCTCTGACCTATCAAAAGAACAGAAAGATAAAATAATATCTGATTGTTGCGAAGGAGCAAATGAGGAGCAGGCAGAATTACTCTTAGAATTAATCAAGAAAGAAAAAGAAGAAGAAAAAGATATAGAACAAGCAAAACAATCAGAAGGTTATCTGTTCCTTGTTATTAAAGAAATTATTAGATTAAAACATAAAAACGATGACGAACCAACCAGAGCTAACTATTATGCCAGAGGATACAGAGACGGAATAAAAGAAACAATAGATTCAATAATAGAAACATTAGAAGAGCAATATAAACAAATAAAATGAAAAGTATTAAATAAATAATCATAATAAAATAAAAATATGGAAACACAAACACCAGAGAAACAAATATCGGAAAAACAAAAAACAACAACTATATTATTAGCATTCTTTTTAGGAGCATTAGGAATACATAGATTCTATGTAGGAAAAACAGGAACAGGAGTAATTATGTTACTTCTAACTTTGACAATGGTAGGAGTTTACATTTCAGGAGTATGGGCTATCGTTGACTTAGTGATGATAGTATGTGATAAGTTTAAGGATGGAAAAGGACTAATTATTAGTAAGTAAAAAAATATGTATATACTAAAATATAAAACAGAAATATCCTGTTCACATCAATTGCCGAATGCGTATAATGAAAAATGTCATAATCTACACGGGCATACTTACAAGATATTGGTAAAAGTAACGGCAGAAGAATTAAAAAACGATGTAGTTATTGACTTCAAATTATTAAAAGACATAATAGAAGAGTTAGACCATAAACATCTCAATGATTTCTTAGAAGTTCCAACGGCAGAAAGGTTAGCAGAATACTTAGTTAAAAAAATAAAGGCTGGCTCTGAGAAATACAATAAAGATATAGAAGTTGAAGCAACTGTCTTTGAAGGCGATAAGTCATCAGTAATTTTTACAGATTATGAAAATTAACGAGATATTTGAATCAATACAAGGCGAAGGAGAATATACTGGAGTTCCTATGCTTTTCATCAGATGTTCTGGATGCACAAGAAATTGTGAGTTCTGTGACACTAAGTATCATACGGAAGGAAAACAATATAGTTGCGAAAAGGTTGCGGAAATTATTTTAGAATCGGGACATAATTTAATTTGTTTTACTGGTGGAGAGCCATTATTACAGTTTGAAGATATTAAAAATGTAGTAGAAATAGCGAGAGAGGAGAATCCGTGTATTTCTTTACATATTGAAACAAATGGAGATTTATTAAAAAAGGAAGTATTCTCTTATTGCGAACACATTAGTTGCTCTCCTAAGGATTTAGATGTAGCAAAAATAGTCTTTCAAAAAATACAAGAAGAAGAACTCCCTAAAAAATACTATGACATTAAAGTTGTAACTGATTTAGAGACAATTGGAGTTGATATGATACCTTTTGCTACTTGTTTAATGCCATTAACAACATACAATAAGAAAAAAGATTTAGAGATAATGAGAAAAGTTTGGGACTACTGCGTTAAAAAACGACTAAGATATTCTCCAAGATTACAATATCTGGTTTATGGGAAGAAGAGAGGCATATAATAAATTAGCAAAAAAATGAAAACAGAAAAAATAGCAGAAAACATCAAAGAAATACTCCAACTAATTGGAGATAATAATGAAAGAGAAGGATTAGGTGGAACTCCTGAAAGAGTCGCAAAAATGTTCAAAGAGGTTTTTAGGGGCTATGATGAAAACGAGAAACCGAAAGTAACAGTATTTGAAAATGGACACGATGGAATTAGTGTAGATGAGATGATTATTGATACAGGTTACTTCTTTTCTTACTGTGAACATCATATGGTCCCATTTTTTGGAAACTACTTCTTTTCATATATTCCTGACAGCAAGATTGTCGGAATTAGTAAAATTGGAAGAATAGTTGACTACTATTCAGCAAAACTACAAGTTCAAGAAAGATTAACAAAGGAGATAGTTGACGAAATTGAAAGAATAATAGAGCCGAAGGGAGTTGCTCTAATTATAAAGGCAAGACATCTCTGCAAAGAGATGAGAGGAGTTAAAAAATACAACAGCGAAATGATTACAAGCGAAATGCGAGGAGTATTTAGAGATGACGATAAAGCAAGACAAGAACTATTAAATATAATAAAATTATGAAAAAAAGCATACTAATACTAAGTGGTGGATTAGATAGCACAACACTACTTTATAAATTATTAAAAGAGAAGAAAGATGTATTTGTTATTTCTTTTGATTATGGGCAGAGACATAAGAAAGAATTAGAAATGGCGAAGTTATCCTGTAAAAAATTAAGCGTAGACCATAAAATTGTTGATGTCCAATCACTAAGAGAGTTAATATCTAACTCTTCATTAACAAGTGATAACATAGAAGTTCCAGAAGAAAGTTATCAAGATGAGTCAATGAGAATAACCGTTGTTCCGAATAGAAATATGATATTTGCGAGCATAGCAATTGGTTACGCAGTTAACATAGGAGCAGATGAAATAGCATTAGGAGTCCATTCAGGCGACCACGCGATTTATCCTGATTGTAGAGAAGAGTTTATTGTAGCGTTAAGAGAAGTTGCGAAGATAGCCAATTATAAACCGATTGATGTATACGCTCCATTTCTAAACTCAACGAAAGGTGATATAGTAAAAGAAGGGACAGAGATGGGGGTGGATTATTCCTTAACTTGGAGCTGTTATAAGGGAGAAGAAAAACCTTGCGGGAAATGCGGTTCCTGCCAAGAAAGAAAAGAAGCATTTGATAGTAATAATTTAATAGACCCGTTATGATAAAAAATCGCAGATTCAAAACGATAGAAAATAAATATGGAAACATTTTGATAGAGTTTGATTTTATAGACGAAATTACGAATATCTGTCCTATCTCAAAAAGAAAAGAAAAATTGAATATAACAGTAAAATATGTTCCTAAAAAAAAGTTAATTGAAGCAGTTAGTTATAGAGCTTTTTTCAAACAAGAGTTTAATTGCTTTATTGAAGGGCTCACAGACATGGTATTTGAAAAAATTGTGAAAGAAGTTGACCCACGTGAATTGGAAGTAAAAGTATTTTTAACAGACAAGACATTGAGACCGTGGTCTTGTAGCAAGAAATTATGAAGGCATATTTTGCTGGAGCAGAAGCAAAACTTTTAAGAGAGGAATTAAAAAGGGCAGGCGTAAGAAATATTCTTTTGAGTTTCTACTATTTTAATGACAAAAATGGAGAAAAAATGAGGGAAGTGAGCAGGCAATTTGATTCAGTTTTTTTAGATAGTGGTGGTTTCTCTGCCAGGGTCCGTGGAGTAGAAATCTCAGTAGAAGATTATAGAGATTATATCAATGCCATAAAATCAGAGAATATAAATATAATTTATGCCAACCTTGATGTAAAAACATACGAAGAAACATTAAAGAATCAGAGATTTTTAGAAGCTAATGGATTAAATCCGATTCCTGTCTATCATTATTCAGAGTATAATAGCAAAGACAGAGAGGTTCTCCTTGATTATATTAAAACGAATAAATATATTGCAATCGGTGGTGTTTCTGGAGTTAGTTTGAACAAAACTCAAAAGAAAAACTACTTTAATTATGTTTTCAAAAATACAAAACAAGACATAAAAGTTCACGGGTTTGGGATAACCTCCAGACAATTGCTAACAGAGTATCCTTTTTACTCCTGTGACTCAACAACTTGGCAATCAAGAATGAAGTTTGGAGCTACATCATTAAGAGAAAGTGAAAGACTAAGAATAACAAAAAATAAAACTTTCAGGTATAATGATAGTAAGTTGTTAGCCGCAGAGATAAAAAATCTACTCAGAATTGAAGATAATACAACAAGAATCTGGGAGAAAAGAGGAGTTGTTTGGAAAGATTAAATAATTAAAAAAATATGAAAATACAATTCAATCCAGAAAAATTAAAAATAGTTCCAATAGAACAAGTAAGACCTAATACTTGGAATCCTAAGGACAAAGGAACAGAAGATTATAATAGAGTATTGGACAGCGTCAGAAAGAAAGGATTAAGAATGCCAATTGTAGTAAGAGAGATTGAACCTGATTCATACGAGATAGTTGATGGAGAGCAAAGATGGACAGCTTGTAAAGACCTTGCGTTCAAAGAGGTTTTGATATACAATGAAGGAAAGATGTCAGACCAAGAAGCAAGGGAATTAACGATATTCTTTCAGCAACAAGTCCCATTTAACGAGATAGAATTGCTACCCTTAATTAAAGAAATAGTATCTTATACAGGTGAATATCAGCTTCCATATACGCAAGAAGAGGTAGAAGAGAAGCTAAAAATGCTCAATTTTGACTGGGAGGAGTATGAAAAGACATACGAAGAGGGAGAAAAGAAAAACAAGGAGATAGTTTGTCCTAAGTGTGGACATATATTTTCAAAGTAGACAATAACAATACTTTACAGATATGGCAATAAACATACAAAAAAGAATAAGCTTCATAGAGGAGTATAAAAAGAATCTGGGCGGCAATATAACAAGATGCTGTAAAGTTGTCGGTGTTTCAAGGATGAGATACTATCAATGGCTAAAATCAAAGAAAAAAATAATTGACGGGAAAACATTTGCTGAGATTATTCACGAGATTGACCAGCAGATACTAGATGACGCAGAACAAATATACAAAGGTATAGCAATAGTAGAAAAGGACAAAACGGCTCTTTTTAATTTTTTAAGAAAGAAACACCCAGATTGGAGAGATGAGCCTGTTTCATTAGATATAAGAGAGGAACCAATAACAATAAAAATTGTCAATGGAAATAGAAGCAACAACAGTGTTCCAGAAAAATTGGAACAGCAAAAAGAGAATAGTGGTGAATCAGGGGTCAACAAGGAGTTCTAAAACATACTCTATTGCTCAGTTATTTGTTCTTAGGGCATATCAAGAAAGAGAAGGAGTATTTACTATATGTAGAAAAACACTACCAGCATTAAAAGCAACAGCATATAGAGATTACATAGGCATATTAGAATCATTAAAGCTTTTCAATCCTAATAATCTAAATAAGTCAGATTTAATTTACAAAATGGGAAACTCTCAAACAGAGTTTATCAGTATAGATGAGCCACAAAAAATTAGAGGCAGAAAGAGAAAAGATTTATGGATTAACGAGGCAAATGAATTAACCTACGATGACTTTAAGCAATTAGCATTAAGGACAACAGGACAGATTTTTATGGACTACAATCCTTCTGATGAGTTCCACTGGATATATGACAAGATACTACCACGAGAAGATTGCGAGTTTATACACTCTACATACTTAGACAATCCTTTCTTAGACGCAGAAACTATCAAAGAAATTGAAAGAATGAAAGATGAAGATGAAAACTACTGGAGGATATTTGGATTAGGAGAAAGAGGTATATCAACGGAGAAAGTTTACTCTAACTGGGATTTAGTAGATGAAATGCCCGAAGGATTAGATACTGTATACGGATTAGATTTTGGTTATAACAATGAATCAGCACTTGTCAAAGTAGGAATAAAAGAGAAAGATTTATATGTTGAAGAATTAATTTATAACAAGTATCTAACTAACTCTGATTTAATAGAAAAAGTAAAAAGATTAGAAATCAAAGGATTGATATACGCAGATGCGGCAGAACCTCAAAGAATTAAAGAAATGATACGAGCAGGTATAGCAGTTAGACCAGCAATTAAAGATGTTAAAAATGGTATTGATTTTATAAAGACATTCAAAATACATATATTAAAATCATCAGTTAATTTACAGAAAGAAATAAGGAGTTATTCCTGGAAAACAGATAAAGACGGCAGAGTTTTAGATGAACCAGTTAAAATAGGGGACCATTGTCTTTCAGGTGAAACACTAATAACGATGAGAAACGGAAGCAGTAAAAAGCTAAAAGATATAAAAGAGGGAGATATAGTTAAGAGTGAAAATGGATTTAATAAAGTTTTGTTATCAAGAAAAACAAGAGAAAATGAAGATGTAATCAAATTAACTTTATCAAATGGAAAAAGTATAATTGGAACAGGAGACCATAATGTTTATACCAGTAATGGAAAAGTAGCTATTGATTCATTGAGTTATGATGATATAATAATAACAGAAGATTATAAAGATTTATTATTATGGAAAAAACAATCATATTTGATAATAGAAGATATAACTGGAATGGTAAATACTATAACCCAGTTGGCGGATGTATTAATGGGAGAACAAGATTGCATAGGGCAGTATGGGAAAAAGAAAATGGAAAAATACCAAAAGGATTCCATATCCACCATATTGACGGAGATAGAACAAATAATAGATTATCAAATCTGCAAATTATCTCTGCTTCAGAGCATTTATCAAATCACTTCAAAGAAAACTGGAAAAGAAAAGAGTTTAGAGAAAAAGTTAGAGAAAATTGCGATAATATTAGACCTCTTACAAAAAAATGGCACGCTTCTAAAGAAGGAATTGAATGGCACAGAAATCACGGAAAAGAAGCTTGGGTTAATAAAAAAACATATAAAAAGATATGTGAAGTATGCGGAAAAGAATATGAAACATATTTTCCCAAGAGAAGTAGATTTTGCCATAACAATTGTAAAGCGAGAGCGTTGCGGAAAAGAAGACGTCTACAATCTAACAGTTGAGAACGACCATAATTATTATGCTAACGGAATATTAGTTTCTAATTGTTTAGATAGTATCAGATATGCAGTTTATACATATCTTAAAAAGCCAGCACCATCGGTGACTTGGATTGGATAAACCTTGACAGGATTTTCTTAGATTGATAAAATAAATCAAATGAGGAATGGGCATACTTAATAATATAAAAAAATTATTTCAGAAAAGTGAAACAGGATATTTATCAGGTAATTCTTTAGGTTTAGTTGAAAGATTAATAGGGGAGAATTGGACTGACCAGAAGAACATTTCAGCTTACGGAAAATCACTTTATGTTTATGCCTGTGTTAGTAAGATAGCAGAAAAAGTAGCAAGTATAGACTTCAAACTAAATAAAATTATAAACGCTAACGGAGATACCGAAGAAGTAAAAAGCCACGAGATATTAGATTTACTTTATAAATGGAATCCATACTTTACTAAGGAGGAAGCGATAGAAATTGACACCATTAACAGGAAGTTAACTGGTGATTCTTTTATTTATAAAGTAAGAAATGAACAAGGACAGATAGTAGAGTTATGGAATATCAGACCTGATAGAGTTAACATAATTAGTAATAGAGGAGAATATATTTCTTATTACGAGATTATGAACGACGACGGGACAAGAGAAAGAGTAGAAGTTTCAGAAATAATACATATCAAAGCACCATCTCCATTAAATGAGCATTTTGGAATGTCTCCATTATCTTCAGCAGGAAATAGAGTTCAAGTAGAGGAATATGCGATAGGACATCAAAGAGATATGTTCTTAAATAGTGCGAGACCTGATGGATTATTAACAACAGAAGAACCATTAACAGCAGAACAAAGACAAGAACTTAGTGATGATTTTAATAAGAAACATAAAGGATTAGGAAAGAATAGTAAGTTAGCAGTATTGGACTCAGGATTGAAATATCAGCAAATTAGTTTATCTCCAAGAGAGATGGATTTCATAGAATCATTAAAAGCAACAAGAGATGATATTTTAATAGCATTTAAAGTGCCAAAACCAATTGTAGCTGTTACTGACGATGTAAACCGAGCAAACGCAGAAACAGCACAAGAGATATTTTTATCAGAAACAATTGTTCCAGAGATGAATAAATTAGTTAACAAACTAAACGAGGCGTTGATTATTCCAGAGTGGGGAGAAGAATACTTTCTGACATTTGAAGACCCAACTCCAGTTGATAGAGAAACAAGATTGGCAGAGTTTACAGCAGGTTGTGATAAATGGATTTCAAGGAATGAAATAAGACAAATACTTGGAATGGAATCAACAGATGGTGGAGATAATTTGTATACTCAGATTGCTAATGTTCCTATCGCAGGAACCGCAAGAGAAAGAGAATCAAAGGCATATAAGAACTTAAGAGGTAAGAGAGTTGCTAAGTTAAAGTTATCAATGAAGCAAACTATTGAAAAACAAAAAGAACAATTCAAAAAAAGCGTTAAGGATATTTCTGAGATGTCATTATTCAAAGACAAGAAAAAAAGATTAGAGTATTATAACTACTACAACAAAGCAATAGATAATCAGACAGAGAAGTTAGAAAAAGCGATGATTGCTAAAAAAAATGAACAGAAGGAAAAGATATTAAAAGCATTAAAGAAAAAGAAGCCAAAAACAAAAGCAGATATTAAAAAGATATTTAACTTGAAAGAGCAAGTTAAAGATTTCAAAGATTGGATACTACCCCATTACTACAGCATATTCAAACAAGCAGGAGATGACGCAATGAAGTTAATATCAATGGAGCCATTTTCAATAGAGAAAGCAAAAAAGCCGCAATCTAAAATAGCAAAATTATTAGAAGAAAGGGCATTGTTTTTTGCTCAATCAGTGAACGACACGACATTTTTAGCATTAGTTGATACACTCTCAGAAGGAATAACAGCAGGAGAATCAATAAAGGATTTATCAAAAAGAGTTAATGATACATACTTAGATTTTAATAAATATAGAGCAGAGAGAATAGCAAGAACAGAAACAAACACAGTTGTTAATGAAGCCAATCTTGAAGCATATAGACAAGCTAACGCAGAAGGTAAGGAGTGGATAGCAACATTAGATGACAGAGTAAGAGATGAACATTTACTTATGGATGGTGAAATTGTTCCAGTAGATAAACCTTTCAGCAATGGACTTATGTCACCTAATGAACCTAATTGCAGGTGTGCGATAGCTCCGATATTCCGAATTATAAAACAATAAAAAATGGATTTAGTAGTATTATACAAAAAGAGCCCATCTACTTGTGAAGAAGAAATAAGATTCACGATTAGAAGTATGGAAAAATATGTTAAGTTTGATAAATTGATAGTTATCGGCGATAGACCATCTTTCTTAAATGTCAACGCTATCTACATAAACTTAACATTGGAGGATGATGGAGTAAAAAGAGATTGCTTGTTTAAGCATATTGATATGTTAGCAAAAGCAAAAGCGATTATAGCAGATGAGAGAATATCAGATGATTTTATATGGAGTAATGATGATTTCATAATGTTACAACCTCAAGAAAGAATACATTACTATTACAATAAGACGATAAAAGAGTGGTATGAAGCACAGAATAATTGGGAGATATCAGGAGGTAAAAAAAGTAACACTTGGAATAAATACATTAAAGAGGTTTACGATGCGTTCCCAGAAGGTTATTGGTATGAAGTTCATTATCCTATTGTATTTAATAAGAAAAAGTTAGATAATGTAATTAAGAAGTATAAGTTAAAACATTTGGGCGTGATTAGAAGTTTTTATTGTAACAACTATAAAACAATTAAAGGAGAACAGATAGAGCAGGACTATAAGATTTACACAGTGGATGATTTTAAGAAGTATAAAAAAGCACCATTTATTTCAACGACGAATATGATGGGCAGATTTCAACCTTTAACACAATTTCTAAGGATGAGATTCCCAGAGAAAAGCTCCTATGAAAAATAAAAATATGGAAAAAATAAAAAAACAGATGTATATCAAAGTCTTCAATTGCGAGACTAAAGATATAGACAGAGAAAAAGGAATAATGAGAGCCATTATTTCTTCAGGAAAGCCAGATAGAGGTGGTGATATTATAGACCAGAAATCTTGGATACTTGATAACTTTATTAAGAACCCTGTTGTATTATGGGGACACGACCATTCAAAACCAGCAGTAGCAAAAGCACTAGACATTTTTGTTAATCAAGAAGGAATGCTTGAAGCAGTATTTCAGTTTGCCTTAGAACACTCAGCATTGGCAAGAGAGTTGTTTGGATTATACGCAGATGGATTTCTCAATTCATTTTCAGTAGGATTTACTAACGGAAGGTCAGAGGAAAAAGATGGCTACAGAGTTTTATACGATAATGAGCTATTAGAGTTTTCTTGCGTTAATGTTCCTATGGACGCATTGGCATTAGCAAAAAGTAATGGCTCTATAACCGATGAAATAGAAAAAGCAATTGAAAAAGAAGGTAGAGTATTATCAACAAAGAGTAGAGATTTAATTCAGAAAGCAAAAGACTCTTTAGAGGCATTACTTGAAGCAGACAAAAAAAAGAAAAAGAAAGTTCATTTACAATATAATAGGATTGTTAATAGAGCGATAAGAGAGTTAATAGAAGCAAAAAAGGATGTCAAAAAAAGTTAACTTTTCTTTGATGATTCACCCTAAGCGAGAAAAATATCTTTCTTATCTGAAAAATAATATACCTGACCTAAAGGTTAACTGGGATGAAGGAAAAGGAGTATGGGATACAGCAAGAAGGGCTTGGCTATCATACGACCCTGATAAAGAGTTTCAATGTGTTATTCAAGACGATGTTATTCTATGTAATGATTTTGTAGATAAGGTAGAGAAATTGGTTGAAAAAGGCGATGAGTATGTATATAATCTATTTATAAGAGACAAAGGTCAAAGCGAGTTAAGGGATAAATGGAAGCAAGGATTCAAAGATGGTTATATTATATGGTGGAAATTGAATTGGGCATTAGGAGTAGTAGTTCCTACAAAATTAGTTGAAGATATGGTTGCTTTCTGTGATAAAATGACAGACCCAAAATATATCAACAGAGATGATGAAAGAATGAAAGAGTATTTTAAGAACATCGGTAAAAAAATATACTATCCACTTCCTTGCCTTGTAGACCACAGAGACGAAGAAGATAGTTTAATAGGACTTGGAAACAATAAAGGTAGAAAAGCAATTAAGTTTTTAGGAGAATGAAAATACCAAAAATTATACATAAAATATGGGTAGGAGATAAACCAGCACCAACGAGATGGATTAATACTTGGGTAGAAAAACATCCTGATTGGGAACATATTTTATGGGATAATGACAAAGTTTATAGTAGAAAATGGATAAATGAAAAACATATAGGACAATATACAGAGGAAGGATTATGGCACGGAGTAGCAGACATAATAAGATATGAGATATTATATGAATATGGTGGGATAGTTTCAGGAGCAGATAGTATATGTATTAATCCGATTGATGAATTATTTGATAATGATTATGAGTTGTTTGTTCCTGTTGATGATTGGGGACAATTCATTGAAAATCCAACATCCATAGAAGAAATACGCGTGTCTCCTTTATACGCAAGCACCAAAGGACATCAATTTGTTAAAAAGATGATAGAAGGAATTACTAAAATGGAACGAGTTGGAACACCATATAAGTCAGTTGGAAATATGTATACAAAGAAAATGATATTGAAGTATAAGCCAAGAATAAAATTACTGCCAGCATATCATTTA
>Ga0116149_1004990_pt1 | contig 12702 bp, 2 predicted proteins | sample AD_UKC057_MetaG_FD_89787 | JGI IMG/M metagenome (GOLD analysis project Ga0116149, IMG submission 89787) | Active sludge microbial communities of municipal wastewater-treating anaerobic digesters from USA - AD_UKC057_MetaG | ecosystem: Engineered > Bioreactor > Anaerobic > Digestate | place: USA...
CTGTATTATCTTTTCAACGCCTCAGATATAGTCCTGAACTCCAGCAGCGGGGCAGGATCGGTATATGGTCTTTATTGCTCCAACCTCACCATTGAGAATCTTGACCTCAGGGAGAATTATCAGGGAATATATCTTCGCAATACCACCGGCTCCAGGGTAATTGGAAACAGGCTGGCAGGAAATACCTATGGGCTGTCCTTATTTGGCTGTGAGAATAATATCCTGGAGAACAATACCGCCATTGAAAACCGTTTCGGCTATAGCCTGAGCTTCTCGAGGAGGAATACCCTCCAGGGCAACCGTGCTCTTGGAAGCGCCCTTTATGGCCTATATCTTCAGGGCTCGGATCAGAACATCCTCAAGGATAATCTGATGGAGGGATGTCGCTATGGCCTTGCTGCAGACAGGGAAAATGATATCGATATCTCAAACAGGATCAATGGGCGGGCAGCCTACTTCCTGGTCAATGAGAGTGATAAGGTTATAGATGGCAGCTCTGCCGCAGGCACAATCTTCTGCTTCAACTGCAATAACATCACCATTCGGGACCAGAACATCAGCGCCGGCTCTCAAGGCATATCTTTCTTCAACACCACAGACTCCGTGATCGAGAATAATTATCTCCGCCATAACCGGCAAGGAATATTCCTGGATAACTCCTCCCGAAATACCTTACTGGGAAATCAGATGGTAGAAAACGATGAAAGCGGCATCCAGCTATCCCATTCTCCCCAGAACACTCTTATAGAAAACCAGGCGGCAGCCAATAGAAACGGCATCAGCATTCTCTCTTCAGGAGAAAATGATCTGGCCTCTAATCTCCTCTCTCTGAACAGAGAAAAGGGAATCTGGCTCAATGGCAGCCATGAGTGCAGCCTGACCAACAACAGTGCATATAAAAACCGCTATGGAGTCATTCTGGAATCATCAGGCGGCTGCCGCCTTTCTAACAGCAGCCTCTCCTCTAATCAGTACAACTTTGCCCTATTGACAGAAGAGCGGGCTCATATGCTCCACTTCATCGGGCCGGATAACCTGGCGGATGGAAAGCCCATCCTCTTTCTCATCGGCTCGACGGGAAGGGTGATAGATAAAAAGGATGATGCTGGGGCGGTATATTGCATTGACTGCCGCAATATCACCGTTCAAGACCAGGAGATCAGCAACTCTCATTCTGGAATTTGCCTGTACAATACCTCACAATCCCATGTGCTTGGCAGCAGCATCAGCGAATGCGAGAAGGGAGTGGTGCTCATCGACTCCAAGGACAACCTTGTCGACGACAACCATCTCCAGAAAAACGGCTTTGGAATTTACCTAAAGCATTCCCTATCCAACCTGATCTCCCAAAATAGGATTTCTGAAAGCCTTGAAGATGGCATCAAGCTCTTTGAATCCGATGGCAATCTTATATGGAAGAACGAGGTTTTATCCAGCCGATTGAGTGGCATCCACCTCGATCCCTCCAACAGCAACAATGTCACATCTAATTTTATCTCCGACAATGCCGAAAGCAATGTAAACCACGGACCGGGAAGCGAGAGCAACAACTTGAGAGATAACGGGATGACGGCTTCACCCGCCTGGGGGAAAGCAGGCGACGGAGAGGACAGGGAAGCCTCCGCCGGGGTGGAGAGCATCGATTATTCCTCACTGGTTGAAGAAGAGAAGGCCAAGCTATGCATGGGCAATATCGCCTTTGAGCCGGAAAGGGAGATGATTGTGGGGGAGGTCTATCGGATTGAGGTTCGCATATCAATCAATGAGACGGTGCAGGATCTTATCGCCGGACTTTCATCGCAGGGAGAGGTTAAAGTGGAGAGCATTCCGGTCAGCACCTTCATGAAGGTCAGGCTTACCGGTCCGAAGTTCGATATATCTCCCATAACCGACGAAAGGCAATTGGTGGCCAAGAGCGGCTACCGAGAGTGGCTGTGGGATGTCACCCCCATCGAGCCAGGGATGCATGATCTCACCCTGTCTGCCTTCGCTGAGATAATTCTGCCCGGACAGCAGCCCATGACCGTGGATTCGAGGGTATTCTGCAGCCATATTCAGGTGATGGCGAAAGAAGAGCCTGTGGCGGATAAGACAGAGGGATTCATCAAGAAGAACTGGCAATTCATTGTGGGAACTCTGATCATGGGATCGGGGCTGCTCAAGTGGATACTGGGCAAGATCAAGCCCAAATCCGGCAAGACCAGAAAGCGGGAGGAAAAGCAGGAGCAAAATAAGAAAGAGGAGCAGAACCAGGAAGAGACAGAGGAGGCGGCAGAGAATCAATGAGCTTTAGCAGTCTGATTGATAAGTTGGCTTAATGTGAGCCCGGCAGCTTAGTCACAGTCACTTTCTGTTTTATAACCATCATCCTGCCGCTTCAAATCCGGATCATACGCAAGATGTCTCAACGCACTGAAATCCCCAATCCACGGGAGGCTTCCAGTCATCCGGCCAGGTCTCTGCATTCTTCTGTCCCAAAACCAGGACTGTGCTGTCATAGGCAGGATTTATATCGCACCCTTCAGGCGAGACTGCCTCCACCTTGACCTGATTAACCTGCTTTCCACCAGCTGTGATCCGAACCTGGTATAATATGGATATGACATCATTCGGCTTCAAAGATACGATATTCCAGAACAGGGTATTGCTCTCCCGGTCATAGCGGGTGACATCAGGAGTGGCCCCTATCAGCTTCATGCCTCGGGGCAGGCTATCGGTGACAGTGAGGCTGGGGGTGCAGTTGCCGTGGTTTTCTATCCTCAGCAGATACCAGACCAGATCGCTGGCTGACTCATTGACAAAGGCCCTCTTCTTGACCACGATCTGATCCCCCTGGGTGGGAGCACAAGGCAGCCATCCGCATTCCAGGACGGAGATGTTGCTGGCAGAGGCCCAGCCCGCTGCGTGGCTTCCCGCCGCCTGCACCCTGTTGACCAGCTTATTGCTCAGGTTCTCCCCAATTTCCAGCCAGAGGGTGACCTCAGACCTGCCGCCCACGGGCAGGTGGGTCAGAGACCAGTTGGCGCTGGAGTCGGCCAGGCTGGGTCGCAGGGAGGAGTTGACATAAACCGCTCCCGGAGGGAATAGGTCGTTTACATAGATGGGTGAAAGCATCTCATTGCCGTCGTTTTCAATGATTATTTTGTATCTGGCATATGTTTTGCTCTGGTTTTCCGGCTTGATGGTCTCGCCTTCCTTGATCACATTAATATGGGGGCGGTCAAATTTGGCGGTCCCCTGCAGACTGGTCTTGTATCGGATGGAATACCGGCCCAGGTACTCCTGCTCCAGGTCTGTCGCTCCTTCTATGGCCTGGCGGTAGCTGGCTTTTCCGGTGAAGTTGGCCTGGCTCTGAATGTAGTTCAAGCCCGCCACCAGCGTCTCCTTATCCATCTGTGTCAGGCTGCGGTACTCCTCTCCCAGGTAGGTCTTTCCCGGATCTCGGGAGTAGACTCCCTCCGTCCACTTTGATGATTGATCGGGCCAGCGTGGAATGGTCCGGCTCAGATCAACCGGAGAGTGGGACAGATTGATATCCTTGTGGATGAAGTTGGTGTAGGTCTCGATCGCCTCTTCCGCAGAGTAATTTCCAGTTCCTGCTTCATGGCTCCTCTGGCTGCTTCCCACTCTCCTATCCCCGGCCACGAATCCTGTGCCGGAGGCGGATCGCCTCGAGCTCAATCCGGATCCGTATTCGTCTATCTTCTGATAAACCTTGAAGCTTCCAGCATAGTCGTCCTGAGAATCCAGGTAGGTCTTCTTGCCGTCCTCGCTCTTCTTTCTTGTCCCAAACTGGCCCTGCCCCTCGAACTCAGAGGATAGCTCCATCACTGACTCGTTTTCGTCCAGCTTGATGCGACTGTCCAGGCTGATGTTTTTGGCATGGGAGACGGATCCGGTCATGGACAGGCCTGTGACACGGTTTCTGGCCAGAGTCCTATCGGTCCAGAGAGAAGAGGAGTTAAGGGTGCGGCTGCCGTAAAGGCTGAGAGTCACCGGCTGGTGCATGGCGGTCATTGACCGGTTCGCCTGGATGGATTTGTTCTCGGTGATGATGCGAAGCTCTTCTTCGCTCTGGTAAGTGCCGCTGCCGTGCTCCCGGTTGGACAGCTCTGTGCCCGCCTCACCCAGGACGGTGACCATAGCCGTATCCTCGCTCTGCCATTTGATGCTGGAAGAGCTGGCATAGACGGTATTCTTTATCACGAACTGGGGCAGGGTGGTGGAATAGTCGTCGGCCACATTGACAAATCCCAATCCGGATACGGATGAGGTCATATCGAACCGGAAATTGCTCTCCGGGACCTGGACGATCAATGTGATAGCCGCGCACTGGCCGGGGGCCAGAGTTCCCAGGTGCCATTTGCCGTCCTCTGCCGTATCCATGGAGCTGTAGAGAAGGATGAGCTGCTTGTCGATTACATCCCAGGCTACCACATCCTCAAGGGGCAGGCTGCCTTCGTTGCAGATGGTGATGGTATAGGTGATGTTCTCGCCGCGCTTGACCGTCTTCCGGTCCGCCTCCTTGCTCACATTAAGGGAGAGGATGTCCACCTCGGCAAAATCCGAGGCGAAGACCACGCTGCCATTTTCAGTGGCAGCTGAGACTCTGGCCGTATTGATCTGCACACCTGAAGCATCTTCATCCACCCTGGCCGCCAGGCCGATCAGCCTCGATTCGCCCGGCTGCATAGAGCCCAGATCCCAGGATACAAGACGGCCGGATGCTGTCCCATTGCTGTCGTCGGAGAGGTAGCTCATGCCCTGGGGCAGGGTATCATTGACCAGAACCGATGTCAGATTGAGCTGGCCGGTGTTGCTCACATTGATGCGGAAGGTCACCGGGTCTGAGGCCTGGGAAAAGGCAGGATCGGCCTCCTTTTCTATGCTGATGTTCGCCGCCGCGTTCAGCTCCAGGGAGGCTTCATCGCTCAGATTCCGGCCGTCGGCAGATATGGCCCGGACGCTGGCCTGGCTGGCCAGGGTCTCGGGAAGGGGATCATCCAGAAGGGCCAGCAGCCCGATCTCCCTGCTCTCTCCCGGCCCCAGAGGCCCGGGGTCCTGCCAGCGCAGGATATGGGTGCCGTTCGGCTCCAGACTGATATCCGGCTCCAATCCGCTCTCCACTGATATGCCGGCAATGCCTGGAGATAGCTGGTTGGTTATGTTGATGCCTCTGATCTCCGAATCGCCCAGGTTGGTTATCTTCAGGAGGTATTGGGCCTGGCTGGCGGGCGGGGTGGTCTGGAGAGAGCCATCAAGAGAGATCTGGATTGCGCCACCTTTTAAAGTTATATCATCCATCATCGGATAATTGTCCAGGTCTAAACCTCCATCAATAGGATAGGCTTGATCACCTATGCCATCCATATTGGAATCAGTTCCATCATAATCTGACCAGTAATTGCCAGTATAATTATTATAATTAGGATTTACCTTGGGTGAGTTCCAAAGGTTTATTCCATCAGACCAGGAGTTGTTGGTGTTGTGGAAGTGGTTAAGGTAGATGGTGTTGCCATGAGAAGTGGATAGTCTGATGCCTAATTGATTGTCTATGACTGAGTTGTTAGAGATGTTGTTGCTGCTAGAGGAATTGAGGATGATGCCGTAGTAGTTGCCGCTGGCGGTATTGCTAGTGATGCTGTTGCTGTTAGAGGAAGGGAGGTAGATGCCGCTGTTGGTATTCCCGGTTGCGGTGTTGCCAGAGATGTTGTTGCTGCTGGAGTATTGTAGGCTGATTCCTATACGATTACTGCCCACAATGTTGTCTGAGATAATGTTGCTAATGGAAGAATGGAGAATGATGCCAAAATCTTCGTTTCCGTTGGCTGTATTACCGGAGATGATGTTGTTGTTGCTGGATACATAGATGTAGATGCCGTAGTCGTTGCCGGTGGCAGTGTTGCTCGAGATGTTGTTGCTGCGGGAGGAAGTGAGCCAGATGCCGTAGATGTTGCCTGTGGCAGTGTTGCCGGAGATGGTGTTGCCGCTGGAGGAAACGAGGTAGATGCCAGTTGAGTTGCCTGCCGCTGGCCCTGTAGCGGTGTTGCCTGATATGGTGTTGCTAGTGGAAGAATCGAGGAAGATGCCATAGGTGTTGCCGGCGGCTATATTGTTTGAGATGGTGTTGTTGATGGATTTGCGGAGGCTAATGCCTTTATCGGAGTTAATGTTGGCGGTGTTGTCTTTGATAATATTGTCGCGGGAGTTGTCGTGAACAAATATGCCTGCGTTGCGGTTTTTGTTAGCTCCATTGTTTCTTAAAGTATTGCCGACGGATTGAAATAGATAGATACCCCATAAGCTGTTTTGGCTGGCATTGTTGCCTGAGATTGCGTTATTACTGCATTCAGAGAGCATGATGCCATTTTGAGAATTGCTCATAGCAGTATTGTTCTCTATGGCATTGCTTTTGGAGGATTCAAGATAGATGCCAGAGGCATCATTGCTTGTGAGGGTGTTGCCTGAGATCATATTGCCATTGGAGTTTCTGAGGCTAATGCCATCCCATTTGTTTTTCGAAGCGGTATTATCCGAGATGATGTTGCCTTTTGAAGTTACATGTATTCCTGCACAAGGCCAAGCATTGCCCGAGTTTCTAACCTCAAATCCCTCCACAGTGCAGCCGTCCGCGGATATGGTGATGGCGGAGCCGGAGCCGCCGGCATCCACCACCGGCAGGCCGGAGCCGTTGTTGATGCCCCGCAGAGTGAGCTTCTTGTTCACATCGACATTCTCCTCATAGGTTCCGCTATAGACCTCTATGCTGTCGCCGGAGCAGGCGGCATTGATGGCTGCCTGGATGGTGGTGTAGTTGCAGCCAGAGGCGCAGACGGTAAGGGTTCTCGGGCCGGAGCTGTCTGTCAGCGGGTAATTGTCGTGCTCCGATCCGCCTGGAATGCTGTAGGGTGTATCGCCAATCCCGTCGCTGTCGCAGTCTTTTCCGGAGTAACCAGACCAGCGGTTCCCCACATAAGTAGTATCGTTTCCGTAAACGATCTTTGTAGTCGAGTTCCAGGTGTTAGCCCCGTTGGACCATCCGAGGTCGAAATTATTCAGGTAGATGGTGTTGCTGTTAGAGGAATCTAGGCGGATGTCGCTATCTGAATTGCCGGTGGCGTCGTTGCTCGATATGTTGTTGCCGCTGGAGGTAGAGAGGAGGATGCCGTATTTATTGCCCGCAGCAATATTGCTTGAGATAATACAGCTACTGGAGGATGAGAGGGAGATGCCGTCATCCTTGTTGTCGTTGGCATTGTTGGACTCGATCTCATTACTTATGCCATTATGAAGATAGATCCCATTTCCGTTATGACTGGCATCGTTACCCTCAATCTTATTGGAATCGGAGGAGATTTCGAGTCTTATACCGGACATTACGTTGCTGGTTACAGTATTGTGCTTAACTATATTATTGTTGCTGGAAGATTGGAGTCGAATACCGTCCCAGTTCCCGCTGGCGGTATTGTTCTCGATCGTATTTCCGCTGGAGGAATCAAGATGGATGCCGTACTCTGCGCCCCATTCTGGGCTTCCGTCATTTTCGTTGGCAGTATTCCATTTAATGACATTGCCGCTGGAGCTAACGAGTTCGATACCATTTTTGCCGTTTTCTGTTGCCTCGTTGTTCTCAAGAGTATTGGCACTTGAAGTCTCAACACGTATGCCTCTATTATTGTTCCTATATGCGTCGTTTCTTCTTATATTGTTGCCATTGGAATTAATCAGGTAGATCCCCATTTGCTTGTTGTAGCTGACTATATTATCTGAGAGTGAGTTTTTACTGTTATAAGCGAGTTTGATGCCATTGTGGCCGTTTCCTGTGGCGGTATTTTTCTCTATGGTGTTGTTGTTGGAGGATTCAAGGTAGATGCCAGAGGCATCATTGTTCGTGAGGGTGTTGTCCGAGATCATATTGCCATTGGAGTTTCTGAGGCTGATGCCATCCCAATTGTTACCAGTGGCCGTGTTGCCCGAAAGGCTGTTGTCGTTTGAAGTTACATGTATCCCTGCACAGGGCCAAGCATTGCCTGAGTTGCTGGCTTCAAATCCCTCCACGATGCAGCCGTCCGCGGATATGGTAATAGCGGAGCCGGAGCCGCCGGCGTCCACCACCGGCAGGCCGGAGCCGGTGTCCACGCCCCGCAGAGTGAGCTTCTTGTTCACATCGACATGCTCATCATAGGTTCCGCTATAGACCCGAATGGTGTCGCCTGGCTGGGAAACGTTAATAGCTGCCTGAATAGTTAGGTAATCGCAGCTTCCATTCTTGCAGACTGCCCAGATGATTTTTCTATTTCCAAAATTTGCGCCCTCCAGTGAAGTTGAATTTATAATTACCTCATACACCCCGCCCAAAGGACAGGTCTGGGTAAAACCTGTCTGAAGGGTCTCTTCAACTGAATAGCTCCCAGGCCGCAGATTGGTGAAATTGTACATACCATCGCTATCGGTACTGGCTGTCCTGTTTTCTGCCCCGGACAATTCAATAGTCCAGTCTTTCAGTCCCGGTTCACCCTCATCTCGGTCGCCATCGTCGTTATAATCCATGAACTTGTATCCCGATATGAAAAGATCGTTTCTGCAGTTGCCGAAATTCAATCCAGATATGCTGGAGTCACAGAGAGTTACATTATGTATCCCACTCTGGCCAGGATAGGTCTGAGAATACCCCTGCCTCTTCTCCTCAGAGACTGTGTAGCTCCCCGGTGCAAGCCCAGCGAAGCTATAAGCTCCGGTTGCATTCGTGTATGTTGCTTTATTCAATCCACCCGGCCCGGCCAATCGAATGGTCCAGTTGGCAAGGCCAGGTTCATCCGGATCTCTCGCCCCGTTTCCGTTGCAGTCCTTGAACTTTACCCCGGAGATGGACAGAGGAGGCTCCTGGAAGGGCCAGGGCTTGATGAGAGGATACATGTCCTTGCTGGCTGATCCTCCCGGCAGACTGTAAGGTGTGTCTCCCAGCCCATCGCCATTGCCATCGCTGCCGGAATAGTCGGACCAGTAATTGCCCAGGGGAAGGGAGAATGACCTGGAGTAGTAGACATAGGAAATATCCTGGTCGCAGTTCCATCTGTTTCCGGAACCGGAATCTCTGGCATTCAATTCATTATTAAAATTGTTTAAAAATATCACATTGTTCGTGGAGCGGGAGACATCGATGCCGTAACCTGTATTGCGGGAGATGTTGTTGTTAGAGATTCGGTTGTTCCGGCAGCTTTGCAGGAGGATGCCCCCCAGGCCGTTGTCCTCGATGGTATTCTGAGCTATTATGCTGCCATCCGCAGATGAGACGGATATGCCGTAGCCTTTATTGCCTGCTATCCGGCACCCTTTAATGACAGAGCCAGAGACCCTTATTTCAATTCCCGCATGAGGATTGCCGGATCCGGTCACCACCAGATCCTGAATTGCGATTCCGGAACTCATTATAGTGATGGTGCTATCCACACCATTGCCGGAAACCACAGGAAATCCCCCTCCGCGGTCCATTCCCCGGAGAGTTATGTCTGCCTCATCTATCCAGAGCGTCTCAGGGTATGTTCCACTGAGGACCTCTATAATCCCTCCCGGGCTGATAAGATCTAAGGCCTTCTGAATGCTCTTAATGCTCTCTTCCGGACCAACCCGGATAAGGAGAACAGGGACCGGTTCGGGTTCCGGCTCCGGCTCCTTTTCGTCCTCTTTCTCATCTATCCTGGTGTCGACATTGCCGGGAATGTCTACTTCAGTCATCAGTTTATTACCATTAATAATATTATTCTTGGAATTTTCCTCTCTGATGCTGTCATAGACATTATCAACTACGAGGTTATCATTTGAATTGATCAGCAGAATGCCTTCTAGCTTATTATTCAAGAATAAGGATCCTCGGATGATATTATTATCCGAGTCCTGGAGATAGAGGCCATTCATTCCATTTTCCGTAACCGAGTTGGATGAGAGGATATTGTCTGAGGAGCCTCTCAAGGAGATCCCATCCAGACCATTGCTGGCGATTCTATTTCCCTGGATGGTATTGCCACTGCTCCGGCTCAACTCAAGCCCATTGCCTTTGCAGTCGGTGATGGCATTATTGGATATGATGTTGCCGTCAGAGAGTACTGTGATTCCTGCTTCTTGACTTCCGGGAGATGAGGAATCTTGCTCTGTTCCAGGTTCTTGATTGCCTGAATCTTCTCGGTTTCTGGGAGATGAGGATTGTTTTTGCTGCGGTAGAGCTTCTTGTCTTCCTGGATTCATCACCACAAAGCCGTCCACGGTGCATTTGCTGGCGGCGATGGTAATGGTGCTGCTGTGTCCTACGGCTGATACCACTGGTGCCCCTTCACCGGTATCAACTCCCTTTAGCGTGATGCCCGGCTTGCTTAGGTTCAGGTTTTCATGATAATTCCCGCTCAGAACATAGACCGTCTCTCCGGGATCGGATTGATCTAAAGCCTCCTGGATGCTGGTGAAGTTTACTCCAGGCATCTTCTGGGGTCCCACTACATTGCCGGAGATCTCATCGGCTATTGGAGAGGGTTTAAGAAAAAATCTGCTTACGTCTCCGGAAAAGCCATCATCCTGAGATGATTTTGGAAAGTTAGGGGAATTCTGGCCGTTGACCAAAACGAGCAAAATATAGATGATCAAGCAAATCATTTTTCGCTTTGGTGAACGAGAATGCTTCATCATCTCACATTATAGCTTCTTAGCCCAATACATTTAAGTCTTTTCTATAGGGCCACATATTAAAATAAATCAACCTTCTAGCCAGTATTTGCATTACTTTCATCTGAGAAAGATTATGCTTTCTTCATTGAGCCGACAGAATGAAGAATTCCCATCAGGCATCGTATCATATAAGAGTTTATACTATTTGATCATGGACATAATAAGCACCTGCATCCTTTAGAAGTTGAGATTGCCATAATCCTGGCCAGACTATTTATCTCCAGGGCTGCAATCAACTACCGATGGCCTCTGACGACTTTGATCCGGGCTCCTGGCTGGATGAAATCAGCTCCTTCTATCGTAAAGCTGATCCAGCCCATGATTTCAGCCATATCCTGAGGGTCTGCAAAATGGCCCGGAAGATCGGCCAGGAGGAGAAGGCGGACATGAAGGTTCTGCTGCCGGCCGCTCTGCTTCATGACCTGGAATCTAAAAAGGGGCTTCAATCAGGCCAAGAGCCGTCCGGCCAGGCTTCAGCGAGCGCAGCGCGCTCCTTCCTGCAGGGCAAGGGACTGGACAGGGATAGAATAGAGAAGGTGCTCTATGCCGTAGAGGTGCACAGCTTCTCCCGGGGAGTTCGTCCTGTCACCTTGGAGGCCAGGATCCTCCAGGATGCCGACCGGCTGGATGCCATGGGGGCCATAGGCATCGCCCGCCTCTTTGTCACCGGCGGCGCTCTGGGAAGAGAGATGTACCATCTTCAGGATCCCTTCTGCCAGGATAGAGATCCGGACGACGGAAGATGGAATCTGGATCACTTTTATAGAAAGCTCCTCAAGCTGGAAGAGGGGATGCATACCGCTGCCGCAAAGAGGCTTGCCGCAAAGAGGGCCAGGGTGCTAAAGCAGTATCTTCAGGACCTGAGGAGGAGATCGGAGTATGAAAGAGAGCAATTACATCTTGACACCCCGCAGTGAGATTGAAGCCAGGATCAAGAGGCTGCAGGAACAGATGGGCGATCTGACCGGTGCCATCATCCTGGGTTCCATCAATCTGGGCTATTTCTCGGGCACAGCCCAGGAGGGGCTGATATACATCCCCCGGGACGGCCAGCCCACATTGATGATCAGAAAGAGCCTGGAGCGGGCCGCCGAGGAGGCCGCCATGTCGCCCCGGCCCCTGAAGAGCCTCCGGTCCCTGGGAAAGGATCTGGATATCACCTCTGGAGCCAGGATCGGCCTGGAGCTGGATATACTGCCTTACAGCTATTGCCTCCGGCTGGCGGGCTCCCTGGGCCAGGATGTGGACATCTCGGACATCTCAGAGGAGATCAAGCAGATTCGATCGGTCAAGTCGGACTATGAGATAGATCTCGTCCGCCGGGCGGCAGAGAATCTGGATGCGGCAATCGCATGCGTCGCCGATCACCTCCGGGAAGGTATGCGAGAGATCGATCTGGCGGCTGAGGTGGAGAAAAGCCTGAGGCTCTCCGGCCATCCGGGAAGGGTGGCATTCAGAAGGTTCAACCACAGCCTTCCCATGGGCCATCTCATGGCCGGGGAGAGCGCCGCCTATCCCAGCTATGTATCCTCGCCCACTGGCGGAAAGGGCATGTCCCTGTTCCTGCCCCAGGGCCCGGGATTCGCTCGCATCAGGCGAGGCCAGCCGGTCCTGGTGGACTATGCCGGATGCTATAACGGCTATACTGCCGACGAGACCCGCATATTCTGTGTGGGCAGGGCCCCACCGGAGATGGAGCAGGCCCACCAGGCCGCCCTGCAGATTGAGGAGGCCACTGTTCGGGAGCTGCTGCCGGGCAGGCTCTGCCGGGATATCTGGAACCTCAGCGAGGCCGAGGGGGAGAGGCTAGGCTATGGCGAGCATCTGGGCGGGCCGAAGGGAAGAAAAGCGGGCTTTGTAGGCCACGGCTTGGGCCTGGAGATAGATGAGTATCCTGTAATCGGCCCCTTAGAGCAAAAGATCAAGGAGAATATGATTATAGCCGTGGAGCCCAAGATGATCTATCCCGGAAAGGGTGTGGTGGGA
>Ga0116149_1004995_pt1 | contig 12689 bp, 3 predicted proteins | sample AD_UKC057_MetaG_FD_89787 | JGI IMG/M metagenome (GOLD analysis project Ga0116149, IMG submission 89787) | Active sludge microbial communities of municipal wastewater-treating anaerobic digesters from USA - AD_UKC057_MetaG | ecosystem: Engineered > Bioreactor > Anaerobic > Digestate | place: USA...
CCAAGGCTGGGCTCGGAACGATGCGTCTGGCCGGGGCCAACACCTACGCCGGAGCGACCGATATCGACGAAGGCGCGCTGGCGATCGGCCACGGCCAGGCCCTTGGAGCCGGCGGCGGACTGCTGGCCGGCACCCGCGTCAATGCCAACGGCCAACTCCGACTCGACGGAGTGCAAGTGCCCGATGAGCCGCTGATGCTGAGCCGCGCGGCATCGAGCGGCCACGCTTTGGCCAGCTCGGGCGACTCGACCTGGGGCGGCACGGTCACCCTCAACACCGACAGCCGGTTGTCGAGCAGCGGGACGCTGGTCCTGTCCAACCGCGTCAGCGGCGCGGGCGGGCTGCTGCTCGATGGCAACAGGTTCGAGTTTGCGGGCGCCGAGGCCAACATCTACGCCGGGACGACATGGGTCGATTGCGCGTTGGTGCGGCTGAACCACAGCGTGCTCCACAACAATGCCATCCCCGGCAACCTGGTCGTCGGCGCGAACTCGCCCGATGCGTCGAACATCGTGCAGTACGCCCTCAGCCAGCAGATTGCCGATACGGCCCGGGTGACGCTACACCTGCGCAGCGTGCTCGATCTCAATGGCCGGGCGGATTGGATTGGCGAACTCGAGTTCGTGGGCGGGATCGCACCGCAGCACGGACATGTGAAGAGCGGGGCTGGTTTCCTCGGCGTGTCGAATCAGGTCGCCGCCGCCGAGTTTGCGGTAGGGAGCATCGCGGGGAACCTGAAACTGGCCGCGCCCACGGTCTTCGCCGTGAACACCAACGGCAGCGTGCTGGTGCCAGCCATGATCCAGGAAGGCGGCTTGACCCTGCGCGGGGGAGGCAACCTCAACTTGCAAGGGATCAATACCTTTGCCGGCCCGGTCGTCGTCGAGCACGGCCTGCTGTTTGCCGACGGCAATTTTGCGCTGGGCGCCATCACCGGAAACACAACCGTGCAGCCCGGCGGCACGCTGAACCTGCAGCCGTCGGTGACCAGCCTTAACGAGCCGCTGACGCTCGGCGGGAGCGGCGTGCAGGACACCGGGGCGCTCCAGGCCTACGGGGATATCACCTTGCCCAATGCCATCACGCTCGCCAGCGACACGGTCGTCTTCGTCGAGACCGACCGCACACTCGAGATCACCGGAGCGATCGGCGGCGCGGGCAGTCTGACCAAGACCGGCACTGGAACGTTGGCCCTGACCGGCAGCGCCACCAACACACTCGACGGGGATGTCTACGTGGGCGCGGGGCGGCTCGAGATGAACCGGGCCAGCGGCAACAGCATCCCCCGGCGCCTAATCGTTGGCGGCTCCGGCGCCGAGGCCGAGGCCGTGCACCTCGCCAATTCCGAGGTGGACTTTGTCACCGTGCGCCGCCAGGGCCGCTGGAATCTCAACGGTTTCAACGACAGCATCTCCGACCTCGTGCTGGTCGATGGCGGCCGCGTCAGCGCGCCCCCGCCCGGCCGCCTGAACCTGGTGGACGGCGCCAACCTCACCGTGCAGTTCGGCCTGGGCGTCACCGGAACCGCCGCACTCGAAGGCGTCCTGCTGCTGGGCGGCGTCCACACGTTCAGCGTCGCCGACCAGTTCGCACCCTTAAGCGATCCGGTCGATTTCGTGCTCTCCGCCCGGGTGCAGGGCGATGGTTCGATTCTCAAGACCGGTTCGGGCGAGATGAGTCTGACCGAATCCAATTCCTTCACCGGCAACCTCTCGATCCAGGGCGGCCAGGTGCGCGTCGGACACAACGACGCCCTCGGCACGGGTGTGGGCGGCACGCTGGTGCTGAACAACGGCGGGCTGGTGCTCGAACCGGGCATCGGCATCGCCCACGAAGCCCTCACGCTCGACAGCGCCGCGCGCCCCGAATTCCCGGCATTGTGGGCGGCGGGGGACACCAACTACTGGACCGGCCCGGTCGGCTTGAAGAGCGCCGCCCGGGTGGGTGTGGCCACCAACAGCCTGCTGTACCTCTCGGGCCAGATCGCCGGCGCGGGCGATCTGATCTTCGAGGGCCCAGGCAAGGTCATTCTGTCGGGCGCGGCGCCCAACACCTACACCGGAACCACGTGGTTCAAGGGGGGCGACGCCGAGTGCCGGAAGACCGCCGCCCACGGGGCCATTCCGGGACCGCTCGTTGTGGGTGACTCCGACACGAACGCCCAGGTGTATGTCGAATTGACGCTCACCAACCTGCCCCAGATCAACGCCCTCGCGCCGGTGGTGCTGCACAAGCTGGGCATGCTCAGACCTAAGGGCGATGGCGAAGAGACTCTCGGCTCGCTCGCGGGCGAAGGTCTCATTCTATTCGGAATAGAAACCAACGCCACGGCCCTGCTCATTGGCGGCAACAACGCATCGACAACGTTCAACGGACATCTCAGCAGCTTCAACCGCGGTTTGCGCCTTGCCAAACGCGGCTCGGGACAACTGACGCTCGGGGATGAGGCGTACCTGGTTCTGCAGCAGGAGAACGTGTGGACAGTCGAAGCCGGCACCCTGTGCGTCAATGGCCGGATGTCTTACGGCGACCTGCGCGTTCTGCCCGGCGCCACTCTCTCCGGCTCTGGCGAACTGCCGTCGGTCACCGTCTCGGGCGGCCGGCTCGCTCCGGGCGATGGACCGGGGGGGCGGACGGGCCTCCTGACCTTCGGAAACCTGGCGCTGGAATCCAACGCCGTGGTGGCCTTGGACATCCAGGGCCCGGACGACCCTGCGCTGCGCGACTGCATGGTCATCGAGAGCTGGCTGGGCGGTGACGGCGAAATGACCATCACGAACTGCACGCTCGAGATCGCGCTCGATGCGGTCCCGGCGGAAGGCGTTCCCCTGCTCATTGCCTATGTCGATCACGGCGACCCCCTCCGCATCCAGGGACACTTCGCGGGCCTCCCGGAGGGATCGGTGCTGTCTGTGCCGCCCTTCTCGCTCCGGGTCAACTACAACGCTCAGCCGGACTCCGATGACCAGCAGGTCACGCTGACGCTGGTGAATCCGCCGCTCGCAAGCGGTACCGCCCAGGTCGTCGGCAACAACGTCGTTCCTGGCAGGATCAACCCCTTCGAATGCGATGCCCTCTTCATCCCATTCACGAACACCCTCGCCATTCCGTTGACCGGAATCCGCGCGGTGCTCTCGTCGCCCTCGATCGGCCTCCTGGTCACCCAACCGGAGTCGTTCTACCCCGACATCCCCCCCGGCGGTGTGGGCGTGAACCTGACTCCGTTCCAGATGAGCACCTTCAAGTCCCTCCAGAATGGGGCGGACATCGAGGTCACATTCACCACTCCCGACGCCCCGTCTTTCTCGGCCAGCGTCCATGTCGACGTTGGCAGCCCCGGCCCCACGTACCGATTCGACAATCCCGCGTCCCACACCATCCCGGGCCGAACGACCGTCGATGTGCCAGTCGATGCGGACAGTTTCTACGGCACGATCGATTCCGTCCAGGCGTCGCTCCACCTTACCCATCCGAACATCGGCGACCTCGAGCTCGCTCTCGTGGCCCATGATGGCCGAACTGTCCTGCTCAGCCGCGCCCTGGGCGGCACCAACGATGCCTACGGCGCGGCCTGCGCCGACCGCATGCGAACCACGTTCACCGACACCGCGCGCACCCCGATCGGGAAAGCCGCGCCGCCGTTCGCCGGAGCGTACCGTCCGATCGAGCCTCTCGCGGCCTTTGCGGGCAAGGACTATACGGCGTCGTCCGACGATCCCTGGCGGCTGCGCATCGCCAACCGCGGCCATTTGCCCGCCCAGCTCGAGTGCTGGTCGCTGTCTCTGACCCAACTCCGGAGCACCAACGGATCCGGCGGATGCCTCACCTGCATCGAGCCCATCCTGGCAACCCTCACCACCAATCACCCGGTCCACCTGGGCCAACTCGACACCGACGGCCCGACCTCCTGCGCGCGGCCCAACACCTGCCGCATCGAGTGGACGCGCACCGAAATCGTCGACGACGAAACCTGGCCCTTCGTCGAGGTGACCAACACCATGTACTACCAAACACACGCCTTCACCAATACCGGCCCCGCCACGTGCGTCAGCGCCGCCATCTCCAGGTTGTTGTCCTCGTGGCCCGTGCTGCATGCCGCCGCCTATCTCGATGCCTTCAACCCGGACGCGCCCTGTGAGAACTACCTGGGTGACGTTGGTCAGCCGGCGGGAGCATGGCCCAGGTCCTTCTCGTTCGACGTGCCGGTCGGCGCCCAGTTCATCATCGTTGTCAGCATGTCGACGGAAAACCGCTCCCCCGTCGATTACCAACTCCTTGTCACCGGCGGCGACTGCCCGCCACCAGACCTGGCCATCACCCCGGATGCGGCACCGGGCAAAGTGGCGGTTTCGTGGAGCACGGCGGCGGCGGGGTACCAGCTCGAAACCTCGCCCGCGCTGAGCCCGCCCGGCTTCACGCGGTCAACGGTGTCTCCGGCCGTGGTCGATGGCCAATTCGTTGTCACAAACACCGCCGCAGGCACGAGTCGGTACTACCGCCTGCATCGGCCCTGACACTGTGGCGCGGTCTCGGCCGCGGCGAGAATGACGCGAAAGCCGACGTCATGGACCTTCTGCCAGGGCGCGTAGGCGCGGCGGACCGAAGAGCCGGCGTCGGCCGGACGGTCGGCCCACGACCCGCCTCGGGCCACCTTGCGTTCACCGGGGTTCTCATCGTCGCGGCCATCCTCCGCGAACGGATAAGGCCGATAGCTGGAGCGCGTCCACTCGCTGACGTTGCCGACCATGTCTTTGAGGCCCCAGGCGTTGGGCTCGGTCTGGCCGACGTAGTCCACCACATGCCAGCGGTCGCTGAACCGCTCGTCATGGAGGGGGAAGTTCATCTCGGGCGGATAGGGATAGCGGCGCGGCAGCGCGCTGGGTCCGTCATAGGTCATCCGGTACCAGCGCAGCGATCGGTCGGCCAGGTTTGCGAACGGGCCAAAATCGGCATCGCCATCACCGTAAAAGAACTGCGTCTCGGTTCCGGCGCGGGCGGCCCATTCCCACTGAGCCTCGGTGGGCAAAATGGCCGTTGCGCTCGTCCTGCGGCTCAGCCACTCGCAGAACCGCATGGCCTCCGCCCACGACACCCGCGCCACCGGCTGATCGGGGTGGTTGGCGATGTGCCCGGGAACCGTTTGGTCCATGTAGTGCATGTCCACATAACGCGTGTCATGCCGCGGATCGAACAGGGCGTATTGGCGATTGCTCACCTCGTCGGCCGCCATCCAGAAACCTTGCCGGAGGCGCACCGCACTGCGCGGGCGCTCGTCCGCCGCGCCGCTCAGGCTGCCCATGACAAACTCGCCCGCGGGAATCCAAACGAACTCCATCTCCACGCCTTCGCCCAACTCGATCGTCCGCCGCCCACCGCCTGGGCCGGCAGCCTGCCTCTGGCGCACCGTGGCCGCGGTGAACGGAAAACCCTCGGCAGTCAGCCCGTCCGGCCCGGGGGTTTCGACGGGCGCGGGTTCCAGGAAGCCGACCGGAGCCCGTTCTCGGAAAGCCTTCGCAGCCTCGAGAAACTCACCTTCCGGATCGGTGGTGTCGCCCTCAAACGCCTGGGCAAGCTCGAGGCGGCGCTGTCGCTGGTCCCGATTCTCGAAAAGGGGCGGATTCCAGCTCCCCGCCCGCGGCACGTTCAGATCGATCCAGCAATAGAGCCGCTCCCGCGATTCGCGGCTCAGCTCCGCCAACCTGACTCCGTGATGCCCCTTCTCGAGCATTTGGATCAGGGGGCTGGTGGACGCGTGATAATCGAGCGGTGTCAACAATGCCATGTCGCTCTCCACCCCCGGCCTGCGCACATAGGGGTGAACCGTGTCGTAGGCCGTGTCCGGGTCGCGGAAGCAGGGCCGGCTGCGCGGCCCGACCATGGGCGGATCGGAGTGACAGCCGATGCAATGCTGTTCCAACACCGGGAAGACCTCGTGCGCGAACGCGAACGGACGAGGCGGGCCGAACCAGGGCCGGAGCGGTTGGCCGCTGCGCAGATCGGTCAGGCCCCGCCGAACGGGCACGGTGGCCGGCCGCGGCTCGTGGCACCCCACACAAGAGACGCGCTCGCCGGGCATGCCCACCAGCCAGCTTCGCATCAACTGCAACGCCCGCCCCTCGCTGTCCAGCGGCTGAATCGACACGGGCAGGTTGGCCGGGATCTGAAAACACACCGAACCGTCCGGCGCCACCGGGGCCGTCCCCAGGATGCGCTTCACGTCCCAGCCCGCCTCCGTGCCGATTAAAGGGAAACCGGCCTTGTTGACATACCCGAAGTGATACGAAAAAACCCGCACCTCCCGCACGGTGCCGCGCGGCACGCCTTGCAGGCCCGAGCCGCAATAGATGTCGGCGATGTGCACGTCGACCGTGCGCTTCTCCGGGGCGATGCGGTCGGGAACAACCGGCGGTTGCGGAGATGGAGCCAACGGCAGCGGCTCGAACAGCGCCGCGCCTTCCACCTCCGCAACCAGGGTCGCGTTGTCGAAGACATCCACCAGGTAGATCCCCCACAGGCTTTGCGCATCCGGCTTCATCGAGACCAAAAAGTACTTGGGGCTGAGCGGACACGGATGCGTTGTCAGCGAAGAAACTTCCTTGAGGTAGACGTCGCCGACAATCGCGTCGCAAACGGTCCCGGGAACCGGCTTTCCCCAGCCCGGAATCAACTGCACAAAGCCGGTCTCGGTGGCAGGCAGCAGCTCCGGGGTCACCGCGATGGGACGCCCCTCGACGCCCCACTCCTTCGAGGCCGGGCGATGCCGGAATGGATAGGCGCCGGCCAGTGAGGGATCGAGCAGGGCCAACCGCCCGCAGTCGCCGTAGTCGTGGTGGCCGCTGATGATACCCGCCAGCAGGGTCGGGTGGCCCGGGACCGGCCGGGCAAATCGGAATGCCGTAGGAAACCAGGAACCGCTTCCGTAGAGCGCCAGTTGACAGGTGCCGTCCGGGTTCATGGTCATCCGCCGTCGCGAAAAGTAGTGGGGGATGTCGCTGTATTCCCAGCGCTGATAGAGGACGCGCCCGTCGTTCAGCACCGTCGGGTCGTTGCTGCTGTCCTGATCGAAGGTCAGTTGACGCAAGGTCTTGGAGGCCGGATCGAGCAGGTAGAGACTGGCAACCTGCTGGCTTCCGTCCAGGCACGGCAAGCCGATGTAACCAGCCGTCGAACAGACGAGCACCTTGCCGTTGGGCAACAGGCAGGCGTCGAAGAAATCCAAATCCGGGGAGTTCGTCGGCGTGATCTGCTCCACCCCGCTGCCATCCCGGTTCATCTGGAACACCGCCCAACGCCCGCGGTCGTCCAGGCTCGAAAAGAGCAGGCGCTCGCCCGCCCAATCCAGCCTCACATCCCGGAGAATCCGGCCCTGGTCTGGCCCGTAGAGCCGCTCGAGTCTCGGGCGCCCGCGCAGATCCGACAGCACGGCGATCTCGTTGTCCCAGGGCCCGCGCGAAATGGCCGCATGAGTCAGGTAGTTGAATGGCACGAACCCGGCATCTCCCCCGGTCACCCGTCGAGCGCCGCGTCCGGCGAAATTCCGCCGCACCACCAACAGCCGGTCAAAATCGAGCAACGGATTCGCCAGCAATGCGCTTCGGACGCCGCCCAGGAGACTGTCGATCGCCTCGGTCTGCGCCCGTTCATCATCCGAGAATTCCAGGAGCGCCCGACGCCGGCTTTCGAATGCGCCCAAAAACCGCCGGTGCCCGCGCCCGTCGTAGCGGTTTGGGAAGGTCTTCTCCATGTCGCCGACGGCCCGCCGCACAGCCTCCACATCGACCCGTGCCAACGCGGCCCGAGCAGCCTCCGCCCGCGCCCGCTGCGCCTGGAGCCGCCTCATGTCCTCGCGTTCTTCGGGGCTCAGCCGCCTGGGGACCGCGCCCTCGGGCGACTGCAGGCGCAGTGCGCAGATGTGCGGAAAGGGCCCGTCCCTTTGGAGGGTGAGGGTGTACCTGCCGCGCTCGCAGCGCAGGACACACTGTCGCTCCCACCGGGCCGACTTGGTCTGCCAACTGCCCGTCACCCCGGCGAATCCTGCCTCCACCTTCACTCCGTCCAGGTGAATCTCCACCGGGCGCGACTCACCGGCCGCGTACAACCCCCAGAGCACATAGTCCGCGCTCAGGGGAAACTCGACCACATACTCCGCGCGGTTCGGCATCTCGCCGCCGTTCCAAATGCAGGAAGGGCCGTCGGCATACGCCTGCCCCGCCATGCTGACCTGCACATTGCCCTCGTCGAAGTCACGCGCTTCGATGACGCATTCATCCGCGACTCCGCGCAAGCCGCATGGCCCCGAAAGCAATGTCAGAAGGAGGATGACCGCGGTCAGGAAGGGCCTCACGAACTCCCCGACACCGTCCGGCATGCTGGGGTTTCGGGGAAGGCGCGGGGGCCGCGCAACGCAGCGGGTGCTCGTCCATGCTCCTTTCGGCATGGGGAAGCAGTGCTGATGACAGTGGTCGAGAGAGGGGCAGCCAGTGCTCACAGCGGCGAACGGGGATTATAGCATCGCTGGATCCACAACAGATCCGGGTTTTGCCGGCTCCGCTGATAGAACAGTCCCTCCTTGGCGATTTGGATGGTGCGAGGGTCCTTCCAGACGTGGTTTTCCGCGTGCCCATCCGCGAACGCGAAGTTGCCTCGATCGTTGTGCCACCAGCTCACCGGATCGACGAACGATTCGGTCTCGATGTAACAGACCCAGGGTCCCAGGCGGTAGGTCCGAGGATCGTCATTGGGGACAAAGATGAACTTCGTCGATGGGCTCAGGATCTCGCTCAGCGTGTGCACAAGATACGGTTCGTTGTCCCATCCGCCTTCGCCATTCATGGTGTTGGCGATGCAGTAACTCCGCAGGTGCACATCTTTGTCCCCGGGGCATTTGTAAACCTCATGGGCACCCACGTAGGACCACAGAAATCCGTCCTTGAGATGCTGCAAACGCCTCTCGCGGCTGACAGGATGTTCCTGAGGACTGGCCCAGACCGCGTCCTCGGGAGGAATCCAGACCCAGTCGGCCCGCACCTTGGCATCTCGGCTGTAGGTCGATCCGCCCACCAGCCTGTCTTCATGATCACCGGCGTAGAGATACCACGCGGTCGCCAAGGTCTTCAGATTGCCCAGGCACACCGTGCCGAGCGCCCGCTGCCTCGCCCGGGTAAGGGCGGGCAAGAGCAATCCGGCGAGGATGGCAATGACTGCAATCACCACCAACAGCTCGATGAGCGTGAATCCTCGCCTCGATGTCCTGCCGAAACTCGCATCCCGCACCGCCGTGAGACGCGGCTTGAGTCTTCCGGCGCGCCTTGGCGCCTCTCGAGATGACATTGCCTCCGCGGTGGTCACAGATCCATGAGACATGCGGGTTAGGGCTTGCGAAGCCGATAGAACTGGCGAACGTCCTGCATGAGCACCCTGACCGGGCTGGCCACACCCTCGGGCACGGCAACCCACGCGCCGGGCGCCGACAGGTCGGTTGTGCTTTCGAGAACGAATCCGGGGCCAGTCCAGGATATCTCCAGTTCGCCCCCCACCAGCCGCGCGTAGTGCAGTTCAACTTCATCCACCGGTTCCGGGATGCGCGCGGCCGCGTAATGGCGTAAGACCTGCTCGTGCGCCAGCGTAGAGCTGTAAATCGCCACCTCGTCCAGGTATCCGTCAAACGCACGCTGCTCTCCCCACCGCCCGATTCGCCCGCCGTCCAACAGGATCGGAGTCGACGCCGCGCCGGTTGCGGCAAGGCTTCCATTCACATACACCCTAATCTGCGCCTGCCCCTCGGCCAGGTCATAAGTCGCAGCCCAGTGATTCCACTGGCCGATTGCCCCGGCGGACCAATGCGACCACGGGGTCGGGTTTCCGTTGACGGCGAATTCGCCCAGGGCTCCCGCGGCAATGTTGAAATGCAGCCCGCTCGCCGCCCAGCCGTGCGTGGCAAAGAGAGCGAAGAAGTCGGTTGGATCGGATTGGCGATTGAGCCAGAATTCGAAGGTGAGTTGATCGACCGGGCCCATGCCCAGATCGGGAACTTCCACATGGCCGGCGGCGAAACGCAGCGCGCGACCCAGCTCGGGTCCGGCAGACGCTTGATCGAAGGAGAGCCCAGATTCCGAATAGGCCCCTGCCGCCGCATCCCCGAGGCTGCCCAGGTTCTGCGCCACCGCGCCCGCGGTCTCCTCGAACCGGTAGTACACCGCCGGCATATCCTCGAGGACTGTCGTGGCGTAATCGGTTTGCGGGATTCCCACCACGGTCAACTGGGCTTCCGCGCTGGTCACGCTGCTCACGTCGTTGCTGACCCTGACCGAGAAACGGGCCCCGTTGTCGGCCATGACCGCGGTGACCGTGCAGGCATCGGCCACCGCGCCTTCGATCGGGGTGCCGTTGCGCAACCATTGATACGCGCGGTCCGGGCCGGTGGCCAGGACCTTGAAGGTGGCCGACGCCCCTTCGAGCACCGTCGCATCGTCCGGCCCCGCGGCGATGGTCACTTCGCGCTGGACGGCATTGTAGCGCGCTTCAATCCGCTCAGAACTCAAGACGGTGTCATACCAGGCGAACTCGTCCAACGAGCCCTCCAATTGCCGGGAGGTCGTCCACGATCCGAGCCTCCCCCCGGTCCACGCGATAGCCCGCGCGCCAGGGATCTCGACCTGCGCGCGGAGCGCGCCGTCCAGATAGAGCTTCAGTTGTCCCGGCTGTGCCGAGGCATCATAAGTGAGCGTCAAATAGTACCACTGTGACAGACCCCACTCGAGGTTGAAGCGCGGGATGACCGAATTGCCATTGACCGCAAACTCGACCAACGGACCGGGACTCGCCTCGACCAGATTCAGATGCAGGGCGCCACTCTGCCACGCGTCATTCGCCACCAGCGCCGTCAGTCCGGGCCAATCGTAGGTCCGGCTCAACCACAGCTCGATCGTCATTTGCGCCAGCGGCTCGTTCAAAGCCGGAACGGCCACATGCCCCTCGAATCCGTCCAGCCAGATCGCCGAACCCAATCCCGTGAACGCGGAAGGCCCGCCGAATTGAACGCCCGACGGAGCGTAGCTGCCCTCGCCGGCCGAGCCCAATCGCCCCAGGTTGCGCGCGGTCAAACCGCCGGACTCATCGCACCGGTAGTAAACCAGCGGTTCATCCGCAATGACCGTCTTCCCGTACACATCCGACGGCATCGAGAACACCGTCAGACGCGCCGGGACGCTGGTCACTCCATTGACGTCGTTGGTGACGGTCACGGTAAACACGGCCCCTTCGTCGGCGAGGCTCACGGGGCCGGTCGCATAGGCGGGCTGGGTGGCCCCCGCGATGGCCTGGCCGTCGCGGAACCATTGATAGTGCAAATCCGGCCCCTGGGCCACCACGCCGAACACCGCCGAGTAACCTTCCCCAATATACGCATCCGCCGGCTGCACAAGAATGCTCGCCTCCGAGATCACGGTGAGCAGAGCCTCATCGCTCACCACGCTGTTCACTTGATTGCTGACACGGACGGAATACCGGGCCCCGTCATCCGCCGTTTGGGCCGCAAGGTCGTACTGCGGTTGCGTGGCGCCGGCGATTTCCTGCCCGTTCCGCAGCCATTGATACTCGAGATCGGCTCCCGTCGCCGTGATCTCGAAGTGGGCGTTCTCGCCCCGAAGCACGACTTGATCGGCGGGCTGCGCGGCAATGCGCGCCTCGGGAAAGACGGTCTGGTAGCGAGCCGCGATCCGGTCCGCACCCAGCACGCTCGAATACAGTGCAAACTCGTCGATCAACCCTTCGAATTGCCGCTGGGCATCCCACATCCCCAGCCGCCCTCCGGTGAAGCTGACCGGAATGGCCGATGCCAACTGGACCTCGGGCTGCGGCAGACCGTCGAAATACAACCTCAATTGAGGCGGGTTGGCCATGCTGTCGTAGGTGACCACGACGTGGTGCCACTCGCCCACAGCCCACGCCGGCGCGAATCGGGGGTTAGGAACCGGATTCCCATTCACGGCAAACTCGATGAGCGGGTCGCTGTCCGAACTGACCAGATTCAGATGCAAGAACCCTCCGGCCCAACCGTCGTTGGCATAGAGGGCGGTCAAACCGGGCCAGTCATAGGTCCGCTGCAACCACATCTCCAGAGTGAACTGGGCCAGCGGTTGATCGAGGGCCGGCACGCCAACGAACCCCTCCATCCCGTCCAGCGCGACCGCACTCCCCATAACCGGCGCGACGGACTCGGCGCCGAGCACAACCCCCGCCCCGCTGTAAGCACCATCGGCGCCGGCCAGACTCCCGAGGTTGGCCGCGACAGGACCGCTGCTCTCCTCGAAACGGTAGTAGACCAATGGCGCGTCGGCCAGAATCTCCGCTGCGTAATCGGCCCGGAGCGGGAGCGTGGCGGCAGTCAATCCGAGTATGGCCTGGATCAGAAGTCCGTGTCGTTTCATGTCTATCCCTCGCTGTGGTTGTCCGCGTTGCGGCTCTTCAGGCCGGTGCGCCCGAGCGGTCTAACGATCCCAGCACTGTGAGTCGACGGGCAACTCCGATCGCCGTCTCGGGCCTGGGCCGGACGTGGATGTCTTGGGGGGGGCGCGGAATACACCCGGCCATCGACCGTCCTGGAGAAGGTCAGGCAGGAATCACCTGCGTCGGTGGCCATGCCTCCAATAGTTGGCGTCAGGCATCACCTGTCAAGCCCTTCTTCGCCG
>Ga0116149_1005006_pt1 | contig 12674 bp, 8 predicted proteins | sample AD_UKC057_MetaG_FD_89787 | JGI IMG/M metagenome (GOLD analysis project Ga0116149, IMG submission 89787) | Active sludge microbial communities of municipal wastewater-treating anaerobic digesters from USA - AD_UKC057_MetaG | ecosystem: Engineered > Bioreactor > Anaerobic > Digestate | place: USA...
CCTTTTCGCGACATCCCCATCCATTCGTTCTTCGAGCTGGGCAGGACCAATTTCCACACTGTCCTGGAACGCGAAGTGGACACCCTTTTCGATGTTTCAAAACACCTGTGGAGGGTTCTTCTCATAACGGACAAGACCGACCTCAAGCGACACTATCTCCTCTTGTCCCTGCACCATTCGATAAGTGACGGGACCTCCGCGGTCCGCCTGGCCGAGGAGCTGATCTCCTGCTGCACGAGGATCCTCGCCGGCGAGACCCCGCGCACGGACCCTCTTCCCCTCCGTGCGTCCCTCGAGGAGCTTATGGCGTCCGCCGGGGGCACGAGCAGGCAGTCCGGAACGGCCACGGGGAGACCCCCCGGCGAAAGCGGCGGCGGCTCCATGCCCTACCACGAATTCCAGCCTCCAGGCAGGCGGCACACCCGTTTTCGCGTCCACACCATGGAGGTGGCCGAGACGGCCGTCCTGGAAGAGAAGCGCCTCCGCGCCGGGACGAGTATCCACTCCGCTCTCGCGGCGAGCGCTCTTACGGTCATGCGCAAGCACTTCGGTGATGACGTCCGTCTCTCCGTGACCACCCCGGTCAACGCCAGGGGTCTGACCGGGACGGCGATCGGCGACGGCGAGCTCTGGTGCATGGAGACACCCGTCAGCATACACGGTGAAGACATCGGGGGCCGCGACACGTGGCAGATGGCCCGGGATTACAGCGACAAACTGGCCTTCGCAACGGCCGGGGGAATGGCCCTCTCCGCCTGCGCAAACACAGACCCGGCGGAAGAGATCGAAGGGCTGCGTGCGGCCCGGCACTTCCCTCTTTCCTGTCTTCTCCTTGAAGAAGGACGCGTCGGACCGGATCAGAAAAGTCCTTTCGTGGTCGAGAACATGGGCCTTGTCAGCGGACGACAGGCCGCGGACCATATCATGGCCATCTCCGCCGCGACGGCGGGAGACGCCCTCTCCCTGACCTTCGCCTACACATCTCCGCTCCTCAGGGAAAGCTGGGCGGACAGGTTCGTCAGCGAATTCCTGCACAACCTCGAGAGAATGGCAAAATAAAAAAGGACAGGCGGCGGTGGGTTTGAGCAGGGTCAATAGGGCTGGGATCGGACCTGAACGCCAGTTGCGGTCAAGGGGGGTCTCTGGCCCGGCCGAGGTCCGGAGGATCTTCGACGAATGCTAGAGAGGGCTGTGCGCTTCCGTGTCGAGAAGGGTCCGCAGTCTCTCCAGCAGCAGGGAGGGCGCTATCGGCTTGGAGAGAAAGTTACTCCTGCTGTCCACGACACCCCTGTCGAGCACCACGTCCCGGGTGTGACCGCTGACGAAAAGGACCTTGACGGAAGGGTCGAGTTTGCTTATCTCGGAATAGACCTCCATGCCGTTCTTTTTCGGCATTATCACATCGATGATGACAAGTCCGATCCTGTGCCTGTGCTCGGTGAAATGCCGGACCGCCTCGTCCCCGTCAGCGGCACCTATAACCGTGTAGCCATATTCCTTGAGCACCTCCTTCATGAGCTGGAGGGTCTCCCGATCGTCCTCCGCCACGAGGATCGTTTCCGTTCCTGAAGGCATCTTCGATTCCACCTGCCTTGCCTTCTCCCTCTTTACCCGCACCGACGGGAAGTACAGATGGAACGTCGTCCCCTTTCCCGGCTCGCTTTCCACAGTGATGTACCCGTCATGCTGCTTCACGATGCCGTACACCGTCGAAAGCCCCAGTCCCGTGCCCTTGCCCGCCTCCTTCGTTGTGAAGAAAGGCTCGAATATATGCTCCTTGACGTTCTCGTCCATGCCGTGGCCCGTATCGGTCACGCTAACACGCCCGTAGGTTCCCACCTTGCCGTAACCGTGCTTGTGGATAAAGGCCTTGTCGATTGACGCATGGGCGGTGGAGATGGTCAGGACGCGGTTGTCCGTCATGGCGTCGCGGGCATTCGTGGCAAGGTTCATGAGGATCTGCTCGATCTGCGTCCGGTCTGCCATTATGGTGACCTCCCTGGCCGAGGTCTGCACGTGAAGCTCGATGTCCTCGCTGAGAAGCCTTTCGAGAAGCCTCTGCACCCCCGTTATGATCTCGTTGACGCCGTTGGGTTCAAGGTTCACCGCCTGTTTTCTGCTGAAGGCCAGGAGACTGTTCGTGAGGTTCGCCGCCCTCTTTGCCGACGAGAGGACATGGTCCACGTAGACGCGCAGCGGGTTGTCCTTCTCCATTTTGACCTGGAGGAGGTTGCCGTATCCGATGAGGGCGGTGAGAAGATTGTTGAAATCGTGGGCGACACCCCCGGCCAGCGTGCCGATGGCCTCCATTTTCTGGGAATGCCGCAGCTGGGACTCGAGGTTCTTGCGGCGGGTGATGTCTCTGACAGTCCCCTCAAAGTAGTGGGTGCCATTGTCTCTATCGGTCACGATGCGAACGTTCGTCGATGTCCACATCCTGGTCCCGTCCGTGCGGTACCGTTCCGATTCAAAGTTCTCCGCGAATCCCCGGGCCTTCAGGATGGCATTGAGGCGCCGGTAGTCCTCGGGATCGACGAATGTCTTCCTTGCCCTCAAGTCCCCGTCCCCCGTCATCTGAAGGGGCGAGTCAAATCCGAAGATCCTCGCGAGGGCCGGGTTGGCGCTGATGTAGTGGCCGTCGACGGCGACCTGAAAGATGCCCTCCGCCGCGTTCTCGAAGATATTGCGGTACTTCTCCTCGGCGGCCCTGAGCGCGTCCTCCCGCGCGATGCGGTCTGTGATGTCGTGAAGGATGGCAACGCACCCGCCGATGGGCGCCGCCTCCTCGGAGAGCGAAGCGCGCACCTGTGATACCGTCACCTCCATGGTGAGGGAAGAGCCGTCCTTTTTCACGAATTCCCAGGAAAAGACAGACCTGTTGTTCCCCGCGATGATATCGTCGATGGTCGCGGTAAGGCGGTCGCACGCGTCATCACCCCCTGTGATGATGCGCAGTGTCTTTTTTTCTATCTCGTCCTTTTTCAATTGAAAGAGGCTGCGGAAGGCGCGGTTGCAGGAGATGATCTTCCTGTCCTCATCGAGCATGAATATCGCGTCGGAGAAGCTCTCGACGAGGACCCGGTAGCGCCCGAGAAACTCTTCCGTCTTTCTGGCCTTTGCGATGATGCGCGATAGCTTGCTTACTTCCCTGAGATATTTCCTCCCTCTGTCCTCGGCGATGCCCCTGAAGTAGGCAACGATCTTTTCCTTCAAGACATCCCGTTCCATGGACACTAGGGTTTCCTCGCGAGGATCGTGAGAACCCCCGTCCAGTCGAGGCCTCTCGTTCTTCCCAGCAGCGGTGCGAGTTCCACGCCCGAATAGAAACCGAAAAGGGGGATATTGCGCTCGCTGAGGACCTTCTGCACCTGGCCGGCCTCCTCGACACTCGTGTTGGAGTAGTCCTTTGCCCGGCCCGCGCAATCGATGTACAGGGCAAGAAGGGGTACCTTTCCATCCTTGTCTATCATGTCCACGAGGAGACGGGAATTGTTCAGAGCGGACTCCACCATCCGGCCGGCATCCCGTACCATGAACTGGACCTCGTCACCCTCTTTGAGGTCGGATTCGAACATCATCACCCCTGACCTGTCGGGAATGACGCCCAGAATCAGTCTGTTCACGTACTGGTTCTCCCGATACCTTTCGTATCTCTCTCCACAGTGGACCCCGAGGGTGAGATAATCAAGGGGCCGCTCCTCCTGCCATTCCTCGCTGTCGAAGAGTTCGTTTATCATCTCCACTATAGGTTTGCCGTCTATCTCGTACAGGAGCGGGCCCTGCACCCTCGTCACCCTGCGGTAGACCCCGTCGAGTGGGGCGCAGCCGTGCGTTATCCGATGGTAGACGGAGAGATCGCCGCCCAGCATGAGAGCCACGAGGCTCTGCGATGCCATCGAGGAACCGCGGAACTGGACTGTCCTGTTGAAACCGTAATCACCCAAGAGTCCCGCCCCGATGACGGGAACGGCATCCTCCAGGACCTCTCCGATCCCGGCTATGAGCGGCGTCGATGAATTCATGATCGGGGGAGATCCTTCCTCGGGTGGAACCTTGATCGAATCGTAGAAGACAAGGAGAAGCCTGTCTTCCGGCCCGCGGGCGATAGCGGCGGCGACCTTCCTGCCGGCCTCTCTTTCGTTCTCGTTTACCTGCCCGGCCGAAGCCAGTCTGAAGGCGATGAGGTCCGACTCGAGCACCGCCACCGCTGCCACAGGGTCCCTGTAGGAGAGAAAGTCGTTGGATATCACGCCGATCGCGGACCCTCCGACAACGGGGACGTGGGCTCCCGCAACGCGTCTTATACCGCGGAAGAAAGCCTCGGGTTCGTTTCTGCCGGAGCAGAAGGCGAGGACCAGGTCGGGCCTCGTTACGCCGCCCGACGCCATTGCGCGCCTGACAAGGGCATCTCCGGAAATGGCCCGGCCCCTGCCCCCGTCGCAGGCAATACCTATCCTCGTCATCGTCTCCGTTTCAACCCCTTTGTTTCCCGTGCCGTCCCCCGGGGCGTCACATTCCCCCTCGACACGGGGGCACTACAGTGGCGGTCCGCGGTCCACAGCTGTTACACAAGGCAGATTGTCAGGGAATCGCTTTATTCTATTTACCAGCATTGGATTTAAAAAGGCAAGCAAAAAGGCTCCTCTGCCCGCGGGCTTATTGCCTTGACATTTCACCCCCATCTCTCCTAATCTGTAGCCATGCAAAAACTGGCCATCGGCATGTTCGACTCCGGGGTGGGAGGCATGACCGTCCTCAGGGAGGTCAGGGAACTTCTCCCCCGCGAACACATCATCTATTTCGGAGATACCGCCAGGGTTCCTTACGGGAACAAGTCCTCCCGGATGGTGACGAAATATGCCCTGGAAAGCGCCCTTTTCCTTCTCACGAAGGGCATCAAGCTCCTCATCATCGCCTGCAACACCTCGTCTGCATTCGCGCTCCCGATACTGCAAAGACGGATGCCCGTTCCCGTCATCGGTGTCATCGGGCCCGGCGCCAAAGAGGCGGTGAGAAACACCAGAAACGGGAGGGTCGGGGTCATCGGCACGAGGACCACGATCAAGAGCATGGCCTACGACCGGTCGATCAAGAAGCTCGATCCCGGCATAGAGGTCCACTCCCGGGCGTGCCCCCTCTTCGTTCCCATAGTGGAGGAAGGCCTCGAACATGATGAGATAGCAGGCCTCATGGCCCGAAAGTACCTTGGCGCCCTCAAGGGCTCCGGGATCGATGTCCTCGTCATGGGATGCACCCACTACCCCGTCCTCGAGGACGTCATCAGGAAGACCATGGGTAAGGACGTGAAGATCGTGCACTCCGGAAAGGAAACCGCTAAGGAGGCCCGCGCCATCCTCGAAGAGAAAGACCTCTTCAACAGACGGGGGCGCGGCAAGTGCGAGTACTTTGTCACGGACGCCCCCGAATCGTTCCACGAGATAGGGGGCAGGATCCTCGGTGAGCCGCTGACACACGTGAGGTCCCTGAAGGGCCTCGACTACCGCGATCTCCTTTTCTCTTCATGATCGCCGATGTAGCCCTCCCGATACCCGTCGGCAGGTCCTTCTCCTACAGAGTCCCCGGTGAACTCGCCCCCCATATCTTCGAACTCGGGCGTGTCCTCGTTCCTTTCCGGTACAGGGAGGCCGCCGGCGTCGTCATCGCCCTCAGGGAAGGCGAAGAGGAGGGGCTCAAGTCCGTCGCGGGTGTGCTCGATCTTTTTCCCCTTCTCTCCGACGAGCTTCCGGCATTGCTCCGATGGTCATCGTCATTCTATGTCACGCCCGCAGGGATCGCGTTCAAACACGCCCTCCCCTCCGCGGGAGACCTCGAACGCTTCCTCTCCGTCGAGTCCGCCGGCCTCCCCGAAGTGGACGGTCTGCCCCTCAGGAAGGCCATCAGGAGACTCGGCAGGGCGGGACTCCTGCAACTGTACAGGGAGGGGGCACTCAGTCTTTGCGAGACCCTTACGGGAAAAACCTTTGCCCCGCCCCCCACGGCTCCCCCGGGGTTGGGGGAGATCCAAAGGGAAAAGGCCCTTCTCATCGATTCCGTCGAAGAACGGCTGGCGTACTACAACAGGGTCATACCGGACCACCTGGGGCAGGGCAGGAACGTCCTCGTCCTTGTCCCCGATTACCATGCCGCCGGGGCGTGGTTCGCGAAGAGACTCAGGGAAGCCTATGGTCCCCGTGTTCTGTGGTTCTCCTCCGGTACGCCCGTGAAGCAGAGGATGGAAACCTGGTTCAGGGTCCGTCGCGAGGGCGGGCACGTGGTCCTCGGGAACAAGAACTGCGTCTTTCTCCCTCTTCACGACCTCTCTCTCGTCATCGTCGAGAGATGCGACGATGACGAGTACAAGAACGAGGAGGGGTTGAAGTTCAACGCCGTGCGGGTTGCCGTCGAAAGGGCGCGGCTCAAGGGGGCCTCCATCGTCCTCGGCTGTGCCGCCTCCTCCATCGACGCGATTCATCTCGCCCGGGCAGACGGTTTCCGGATCAGTTGCAATGAATGGCCCACCCGGGGAGGCTATGCGGAAAGAACGACGAACGTCTCCTCCCCTTCGACGGGCGAGATCATCGACCACCTCGGCGCCGAGGCCAGGGAAGCGGCCCGGCAAGGCGGGCGCGTCGCCATCTACACACCGCGCAAGGACCAGGGCTCGTACCTCAAATGCCATGCCTGCAGGGAGACCCTTTCCTGTCCGGACTGCGGGGAAGCCCTCACCTACGACAGCAAGGCGGGCAGCCTCGCCTGTCCCGCCTGCCGGGCCCGGCTGGCCTATGAGGGCATCTGTCCCCAGTGTGGCAGCAGCGCCGTCGGCTTCTCCCGGATAGGAGTACACTTCATCGAGGAACACCTGCGCGCCGCCTTGCCGGACCTCAGCGTCACCCGCATAACGGGAGACTCCCTCAAGAAAGAGATAGCCGCCATCCGCAGACAGCCCCAGGGCGCAGGCTCCGTCCTCGTCGGTACCCAATCCCTCTCCAAGCTCTACAGCCTCTCCATCGACAGACTCCTCCTCGCACAATGGGAGGAACTGCGAAAGATGGGAGGATACAGATCGGAAGAAAGGACCCATCAGGTCCTTCTCAATCTCCTCGACGCCCTCACACCCCGGTCCATCATCTCCTATTCCACCAGAAAAGAGCCCGCTGACCCCCGCGAGTATCTCGATATTTCCTCATTTGCCGAACGGGAACTCAGGAAACGCAGGGATGCTCAGTTCCCGCCATTTGTCCGGGTCTTTCTCCTTGAGGCCCGCGCCAAGACCCCCGCCCGGGCCGACGCCATTCTCAAGAAGGTCCGCACGATCATAGCCGATGGAGCCCTCGAAGGCGCGCTCCTCGGCACCTTACCCCTCGAAAGGCCCCCCTATCACATACGCAAGGTGATACTCAAGGGAGATGAAGACCTCCTCAGGGACACCTTCGAAAAGTTCCACGACATCCCCGGAGTCGACATCGAAGCTGACCCGACCAGCTTCTGAAAGACCGCTTGAGCCGCTTGAGCCGTTTGAGTGGCTTGAGCGAAAAGAACCAAAAAAAAGGAGGCTTTTGGCCTCCCTTTTTTCTGTTCGCGATGCGGAACTACTTCTTGGCCGGAGCCGCGGGCTTCTCAGCCGGCTTCTCGTCCTTCTTCTCTTCCGCTTTCTTCTCTTTCTTCTCTTTGGCCTTTTCCTTCACTGCGCCGGCTTTCGTCACTGCCTTGGCAACGTTCTTGCCGTCTGCCTCGGTGTAGACTACGTTGACTTTGTCGCCAGCCGCGAACTTTGCCATCTTCTTCACCTTGGAAACGTCGAAGGTCATCTCGGTCTCACCCTTGACGACTATTGTCTTCGCCGCCTCGTCCATGGAGACGAAGTCGCCTGCGAACTTCTTCACGCCGGCTTTCTTGGCTTTCTCGGCCACCTTCTCCTTCACGGGCTTGTCCGTCGCTGCGGCCGGTTTGTCTGTCGCGGCTTTCTTATCCTGCGCCATAACGGTCGTAACGAAGGCAACGGTGATCAGGATCGCGAGAACGATCATCAATGCTTTCTTCATGCTATTTTCACCTCCTCCCCTTTTGTTGGTCACATTGAGTTGCATGGGGACTGTGTATGCAGTTGTCGTGCCACTATCGCAACAGATTGATATTAAAGGAAAGAGGTTTGGAGTGTCTTTCGGGGAAGCGGCGATAATCGGAAATATCCGACTCCGGAATGCCCTTTGAATCGGAAATATCCGACTATTCCTTCCTGGGGGACCGGCCCGGGGGGTGCTTGAGTTCGTTCACCCTGGCTTTGTAGTCGTAGAGCCCGAGCTCCTTGAGTTTCGACACGCCGACGAAAAAGGTGTCCCGGCTTATACCCAGGCGCTCCGCTATCTCTTTCGGCTCGAGGAGATGGTCGGACGCTCCGTCTCGGGGATCCAGCTTGGTGAGGTACAGGTAGAGGCGATACTCGGCCGCCGTCAGCTTCGCATTGATAAGCTCGTCGAGCCTCGACGTTATCCCGTCGATGGCCGCGCGGGGCTGCGAGTAATGCCTCACCTCGGCGGGAACATACTCCGTGCCGATGGTCCCCGCCTCGCACATTATATAGGAACGTTCCAGCACCGATTCCAGTTGGCGGACGTTACCCGGCCAGGAATACTGCATGAGGCACGCGAGGGCCTCGTCGCTCACAGCCTTCCTGCCCCCGTGAATACCGTCGAGCTTCTTCAGGAAATGCTCCACGAGAAGAGGTATGTCAGTCCGCCTTTCCCTGAGCGGCGGCAGTGTAAAGGCGATGACATTGAGCCTGTAATAGAGATCTTCCCTGAACCTTCCTGCCTCGATCTCCTTCTCCAGCTTCTTGTTGGTCGCCGCGATGATGCGCACATCGAGCTTGATCGTCTCTTTTCCGCCGATCCTCCGTATCTCCTTCTCCTGAAGGGCCCTCAAGAGCTTCGCCTGTGTGCTCTGGGTGAGGTCTCCTATCTCGTCGAGAAAGAGGGTGCTGCCGTTGGCCTGCTCGAAGAGCCCTATCTGTCGCGACAGGGCCCCGGTGAATGCGCCTTTCTCGTATCCGAAGAGCTCACTCTCAAGAAGGGACTCCGGTATGGCCGCGCAGTTGATGGCGAAAAAGGGTTTCCCCTTCCTGGGGCTGTTATAGTGAATGCTCTTGGCGAAAAGCTCCTTGCCCGTTCCGCTTTCACCGTGGACGAGAACGGTGGAGTTCGTCGGGGCCACCCTCCTGACGATCTTGTAAAGCTCCTCCATGGCACCGTGCGCGCCGACGATGTTGTCGATGTGAAAGCGGTCCCGCAGCTGGTCCTTCAGCATGATGTTGTCCTTGAGGAGCTTCACCTGGTTCATGGCATTCGTGATGACGAGGAGAAGTTGGTCCTTCTCGAGGGGCTTCTCGAGGTAGTAGAAGGCGCCAAGCTTCGTCGCCTCCACTGCCGAGGGTATGGAGCCGAAGGCGGTCATGATGATCACGTGGCAGGTCCTCCCCAGCGCCCTCACCTCCCTCAGCACCTCCGTGCCGTCGATGTCGGGGAGCTTGAGGTCCGTGAGAACGACATCGAAACTGCCGTTCTTGAGGATATCAACCGCTTTCTTTCCACACTCGGCGGCCTCGACGTAGAAACCCTCTTTCGAGAGGATCGTCTTTATGATCCCGCGCTGGTTCCTGTCGTCCTCGACGACAAGGATGGTGCCCTTCGTGTCATCCTTCATGGCGTGGAAGCCTTATGGTCATTGTCGTTCCCTTTCCGATCTCGCTCGCTGCCGATATGGTCCCGCCATGCTCTTCGACGAACCGCTTCGTTATGGCGAGACCGAGGCCAATGCCCAGTTTTTTTGTAGAGTAATAGGGCTCGAAGATCTTGTCAAGCTCATCCCTCGCGATACCCTCCCCGTCATCGGAGACCGAAAGGTACGTCACGGAATCCTCCGTCCCGCACTCGATGCGCACCCTTCCGGGCCCCTGTATGGCCTGAACGGCGTTTATCACGAGGTTGATGACGCAGAGCCGCATGTATTCCCTGTCGCAGTACATTGTGCCGGCGCCGTCGCTGCAGGAAAGCTCGATGTCGATGCCGCTCCGTATCTTGTCCTTCACCATGACGAGCGCCTCGTCGACAAGGTTCGCCGGGGGCACATCCTCCCTCACGAGCGTGATCGATTTCCCGAGGAAGAGGAAGTTGTGGATGAGCTCGTTCACCCGGTATATCTCCTTGAGAAGACTGTCGAGAAGCCCGACAAGCTCTTCCTTGTCCGAAATGGGCTCCTCCGTCACCCTTTCCTTGATGTGCCCTATGGAGAGGGTCAGGAAATTGAGGGGGTTCCGTATCTCGTGGGCGATGCCCGAGGAGAGCTGGCCGATGAGCGAAAGCTGCTCCGATTTCTTCAGCTTCTCTTCCAGTTCCTTGCGCTCGTCGAGCTTGTCCACCATCTCGTTGAAGCTCGTCACCAGGGTGCCGATCTCATCCTTGCGGTCCGTCTCCCTTATCTTGACAAGCTCTCCCATGGCGATCTTCCTGCTTGCCTTGGCGATCCTCTTGATCGGTTCCGTGTATTTCTCAGCTATCACGAGGCACACGATGATGCCGATGGTGAAGGCGAAGATCATGCTGAGGATCCTCTTGATCTGGTTGCGGTTCTGCAGAAGACGGTAGTCGTCGAGCGCCATGTTGATATGGATGTAGCCGATGTTCTGGCCCTTGATCGCGACAGGCATGATGATGTTGTAGAGCCGCTGTGTGCCGCTGCGATGCTCGTCCCCGAGGCGCGCCGTGATCATAAGGTCCTTCTTCCGCGCGGCGGGCTTCTTGTCCGTCAGTTTCTGGGTGGTGCCGATCTTCTTCGGGTCGGAACTGGCGATGACCTCCGACTTCTCGCTGACGATGGAGATCTCCTTGATCCCCTTCTTGTTGAGCATATCCACATAGCTCTTGAGCCGGGCCGTGGAATCACCCCGGTATGTCAGCTCCTCGACGCTTATCTGGATGGCCCTGGTGATGTCGTCGATGTTTTCGCCCACCTTGTCGAGAAGCGCCTCTTCGGCCCTCGTGTAGATGATGGTCAACGAGCCGATGGATATGAGAAGGAGAAACAGAAGGATGAGAAGGAGCTGCGTCCTCAGCGACAGGCTGCGAAAAACGGATTTCACGAGTGCGTAGACTTTCCCCGCCTTTCCCGTCATGCCGCGCCTGCCGCCCACTTCCATGCGCCCGCTATCCTTCGTGTCCGTGCTCGAGGTAGACATCGATGCGACCTGCAATGACCTCCGCGGGAATGAGAGGGAAGACGTCCCGCAGGGGAGGCCCGTCAGACCTTCCCGTGATGAGAGCCCTCAGGATCATGAAGAGGTCCCTTTTCTTCAGGCCGGGGGGTGACCCGAGGACGGCGGTGAGCTCGTCGAAGGTCAGACTGTCCCCGGCCGCGAGGCGGGACCGAACGGTCTTTGCGACCCCTCCGGCCGCGTCCGTCTTCATGAGGTAACGAAGCGCTTCCGGCCTGAACTCCACCCTGTCGAACATCTCCATGTATTCTCTGAGCTCGGTGAGCGTGGCCGCGTTCTCGCGCACGACGGACACCCTCTCCCTACGGGAGGCATCGATCCCCGCCCTGTCGGCGAGGTGGGAAAGCGTCATGCGCTTCATATGCTCCCTGTTGAACCAGAGAAGCTTCTCCATATCGAAAATATTGTCCGAACCGGAGACGGAGTCAAGGGAAAAGGTCCGGACAAGCTCGTCCGGGTCCATCAGCTCCACCGCGACGCTCCGACCCATCGTCGACAGGTAGTTCACAAGCGCCTCGCTCACTATCCCCATGGCACGGAAATCCGTAACGCCCGTAGCACCGTGCCTCTTGCTGAGGGGTTTGCGGTCAGGACCTATGAGGAGAGAGTGATGTGCGTACTCCGGCGGCTTGCCCCCCAGGGCGTTGATGAGGGCTATCTGCTTGGGCGTGTTGGAGATGTGGTCCCCTCCCCGTATGACGTGGGTGATCCCCATGAGCATGTCGTCGACGACGACGGCCAGGTTGTACGTCGGTGTCCCGTCCCTTCTGAGGATTATGAGGTCATCCACGTGTCCCCTCGGGAAAGAAAGCTCCCCCCGTATGCCGTCGCGGAACGTGATCGGCCTCCCGTCCGACCGGAAGCGCAGGGTGAAGGGCCTCCCCTCTTCCGCTAGCCTCAAGGCCTCCCCTGTGGAGAGGTCCCGGCACTTCCCGTCGTACCTCGGGGGCTCGCCCCGCGCGAGCGACCTCTGCCTCGCCGCGGCAAGCTCTTCTTCGCCGCAGAAACACCGGTACGCGGATCCCTTTTCAAGAAGGGTCTTCGCGTGGGACGTATAGATGTGGAGGCGCTCTGACTGGCGCAGCGGTCCTTCGTCCCAGGTGATCCCGAGCCAGGCGAGGTCCTCCGTGATGGACCTCTCGTAGGCGACATCGGAGCGTTCGACGTCGGTATCCTCCATGCGCAGAACGAAGGACCCCCCGTTCTTCCTTGCAAAGAGCCAGTTGAAGAGCGCCGTCTTCGCGTTTCCCACATGGAGATGCCCCGTCGGGCTCGGGGCGAACCTTACCCTGACCATCTTCGCCTCACATGTCGTGGAAAAGCGGGACACATACCTCTGTCAGACCCTGTCCATGAGAACGACGGCATGCGCGGCGATACCTTCGCCCCTGCCGGTCAGCCCGAGACC
>Ga0116149_1005007_pt1 | contig 12674 bp, 14 predicted proteins | sample AD_UKC057_MetaG_FD_89787 | JGI IMG/M metagenome (GOLD analysis project Ga0116149, IMG submission 89787) | Active sludge microbial communities of municipal wastewater-treating anaerobic digesters from USA - AD_UKC057_MetaG | ecosystem: Engineered > Bioreactor > Anaerobic > Digestate | place: USA...
ATCGATATCGGCGGTCAGGACTGCAAGGCTCTGCGTCTGGATGATAAAGGAAATATGGTGAAATTCATCACCAATGACAAATGTGCATCCGGTACCGGCCGATGTCTGGAAGTCATGGCCAAGGTGCTGAATCTGAAGCTTGCTGAGATGGGAGAAATGTCGGTGCGTTCCAGGCAGCCGGTTACCTTTGCATCGGCATGCACGGTCTGGGCGCAGGCCGACGTGATCCAGCATTTGAACGACAAGGTGCCCATTGAGGATATCGCCGCCGGCGTCAATAACGCCATGGCCAGCCGCATGTCCACCCTCGCCAATAACATAGGATTGGAAAAGGATGTTTGCATGACAGGCGGTGTGGCAAAAAATAACGGCGTGGTCAGCGCGCTGGAAAAGCATCTGGGAACACGGATTAAAAGAATACGCCGTGAAGACCCGCAGCTTGCCGGAGCTATCGGGGCCGCGCTCTTTGCCGCGGAAAAATTGAATGGAGGTGCCAAATGATTACAGCGGGTTGCGATATCGGGTCTCTGACGGCCAAGGCTGTTATTTTGCAGGATGGAAAGATGCTGGCCTCTGAAGTGATTCTTGCCTCGGCGCAGCCGGAAAAATCATCCATGGAGGTGATGAAGCGCGCCGTGGAAAAGGCCGGGATCAACATGGAAGACATCGAATACTGTGTGGGTACCGGCTATGGCCGCAAGCACATTCCGTTTATGAACTCCCCGGAATCAGAAATCGCCTGCCACGGCAGGGGAGCCGTCTGGCAGGTGCCGTCGGCGCGTACCGTGGTTGATATCGGCGGACAGGATGCCAAAGCCATCAAGGTGGACGAGAAGGGAAACGTAGAACGCTATGTTTATAACGACAAGTGCGCTTCGGGGACGGGACGGTTCCTCGAGATTATCGCCGACGCCCTGGAGATCAAGCTGGAAGATATGGGCGCTATATCCGGGAAGGCAACGGAGAAACTAACCCTGTCCAACCAATGCGTGGTTTTTGCTGAAACGGAGATTATTTCTCTGGTGAACGAGGGAAAAGAGATCGCCGACATCATCAACGCCCTGCATCAGGCTGTTGCCAACCGGGCGGCATCGCTTGCCCGGGGCATCCTGGTTGCGCCCGATGCTGTGATGACGGGCGGCGTGGCAAAAAACGCCGGTATGTTTGCGGCGTTGGAAAAGGCGCTGGGTGTGAAGTTGCACAGCGTGGATAATCCTCAGATTAACGGCGCTCTGGGGGCGGCTCTTTTTGCCGCCGAGATCATTAACGACACGAGGAAGTAGAGGGGCATGGAGCTTTTTGAACAGACCTTTATAGATATCCGAAATTATATCGAAGGAAAAAATAGTCTCTCTGGCGTTGCCAAAAAACGAAATATTCCCTGGCCTTCAGCCAAGGGCAGAAACGTTGTCCTGTCGGATGAAATGGCGGTGGAACTGGGGAACCCGCAGATGAATTCAGTTTCCTGTCTTCTCTGGACGCAAAAGCCTGATCTCATTTGTGACGGGAAAATAACACTCATCGGTCCGGATATCAAGGACAGCTCTGAGAAGAGTTTACCATTCGGCAAGGTTGTTCTTGCCGAAGTCAGCGGAATTGATGAAGAGAGCGCCTACGATCAATACAAGGAAATGGAAGCCGTGAGATATTCTCTTGATCTCAAGGGTTACATGATCAGGGCTGTATCACAATATCAGCGGGAATGGAGCCGTATCAGCCGTGAGGCCCTGCAAAACGGTTTTTCTTTTGAAGTTCTGGGCGGTGCTTTGCGGGAAGAATATTTAAAGAAGGATTATATTCATGCCGTCGAATTTCTGTTTGTAACGTCCAGCGCCGAAGATGTCGGTGAACTTCAGGAGATTACCAGAAATGTCGGCCGGACAATCAGCGCCATGAACAAGATGCTCAGCGAGATCGATTCTGATTGTGACGAGTGTGAATATAACGATGTCTGCGACGAAGTTGACGAACTAAAAGGAATGAAAAAACAAAGGGATGAAAAGAGGAAAAAGGCACATGGATAAAAAAACCAAGACAATCGCTTTATGTGGAAAAGGCGGCGTAGGCAAGACATCGGTGTCGGCGCTGATGGTCAAGAACCTTGCCCGAAGGAAAGACCTCAAAGTTCTGGCCATTGATGCAGACCCGGCCGTGGGTCTTTGCACGGCGCTGGGCGTGTCCATTAAAAAAACAGTGGATGATATCAGAAAGGATTTGATTGATGCCATTAAGAAGGGAGAGAGTCAGGACAAGGACGCAACATTGAACATGCTCGACTACGAACTGTTTGACGCTCTGACGGAGTACAATAATATCGGGCTTCTTGCGATAGGCAGACCGGAGTCGGAAGGCTGTTTCTGCAAACTCAACTCTCTTTTGAAGGATATCATCCAGGATCTGGCGAAGAATTTTGACGTTGTGCTTATCGACGGAGAAGCGGGTGTTGAACAGATCAACCGCAGGGTGATGAAAACCGTTGATCATCTGATCATGATCTCCGATACCTCCGCCAAAGGGGTTCATGTTGCCAACACCATCAAGCATCTTGCCCAGGACAACAAAGCCGTTGATTACAAAAGCATGGGGATCATTTTAAACCGCGTCAGAGACGAAAGCGAAGTTTCAAATATTCAGAACAATTTGCCCATTCCGTTATTGGGATGGCTGCCGGAGGACGATCTGATCAGAGAATTTGATTTTCATGGCAGGTCATTTATCGATTTCCCCGATGATGCAAAAGCCTGCAAAACCGTAAAACAAATTCTTCAGGATTTGCAGATTCTTTAGACGGGGTGGAGTGTCCGATGAATATTGCGTTGGTGTATTTTTCACAGACCGGCCAGACGCTTAAAGTTGCTGAAGCCATGGCGGCCGGTTTGCGCGAAAAAAAGCATACGGTAAAAGTTCTGGCGATCCAGAAAGTAAAGCCTGCCGATGTCGTAAAATGTGATTTGCTGGGCGTGGGCTCTCCCTGTTTCGAAAGTCAGGCGCCGGCAGTGATTCTGACCTGGCTTCGGGCCTGGCCGGCCCTCCATGGCAAGAAGGCTTTTGTCTTCGCCACCGCGGGCGGAGCGCCCGGCCGTGTCCTTTACGACCTCACCCAAGCGATCCAAAACAAAGGAGCCAGGATAATCGGAGGTTACCTGGGACACGGCAGGGTACATCATCCCGCTCCCTGTCTGATCGGACGCCTGCCTACCCGTCCGGATTCCGAGGACCTGTCACAGGCCCGCAACTTTGCTTTGGCTGTGGAAAGACATATACAGACCGGCTATGAGGGCTTCATGCCGGAGAGCCATCCGGATGCGCTTAAACGGACATGGGGTTTTTATCAACTCGTAGGCCTCATCGCGAAACCTTTCCTGTTGCGGATTGTCCTGCCCAAACCAAAGCTCGACGAGAGTCGATGCAATCAATGTCAGATCTGCGCCAGGGAATGCCCGGCGAAGAGCATTACGCTGACCCCATACCCGGTGTTAGACAGCCACTGTATCCGCTGTTACCATTGCCAGAATGTTTGTCCTCAAAAGGCCTTGAACGAATCCTGGTGGTACGGCAATCTGATCATCTGGTCCCTATACAACACAACCTTTGCACGCCTCTTCGGGGATCTGAAACCTGGAGAGAGAATATACTGATCGAATAGACGTTGAACACAGGAAGGAGATGTGTATTGTAATGCCCGGCAAAACCATCAAGGTCTTTGAAGAACTTTTGGAAGATCCTCAAAATCGTCTGGTTGAGCAAGCGGTTAAAAACGGACGTATCCCTATCGGTTATTCCTGTTCATATGTGCCCGAAGCGCTGCTCATGGCGGATAAGCTTTTTCCCGTACGGATGCATGCACCCGGGTTGGCCGGTACCGAGATTGCGGACAACTATCTTTCCAGCTTCGTCTGCAGCTATGCCCGGGGTCTGCTTGAATTCGAGATGGACGGGCGTTTCGATATGCTGCAGGGGTCTGTGTATGTCCCCTCGTGCACTCATATGCAAAGGCTTTACGACAATCTGGTTTATCTCAGAAAGCCTGCTTTCAATCATATCCTGGATGTGCCGCGTAAGGTCAATCAAGATACGCTGGCCTGGATGGCAGAAGAACTGAAAACCATATCGGACAAGCTTGCAGCACATTTCCATGTAGACATGAGTGATGAGTCAATCAATACGGCCATGCAGAAATGGAACGCTTTTGTTAATGTGATTCAGACCATCGGCGAGTTGCGTAAAAAGCGGTATCCACCGATTACCGGCACGGAGTTTCACCAGCTCGTCATGGCTTCGCTTGCTTCACCCAAAGATCTGATCCTACCCTATATCCTTGATTTTCAAAAAGAGCTCGAAGGGCGTCAGGGAATACAAAACTGTCGGGCACGACTGATGGTCGTTGGCGGTCATCTTCATGATCCGGAATTTATCCGGATGATCGAGTCCCAGGGGGCCCTCGTGGTCGCGGACCGTTTCTGCACCGGAACCATTCCGGGATTCCATCCCATTGAACCGATCGGCGGCAATCCTTACAAAACAATGGCCGAATACACCTTCGCCAGATCGCTCTGTCCGCGGATGATGGAAGAATTCGATCGTAGACTGAACACGATTGTCGACACGGTAAAAGAATACCGGGTGGACGGAGTTGTGCTTGAAATCATTAAGTTCTGCGACCTCTGGGGTGTCGATTCCATGCCACTGGTGACGGCATTGCGCGAAAGGGGAATCCCGGTACTGAAACTGGAAAGGGAATACCGTCTTTGCGCAGAAGGTCAACTGCGCACACGCGTACAGGCTTTTATCGAAAGCATGGGAAAATAAAGGAGGCTTTCCGTGAAACTCAATACCGTCATTGACAATACCAAAACCAGGATCGTGCTGCTGCCGGATATTCTGAAGAGCTTTCTGCGGAATTCTCTGCTTGGATACCTCTTCAGCGCGCCTCACCCCAGAGATGCACTGGTATATATGAAATACTGGAGCATGACCGGTGTGGCCATCCTGATATTTCTGGGGCAAGCCCTGTTCAAACTCGGCCCCCTCGGACTGGTCCGCTCGCTGATTAAGAATCCATGGATCCTAACACTGCTGCGAGTGAACGGACTTGCCAATCGTCTGGTGCGCGGCCGGTCCGGCATGTATCATGATTCGATCTGTCTGACGGTGCACTCCGTGGCTTTAGGCGTGCTGGAACAGTTGCGAGACATGCTGTTTGATCCCAAACACCTCGTCATCTTTGAAGATCTGGTTCCATATGACATCGCCCGTGCCATGGGTCTCAAATCCTATCTGCTTGAGGCCATGGGTATCGTTTTACCCATCATGCATTCCGATGCCTCACTGCAATACATCGACGAAGCCGAGAACGCGGGTATGAATCCGGATGCCTGTAGCCTGCCCAAAGCCACGGTCGGCATGGTTCTTAAGGGACATATGCCTAAAGGAATCGCCATTGTAAGCTCCAATATGCCTTGCGACGCCGGTGCGGCTTCGTATGCTTTCCTGCAGCGGGCCTATGACCTGCCGATTTACCGTCTGGACGTACCCTATCATTTCTACAATGAACGGGCGGAAAAACTCTTTGCCCGGGATGTTATGGGCATGATCACATGGCTCGAGGAGCGCACTCCCGGACGCATGGATTGGAACCGCATGCGCGAAATCTGTAACGGACGAAATTACATGCTGGAGATGGAGACCGAGCTGTGGGATATGCTCCGGATCCGGCCGGCCCCACTGGCATCTGAAGCTGTATGGCTGAGCCATCTCTGGCATTTCAATATCACGGCCGGCCACCCGATCTCGATCCGTCACTATGAAAAACTTCTGGAAATGGCCCGAAAAAACTACACAAATAAACTTCCCGCAACAGAAAACGAAAAGTACCGGGCCGTGCTCTGGAATCCACCTTTCCTGCATTTCATCGACATCTTCAGTTGGGCGGAGCGCACTTACGGTGTGACCCTGATTAACGATAGCATGACCTATAATCACCATGAACCCATTGATACCACCTCACCCGAGACCATGCTCAGAGACTGGGGCAAGACCATCATGCAGGGGCCCATGGTACGCCACACCCGGGGACCGGCCGAGAACTACCTAGACGATATTTTCCGCATGGTCAAACAGTTCAATCTGGATATGGTGTGGATCGCCAATCACGTAGGATGTAAGGGAGGACAGGCCATGAATGGCATCCTCCGCGAACGTTGCCGCACCGAAGGAATTCCGCTGCTCATTTTGGATTACGATCTCTCCGATCCGCGGATCGTATCGCATGATAATATGATGCGGCAAGTGGAGTTCTTTATGGAAAACGTCATGAAGGCACAACGTCTTCATTAACCGAAAAGAAGGAATTGTCCATGGGACACGGTGCGGCAAAAGACATCTTCAGACGGGTCGGTCATAAACTGGATAATCTCCATGTTCGCTGCTCCTGGAACGATGACCTCAAAGCTCTCGTGAAAGCATTGTTTACTGAAGAAGAAGCGGAAGTTTTCGTTCGGCTGCCTTATGTGTTCTCTGATCTGACGGAGATCAACAAGATCACCAAGCTGCCGGAACCACGTCTGCAGGAATTGCTGGAAAGGCTCTGCGGCAACGGGCTGGTAATGGATGTCTGGGTTCATGACCGCTATTTCTACATGCCCTCACCCCTGATTATTGGTGTGTTTGAGTTCACCATGATGCGCACAGGCATAGAGGCCAAACCTGCCGAATGGGCACCGCTTTTCTATCGCTTGCTGGAAAATCAAGAAAGCTTCTACCATCCCAATATGGGTGAAGGTCACTTGATGTCACCAGCAAGAGTCTATCTTCATGACGAATCCGTTCTTCCGGATGAATATACACGCATCCTGGATTATGAATCGGCCACCTATATCGTAGATACAGCTTCAAAATGCGCTGTGGGCATCTGTTCCTGCCGCCATGAAAAACTGCATGCCGGCGTCAAGACGTGCGACCTGCCCCTGAAAACCTGTGCTAGCTTCGGATGGGCGGCTGATTATCTCATCCGGCATCAAATGGCACAGGAGGTTACCAAAGCACAGATGAAGGATAACCTGGCCCTGTCCCGCGAAAAAGGTCTGGTCCTCTGCGGAGACAACGTCCGTCGTAACGTCACCTTTATCTGCCAGTGCTGTTCCTGCTGCTGCAACCTGTTGCTCGGAGTTACCAAACACGGCTATCCTAATACGGTTGTAACATCCAGCTTCATCGCCCGGGTGGACGCAACCACATGCAACGGCTGCGCAAAATGCCGGAAGGCCTGTCCGGTGAATGCCATCGAGATGAGCGGAAACCAGACACACTCCAAGTCTCGATTACAGGCCGTCGTAAAGCCGGAATTATGTCTGGGGTGCGGCGTGTGCACCATGAACTGCCCGAAAAGAGCCATGAAGATGGACAAAAGATCTGCACGTTATATCCATCCGGAAACCACCTTTGAGCGAGTGCTGCTGCAGTGCCTCGAGCGCGGGACACTTCAGAACCAGATCTTCGATCATCCGGAGAGTCTTTCTCAAGAATTCATGCGCGGTCTGATGAAGGGGTTCATGAAGCTTGTACCCACCCGACAAATTGAAATGAGTAAAATATTACGATCCAGCTTCCTGGCTGCGGGTGGATTGGTGCTCCATCTGAAAAACAAAAGCTGGATAAAGGAACTCTAAAAAGCGATGGAAAGGAGATTTCTATGACCAAACCATATTTTGGCGGATGTGATGTCGGTTCCACCACGGGCAAAGCAGTCATTCTTGATGAAGGCGGCAATATAATTTCCAATGCAATCGTTCCCAGCGAGATCGATCCGGAAGTAACCTCCGTCATGGCGCTGGAGGCGGCATGTGCGAAAGCGGATGGTCTGACCAGTTACAAAGAGCTTGCCTATCTGGTAGGGACAGGCTACGGTCGCAACGAGGTGGCCTGTGCCAATGAAAATGTTTCCGAGATCAGTTGCCACGCTTTGGGCACGTTTTTCTGCGCTCCCAATGTCAAAACCATTGTCGATATCGGCGGCCAGGACGTAAAAGCAATTTCCTTAAATGCGGACGGTTCCGTGCTGGAGTTTGCCATGAATGACAAGTGCGCCGCCGGCACCGGACGATTCTTCGAAGCAATGAGCCGTATCTTTCGCATGAACCTGGATGATTTTTCATCCCTTTCCTTAAAGGCAAATAGGATGATCCCGGTCACGGCCCAGTGTAGTGTTTTTGCCGAAAGCGAAGTCATCAGTCTATTGGCCCGCCGTAACCCGCCCGAAGATATTGCCGCCGGTATTCAGATGGCGGTTTCCAAACGCTGTTTCACGTTGCTCAAACGCATCGGGATGCGCCCACAAGTGACGGTAACCGGCGGCTGCGCGAAAAACCGTGGATTGATCAAGGCACTGACCAGAATCATTAACATGGAAGTGACACCCTTGCCCGTAGACCCACAAATCATCGGCGCTCTGGGCGCCGCGGTCTTCGCCCGACGTCGTCAATCACAATAATGTTTTTTGATTTTAATTTTTCGCCGTGATAAAAAAGCAGATACTGATTTATATCAACGGAGGAAAATTAACATTCTATATGGATTTAGCAGATCAACTTAATAATTGTCAGCCTCTGATGATTAAGATTTCTTGCATCCATTGTTTTCATGTATTTTCATGGCTACATGACTATCATGTGACAATAATTATATCTATATAATCATGAGACAGTTAATAACATGATGTTTCCAAATGCTTTCTAACCGTTCCAGAATCTGGCCTTGATGGTTTGCTCATGGGGCACAAAATCTGCGCGCGCCGGTTGCCTTGTATCTATACTGTCTCCAGCTTTTGTGCTTGATCTCTGGATGAAGAAATATTAGAATCACATAATGAAATTAATGATGGCTTGATGGCCATTCCGGATTTTCAGATTGCAGGGGCACACCTTAAGAATATGGCGGTTTCCGCCACGGGTGACACTTCGTGAACAATTAATTTCTAGGGAAGTATCAGAAGGTTGGGGGCTATTTATGCTCAACCCAACTTACATCTTCTGGCGTTCTGTCCAAAAAAGTTTCCAAGCGGAAGCTTTGGAACAAGGGGCAAACATCATTGAACAGAAAGGTACAGCTGTATGTCCGAAGAATCTTTACAGGAAAATGAAAACATCCTTCAATCTTGGCAATCTTCCGTTCATGTGTTGACAAACCCGGCCGCCTGGAAAGGCGCCGCTTTGAGTTTTGGCGCCGGTGCGCTTGTTCTGGGAATAATATTTTCCTTTATTACCCATAGCTTTAAGGGTTTACTTTTAGCCGGTGCGCTCTTTGGCGGTTTCATGGTTTTGTTCATCCTGATCGCTGCTGTGATTGATTTATGCGGCGGATTCCACGTGCATTTTATTATGAATACCCTTGGCCTTCGCAGCCTGTCAGGAAAAGCAGCAAAGGCTGCTTCGTCGGCTGCCATCGTTGGTGGTATTTTATCAGGAAATCTCGCCTCGGTCGGGGCGGGTAAACTGGCTGAATCGGAGCAAAATGTTTATATCCCCTATCAGGAGGTTACAAAAGTTGTTATCTATGCCCGTCGTCGGTACATTGAAGTTAGGGGTTCATTATTGCAGAAACCGATAGGTCTTTACTGTAACCAGAGCAATTTTGACGATGTCCTGCAAATTCTCCGTAAACGGTGTGCGTCTGCCCAGTTTATTGAATAGTCTGTAACGCGGGGCATTTTTTAACCCATAGATTCAAATCATTATCGGATACATTTTTACGGCTGCTATTTAACGCATATATCCCTTCCCTGAATTTTTGTATATTTGTATCCGGGCTTGCAACCGACACATCTTTCTTGCCCCTGGAACTTTGTATAAATGTATCCTGGATTACAAGAGACGCATCTGTCCTGCTTCTGGAATTTGGTATAGGTGTATCCACTTCTGCACGACACGCATGTCATTCTGCCATTAAAAATGTTCATTGCATATCCGGGATCGCAACTTTTTTTCCCCGCTGAAGATTGCAAGATGTCACGATTCATCGGATCATGGTTCATCGGATCATGGTTCATCGGATCATGAGTCTCTGCAAAAGCAATGCTTGATATGAAGAAAACTGCGAGGAAAATAGTCATCAACATGAGTACATCTCTTTTATCCATTTTTCTCATAAATCAACTCCTTCATGCTTAGTTTTTCATCTTTTATGACTTTTTTCTCCGCAGGATGACTACTTCAATAGCCTTCACCCTCATGACCCAAATATTGCTTGTTGGCCTTTTGCTGTGTCTTTATCTCACTTTCCCTGGCTCCTTTATCTTGCATATCTTGAATAATCCGGTTTGCTTTTTCCTTTTTCTTTTGGTCTTTGCTTTCTTGTGTGTCTGCGTTTTTCTTTTTTGTTGCATTGGTGCTATGGTCTGAGATTTTGGTCGTTCTCCAGTTTTCAGCATTTGCAGTGAAAACCTGTCCTGAAATCATATAAATACCGATTACCACAGTCAAAAGCAGCTTTATGCCTTTTGATTTCATAAACCTTTTCTCCTTTCAGCTCATGTTCGTTATGCGATGCCACTGTTATTGAGCAACCTGCTCCTGCCGTAGCTTTTTCAGGGGTTATTTAGACTTTTCACAATAATGAACGCCGCTTTGCGGATTGGTCTTAAATTCAGGGCCGTAACCAGTGGGACAACCGACACAGTAAAGAACTCCCGTTCCCTTGTTGGTCAACATGTGAGGCGTTTCATTTGGACACATGGCGCAGTAATGTTTTCGTTCGGCATTGATCTTGTGCTGGTAGTTCGACGGGCAGCTCACGCAATAGTAAACACCGGTGCTGGGATTTTTGTGGACGGCGGCCCCTGAGGGGCACTGGGTACATGTCCTACGTTCGTTTTCACTTGGAAACTGAAAACCTGGCTGACATTGTCCACCCTTGGGTGCACTGGTAATGGCCTTGGAAGTTGTGGCCTCGGCAAGCCGCGCTTTTTGAATATTTGCCTTGGCGGACGGAGGTGCCATTTTAGGCGCGTTTGTGGGTCTGTCAATTTTTGGTGTTGCCATGTCCGAGACCGCCTCACATAACATGGTGCTAATCAACACCGCCATCAGCACAAAAAGTGCCTGGACTCCAATACTTTTCACTAAATTTTTCATATATGCCATCCTTTCAAGAAATTGATTAACAATAACCTACTTTTTACGGTTTGAAGTATAGTCGACCATTTCTTGTAAGTCAAGGATCACAGTAGTTAGTTATTCAACTTGCAAGTCTACATTTCGTTTGGTATAAAATCTAAAAAATGAAGGAGTAGAGACAAAATGAAATCAAAAGTGTCGTTACTGTTGTTTGCGATATTCATGAGTTTCAGCCTGTTGGCGGGTCAGGTGCCGACTGTTGATGCGAAAGAAACGAAAAGCGAAAATGCCCAGTCGACTCGTAAGAAGACGAACTCAGACAAAGCGCGCAAAGAAAAAGCAGATAAAATAATTTCTGATATGACGGATAAAGGAGCGAGTAGTAATGAAATACAGCATCAGAAATCAGCTAATAAGAAATATTATGGACATGAGGGAGAATATCGTTAATTAGCGTAATAAAGATCCCTTTGGTCCGCGTTGTTGAAGGTATCCCTGTCAGAAATTATCTGTAGGCAGATCCGGTCTGCTGCTCAATGATATTTCTTATCTGATTATGGCGGATGTTAAATGTTTCCACGCAATAAAGAAGCGCAATGATGATATTAGAAAAAGGAGACAATGTTTTTATGAGAAGAGCGATAATATGCATAACGTATTTTTGCCTTATGATGTTCTGTGCGGGTTTGTGTAACGCTGCGAATTTCGTGCAGATTCCAGTAAAAAATTATGAGTTCAGTGGCTCGGTAAAAGAGATAGCGCCATTTGCAGAGCACAAAGAATCAACATTCAGCGGGGATTGGCTGGGTCAGAAGGTATCGATATTGAGTGACGGAACGGGAACTTATCAAATCGTTTATTTCATGCATTCCCCTTCGCTTTACTTTACAGTCGATAAGAGTGTTGGTTTGATAAAAATCGATACAACCGGCACGCGCCTGCAGACACCGGATGGCGATGATCAGCAGGATGCTGCGATTGCCAAGGTAGAACACAAACAGATTGTGATAAAAATTGTAAAAGACATCAAACTCAATTATGGGGGCAATAACAAGGCGACAAGGTTGGTAAAGTCCGGAAGTTACTTTAAATTCATTTTAAAATGAACTGCAAGCGTTTACCCTTCCTTCAGAAGGAATCTTTGTATTTGGGGACATCCTATAATGTTCCCGTCAAGAGAAAAATATGCTTTTTAAAAGAGCTTGAGAGTACCGTTTTTTTTCATTGTTGATCAGGCGACAAGCTTTATTCCGTCAGCTCTTTCAATATCAATTCTTTCGAGAATGAATTTTGTTGGATTTGGGATATTATGGTTATCCGCGAGAAATTCGGTCAGGGTATTTCTGAGCGCGATGGCCGTAACGATTTCGGAGGGAGCCAGTCCCGGGCGTATGGTGCGCATCCAGGAACCGAAAGAACGCCAGATCAGATCAGAAGATGTGGCGGAGAGAATCTGAAGCAGTCCTTGGGCGATGAGTCCGAGTTGGATGTGGCGGTGATAGGCATCGAGTTTGCGCCGGATGCCATTACGGTAGTCAGCCGTTTTTCTATGGGGATACTGGTTGC
>Ga0116149_1005029_pt1 | contig 12638 bp, 10 predicted proteins | sample AD_UKC057_MetaG_FD_89787 | JGI IMG/M metagenome (GOLD analysis project Ga0116149, IMG submission 89787) | Active sludge microbial communities of municipal wastewater-treating anaerobic digesters from USA - AD_UKC057_MetaG | ecosystem: Engineered > Bioreactor > Anaerobic > Digestate | place: USA...
GAAAACGAAGACCGAAAAACTACCAACTGCTCAACCAACCCCGCCATCTATTCAAGGAGATACCACACAGAAGCAGATATGTCATAAAACCTTAAGTTAGTGCCATTCGGGACAGACTACGAAATATCTCGCCTAAGACTTTTTATTGGGGTAAAATCTTAGCATGAACAGAGTCGCGCGCATTGTTGCACACAGATATCCCCACCACATTACACAACGGGGGAGTAGGCAGTCAGCCATTTTTGAGACGAACGCGGATCGTGAATCCTGCCTGCGGTTTTTGGGTAAGTATGCCGCACTCCAAGGTTTATTCCTTTGGGCGTATTGCCTCACGACGAACCACATTAATTTAGAGCCTGCGTCAAAAAGCCGTTTTTTGGCACTGCTTCGGTGGAATATTGCCACACACCTGCCGAGAATTCAAAATTGAAAATTGACGCGGAATGTTTTCAAATTGCGCGTATTTATCCGTGATTATTCTAGTTTTGGACACACCTGTCCCGTATTCGGCACAAATTATTTTTGAAGTTGGGTCAGGCCGCCTCGGCTTGGACCGCGCGAAAGGGACCACGAAATAGCCAATAGCAGTAAAGGGCATTCATGCTTCGTTACTGACGGCTATTTCGTCGTTAGTCCCTTTTTGCTCTGTCTTTTTGTATGTATTCCAGTACCATGTGCATTTCCGAGAAGATCAGGATACCTGAAATTATAACACACCATCAAAACATCCCGAGAACAACCGGAAAGAATGTGAACATCCCGATAGCATAGGCAACCATCGAGATACTTCAGGGGGAACTAGAGGGCTCACGAAAGGCTGTCCCGAGAACTCAAAAGTTAAATGGCCGTTACCGCGGAAGAGAGGTTAGGCCCTGCGCCTGTTACGGGAATAACCACTTTTGACTTTCTGACGACTTCCCTGGCTGTTTCCGTCACGGGAACGCTTGCTGTACGTGCCGGTGTGACTCTTTGGGGCGGCGTCAGATGCCGACCGGACGGGAACCGCGCCTTCCCAGTCTTCGCGCTGCAGTGTTTTGCCCAGTGTTCGTTCAATCGCTCCCAAGGCCTCGTGGTCCTCGGGGGTGACGAATGTAATGGCATCCCCGTCGGCGTTGGCACGTGCGGTGCGGCCGATACGATGGATATAGTCGTCCGAAGAGTTGGGGATGTCGAAGTTGAACACATGGGTGATGCCATCGATGTCCAATCCGCGTGCGGCCACGTCGGTTGCCACCAAAATGTTGTAGCGTCCTTTTCGAAACCCGTCCAGTGCGTTCTGACGTTGACCCTGGGTGCGGCCGCCGTGAATGGATTGCGCCTTGAATCCGGCCTGGTGCAATTGTTTGGCGATTCTTTCCGTACGGTATTTCGTCCGCAAGAACACCAATGCCGAATCAACGCGTCCTTCCTTGAGAAGTCGCGTGAGCAGGCTCAGCTTGCCACTCTGCTCGACGGTGTATACGTTCTGGCGTACAGCATCGGCCGGTGTCGCTGACCGCGCAACTTCGACGCACACAGGGTCGTGCTGAAACTCCCGCGCCAACGTTGCGATCTCCGGGGAAAATGTCGCCGAAAACATCATGGTCTGGTGTTTTTGGGGCAGTACCTTCAGAATGCGTTTGATGTCAGGCAGGAAACCCATGTCCAGCATGCGGTCCGCCTCGTCCAACACCAGTATAGACAGATCGTTAAAACGCGCGTTGCCACGGTTGATGTGATCGAGGAGCCGACCGGGACACGCCACTACGATATCGACGCCCTTGCGAAGCGCCTGCGCTTGCGGCTCTATACCAACGCCCCCGTAAACAGCCACAGAAGTCAAATTCATATGTTTGCCAAACGCCTGGAGGACATTGTGTACCTGAATGGCCAGTTCCCGGGTCGGTGTCAACACCAGCATACGGTTACGGCCTCTCCCGGCCCCGGACAGCCGTGTCAGTGCAGGCAGGCCAAAAGCCAGCGTTTTTCCCGTGCCCGTTTGTGCCACTGCGACAATATCTCGCCCTTCAAGAGCAGGCGGGATGGCTTTAGACTGGACCGGGGTTGGTTCGCAAATTCGCTGTCCCTTAAGCACACTTAGACAACGTGGATCAATAGAATAGTTTTGGAATGACAATAGGGTTCTTTCATTGGTCTTGCCGGTTTAGTTCGGTCAAGACAAGTTGTGTATGCTCAACACTGGAGAAATGGGAGACTACACAACAGGCGGGGAAACCCAAGACGGAGGGTGAGCATTGTTCAGGCACAACGCCTGACGGGAAGTACCCGCTGTCACTACAGCGGACTTGTATTTATATAGTTTATAAATTTTATGTGCACCAAGTCAAATTTATTTTTTAGAATGCTGTGCTCGTGAGTTGCAAGTCGAAACGCGACCCCGTCCTGATTAAAGATTTCGGCAGGACCTCTGGGATGTTTATCCCCGATTCCAAGTTCCAATTTGAGACTGTGCGCTCTTTTAAAAGTCCATTATCTTTTGCCGCTTTATGGTCGTGGATGTATCCCTGAATCCCGCAGTTGCGAAGTAGAACTCCGCGTGCTATAGTCTTTTTTAATCAAGGTTAATCTACCGGCTCTGCCGGTTAGAATTCGTCAGGCTCTTCCGGTGGTTGTTGATTAGAAATTTAGGAATCCGTGTTATCTCGGAAGGAGGATAGGCTGCCGGAGTTTGGCTGAAGTGGATTCAACCGTTCGGCGCAAAAGAGAAGCCCTCCTGCTGTTGTAGGAAAGTATTGACCGCCGTGATATCGGGCATGGAGGGTTGCGCCCCGGCCAAGGTGGCCGCGAGGGCGCCGGCGGCGTTCGCATATGTCAGGGCCTCCTTCAATGGCATTGTGCCCCACACCATGGCCAGTGCCGCTGTAAACGCATCGCCCGCGCCGGTCGTATCAACGGCCTGAATTGTGAACGCAGGCAGATAGACTTCTTCCTTGCCCACATACAGGCAGCCGCGGCTTCCCAGTTTCAATACCACATGAACCGCGCCCATATCCCGAAGGGCGTAGGCGGCGAGCCGGGCGCTTTCAAGTGACTCCACACGAATACCGGTTAGGGTTTCCGCCTCGTTTTCATTGGGCGAAACAATGTCTGCCATCTGCAGAAACGCCGGGGGTAGCGGGCAGGCGGGGCCGGTGTCCAACACGGACAAAATGTGATGCTTTCGCGACAAACGCAACACGGCCTCCACCGTGTCCAGAGGAATTTCCAGCTGACAGATGACGGCATCCGCATTTTGAAAAGTATCTTCAAGGACCGCAATGTCCTCTGGCAGCAGGGCATTATTGGCGCCGGGTGCGACCACAATCGTATTCTCGCCCGATTTCGTAATGAGAATTACCGCCGTGCCAGTGGGCAGACTGGCGTCCGTTTTTAGAAAATCGAGCCGGATATTTTCGTGTTCCAGGCTGTTCCTGTGCTGCTTGCCGAAAGCGTCATTGCCGAGGCATGCGACGAAGGTGACTGCGGCACCCAGACGGGAAGCGGCTACAGCCTGATTGGCCCCTTTACCGCCCAGGGCGGTCATGAACCGGCCGCCTGAAATAGTTTCTCCCGGCTGCGGGAGTCTGCTGGTGTGCATCACCAAATCCATATTGGCACTGCCGACCACGAGTATTTTCTTCATGAGTATCCCTGCCTCCTGTAATTCGGTTACGGATATTATTGTACGTTACGTTGCACCGATGTGTTTTGTCCTCATATAGGCGTGACAAAGAATAACTGTGTCCCCCTTCGGGGGGGCCTGCGTCAAATTTGTGGGTTTTGAGTTTTACGCTACCGCCCGTTGTTCCCAATATTCCTCCATTCAGTTGGATAAAACAACGCGCCTCGGCACCGGCATGGCATTGGCGCTATTTACGGTCCATTCCATGCCGGATTGCTTGAACCGGCAGTCCGCAAGAGGTCTGCATGCAGTTTCAACGATTCCTGAGCCGATACATAAAGCCTGCGGCAAAAAGCCGTTTTCTGCCACCGCTTTGGTGCAATATTGCCACACACCTGCCGAGAATCTAAAATTGACACGGAATATTTTCAACTTGCAAGTGAGTTTTCTCGAGTATTCTGGTTTTGGGCACACCTGTCCTATACTCGGCACAACTTATTTTTGATTGGGTCAGGTCGCCGGGGCTTGTGTCGCCTGTTGCGGCAATCGCGCAAGTACCCGGAGGTTGTGCGTGAGAATGCCCCGGGCGCACAAATGTTCTTTGTTCTTATATCCCCACTTGTAAGCGGGACTGTCAGGAAATCCATGCATTATGATTGCGATGCGTGCTTCGTTCTAGGCGCGCGGCGTTTCATGTTGGCGGGACTGGTTATGTTGCAAGCGTTCTTCGAGACGTTCAAGATTGCACAGACGAAGATTGTTTTCGATTTCATCGCCCCTCAGCCGGATGTTTTCGGCACTGCCGAATCCACACGCACGGAACATCAATACGGTCCGGGCAAATCAAACCGCGGAACTTTTGATACAAACGGTTACATGTAAGTTCCTGATACAGACGCCGACAGGACCACTGAAACAACATCCGAATCAAGCTACAGCGAAAGGCTTGGAGTAAACGTTTGCGCTGATGCTCCGTCTTGCGTTCCCTGTAAGCAAAGGATTGGATAAAGACATTTTCCAATCGGCCCTGCAGAATCACTTCATCTAGGCCACCCAGCAACGCCTTCAGTTCACGATAATCCTTGCTGCCAAATACAGGAGGCAATTCTGGACAAAGATCCGTTTGAAAAGATATCATCATCGTGGAGAGTCCTCTTTGTTCGGTTGCAAGCCAAGTGCTTGATAGACAAACGAAATTATAGAACTCTTTTTTGGACACTTTCGCTAAAAAGTTGCGCTATAGGTCTCCCGGAAAGGCCGTCTACGAAAGCAGGAGCGGTATGACACGTTATGACGCAGGCTCTAACTACATTGACCAGGTGGCCCATGCCGTCATGGGCATAGGCGGTTTCCTGGCCCAGGGGACCGGTCTTAAGTAGGAGGTTGCCGTTATTTAATATGAAGTTTTGTATCATTACGGCCTATTTCGTAGTCCCTGAATTACCTATTTTACAGCGTAGTTGTATTAGAAGCGTCTCTGCAGGAGACTTTAAAAAACGTTGCCATGCTAACCCGAGTGAACTACTATGCAGTTTCATGAAACCCTTAGAGGCATTATCACGGTATTAAACACGCCGTTCAAGGAAACGGGCGAAATTGATGCGATCGGAATGGAGCGGAATGTTGGGTATGCGCTCGAGGCCGGGGTCGCGGGATTTCTGGTACCGGCCATGGCGGGCGAAGTGGGATTTCTGTCCGATGAAGAGCGGGCAACCGTTGTTTCCACGGCGCTGAATGGGGTTAAGGGACGCGTGCCAGTTATTGGCGGGGCGTCCGCGGATACCCCGGAGGCCCGCTTATTTTGGACACAGAAGCTGGTGAACCTGGGCTGCGACGGCGTTCTGGTGTCCATCCCCTATGCTTCCAATGACCAGTACGAGCGGGAGGTGCGCGAGATTGCGGCGGCAGAGCCGCCTTTCCTGATGCTGCAAGACTGGAGTAGCGACGGTCCCGGCATTCCCGTAAGCCTGGTAACCCGTCTTTTGGAGACCATCCCTTGCTTCAAATGCCTGAAGATTGAAGTGCAGGATTCCGGCCCGAAATACACCGGGGTACTGGCTGCAACGGGCGGCAGGCTGCACGTATCCGGCGGCTGGGCGGTTACGCAAATGATAGACGGCCTCGACCGCGGTGTCCACGCTTTTCTGCCCACCGGCCTTCATCGCACCTATGTCCGCATTTACGCCCTGTACCGGCAAGGCCGGCGTAACGAAGCTGAGGCTCTGTTCGAGCGGCTGCGGCCGGTGCTTTCCTATTCCAACCAGGACCTTTCCTGTTCCATTCATTTTTTCAAGCAGCTGCTTTGGCGCCAGGGGGTCTTTGCTACTCCCCGCATTCGCCAGCCCTTGGCTCATCCCGTGGACACGTCGCGCTGTGAGGCCATGCTGTCTCTGGCGCAGGACATCGAGAACAGTTGTTTTGTCACTCTGGATACGCCTGAAACGCTATGAGGTGCACAATGGGTCTCTTTTGAACATAGGAAGGGATTAACCGAAAAAACAGCAGTTGGATTCAGAAGCAGTTTTCAAACCAAAGGACTTAAAGGACATAAACGACCAAAAGGACCATTTTTCATCGGGGCGGGCAACAGTTACAGTATCTTTGCCGAGAAAATGACAGGGCGTCAATCGGATACGATCTTAAAACTGTAAAGCCGGGCGTTTTTCATCCTGAATTCAAGGCATAGGGGGCTCCCTTCGGGTAGAGTTTTATGTTTTTTCCAACACACGGTATGCCGCACCGAGTCGCCGGACACGGGAATGCATGCCGCGTGTGTATACCCGGGAAGGGGCATGCCGGACGGGTCGCGTACGGCGACCGTCAATTCCCCGGCCTCCGCGTTGACAAAAAGACGGTCGCCGGTCCATGCCATGGGTATCGTCTGGACACTTCCTCCGTTTTCATCGGTGTCTAGGGAAACGAACCCGTCCATGCGCCACTTCGCGAGTGCTACCGTAATGCGTTTTTCAGGGACAAACCCGCCGTGGGTTGTCGTTATCGCTGTATAGTAGGTCCACAATTCATCGTTCACCGGAACTACCCCGTTCGCCACCCCGAGAATGCAGCCGGCGTCATAGGCATGGGGGCCGTTTGGAATGACCGGCGACCGATCTTCGCAGCGCTCCCAGGTGCGGCCGTCGCGACTGTGGACCAGCTGAACATCAATGGGGCCGTCATCATTGCTTTGCAGGGGACCCCGGCGCTCCGGAGGGCCGGTAAAACGAAAGTGCGTTACAAAACCAAGATACTGACCGCCGTAGGGAAATACCGACATGTTGTAAAATTCGCTGTAGCGTCCCCCTTCCCGTTTAACCTGTGCGTCATCGATTTCATCCGGCATCATTACCGGTGTTGAATCGGACCAGGTCTGCAAATCACGGCTGGCCGATAAATATACCAGTCGGCGCTCATGCCCGCGCCAGGGCAGGTTTTTCTTGTGAAACGCCAGGTACATGCCGCTTGCGGGTTCAAACATGAGAGTGCAGGTATCGCCGTAAGAAAACGCCGGCGTTTCGGAACATAGTTTCCAGTGGAGGCCATCCCCGGAGACAGCCGCATAACAGCCGCGCCCGTCCGTCCTTTTAAAGCCCAGCATGGCATAACGTCTTTCGGTGTCGGGAGTATAAACAACGCTCGGGCTGTGAAAATGCCGCTGAACGCAATTATTCGCCTTGGAACCCTGCAGTTCCACCAGGCCAAGTTCCGGCCTGGACCAGGCCATGCCGTCTTCGGAGACGGCGTAAAGCACGAGGTCGTTCCGGTTATACCAAAGGTGAAACAGGCCGTCTTCCGCGTCTCGCCGCACGGTTCCGTAAACATAAATCCGCTGGTCATCGCCATCCTGCTCCCAGGGCATTTCCGGTTCCAGCACGGGATGGGTTAATTTATTGCAGGCATGGACGCGGCGTATGACCCCGTCTTTTGCCTTGATAAGGGCGTCCCCCACAAACAGCTGCGGCGCATTACCGATGCGATAGGTCTCTCCATCTGCGATCAAACCGGCGGCTTGAAAGGAAACAGTAAAAAGTAACAATCGGATAGAAGGTCGAAATAGACTCATGCTTTCCTTTCCAATTCTTCTCCAAACAGAAATGGGCGGCTTTGGCCGAAGCGTAACAGGATATCGCTTTGTTGACGAAATGTTTGGCGATGGGATCAGAAATAATCATTCCGTTTATGATAGGCACTATGCCATTTTGGCCAGAAGAAACAGTGCCGTTCTGCTCGCCGCCGATAAGACGTTGGCTGTGCTGTGCAGAAAGATGAAGATAGAGAGTTGCTTCTAGCCAGGTTCATCCGAAGCTTACGGTCACAGCCCGATACTAGTTTTACAAGCGTGTACGAAAGGTCCGGCAGGCGTTTTCTTCCGCACCCGTTATGTCAAGGGTATGAATGGAGCGAAGAACATCCCCCGTCGCTTCGCGCCACCCCCTTCAAAGGGGGATTTCTTCTTGCCCGTCTTTGACGTTTGATACGGTATTTTGGCTTTCAATAACGTCTTGCTGCAATGCGCCATATCCCTTGTATCAAGACTGCCACAGCACCTGTAAAAATCCCCCTTTGAAGGGGGTGGGGCGTTAGCGCCGGGGGATGTATCCGTGACAAGCGATACCCCTCCCGCGTCATCCATATTACCCGACCAACGCCGTACGTACTGCAACGTGGTCCTACTCTATACACCTACCCCTCTTCCTGGGTAGTATACGCCAAGCGCTGCACCTGAAGAACATCGCCCCGGCATAGCGCAACGGTACCTGTCCCCGCTTTCATGGAACATGCAAAAAACCTATGGTTTGCACCCGGCCTGTGTTTTCTTATATTTTAATTCGTAGTTTGTCCCTGAACTGTGCCCGGGTGACTTGTTCCTTGATGTTGGGGTGGCGGATCCGTAAGCATACATCCCCCGTCGCTTCGCGCCACCCCCTTCAAAGGGGGACCTTCTACTAAAACCCTGCAATAAAATACGCCTTGACCCAAACTCGGATTCCCTTTCGGGCAATGCCCTTGCGCTACGCTCCCCTGACGAGTACCGTGAAAAATCCCCCTTTGAAGGGGGCGTGCTTCAGCACCGGGGGATGTAAAGGCAATGTAAGTCCTTCTTGCCAGTTCGCCACCGGCCGTGTAAGTGTAATTCATCGTGTGGTTGTTGTAATCCATCATCGCATCTGCATCCGCTCTGATTGTTCACTGGTATAAGCCAGGGTTAGCAATATGTCAACCGTGCAGAAAACCAGTCAACTGAACGAAAACGGGGACTGGTAACGGTACGCGACAAGGGCTGCACCTGAAGAACATCGCCCCGGCATAGCGCAACGTCACCTGTCCCCGCTTTCGTGGTACATGCAAAGAGATTTTATACGTGACTGTCCCTTGTGATTCCCCTTTGGCCATGCCGCGGATATCCAACATTTATTGGACAATCACGCCTCGCCGCTTCTCAAGGTGTTCGATTTGGCGCCCGGTATCCATAGGGGATTGTGATGTGGGATTCATAAGGGCGGTCTTCTGGGTTGTGTCACGATTGTAAAAAATTCTTTCCACTACCATAAGCAAAAAAATACGGGCAAATTTCAAAACCCGCAAATTTGACACAGGCCCCCCTTTTCGGGCCCGGGTTGGTATAAATAGGGAAAGTAGTGTATATTTGTACCATAACGCCATACACCGGTGTCCACGCTCGGGTAGCGGATTTACGACATCAGTTTCGAGCGCCAGTCAGGGGTATACTATAACATGTCTTCCGCGTCGAATGAGATTTCCGATGCAAAAGTAGAGGCCCTTTTGTGTCTTTCCGATGACGAGACCCCCCTGGTTCGGGCAGCGGTAACCCGGGAGATAAACGCGCTGGATATTGATATTCCCGCTTTTATTCATAACCGGCATCTGGATCTTCGGGAGACCCAGTATTATGCCCTGGATAATATCCTCTGGGATCGCAATCACGCGCGCCTGCTGCAGGTTTGGGGAGACTGGATAGCGTGGGAGGATGGACCTGGGCAACTGGAACAGGCAATGAGTTTATTGTCCCGTTTCCAAAATGGCGCACGATACAGGCCTGCATTGACCATGCTGCTTGATGAAGTGTCTGAAGCGTTTATCGCCCACGGTACGGTGACGACATGCTCGGAACTTAGCCGTTTCCTTTTTGAAGTACTCGGTTATACGGTGATGCAAGAACGGGATGCCGGCAGTGAAGGGCTGAATCTTTCCCGTGTTTTGGAGAGACGTCATGGCCTGCCCATGGCAATAGCGTGTATATACATCCTTTTGGGGAGACGTCTACACCTGAATATTGCCGGATGCCGATGGCCGGGGAGTTCCTACGCCCGGTTTACGGAAAACGATGTATTGTATATGGTGGATTTCCACGAGAACGGTGCTGTCGTGACCGCCGAAGAGTTGTTGAGTCTTCAAGGCCCTTCGAGAAAAGCCGCTGAGGCGGCCATCAGTCTTACTATGTCCCCGGTCATGCTCGTGAAACGAATTGTCAACGAGTTGGTAATGTACTACCGGCGGGAAGAAAACGTCAGGAACAGCATTTTCATGCTTGACTTGCTGCGGATTCTGGACCGTAAATTGCGTGCTGGTGCTCTGGAAAACGCAACGCCTTAGAAATCCTGTGTATGGATGTTTATGTGATTGCTGCCCCCGGGGCCTACCCGGTTGCAAGCGTGTTCCAGGCATCGAAAACCGCCGCGACAGTATCCGGGCGCGCGCCGGGCCCGAATTCACACTGGGCGATACAGCCCCCTTTTTTCCAAAGATGCGCGTAAATCGCGCGGACGGCTCTCCTTGCATCTTCAGGAGTGCCTTCCGCGAGAATATGCTGACGGTCAATTTCACCCCAATAGGTGATTTTTCCCGCAAAGGGGGTCAATTTTTCAAGACCCATGCAAAATAACTGTGAGTTGACGGCGTCCAGCCCCATTTCCACCAAATCGGGGAAAATACTTAGGATATGGCCGTCCGAATGCATGAAGACAGCTTTGCCTGCTCCATGGGCGATAGCAATGTAATCCCGGTACATCGGTTTAAATACGCAGCGCCAAAGCTCAGGGGATATCAGCAGAGAAGCCTGGGAGCCCCAATCGTCCATAAATGTCAGTGCGTCCACTTCGGTTGCCGCCCAGCGTTCCAGCACACGGCAATAAAAGGCGTGCAACCTTTTCATAAATGCTGTCAAGGCCTTGGGCTGAACCAGCAGATCCGTGTACAGATCGGCGGAACCCCTTAGAAATTGCAGTTGTTCAAAGGGGCGCGGACAGCACCCCGCCAGAATAAAGGTATCTTTTCCTTCGCACCAGGCATTGATCTTGTCCCTGTCAATCGTGAGGTGTTCCTCCGGGAATCTGACCGTATCGGCGTCTCTGTCCCAGTCCTTGATTTGGGGATGTTTGACCTCACCGATGACACCCTCCTGGATGTTGATGAACTCGCAGCCGAATTCATCGATGTAGGTGCCAAGGTCGGTGGGACAACCATGGGAGGGAAGCGGTTCCCGGTGAAAACCGGGAGCCGACACGATGTCTGGCGGATACTGCTCCTGTATCGTTCGGAGTTCACGGGGATAGTGGATTTCGGCCCAGGGCAAATACCACAACTGGCGCGGCGCCCGGACGGGAGTCTCCAAGCGCAGTGTCTGCCACACCAGTTCTCGGCCTGTGGAAGCCATGATAAGTATTCCTGAGGTTGGAGCGGTCAGGGAATCTGGTCAATGATGTCGGACGAATCAGGGTGCCGGGACTTGTTCGCCCTCAGGGGGCAGTTTAATTTCGAGATGCAATTCATCGATTTGGCGTTGTTCCACACGGTTCGGGGCGCCCATGAGGAGATCCTGCGCCCGCTGGTTGAGCGGGAACGCGATGATTTCACGGATATTAGGTTCGTCCGCCAGCAGCATGATGATGCGGTCGAGGCCGGGGGCGATGCCTCCGTGAGGGGGCGCCCCATAATGGAAGGCTTTCCACAGGGCGGGAAACTTGGATTTCACGACCGTTTCCGGGTAACCGGCAATTTCAAAGGCCTTGAGCATGATGTCCGGTCGGTGGTTGCGGATAGCCCCGGAAGACAGCTCAATGCCATTGCAAACGATGTCATACTGATAAGCCAGTATGTCGAGCGGGTCCATTGCCTGCAGCGCTTCCATGCCGCCCTGGGGCATGGAGAAGGGATTATGGCTGAATTCAATCTGCCCCGTGTCGGGGTTGCGTTCAAACATCGGAAAATCCACAATCCAGCAAAAGGCCACCACATTCCGGTCCACCAGGCCAAGTTGTCCCGCCAACATCTGGCGCACTTTGCCCATCAAGGCGTTTGTTTCCTCGCGTTTTCCCGCGCCGAAAAACAACGCGTCGCCTTCCACGGCACCGGCGCGTTCGCAAAGGGCCTGTTTCTCCGAATCGCTCATGAACTTAACGATGGGCCCCTTCATTTCACCGTCGCGCAAGGCAATCCAGGCGAGGCCTTTGGCGCCTTCACCACGTGCGTATTTCTCCATGTCGTCAAAAAACTTGCGGGGTTGGTCTGCCGCACCTTTGGCATTGAGCACTTTTATGGCACCACCGGATTGCGCCTGGCTGGCGAACACCTTTAGTTCGCACGCCGTGAAGATATCCGTGCAGTCAATCATTTTCATTTCATAGCGGATGTCGGGCTTGTCCGTTCCGTACCATTCCACGGCATCGCGGTAGGCTATGCGGGGAAATACCTCCGATACGACATGTTTATTGGAAAGTTCTTTGAACAGCCTTATCATCAGTCCTTCGAGTTCGAGAAACAAATCCTCCTGGGTGATGAAGGACATCTCCATATCAATCTGGTAGAACTCGCCCGGGCTTCGGTCGGCCCGGCTGTCTTCATCGCGAAAACAGGGCGCAATCTGGAAGTATTTGTCGAATCCGGATACCATCAGCAATTGTTTGAACTGCTGCGGCGCTTGGGGAAGCGCGTAAAACTGACCGGGGTAAAGACGGCTGGGCACGAGGTAGTCCCTTGCGCCTTCAGGAGAGGAACTGGTCAGGATGGGCGTGTGGTATTC
>Ga0116149_1005043_pt1 | contig 12613 bp, 5 predicted proteins | sample AD_UKC057_MetaG_FD_89787 | JGI IMG/M metagenome (GOLD analysis project Ga0116149, IMG submission 89787) | Active sludge microbial communities of municipal wastewater-treating anaerobic digesters from USA - AD_UKC057_MetaG | ecosystem: Engineered > Bioreactor > Anaerobic > Digestate | place: USA...
CCCCGCGGCGACCCTGCGGCGAATCTCGCTCGATGCGATATCCACCAGCGGCGTGGGCACGACGTTCTGTCGCAGGCGGGCGGCAGATCCGGCGCCCAGCCGCTCCTCCAGGCCCGCAAACGTCCGGTCCAGCGTCCGGTCCCACGGCGGGCGGACCATCACCAGAAGCTCCGCCATCTCCAGCACCTCGTCCACCCGGTGCCACAGGGGCAGGTCGCCGAGCATGTCGGCCCCGACCAGCCAGTACAACCTGGCGCACGGACGCTCCCGGCGAATGGCGGCCAGCGTGTCATAGGTGTAGCTGGTCCCGCCGCGGCGCAGTTCCACGTCGTCGACCTCGAACAGGGAGTCGTCCGCCACGGCCAGGCGGAGCATGGCCAGGCGATCCGCGCCGGAGGCGACGGTGCCTGTCTTGTGGGGCGGCTGGGCCGCCGGCACCAGCACGATCCGATCCACCCCCACCGCCTCCGCCGCCGCCCGCGCACAGATCAGGTGGGCGTTATGGACGGGGTCGAACGACCCGCCCAGCAGGACGATCTTCTCGCTCCGATCGGTCATCGCGATCATCCTATCGGTCCGCCGGCGCGGGGGAAACAGAAATCCCCCCCGCCGCCCGGGCAATGCGGATGGCGTTGTCACTCGCAGCGGGTTTCTCGCCCGGACCTGCGGGCTTGCATCTCGCGGCCGCGGAGTATACCCTTTGCCTGTTCGGGCGGCTTCGGGACGCACATCACCGCCCGCTTTCAAGGAACACTTGTAGAAGGAGACCGCCGATGAAGAATGTTGCGTTGCTGTTCACAGGGCTGCTGGTGGTGGTACTGATGGGGTGCGAGGACAAGAAGATCGACGCCCCGGCCGCCCAGCCGGCCGCCAAGGCTGAGCCCGCCAAGAAGGCTGAACCTGCCAAGAAGGTCGCGCTGCCCGTGAAGGTCGAACCGGCCGCGCCATCAGCCCCGCAGGCCCTCTTCCGCGTCAGCGCCGGCGCTGAGGAAGCCTACACCGACCAGGCCGGCAACAAGTGGCTGGCCGACCAGCTTTGGACCACCGCCGCCAAGTGGGGCGCCGAGGACGGCGACACGGTGACCCGGGCCCCGCAGAAGGTGCCCAACACCAAGGCCCCGCAGGTCTATCTGACCGAGCGATACAACATGAGCGGCTACCGCTTCGTGCTGCCCAACGGCAAGTACACCGTCCGCCTGCACTTCGCCGAAACCTACGACGGCATCACCGCCGCCGGCGAGCGGGTGTTCTCGGTGGCCATCCAGGGCAAGCAGGTCCTCAAGGACCTTGACGTGTTCAAGGAAGCCGGCGGCTTCGCCAAGCCGCTGGTCAAGGAGTTCAAGGACGTCGAGGTCAAGGACGGCGCGCTCAAGATCACGTTCACCGAACAGACGCAGCTTCCCGAGATCAACGGGATCGAAATCCTGAAGTAAGGCCCGTTCTGCGGCAAAAAGCGGGCAGCGGTTCGCGCCGCTACCCGCTTTCATGCGCCGGGAACGTCTGGCTGTCACGACGTGGGGACGATGTCGGCCTTTGCGCGACGCGAGAGAGCAACCGGGCGCCGGCCCGGCCGTGGGGAGCATGGATCGACGATCCCTCTACTCGACCACCAACTGGTACTCGGTCCGCCGGACGTTCTGGTGTCGGGCCCAGACGGGGTCGGTCTGGGGGAAGTCCTCGCGGTAGTGCACGCCGCGGGTCTCGGTGCGGCGCAGGGCGCACTCGCTGATCACGTAGGCGGAGGTGAGCATGTTCTGGACCTCCCACCCGGCCGTGCCGTAGAACTCCTTGTCCAACACGTATCGTCCCCAGAAGTTGACGATCTCGAGGGTCTCGCTGAGGCGGTCGCCGCGGCGGACGATGCCGACGTTGCGCCACATGAGCGAGCGGAGCGAGTTGCGGATGTCGGTGAGGTCCAGTTCGGTCCGCGTGGAGGGGGCGTTGGCCCAGTCGAACTCCTTGGCGTACTGGCCGTTGTCGGCGGCCAGCGCCTCGCCCGCCACCTGCCCGCAGCGCCGGGCGATGACCAGGGCCTCGATGAGGCTGTTGGAGGCCAGACGGTTGGCCCCGTGGAGCCCGCTGCACGACCCCTCGCCGCAGGCCAGCAGGCCCGGCAGGTTGGTCCGCCCGTCGAGGTCGCTGCGGGCCCCTCCGATCATGTAGTGGGCGGCCGGGTGCACCGGAATCAGGTCCGTGCCGGGGTTGAGCCCGAAGTGGCGGCACTGGCGGTCGATCTGCGGGAAGCGGGCGGCGAACGCCTCCTCGCCCAGGTGGCGCACGTCCAGACAGACGTGCGTCGATCCGGTCTTGACCATCTGCTGGAGGATGGCCCGGCTGACCACGTCGCGGGGGGCGAGTTCGGCCATCTCGTGGTACTCGGTCATGAAGCGATGGCCTTTGCGATCCAGCAGGAACGCGCCCTCGCCCCGGACGGCCTCGCTGATCAGCGAGCGGGTGGCGCCGGCCACGTACAGCGTGGTCGGGTGGAACTGCATCATTTCCGGGTCGCTGACGGCCCCGCCGGCGCGGAAGACCATGGCGATGGCGTCGGCGGTGGCGATGGACGGGTTGGTGCTCTCGCGCCAGAGCATGCCCGCCCCTCCGGCCGCCAGGATCGTCTGGCGGGCGCGGATGAACTGCAGCCCGTAACGCTCGTGGTAGGTGATGGCCCCGACGCACGAGGCCCCCGTCCCGCCCGCCGGCGGGTCGGTCACCAGGTCCAGGGCGAAGCAGGACTCGAAAATCTTGATGCTCTCACACTGGCGGGCCCGCTCGACCAGCACCTCGGTCAGCACCCGCCCGGTCGCGTCGCCGGCGGCGTGGACGATCCGGTGGGCCGAGTGGCCGCCCTCGCGCCCGAGGCTCAGGCCGTTGTCGCCCATGTCGAACGCCACCCCCCACTCGCGCATCTCGCGGATGTGGTCCGGGGCGGCCGAGATCACGTGCTCCACCACCGCCGGGTCGCTCATCCCGCAGCCGGTGGCCATGGTGTCGGCCACGTGGCTGGCCAGGCTGTCGCGACTGTCCATCACCGCCGCCAGCCCGCCCTGGGCGAAGTAGCTGTTGGAGTCGATGACCTGGCCCTTGGTGACCAGGATGACCTGCCCGTACCGGGAGGCCTCGATGGCCGCCCGCAGCCCCGCCACGCCGCTGCCGATCACCAGGACGTCGGTGAAGATGTGCGGCAGGCGCCGGCTCTGAAAGCTGACCAGGTATCGACGCTGTAGAAACGTGCTGTTCATAGACTGGCCATAGTACCGCCCCCCGGAGGGCCTGTCGAAGAGTTTTCTTCGCCTCCGGCCCGGTCCGGTCTCATATCGTACGCTTCTGCTGCCGAACTGCCTTTAGACGTACCTGCTGTGGAGTGACAGGCGATGAACCGAGATGGACTCCGTGCGGTTCTGAGCGTGGTGATGCTGGTTCTTGCACTGGTGGCGCTGCGACGGATGTTCCTGGAATGGACTGCCGCCCTGCCGCAATCGGCGCCGGCGAACGGCCGGGCTCTGGTCCAACCGAAGCTGCTCGGACAGCAGAGCAACGGGATATTCCACGACGACTGCTGCGAGATCATCATGGAATCGCGCCGCCCCGGCGTACCCATCCCCCGGCCCGAAGCCGGGCCCCTGGTAACCTTCCGCGACCGGCGCGAAGCCCTCGAGGCCGGCTACAAGCCCTGCCCCAAGTGCCTGCCGTAACCGCCGCCCGGACGCGGCCCCCTGGTCCGGACGCCTGAGCTACTTCTTCTTGGCCGCCGGACGAGGGCGGGGCTTGTACGGGCCGCCGTAGGCGTCTCGCAGCTCGTCGCAGCGCTTGCGCATGGCGGCCAGCACGTCGGCGCAGGCCGGGTCGCCGGCGAAGTTCTTCAACTCGTCCGGGTCGCTCTTGAGGTCTTGCAGGGCTTCGTAGCCGCTCTCGAAATAACGGGCGTACTTGTAGCGATGGTTGCGGACGCCCTCCCACTTGGGGATCTTCTCGCCCACGTCCATCAGGTGCTCGCAGAAGAAGTCGGTCCGCCAGTTGCCGGGGGTCTGCCCGCGGAGCAGCGGGACGAGGCTGCGGCCCTGGTAGTGTTTGGGCACGGCCACGCCGGCCAGGTCGAGCATGGTCGCGGGGACGTCGATGTTCAGGGCCATGGACTGGCTGACCTGGTCGCGCCGCACACCGTCGCGGGGGTCGTAGATGATCAGCGGGACGCGGAGCGACTCCTCGTAGTGCGACCACTTGCCGGCGAAGCCGCGGTTGCCCATGTAATAGCCGTTGTCCCCGGCGTAGATAATGACGGTGTTGTCGGCCAGCTTGCGCTTGTCGAGCTCCTCCAGCACGCGGGCGATGGCGCGGTCGATGCCGCTGATCATGCGGAAGTAGGCCCGCATGTTGACCTGGTACTTCTCGGGCGTGTCCCACCGCCAGAACCACCGCTCGCGGTTGAAGGACTTCTTGAGGATGTCCGGCTGAGACTCGTAGATCTTGGGGTCGCCCAGGCGGGGCGGGGGGATGGTGATGTCGTCGTACATCCCGTCGACGCCCTGGGGCCAGGGATAGTGCCCGACGCCCGGGCGCTTATCGCCGTCGTTGGCGTGGGCGGCGTTGAAGCTGACCGACAGGCAGAAGGGCTTGTCGGCGGGCTGGTCGGCCAGGAACGCCAGGGCCTTGTCGGCCGCCAGGTCCGTCTCGTGGCGGAGCGTGCCGTCGGGCTGTTTGTAGAAGTAGCGCCCGGGCCCCTGCGGGCTGAAGGAGTCGAACATCTCCTTGGTCGCGTTGCCGGCCACCCCCACGCCGTACTTGCCGATGAAGCCCGTGCGGTAGCCCGCCTGTCTCAGCAGGGCCGGGTAGCTGGCCCGCGCGTGCTGGGCGGAGATGGGCGGCGTGCCGAAGGTGTAGCCGTGGGTGCGCTCGAACAGGCCGGTCAGGAACGACGCCCGGCTGGCGGCGCAGATGGACGTGGTGACGAACATGTTGGCGAAGCGCGTGCCCCGCCTGGCCAGCGAGTCGACCGTCGGCGTGCGGATGATCGGGTGGCCCGCGCAGCCGAGCGTGTCGTTGCGCTGGTCGTCGACGAGGAAGAAGATGATGTTCGGCGGCTTGGCCGCCGGCGCCTGCTGGGCCCGCAGGCCCCCCGCCACGACCAGGACCGCCACGACCGCCAGGACCGATACAGTGAAATGTCGTCGGATGCTCATGCGGGCCAGTGTACGCCCCGGGGCAAGCGCGGTCCAGGCGCTTTGCCGCGGATGGCGGCTATTCCTTGCCGCGCAGCTCCACGCGCGTCATCTTCCCGTCCACGATGTTGCGGTGGACGAGGAAGAGGTCCTGCCGCCCGGCCGGCAGGTCCGCCTCGCCGCTCAACTCGGTCACGACCTCTTCGGTCGTCTTCTTGACGTCCTTCTCGCCGTGGCTGGGCTTCATCTCCAGGGCGACCTCCTGACGCTCGGTCCTGCCGGGCGTCAGCCGCCCGACCACCCGCTCGCCGACGCGGACCTCGATCTCCATGGGCATTCGCTTGCGGGGGACAAACCGCTCGTGCAACGCCAGCACGTCCTCCCACTGGGCGGCCCACATCGGCTCGCGGTCGCTGTAGCGGAAGACGCCGCTCACGCTCAGCCGGACTTTGCCCGCTCGCGGGGCGTCGATCGTCAGGCGGAGGGCCTGGCTGAACCTCAGATCGGGGATGAGGAACTTGACTGCTGTCGCCTCCACCAGCCGCCCGTTCTCCCACATGCAGGGCGAGAGCTGGTCGGCGGGAACGGTCGCCGGGATGCCCACCGGCTGCCGCTGAGGTGGCTTCGGGCGGCGGGCCTGGGCTTCCTGGGCGGTTGGCGGCCTGGCCTGCGGGAACTCGATAGACAGCGGCTGAGGCGAGTGCCCGGCCTGAAGGTCCTTGCTCGTCATGTTCGCCTGCGGCGGTTCGGTCTGCGGCCGACCCGATCCGCCGGTGCCGTTCACACCTCGCTGCCGCCAAAGACTCTCCCTCGCCGCCTCGATGGCTTCCGTCAGCCGGTCGGCCGGCAGGTCGGCCAGGGCCTCCGCCCCCGCCAAGAGGCCCTCCGCGTCGGCGGCCTGAATCACGATGGCGTTGACCCTCGGCCCCAGGGCCCAGGCCACGCCCTGGACGACCGCCTTGCCCTTGCCGGGCCAGGCCTCGCTCGCCGCCGGCCAAAGCAACCCCGCCGCGCCGAACGACTCGACCACCGGGTTCGCCTTCGCCCCGGCCAGGTCCAGCAGCACCACCGGCCGGCCAAACCGCCACCCTGCCAGCGCGGAGAACCAGTCGTTCTGGTTCACCGTGGTCCGCTTGATCCGCCCGAACGTCTCGCCCCGCTCGGCCCGGGCGTTCTCGACCTGCTGCTCCTCGCTCGGGTCGTACGCCAGCCAGTACGTGCCGACGGCGGGCTGGCGGCGAACCTCCACCTCCACTCCTCGCCTAGCCAGCACCGCCTTCACCTTCTCCGCCGCCGGCAGCAGTTCCTCCGAACGGGGCGAATCGAAGACGGGCAGGACCACCTTGGCCCCCTTCTCCAGCAACGGCTGGATCGCCGCGCGGCCGCGCACGATCACCGCCTCCTTCAGCGGCGCCGCCGGCGGGGTGGACGCATCGGCAGGCTCGACCTCGATGCCCAGACGCGCAGTCCGCCCATCGAGTTGGCTCCGCACCAGCAGGGACCAGCTCCCGGCCGGAACGTTGGACGGGACACTCAGCGACATGTCCAGCCGCCCCTGGCGGTCCGTGGCACGGTAGAAGTCCTGGAAGAGCTTCCCGTCGGGCCGAAGGACCGACACGTGCAGCGGCACGACCGCCCGGATGGGCTTGTCCTTCGGGCCGTCCAGACAGACGGAGAACGCGAGCGCCCGCCCGTAGCGGACCTTCTGCACCGCCGACAACCGGATCGCCCGCACGGGCTGGGCCAGCACTCCGAACACGCGGGCCGTGCAGGCCGACAGGTCGCACTCGACCGCCTTCACCGCCCCCAGCGACTGCTCGCGCGTCAGGTCGTAGAGATGCCCGCCGGCCCACGCGTTCCCGGTCGGCACAAGCGTCTCGCAGACCTGGTGCCAGTCGGCCTGGGTGGCCACGTGCGAGTCGTTGACCGCCACCACGTACTTCGCGTCGGCCCCGCCGTCGATCTGGAGCAGCGAGATCAGGGTCTTGGCGCCCTCTCCGGAGCGGAAGACGCCCCGCCCCACGTCGCCCAGTGCCCGCTGGATGCCAGCGGCGTTGGCCTCGTGCCAGCGGGCGTAGTGCAGCGTGTCGTTGTCGCCGGCGGGCATGTTCGGCACGGGCCAGTTGAAGGGCTTGCCCGTCTGGGTGAACGGCAGGTCCGCCTCCAGCCGCCTGGCGCCGGGCAGTTGGATCGTCGTGTTCGCGTCCGCCAGCACCAGGCCGCCGGACTGGACAAAAGACTCGATGTTCTTCCTCACCGCGCCGGGCAAAGGGAAGGTCTGGCCCAGGATCACCAGGGCCTTGATCCCCGTCGGCGCCGCCTGGCCCAGTTCCTCCTCCGTCACGAATCGCGGCGTGTAGCCCAGGCGGACCAGGGCCACCAGCATCTTGTAGCTGGGCTGGCCAAAACCCAGCGTCGCGTGCTGACGCTGGAACTGGCTGCGGGAGAAGAGGATTCCCACGCCGTGGTCGCCGCGCCCTTCCAGGGCCAGCCAGGCGAAGCGGTCGAGGAACTCCCGCCCGGCCCGCACGTCCGCCCCGCCGCTGCGGTCGCGGATGACCTCCCACCCGGTCTGCTTGGCGGCCATCCCACCCAAGATGTTGCTGAAGCCCTCCAGGGCGAAGCCGATCCCCGTGGCCCCGTATGCCAGTCCGTGGGCGGCCACCCGCATGAACTTGCCGGGGTACTCGGCCCGGCCGTGGGCGGCGGCGATAGCGTTGCTGACCCACGTTGGGCGCAAGCTGCGTCCCATCGCCAGCAGGGCCTGCGTGTAGAGCCACTGGTACGCGTAGTCGGGCCCGCCGACCTGGTCGTTCCAGGTGGACTGGTAGCGCAGGTCCAGCGGCGCGTAAGCGGAGGGAAGATACTGCCCGAACCGCACGGCCGTGTGGTCGATCTGCACGCTGGCGGTGTTTCGCAGCGAGGGGCAGAACGCGCGAAGGTGCTTGCTGAAGACGGAGTAGACCTCCTTGTGCATGTCCATCAGATAGCCGGACCAGGCGTCGAGGCGCTTCTCGAACTGCTCGCGTTGGCCCGCGTCCATGGGCTTGACGTGAGCGGCGATCTCCTCCAGCCACGTCTTGCTGGGCAGGTCGATCATCGTCGCGAACTCGCTCCGTCGGATGGAGAGCAGGTACGAGATGTACTCGCCCTCGGTAACGGGCTTGTGGCCGGTGCGGCGGGTGAAGATGTCAGCCATGGCCCCGTCGATGCGGTCGATGTAGCTGCGCAAGGCCTGGTCCTGGCGATTCCAGCCCCAGTAGATCAGCAGCATCCGCCTGGCCCCGACGGCGTAGCCGCAGGTGTCCCAGCCGTAGCAGAACCCGCCGAAGTTGGGGTATCGCCCGTTGGCTTGGGCGGCCAGCAGGATGCGCTGGCTCATGGAGTCCAGTTCGTCGGGCGCGTTGCGGGTGGGGCAGAAACTGGTGGGCCGGGTGTCGGGATTGACCAGTGCGATCGCCCCCGTGCGGGCCAGGCAGTCGAGGTACGCGCGGCGGGGCGTGTCAACGCTGCCCATGTCGAAGACCGCACTGACGCCGGACTCCTGAAGGGTCCCACAGATCGAATCCCAGTGGCGCCGGACGAGGTCCTCCCGCTCCTGGGGCGTGTACTTCTTCCCGTGCTGGAACTGAGGCGATCGCGGGGTGGCCTCGTCTTGGAGAGAGGCCAGGCTGCGGCGGAGCGTGGAGACCAACGTGAGGCGAGGCAGGACCACCTGGCCGTCCGCCTCGATTCGGTAGTCGCCCGGCGCCAAAGCCGACGTGTCCAGCATCAGGGCCTGCCTGGGGCCGCGGTAGAGCGGAATGCTCGGCTGACCCGGGCGGACCGGATCGGGAATCGCCTCGAGCGCAACGGAGCCCTCGCCCGCCGGCGGGGCCAGCGGAACGAGTTCGCCCACGAAGTAGGCCGTGCGGTCCATGGGCAGGACCACTTGCGGCCCGGGCGGCACGGCAGAATCTGCCGCCGGAGCGGCCAGCGCCTGCCCCGCGCCCAGAACCCAACCCCACGCCGCAACGACACGCCATGCCACCCGACCCGAGTTGCCAATCATTGCCTTGCCCTTCCGCCCGTCAGGACCCATGCAGCGGCCGCCGATGGCAGCCCGCGCGATCGCGGGCCGTCCAACCGCTCCAGGGATAACGCAGGCGTCGCGCCGTTCATCACGTCGCGAAGCGAACGGCGCGACAGCGCGGGCGGCCCGGGAATGACCAGGTCCCCGCGTACTGCCAACCCCGGATGGCCCCCAGATAAGGGGAAAACCTGAGCCGAAACCCCTTGCCACTTTTCCGGATATGGGATAGAGTAAGTGGATCGTGTCTTCTCGTTGTGGAACGCGTCTCGGAGGGTGTTTGTACAGCCATAGGAGCATGTCATGAGGCAGGGCGCAATCGTACTGAATTCCATCGTTTGTGTAGTTGCGTTTCTGGCTGCGCCGGTGCTGGCAGCCCCCATGTACTCCAGCGGCGCCGGCGGTCCTTATGTCTGGGACAACGCGACGACGCCCGTCTGGTCGGCGACCAGCGGCGGGCCTTACACCTCCCCCTTCGGCGGGTACAATGACGCGGTCTTCGAGGGCGCCGGCACGACGGTAACTGTCACCTCGGCCAACGCCAACGGGGTGTCCTTCACCACCGACGGCTATGCGCTGACTGGCGGGACGCTGACCATGGGTTCGCCCGCGGGCGGCCCGACGATCAGCGTGGGGGCCGGCCTGAATGCCGGCATCGCCTCGACGATCGCCAAGGCCGGCGGAGGCACCACGCTGCACAAGAGCGGCGCGGGCTGCCTCTCCCTGAGCAGTCCCAGTGTCTCGCTGGACCACCTCCATGTGGACCAGGAACAGCTTTCCTTCTCGGGCGGCTCGATGAGCATCAGCGGGGCCAACTTCCTGCTGGGCAACACGGGCCTGAACGCCTCGTATCTCCAGTCCGCCGGAACGGTCGCGCACGCCGGCATCGTCTACCTGGCCAACAACGGCGGGTTCTCGCAGATGGACATCACTGGCGGGAGCCTCACCGCCGGCGGGGAACTGTGTGTGGGTACCCGCGGGGGGGCCACCCTGGCCGTCTCCGGGGACGGCGCGATGAACGTCAACGGCATGATCATGGGCCACTCCGCCGGCGGGGCCGCCCGCGACACCGTCGTCACCATCGCCGACAACGGCCAACTGAACGTCACCGGCGGCAACATCATCTTCTCCAACAACGCCGCCGCCAACTCGCAGTTCACGCAGACGGGCGGGAGCTTCACCTTCGGCGGCGGCGGGTACTTCTACATGGGCAACATGGGCGCGCCCACGCAGAGCGTGGACATCTCCGGCGGGACCTTCACCGCCTCCAACACGGGCGCGATCTACCTGGCCGTGCGCGGGACTGCTTCGTTCACCGTCGGCGGCGACGCCGAAGTGTCGCTGCGCGAGTTGGGCATCGGGCACGGCGGGACCACCGGGGCCACCGGGATCGTCAACCTGGACGGCGGGCGGCTGACCCTGGGACGGGTTTTCGAGAACTCCGGCGGGCACCACGGCATCGTCAACTTCAACGGCGGCGTGTTGCGGGCCAGCGCGCCCAGTAGTGCCTTCCTTACGGGTCTGGACGCCGCCAACATCCTGGCCGGCGGGGCCGTCATCGACACCCAGACCTACCAGATCACCGTGGGCCAGGCCCTGCTGGGCGGCGCGGGCGACGGCGGGCTGGTCAAGGACGGCACGGGCGACCTGTTCCTGACCGCCGCCAACACCTACACCGGCGGGACGACCGTCAACGCCGGAAGGCTCATCCTCCAGGGCAGCGGCAACCTGGGCAGCGGAAGCGTCACCGTCAATCCGGGGGGCGAGCTGTTCGCGGCGACCGGGGTCACTCTGAACAACGCGTTCTCCATCTCGGGCGACGGCAACAACGGCCTGGACACCCAGCCCCGCGGCGCCCTGCGGCTGGAGAGCAACAGCGTGATCGGCGCCAGCGGGTCGGTCACGCTGCTGGGCGACGCGTCCATCGGCAGCTACAACAACGGCACGGGCACGATCAACGCCCCCATCTCGGGCGACTACAAGGTCACCATCAACAAGTCCATCTCCGCCTCCCCCGGCACGATCGTCTTCGGCGGGGCCAACACGTACACCGGCGGGACGGAAGTGGCCGCGGGCACGCTGCGGGTGACCGCGCCGGGCGTCCTGCCGGCCGGCAGCACCACGACCATCGCGAGCCCCGGCACCGTCCAGTTGCTCAGCGGGGCGACCAACACGTACACCGACGTGTTCTCCGGCACGGGGCGCATCCTGCTGAGCCTTTCGGGCGCAACGAACAACACGTACCTGACCGGCGACTCGACCGGCTTTTCCGGCACGCTGGAGATCAGCGGCACGGGCAACAACAAGCTCAACGCCAGCGGGCTGAAGATCAACTCGTCGGCCCTGATCAAGATCAACAGCGGCGGGCAGTTGTTCACCTCGGCCAACCTGGCCAACGCCATCCAGGTCGTGGGCACGGGCAACGGCGAGAACCGCGGCGCGATCCGCCTGAGCGGCGGGAATCTGTCCGGGCCGATCACGCTGCTGGGCAACACCACCATCGGCACCGAAGGCGGAACGATCAGCGGGCCCATCAGCAGCGGCGTGTCGGGCGCCCAGACCCTCACGCTGGGCACGGGCAGCTCCGGAGGCAGCCCCACGTTCAGCGGCGCCATCAGCGACGGCGCGGGCACGCTGGCCCTCCGCGTCTCGCCCGCCGCCGGCGGGCAGATCATCCTCAGCGGCGTCAACAGCTACAGCGGCGGGACGACGATCGCCTCCGGGCGTGTCCACGCCGCCAACGCCAGCTCGTTCGGGACCGCCGGCGTCACCGTGAGCGGCAACGGTCAGGCCTTCCTCACCGCTTCGGGCGCAACCTACGCCAACGACTTCACCATTTCGGGCAACGGCTGGAGCGAGGTCGCCGGGCAGCTCGGGGCTATCCGCTTCGCCAACAACACCGTCAGCGGCAGCGTGACGCTGGCGGGCAACGCCCGCCTGGGGGCCTACGGCGCCCACGGGTACGTCACTGGCGCAGTGAGCGTCGGAACGTACGACCTGAATCTCTACACTCAGAACGGCAACCTGTATCTGAACGGCCCGGTCACCGGATCGGGCACCATCACCAAGACCGGCAACTACTCCGCCATGTTCGGCGGCGACAACAGCGGCTTTGCCGGGACCGTCAACCACAACTCCAGCAACATGTTCTTCAACAGTTTCGGCGGCGGCAGCGCCGCGGCCGCCTGGGTCATCAACGGCGGGAACATCCTGGGCACCGGTTCCGGGGCGGTGGGGACCGGGACGGTGCAGCTCGGCTCGTTGGCCGGCACGAGCGGGCAGATCCGCTCCGAGGGCAGCGGCGGGACCCACACGTACGAGATCGGGGCCCTCAACACCGACACCACCTACGCCGGGACGATCATCAACGGGACCACCACCACCG
>Ga0116149_1005045_pt1 | contig 12611 bp, 10 predicted proteins | sample AD_UKC057_MetaG_FD_89787 | JGI IMG/M metagenome (GOLD analysis project Ga0116149, IMG submission 89787) | Active sludge microbial communities of municipal wastewater-treating anaerobic digesters from USA - AD_UKC057_MetaG | ecosystem: Engineered > Bioreactor > Anaerobic > Digestate | place: USA...
GCCGGTCACCGACGAGCAGATGCGCAACCCGATCGGCATCATCCCGGTTGCCCGGCGGCCGCGCGTGATCCTGCGGTACGCCGACGCCCGCGACCTCCTGGTGTCGGGCCTGCTCGACGGAGGCGCCGACATCGCGCAGCGGCCCGCGGTCATCGACGCGCCGCTCGGCCGCGGCCACGTGATCCTCTTCTCGAACAACCCGATGTGGCGTGGGGAGACGCAGGGCAGCTACGCCCTGGTGTTCAACGCGATCCTGAACTTCGACCAGCTCGACGCGGGGAGGAAGCTGGACCCGCGCTGAGGGTGCCGCACCGTCATACGTATAATCGGGTCAGCCACTGCCCCGAGGAAAGGCGAGCCGTGCGACGGATCATTCCCCTGTTTGCAGCCGTGCTCGTTCTGGCCACCCTGCCCTGGCCGCCGGGTCCCGCCATCGGCGCCGAGAGGGAATCCTTCATGCTCGCCGTCCTCCGGCGCGACGGCGTCGTCATTCCCTTCGCCCACTACAACGCCCGTACGAGAGGCCTTCTGCAGCGGGGCGGACGCTGGTTGAACCCGTGGCCGGAGGCAGGGAAGGATTTCGAGATCCCGCTGCAGCTCTCGGACGTTCCCGACGACTGGTGGCCCGGCAGGCAGCCGGTCACCTCCTGGACTGCGTGGCCCCTGCAGGGGGCGAAGACCGAGATCGAGAGCCAGGCCCCGGTGGCGGTCATTGCGCACTGCCAGCTCGGCCTCGGGATCCGGACCTCGTACAAGCCGCCGGAGCCCCCTCCGCCCGAGAACGTGCAGCCGTACCCGAAGGATGGGCTCGCCACCTCGGGCCCGGTCACCGTCGAGCGGCCGGTGCTGCTCGAGCCCTCGGCGAATGAGTGGAAGGCGGCCTCCGAAGCGGTGGCGACCGAGGTCACCTACCTCGAGGAGAAGGTGGTGACAAGTCTCACGTTCGGCGCGCGCTGGCACCACCCGGCATCGAGCCGCGAGCGCGCCACCACGCCGTTCACGCCCGAGACGATCATCCGAGTCACGCCGCGCGCCCTCTATTTCGAGGGCGTGAAGACGTACGGCCCCCCGGCGGGGGTGGTCGGCCGCCGCGGCACGCAAGTTCCCAACCGCTGCAACATCCTCACGTACGCCGCCGGCTGGGTGCTGTTCTCGAGCGACGGCAAGCCGAAGGTGAGGGCGTCGGCCGACGTCACCGACTGCAACCGCGAGGGGATGGTCTACAGCCTGCCGCTCGGGATCATCCCGCAGGAGGATGGCGTCCTGTCGATCGTCCAGGTGTCGGGATGGGGCTACGAGCGCTACGAGGTGCTCGAGGTGCGGGGCGACGAGGTCAAGTTGCTGCTGGCCGTCCCGGGAGGGTGGTGCCGGGGGACGTAACCCTCACCCTTTTGCCTCCCCCGCCACCGCCTGCGCGTGGTCGAGCGCGCGGCGCACCGACAGGCCGCGCCGGAACAGCAGGCCGATGCCGACGGCGGTCCACACGAGGATGCGCGCCTTCCTCACCAGGGCCAGCGTGACCAGCGAGGCCGGCAGCAGCGCCAGCGGCAGCGCGAGCAGTGCGTTGCCCGCCTCGTCCACTCCCAGCCGCAGCGGCACGAACTTGAACAGCACGTTGATCACCCGGCCGGTCGACTCCACTACCAGCGCGGTCAGCAGCGTGACGCTCCCGGGCACGATCAAGGTGAGCGTGACGTAGACCTCGGCGACGCCCGCCAGGTGGAAGGCCGCCTCGTACAACGCGAGCGGCGCCAGGCTGCGCCCATTCCTCGCGGTGAAGGTGGTGATGTCGTCCTCGAAGCGGCGGACGCGCGGGATCCGGCCCGACACCCACACCGGCACCAGCGACCGGGCGTCGAGCCACCCGGCCGCAGAGCTGAGCGGGTGCACTCTCGCCTTCAACAGCACGCAGGCGGCTCCGATGACGACCGCCACGCCAACCAGCGCGCCGTAGCTCACCGCGCGGAGGTACTCCGGCATGCTGTAGGCGAGCAGGAACGCCGCCGCCCCGATGCCGATCATCAGTGCGACGCTGGCGGTGTAGAAGATGTTCTCGACGACGATGGCGGAGAAGGCGGAGCGAAAGGGGACGCGACCGCGCACGAACGCCGCCTTCGACGGCTCGCTGATGACGTTGGCGAACGGCGTGGCGTTCCCGAGCGCCTCGCCCATCAGCGTCGCGTCGAGCGCCTCGCCGAACCGCAGCCGCGGCTCCCCTTCGACGCACCGCATCCACGCCAGGCTTCGGAACACCAGCCGCAGGCCGGAGAGCGCGAGGATCGTCGCGAAGCCGCCCCACCCGAGCCGCCGCACACCCTCCCCGATCTCCTCGAGGCCCACGTTGCGCAGCGTGAAGGCGAACAGTGCCACGCAGGCCGCCGCCACGAGCAGGGTCAGCAGCGTCGCACGCGCCTTGTGTCTGGAGGGGGCGTGAGGTGTTTGCATCATCGGGTCCGGCCGGCGGCGGCCGGTGAACCTCCCCATTCTAGCGGGAACGCTGCTATCATGTCGGCCGTTTCCGCCTCGTCTGGCGGTGCTTTCCCGTGCCCCTGCGGGTACGGCTGCTCGGAGGAACCCATGAAGCGCGTGCGACTGGCGGCGGCGTTGGCCGTCTCTGCCCTGTTGCTCTCGACGGCGGCCGTTTCGGCCGACGTCAAGATGCAGCAGAAGACCCAGGTCAAGTTCGAGGGGATGCTGGGCCGGATGATGAACCTGTTCGGCGGCAAGGCCGCGAAGGAAGGAATCGTCCAGACGGTCTCGGTGCAGGGCGACCGCAAGGCGACGCTCTCGGGCGACTCGGGCGAGATCGTCGACCTGGCCGAGGAGAAGGTCTATCAGCTCAACCTGAAGGACAAGTCGTACACGGTGAAGACGTTCGCCGAGATCCGCCGCGAGATGGAAGAGGCGGCTCAAAAGGCCGAGAAGGAGGCCCGCAAGTCGGAGCGCGACAAGGACCAGCCCGAGATGCAGGTGGACTTCGACGTCAAGGAATCTGGCCAGCGCAAAACCATCAACGGCTTCGACTGCCGCGAGGTCGTGACCACCATCACGGTCCACGAGAAGGGCAAGCCTCTCGAGCAGGGGGGCGGCATCGTGATGACCGCCAACTCGTGGATCGCCCCGAACGTCCCGGGCGCGAAGGAACTGGCCGACTTCAACCTGCGCTACGCGAAGCAGATGATGGGCGCCGCCAACGCCCAGCAGATGATGCAGGCCTTCGCGATGTACCCCGGCATGAAGGAAGCGATGGAAAGGTTCCAGAGCGAGCAGGTCAATCTCGAAGGGACGCCGATCCAGACCACCGTGGTGCTCTCGGCGGCCGGCTCGCCCGAGCAGGCGCAGGCCGCCGGGCGCGAGGACAGCCCGCGCGGGGGTGGTGGCGTGATGGGCGGCCTGATGGGGCGCTTCGGCCGCAAGAAGGCCGACCCCAGCAAGGACGCCGGGGCCGGCGCGACGCCGGGCCGGACGACGATCATGACGAGCACCACCGAGACGCTCAGCATCGCGACCGCGGTGGACGCGGCCGCCCTGCAGGTGCCGGCGGGGCTGAAACTGAAGAACAAGTAGCCCGCCACGCCGGAGCCGCGCAGGCGGCGAACCGGGCTTGCCCGCCGGAGCCGCGCAGGCGGCGAACCGGGCTTGCCCGCCGGAGCCGCCGCAGCGGCGAACCGGGCTTGCCCGCCGGAGCCGCCGCAGCGGCGAAGGCGGGTGTTCGTTTTCGGGACGAGGCCGTGTCGGCCTCGCACAGGCCGGCCCCGGGGGCCGGCCTGACCCCTACCGCATAAGTCCTTTGTTTCGTTCTGATTGGGCGTAGCTCAAGACATGGCACGCCTCTCGCCCCTCCCCCAGCGACTTGCCGTGGAGCCACCGCCGTGATCCTTTCGCCGGCTGCTCTCGTCTAAGGGAATCGAGCATGGTTGATATCCAGCGTCCCGCCAGCGTCGCGCGAAACAAGAAGATCCGCCGCATCGTCTTCGCCGCGGTGGCCATCGTGGCGATCGGCCTGATCACGGTGGCCCTGTCGCGGCTGAAGCCGGCGGCCCCGACCGTGGAGCGGGCCACCGTCTGGGTTGACACCGTCAAGCGTGGCGACATCACGCGGCAGGTGCGCGGGCTGGGTACGTTGGTCCCGGAGGAGATCCGCTGGATCCCGGCCGTGACCGACGGCCGGGTCGAGCGCATCCTGATCTATCCTGGCACCCCGGTGACGCCCGACAGCATCCTGCTCGAGCTCAGCAACCCGACCCAGGCGCAGGCGTTGCTCGAGGCCGAGCAGCAGCTCAAGGGAGCCGAGGCGCAGCTGCTCAACCTGCGGAGCCAGCTCCAGAACGAGGTGCTGGCGCAGGAGGCGGCGGCGGCCACGGCGGCGGCCGACTACCGCGCCGCGAAACTGCAGGCCGAGGCCGACGCGCAGCTGGCGTCGGAGGGCCTCGTCTCGTCGCTGACGACCAAGCTGTCGCAGGTGAAGGCCGAGAACCTCGAGGGGCGCGACCGCACCGAGCAGAAGCGGCTGCAGCAGATGAAGGACTCGGTGCAGGCGCGGCTCGCCACCCAGCAGGCCGAGGTCGACCGCCTCCGCGCGCTGCTCGCGCTGCGCCGCAGCCAGACGGCCTCGCTGAAGGTGCGGCCCGGGATGGCCGGCATGCTGCAGCAGGTCGAGGTCCAGGTGGGCCAGCAGGTGACGCCGGGCACCAACCTCGCGCGCGTCGCCGACCCGACGCGCCTCAAGGCGCAGCTGAAGATTGCCGAGACACAGGCCAAGGACATCCAGATCGGCCAGATCGCCACGATCGACACCCGCAACGGTTTCATCCCCGGCCGGGTGTCGCGCATCGATCCGGCGGTGCAAAACGGGACGGTCACGGTGGACGTGGCCTTGACGGGCGAACTGCCCCGCGGGGCGCGGCCCGACCTCAGCGTGGACGGCACGATCGAGCTCGAGAAGCTGATCGACGTGCTGCACGTGGGGCGGCCGTCAGTGGGCCAGGAGGAGAGCGCGATCCAGCTGTTCCGGCTCGAGGCCGACGGGGTGCACGCCAGCCGGGCCAAGGTGATGGTGGGGCGCGCCTCGGTCAATACCGTGGAGATCCGGGAGGGGCTGCAGGTGGGCGACCAGGTCATCCTCTCCGACATGTCCCAGTTCGACGCGTTCGATCGGGTGCGGCTGAAGTAGGGCAACAGGACAACCAGGGCATCGCGGGAGGCACGATGGACGGCAACGGGAACGACCCCCTGATCAGACTCGAAGGCGTGACGAAGGTGTTCTACACCGACGAGGTCGAGACGCACGCGCTCTCGGGCATCCACATGGAGATCGCCCGCGGCGAGTACGTGTCGATTGCCGGCCCCTCGGGCTGCGGCAAGTCGACCCTGCTGTCCATCCTCGGGCTGCTCGACACGCCCACCGCCGGCAACTACACGCTGAACGGCAAGCCGGTGGCCAACCTCAACATGGCCGAGCGGGCCCGCATCCGCAACCGCGAGATCGGGTTCATCTTCCAGAGCTTCAACCTGATCGGCGACCTGACGGTCTTCGAGAACGTGGAGCTGCCGCTCACCTACCGGGGGATGAAGTCGGCCGAGCGCAAGACGCGCGTCACGCAGGCGCTCGAGAAGGTCGGCATGGCGCACCGGGCGCGCCACCTGCCCAGCCAGCTCTCGGGCGGCCAGCAGCAGCGCGTGGCCGTGGCCCGCGCGCTGGTCGGCGACCCGCTGATCCTGCTGGCCGACGAGCCGACCGGCAACCTCGACTCGCGCAACGGCGAGGCGGTCATGGACCTGCTGCGCGAGCTGCACCGCGCCGGCGCCACCATCTGCATGGTCACCCACGACCCGCGGTTCACCCGGCACGCGGACCGGACCATTCACCTCTTCGACGGCCAGGTGGTCGAGGAGAGCATGGAGGCGACCCCGGCGTGAGCGCGCTCATCACCCTGCGGGGCGTCGAGAAGTTCTACCAGCACGGCGTCAGCCGCACCTACGTCCTCCGGCGGGTGTCGCTCGACATCCGCGACGGCGAGTTCGTGTCGATCATGGGGCCCTCGGGGGCCGGCAAGTCGACGCTGCTCCACATCATCGGCATGTTCGACAGCGCCTGGGCCGGCGAGTACGAGTTCCTCGGCGAGCCGGTCCACGCCCTGAACCAGAAGGCGCGCTCCGCCCTGCACAAGCAGTACATGGGGTTCGTCTTCCAGAGCTACCACCTGCTCGACAACCTCACGGTCTACGAGAACCTCGAGATCCCGCTCTCCTACCGGAACGTGAAGAAGAGCGAGCGCGCGTCGATCGTCTGCGACGTGCTCGACCGGTTCCAGATCGTCGGCAAGAAGGACCTCTACCCGAACCAGCTCTCCGGAGGGCAGCAGCAGCTCGTGGCGGTCGCGCGCGCGATCGTCGCCAGCCCCAAGGTGATCCTCGCCGACGAGCCGACCGGCAACCTCCACTCGGCCCAGGGACGCGAGATCATGGAGCTGTTCAAGCGCCTCAACGCCGAGGGGACGACGATCGTCCAGGTGACGCACTCGGAGGTCAACGCGTCGTACAGCGACCGCGTGGTGCAGCTTCGCGACGGCTGGGTGGTGCAGGAGGACGGGACGGTGGGGACGGCCTGACCGTGCCATGACCCGCGACCTCGCCCCTCCCCGCGTCCTTCTCGCCGACGACCAGCCCGACGTCCTCGAGGCGCTGCGCCTGCTGCTCAAGGGCGAGGGGTACGACCTGCAGGCGGTCGCCTCCCCCCCGGCGCTGCTGGCGGCCCTCGATGCCGGCGACTTCGACGTCGTGCTGATGGACTTGAACTACACGCGCGACACCACCTCGGGCCGCGAGGGGCTCGACCTGCTGCCGCGCATCCAGGCGCTCGACCCCACGCTCCCCATCGTCGTGATGACCGCCTGGGGGTCGGTGGACGTCGCCGTGGAGGCGATGCGCCGCGGGGCGCGCGACTTCATCCAGAAGCCGTGGGACAACGACCGGCTGCTGACGATCCTTCGCACCCAGGCCGAGCTGGCCCGTGCGCTGCGGCGTGGTCAGCGCCTCGAGGCCGAGAACCAGGCCCTTCGCGAGCAGCGGCCCGCCAACCTGGTGGCCGCCTCCCCCGCCATGCGCCCGGTGCTGGAGCTGATTGCCCGGGTCGGCCCGTCGGAGGCCAACGTGCTGGTGACGGGCGAGAACGGCACGGGCAAGGGGGTGGTCGCCACCGCGCTCCACGCCGCCTCGCCGCGCGCCTCGCGCCCGATGGTGACGGTCAACGCCGGCGGACTGTCCGAGGGGGTGTTCGAGAGCGAGCTGTTCGGCCACGTCAAGGGGGCCTTCACCGACGCCCGCACCGACCGCGTCGGCCGGTTCGAGCTGGCCGACGGCGGCACGCTCTTCCTCGACGAGATCGCCAACGTGGCCCTTCCCCAGCAGGTCAAGCTGCTGCGCGTGCTCGAGACCGGCGAGTACGAGCGGGTCGGCTCGTCGAAGACGCGCAAGGTGAACGTCCGCGTGATCTCGGCTACCAACGCCGACCCCTTCGAGGAGGTGGCCGCCGGCCGCTTCCGCCAGGACCTGCTCTTCCGCCTCAACACCGTCGAGATCCGGCTCCCGCCGCTGCGCGAGCGCCGCGAGGACATCCCGCTGCTGGCGATGCACTTCCTGCGGCAGCACGCGCAGCGCTACCGGAAGCGCCTCACGGGATTCGACGCCGCCGCCCTGCAGGCGCTCGCCGAACACGCCTGGCCGGGCAACGTGCGTGAGCTCGATCACGCCGTCGAGCGCGGCGTCCTGATGACGCAGGGCCCCCTGGTCCGCGCCGCGGACTTGAGCCTGAAGCCCTCGCGTGACGCCTCGTCACGCCTCGAGGACATGAGCCTCGAGGAGGTGGAGGCGTTCCTGGTGCGGAAGGCGATGGCGCGGTACGACGGAAACGTCAGCCACGCGGCCGAAGCCCTCGGCCTGAGCCGCAGCGCCCTCTACCGGCGCCTGCAACGCTACGGACTGTGAGCGCAGCCCGCCGCCCCCCACGGCGGATCGGCCACGACCAGCGCGTGCTGCTGCTCGCCCTGCTCGCGGGCGCCCCTGCGGTCATCGTCTCTCTCGCGCTGCTGTGGACCGGCGACTACTCCCCGAAGGTTCGCTGGACGCTGACCACGCTCGTCCTCGGCTGCTGGTGCGGCTTCGCCGCCGCGCTCCGCCAGCGGGTGGTCTACCCGCTGCAGACCCTCTCGAACCTGCTCGCGGGCCTGCGCGAGGGCGAGGCCTCGGTGCGCGCGCGCGGCGCCGAGACACACGACGCCCTCGGAGACGTGATGCTCGAGGCCAACGCGCTCGCCGAGACGATCCGCGAGCAGCGCCTCGGGGCGCTCGAGGCGACGGCGCTGCTCCGCAAGGTGATGGAGGAGATCGACGTCGCGGTGTTCACCTTCGACGGCGAGTCGAGACTGCGCCTGTTGAACCGCACCGCCGAGCGCCTGCTCGGGCGGCCCGCCGAGCAGCTGCTCGGGCGCACGGCCGCGGAGCTCGGCCTCGCCTCGTGCCTCGAGCCGGCAACGCCCCCCGTGGTGGACATGGCGTTTCCCGGCGCGATCGGGCGCTGGGAGGTGCGGCGCGGCGACTTCCGCCAGGGGGGGCTTCCCCACCGCCTCCTGGTGCTGAGCGACATCAGCCGCACCCTGCGCAACGAGGAGCGCCAGGCCTGGCAGCGGCTCATGCGCGTGCTGGGGCACGAGATCAACAACTCGCTGGCTCCGATCAAGTCGATCGCCGGCAGCCTGGTCAGCCTCCTGCGCCGCGAGCCCCTGCCGCCCGACTGGCGCGAGGACGCCGGCCGCGGCCTCGAGGTGATCGCCGGGCGGGCCGAGGGGCTCACCCGCTTCACCGCTTCGTACGCGCGCCTGGCGCGCCTCCCGCAGCCGCGCCTCGCGGCGCTCGACGTCGAGGCGCTCGTGCGGCGCGTTGCCGGCCTCGAAACCCGTCTTCCCGTCGCCGTGTTCCCGGGACCTCGCCTTCGCATCGAGGGGGACGCCGACCAGCTCGAGCAGCTGCTGATCAACGTGCTGCGAAACGCGGTGGACGCCGCGCTGACCACCGGCGGCGGCGTCCAGGCCGGGTGGTCGGCCTCGTCGGGCCACGTGGAGATCTGGGTGGACGACGAGGGACCCGGGCTCGCGCAGACCGGCAACTTGTTCGTGCCGTTCTTCACGACCAAGCCCGGCGGGTCGGGCATCGGCCTCGTGCTCAGCCGCCAGATCGCCGAGGGCCACGGCGGCACCATCACGCTGACCAACCGGGCCGGCGCCCCCGGCTGCCGCGCGCTGCTCCGCCTGCCGCTCACGGCGCGATCGTCCTGACGCGCTGAAGACTCTGCATTGAAGCGGACGTAACAGACGCGGCGGCTTGTCCACGTTCACCACAGAGGCACAGAGGCACGGAGACGCACGCAGAGGTTTCTGGTCATCTTCAAGATCTCCGCGCCCTCTGCGCCGAAACGTACGCGACAGACGTACCGGCTTGTCCACGTTCAACGCAGAGACGCGCAGACGCGGAGGCGTATGCACAGATCTCGGATCATTCCAGAAATCTCTGCGTCCTCTGCGCCTCTGCGGTGAACGTGATGACGTGCCCGGAGGTGCCGGATTTCCGGCAAGCGCCCGGACCCCGCACCGCACTGTTGACCGGCGCCCTCCAAAACAGCGATATTTCCCGACGTCGCCACGTGGCAGCCGGCTTGCTGTAGCCGGGCAGAATCGCCACCACATCGGCTGCCCCCGTTCGACGCCCCGCCCCGGCGGGTGCGGCGCCGCCGGGGACCGGGAGCCGCGCCGCCGCATGCTGCACTCACTGCTCGCCCCGCTGCTCGTCGCGATCGCCGTGCAGGCGCCCTCGCCGCCGGCTTCTCCTCCTTCGTCGCCCAAGGCCGACGAGATCGAGATGTGCCTCTCGTGCCACGGCGATCCGCAGATGTCGGTCACCCTGCCGAGCGGCGAGGCGCGAAGCCTTGCCGTGGACCGCGAGGTCTTCGCGCGCTCGGTGCACGGCGACAAGCTGGGGTGCGTGGACTGCCACACGGGGATGACCGAGATCCCGCACCCGCCGCGCCCGTTCAAGACCAGGCGCGAGTTCACCATCGCCTACTACGAGGCGTGCAAGCGCTGCCACTTCGCGTCCTACAGCAAGACGCTCGACAGCGTGCACCAGGCCGCCGTGGCACGCGGCGACGTCACGGCCCCGGTGTGCGTCGACTGCCACGGCGCGCACGACATCACGCCGCCCGACCGGCCGCGCACCCGCATCTCGGCGACCTGCGCGCGCTGTCACGAGGGGGTCTCGCTGACCTACGCGAAGAGCGTGCACGGCCGGGCGCTGACCGAGGACGACAACGCCGACGTGCCGACCTGCGCCGACTGCCACCGGTCGCACGACGTCGCGGGCCCGCACGCGCCGGGGTGGCGGCTCCAGAGCCCCGAGCTGTGCGGCAGCTGCCACGCGTCGAAGTCGATGATGGAGAAGTACGGCATCTCGACCAACGTGATGCAGACCTACGTCGCCGACTTCCACGGCATGACCGCCTCGCTCCAAAGGAAGGGCGCGGCCGAGGGAGGCGCGGTCGTGGCGCTCTGCATCGACTGCCACGGCGTGCACGACATCATGAGAGCCGACGAGAAGGGGTCGGCCGTGATGCAGGCCAACCTGCTCCGCACCTGCCAGCGGTGCCACCCGGGCGCCACGCAGAACTTCTCGTCGGCGTGGCTGTCGCACTACGAGCCGACCTTCGACAAGGCCCCGATGGTCTACGCGGTGCGGATCGGCTACCTGGTGCTCATCCCGTTCATGATCGGCGGCCTCGTGCTCCAGATCCTGCTGCACCTCTGGCGGGTGGTGGTGAACCGATGAGCGACTACCTCGTCCGCTTCACCCTGCGACAGCGAATCGAGCACTTCTCGGTGATGACGCTCTTCACCATCCTGGTGATCACCGGGCTGCCGCAGAAGTTCTTCGACTCGTCGTGGGCCGAGGCGATCATCCTGGGCCTCGGGGGCATCGACCGCATCCGCTGGGTGCACCGCGCGGCCGGCATTCTCTTCACCCTCTTCACGGCCGTGCACTTGACGCTGATGGTGGGAAGCGTGCTCACCGGCACCGGCTCGCTCTCGCTGGTGCCGACGCGCCGCGACTTCGAGGACGCGATCCAGCAGCTGCGCTACTACCTGGGGACGGCCGACGCGCCGGCGCGGTTCGACCGGTTCGACTACCGGCAGAAGTTCGAGTACTGGGGCCTGGTGTTCGGGGCGGTCATCGTGATCTCGACCGGCTTCGTCCTGCTCTTCCCGATTGCGGCCACCCGGTTCCTGCCGGGCGAGATCGTGCCGGCCTCCAAGCTGGCGCACGGCAACGAGGGGCTGATGGCCTTCCTCGTCGTCATCATCTGGCACATCTACAACGCCCACCTGTCGCCCGACGTCTTCCCGTTCGACAAGACGATCTTCACCGGGAAGATCAGCGTCGAGCGCATGCGGCACGAGCACCCGCTCGAGTACGAGCGGATCAAGGCGCAGGAGGAGTAACTGGCCCGGGCGCTCGTCGCGCAGTCGATCCTCCACGGCCTGGTGGCCATGCTCGTCGTCGAGGCGCTGCTGCGCGCGTGGCGCGTGAACGACCCGGCGTGGCGGCTGCGCTTCCGCCTCGTGCCGGTGGCGGTGCCGATCCTGCTGGTCCCGTCCTTCTTCGTCCTCGCGCCCTGGCGCACCGGCGCGCGGTTCGCCTCCTCGAGCGCCCTCTTCGCCGGCGAGCGGTGGAACCTGCTGCGCGTCGGCCCTGCTGGGGCCGGCGACCTCGTGCTGGTGCTGGCCGCGGGGCTGGGCGCCTGGCTGTTCCTGCGCGACGCCCTCCCGCCGCTCGTCGATCGCCTGCGCCAGGGACCCGCGGCTGCAGCCGGGGCGTGGCTGGCGCCGCCCGCGCTGCGGGTGGTGGTGGAACGCCAGGCCCGGCGGCTGGCGCTCCCGCCGCCCGCCATCCGCGTGGTGGCCAGCCGGTGGCCGGCCTTCTTCGCCGAGGGGCACGCCCCGGGCGAGCTGGTGGTATCGCCCCCCGCGCTCGAGGCGCTCTCGCCGCCCGAACTGGATGCGGCGGTGGCCCACGAGCTGGCCCACCTTCGGTACGGCGACCCAAGGTGGGGCTACGCGCTCATCGCGGTGAGGGCCGTGAACTTCTTCAACCCGGCGCTCCACTGGGCGGCAAGGGCCGTCGTGGACGAGATCGAGCGGCGCGCCGACCAGGCGGTCGTCGAGGCCGGACACGCGCCCGACGCGCTCGCCTCGGCGATCGTGAAGCTGTTCGACCGCAGCCACCCCGAGTCCGCAGCCTCGGGGCCGCTCCTCGAGCGCCTCGCGCGCCGCGTGCGCCGGGTGGGCGTCGAACGCCGCCGGGAACGCCTCGTGACGGCACCACCAAGCCGGCTGTCACACGGCTGGCTGCGCCTGGCGCTGGCGCAGCGCGGCACGCGGGAGGTGCTGCGGCGACCGCGGCAGGCCAACGTCGGCGCGCGCTTCAGCTGGGGCTGCATGGCGAGCGCGGCCGGGCTGGCCCTGCTCGGCTTCGCCGCGCTGGAGCCGCTGCTCCTGGCGCCGGCC
>Ga0116149_1005046_pt1 | contig 12599 bp, 8 predicted proteins | sample AD_UKC057_MetaG_FD_89787 | JGI IMG/M metagenome (GOLD analysis project Ga0116149, IMG submission 89787) | Active sludge microbial communities of municipal wastewater-treating anaerobic digesters from USA - AD_UKC057_MetaG | ecosystem: Engineered > Bioreactor > Anaerobic > Digestate | place: USA...
CCTGGCAGAACCTCTGCGAGCAGTGGCTCGAAGTCGTGATCCCCTAGCCCCCATCCGATTCATTCGCTGACCCCAGGGCCTGCGCTCCCACCTCGTTCCCGCTTAGCTTGACCCGTATTGACGGCGCGTCCACCCGGGCCATCAACAAAGTTGCGCGCCCCGTCCGTCCGTCCATCCACTCCGCCTATGGATACCGGATGGACGGACGCCTGGCCACCGTGGTCAGGTTTCCTCGCCGAGTTCGTCGTCGTCGACGCTACCCCCGGTCGCGGCGTTCTGCCTCAGGCCAATCAGCCCGTCGCTGTCTTTGAAGAGCAGGGGAGAGAAGCGGCCGTCAATGACTTTGAGCGCCTCGTAGGCAGCCGACCGTCCCACGCCGGCGAGCTTCTTCAACTCCTCGACCGCTGCCGCCTGCGCCATTCGTCTTTGACCGTTCCTGAAGAGGGTCTGGAGGTGTGTTTCATTCACCTTTGGCTCGCGCCTCGTCCCGCCGTTGTCGAATGCATCGAAGTCAAAATCTGGCACCGGGACGAAGATCCCGTTCTTCCGCTCCCAGGCGCTGCGCGGGCCGAGGTCACCATCGTTGTTCTTTGCACATGTGAACACGACGCGGTTGTCCTCGGTATCGTCGGAGGCGGGCTGCATCACCATCACACTTCGGGCCACACTGATCAGCACATAGGAGCCGCTCAACAGGTTCGCCAGGTTGCGGCCCTTGTGTCTGTCCTCGCTTTTCGGCTTACGCAGATGATGCACGATCAGCGGTGCTGTTTCCTCGGGCGACTCGGCCAGAATCTCGCGCAGCCGGGAGAGCGCTTCCTGGAAATCCTTCTCCATGGCGTCACGCACGCAGGAGTTCCAGGGGTCCATGATCAGCAGGTGCGGAGCGAAATCCTTGATCTCCGCCTTCATCTCGCACCGGAAATTGGGATTCTGCAGGGCCAGCCCCAGTGGCGGTCTGTCGCTAATGCGCAGCCAGTCGTCCAGGTCCGTGATGTCCGCAAGTTGCTGAAAATCCCGGTGCAGGCGCGTGCGGCCGTTCTCGCCCTGGAGCCACATCGTTCGAAATTGGCAATGGACTTCCAGACCAAACCAATTGCCCGCGCCACGCGCGCCGAGGATCGCCAGCCACAAGGCTGCGCGGCTCTTACCGCAGCCTTGTGGCCCCGCCAGGACCGCAGGCATACCGCGCTGGATATGGTAGTCGCCTACCATTCGTTGGTTCGGCGGCGGCTCGTAGGCTAGTAGCTGGGACGGCGTGTAGAACTGGACAAGCTTCTCTCGAACCTTGGGCTTGGAGTGTTGTTCCACACTCGCAGCGGCAGCGCTCATCTCCCTCTCAAGCGGGTCAAATTCTCCGGGCCGTGGGATATACTCGTCGCCGAGGTCGTTCACGGCAGCACCTCCCGGAACTTCATCTCACGTTCCCAGCACTCCGCAGCGATACGACAGACATCCGCCAGATCCTTCCCCTCAGTGCCGTCGACAAGGACGACGCAGGAGAGGTCAAACGCCGTCACCCGCGTCACGCCGACACTCTTGAGGGCAAGTGCCCACTCCCGTGCCGCCCGGCGCCCCGCGTCATCTACGTGCGGGTAGATGCAGACCGGTTTGTCGGCGAGATGTGCCAACGCTGCAGGGTCGAGGCGATGATTGCTGGCGCCCAAGACGGCCACCGGAGCGACGGTTCTCTCCTTGTTTTCGACAACAATGAAATGACAAGCCGCCAAGAAGTCAGGGGAGCCTTCGACCAGAACAATACTCGGGAATGGCACGCTCTCCAGGACACCCAACGGCCAGCGTTTCGAGCCGCAGGCGTGCGATTTGCGCTCGCCGAGCCGGCCGTACGCGGGCCATTTCCTGCCGTCCAACCGCCGGAACTCGAACAACTCCTGGCGCTGGTCGCAGACACACCATGCCGCATGCCCGAACAGCTCCGTGAAGCGCAGGAAGCCTCGCTCCTCGGCCAGCCCCAGTCCCTCGACGCTGAAGCCGCGGCGCTCGCACAACTCGCGGTGCTCGGCCTTGGTGCCGCGCCGTAAAGGTGGGATGCGCAAACCGAGGTTCGGCGACGGCTTGCGATCAGGTCGCACGACGCCGAGTCGATCCTCGACCCAACGGATGGCATCGCCCATCCGGCAGCCGCGTGACTTGGCGATCAGGTCGAGCACGTCCCCCCCCTCACCGGTGGCGAAATCCTTCCAGCGGCGTCCATCGTCGAAAATTGAGAAACTCGGGTTCGCATCCCCGTGGCTGTGCTCGTTGGGCCAAGGCGAGCGACAGGTCCGCCCCGGCTCGCCAGGCAGACCCAGATCGCGCCAAGCGGCCGGGATGCGGTATCGGTGCTTGAGCACTGGGAGGTCGCTCATGGCTCGATCCCCTCCGGGTCGGTGTTGGCCGGTAACGGCTGGCCCACCGCAGATTGTCGGTCGTGCGTGCGATTCTGCTCGGCATCGAGGCGTTGGAGCCATGCCAGCAGGCTCGCCTTGTTGATCAGTTTGACACCACGGATGGCGCCGGGCTTGCGGATTATGACGTCCCGGATGTCCCCGCGCTCGATGGCTTCGTTGAGTCCGGTCCGACTCAATCCCGAAAGCCGGCATCGGCCCCGCGGGGCCGGCAGGCGCACCCATTCCGCTGCGCTCAGGTCCGTTTTGGTAAAGGCCCGGAGTTCCTTTCGGGACAGGCCGGCGCCCGTGTTAGCCGCGATGGTGGGGCGTCCCGTCAGGATGCCACTTGCGTTGGTCGTTGTTGGTGTTGGTTTGTCGTTCATAACTTCCGGGCGTTCGGCGTCATTGCCGTTGCCCAGAAGTCTGGCGCGACAAATCCTGTCCGACTCGCGGACAAAAGGCGTCGCGGGCGCGACCTAATCCTCCCAGGTATGACCTCCGGGTGGGTGGTAGTGGATCTTGCAGCGAGTCAGAGTGAGGCATTCCGTTAAGTGCGCGAGGAAAGCCTCACCCCCTGGCTGACGGTCTTTGGCGAGTCCAGCTTCAAAGCGTCTTCTGGCGACGCGGAACCGATCCATGCACCTCTTGGCCATATCCGCCTGCGGATGCCGCGATTCCGATTGATACCTTTCTAACCTTTCGAGGCGGTCTTCAGCCGCTTCCACCGAAGCCGTATCGCCGTTGGCCCGCGCAGTCTCCAACCTCTCTCTGAGTTGCGCCCGCACCTTCTGGTACTGATCGGCACTGAGACTTTTGGTTTCGAGGCCGTGTGTACCCGATCGAGCCGAAAGCCCGCTCTCCAATGCCGTAGCTTCATTCGTGGCTTTCAGCGAAGCAACGGGCATCGCGAGCGCCCATTGGACTTCCAGCACGTGGAAGGTGCGGTGAGGATGCTTCAAAACGTATGCGAGTTCACGTGCAAAGCCTTTATCGAGGGCGCAGAAAACCTCGTGCCCGTCAAACTCGATGTCCCACCGCTTTGCCCCGCGGAAAATCATTCGGTTGAGCGTCGGTGTCTCGGGGCGTTGCTGAGAATTGGTGCCGGGCGGCCGACTTGCTGCGGGTCCCTGACCTGCCGTAGTAATGCTACCCGCTGCTCCTTCGTCTTCAGCACCAATTGCAGCGAAGGGTCCGGGCGAATGAACTCCCGCCAGGAGCGTGAAGTCCTTGGCCTCCTTTGGACTCAACTGGCGTCGAATCGAACAGTCGCGCAGGTGATACTCGTCCCCATCCGCCGCCCGCAGCAGATACTGCACACGCTCGAAGTCAGAAACCGTGCCTTCGTCGCAGTCGGGAGGGTGCGAGCCGTATCGGGCGGCCCTCCAGCGGCGGCGAAAGCTGCGAGCTTGGTTCCACGGCTCGCACAAAGCCTCGCCCCACCGACTGGCCAGGATGTCGTCCAGCATATCCCCATGCGGATCGCGGTCGATCAGCAGTTCGGCTGGTCGTCTGCACATCTGAGCAAGGAAGCCCTTGATGTCGTCTCGGTAGCTTCGCTTTGCCTCTTCGATTTCCGCCGCAGTATGCGGACGAGCCGCTGGGCGCATCGTTTCGAACGGAAACAGCCTGTCGAGTGGTAGCGCGTCGACCACGGCCAACTTCGCGGCGGCCCATTCGCGGATGGCGAGGCGCACCTGGTCCGTGAGCGCGCTTTCGAGACTCCAGGGGATGATCTCCCGCGGCACTACATCTTTCGGAAACCGATACGGCTCGCCCGTATCGATACTTTGGGTATAAGCCGGCCTCGGCGTGAACACCACGGGCTGCCCGATCGGATCAGTTGCGTAGAACTCGGAACCGTCATCTTTCCACCCGAGGAACTGGAACCGTTTCTCAACGCCCCGGTCGTCACGATAGATGAACTCGCTCATGTCGTCGGTTACGGGCCTGTCACCCAAACCGAAGTTACCATTCTGGCACGTTCTTCGGTCAAGGCGGATTCCATCCGTCCGGCGGGCAAGCCCGGATGGAAAGGGCGCAAGAGCGCCGAACGATGTTCCCTGAAAGCAATGGTGCGCCGCCTGGGCGGCCGCCATTTGGTAAAAAAATCCGTCCCGCCAATCCGACGTCATCGAATGCCCACGGCCGGCGAGCAGCCCCCCTCCCCCCCTCTGTTGCCCGCGGGCGCCTCCTCGGTCGGCCCGAGGTCTCCTCCGTCCGTCCGCCAACATCCGCTAAGGTGACGGGGATGGATGGATGGATGAAGGGCTTCCGTCCGGGGAAAACTCCCTTGGGAAAACCGGTGCAAAGAAGAAAGAGAGTCCTCCTTTTCTTCCTACTCGCCCAGGGCGGGCGCTGCCTTCGTCACGTCCGGCAACCGGTCGATTGCGGCGGATTTGGTGGCGTCGTCCAGGTGCGTGTAGTGGGCGTTCACTGCCGCGGATTCGTGGCCTGCGAGGTCCATCGCGACCGCGGCGCTGACGCCGGCCGTTTTCAGGAGGCTCACCATCGAGTGCCGCAACGCATGGAAGCTGACTTCAGAGACCGAGCGCCGTGCGGCCCGGCCCTTGCGCTTGCGCTCGCTGATGTGGTGCGACTGAGCCGAGGCCAGCCCAGCCTGGGCCAGGATCTCACCAAACTGCCGTGAGAGCGTCCCGGAGCGCCCCTCACGATTGACGATCGAGCAGCACCGAGGATGCAGGGCTTGCTTCGGGTCGTCGCCCGCGGGCAGGCGTTCGATGTGCTCCCGCAACGGCTTGGCCAGCGGGATGATCATCTGCCGGCCTGTCTTGCGGGAAACGAACCGGACTTCGCCACGGCCCAGGTCGAGATTCTGCCAGGTCAAGGTCGCCAAATCACCCAACCGGGCGCCGGTGTAGAGTCCGAACAGAACCAGCGATCGCCATTCGTCGTCGCACTCGGTCAGGACGCGGCGAATCTCATCCACGGTGAACGCGCGACGCTGCGTGCGACGAACGCGATCCTTCACGCGCTTGACGTGTTTGGCTTCGTTTCGAGTCACCACGCCGTCGGCCTCGGCGGCGTTGAAGATCAGGCGCGTGATCTTGAGCGTCAGGTTCACGCTCGATGGGGCCACGCGTTTCGCCTCGCTGTCACGGAAGCGGGCGATGTCATCGCGGGCGACCAGGGCCATCTCTTGATCGGCCTTGCCGCCCAGCGACTGGATCAATCCCTCGGCGGCGGCCTTGTACCGTGCGAAACTGGACGCAGCCACCTCCTGCTCGCGGCGTCCAAGCCAGTTCTCGATGTACCCGCGGGCTGTCTGGGAACCCAGACCGCGCCCGGTCGCCTTCAACAGGGCGGCGTCGAACGACCGACGAGCTCTGCGGCGAACCTTGCGGTCGGCGATCGTGTCCAGGAAAGCGTTGATCTGGTCGGCAGTGCGCAACCCGCGTGCGCTGTCCTCCAGTTCATCGGCAATGCGGCGGGCGAGTTTTCTGTCGCAGGTGCCGGTGGTGAGTTTGAGTTGGCGCGCGCTGGCGCCCACGTGGGCGGTGAAGCAGGCCATGAAGTTGGGGCTGTCGGGGTGTCTCCAGATGCTTGCCATAGCTGTTTTGACTGATCGAGCCTGAAATGCAGTAAGAATGAAATTAAGAATAACGTCAACGTTTTTCTTTGACGCCAATGTTGTAAGTCGTTGATTTGCAACATAGGCGTCATCGACGTTACCCCCATGATGGAACCGGGGGTTCGAATCCCCCCCTCTCCGCCAGAATTGTCGCAGCCCAGCACCAAAGCGGGGCGTACCTTGGCGGCCAGACCAAAGTCGATCTGCCAAACCTCACCGCGCTTTGCGTTTGGCATAGGCGGCTTCCCGATCGTCGAGCGCTCGAGCGCCCTCCGCCGCAATCGCCATCATGTCCTCATCGCCCAAGCGGTCGACGAGTTGCGCCTGCAACCAACGCGCAGGAGCCAGCTTTTTGCGCGGTGGGAGTCTGACCACCGCCTGCGAGCGCTCATGATCCTTTTTCTCCCCAAATCTCGCTTGCATTGGTAAAAGATGCACTATGAATGCGCCGGACGATGAGGCGGCGATTTTTGCCGAGGCACTCCGCCTGCCGCCGGAAGAGCGCGCCGCCTACCTGGCTCAGGCTACCCACGGTAACGCCGAACTGCGGCAGCGCGTCGAGTCGTTGCTGGGCAGCTACCAAGCCGGAGAGTTTCTGGAACAGGCAGCGTCGCCGCAATTGCGCCAAACACTCCAGCTCCCCGTTCCGCCCAGTGAAAAGCCCGGCGACCGGATCGGCCGCTACAAGTTGCTCGAGCAGATCGGCGAGGGTGGCTGCGGGGTGGTCTACGTGGCGGAGCAGACCGACCCGGTTCGCCGCCGCGTCGCGCTCAAGATCATCAAGCTGGGCATGGACACCAAGTCGGTGACGGCGCGTTTCGAGGCCGAGCGGCAGGCCCTGGCGCTGATGGATCATCCGTGCATCGCCAAAGTGTTCGATGCCGGGGCGACGGAGACGGGCCGGCCGTACTTCGTCATGGAACTGGTGCGCGGGATCAAGATCACCGACTACTGCGACGAGAAGAAACTCTCCCCCCGTGCCCGGCTCGACTTGTTCATCCAGGTTTGCCAGGCGATTCAGCACGCGCATCAGAAGGGGATCATCCATCGGGACATCAAGCCCTCGAATATTCTCGTGACGGTCAACGACGGTGTGGCGGTGCCGAAGATCATTGACTTCGGGATCGCCAAAGCCACCAGCGGCCAAGTGCTCACCGACAAGACGGTGTACACGGCCTTCGAGCAATTCATCGGTACGCCCGCTTACATGAGTCCGGAGCAGGCGGTGCTGACGAGTCTGGACATTGACACGCGCAGCGACATTTATGCGCTGGGCGTGCTCCTTTACGAACTGCTGACGGGCAAAACCCCGTTCGATGCGAAGGAACTGCTCGCGATTGGCCTGGACGAAATGCGCCGCACGATCCGGGAAACCGAACCGCTGCGTCCCTCGACGCGGGTGAGCACGTTGCCCGGTCAGGAATTGAGCACCACGGCGCATCGTCGCGGCCTGGAGGCACCGGAACTGGTCGGCGAACTGCGCAGCGATCTGGATTGGATCGTGATGAAGTGCCTGGAGAAGGATCGCGCGCGTCGCTACGAGACGGCCAACGGCCTGGCGATGGACATCCAACGGCATCTGGACAACGAGCCGGTGGTGGCGCGGCCGCCCAGCGCGGTGTACCGCTTCCGGAAGCTGGTGCGGCGGAACAAATTGGCGTTTATGGCCGCCGGCGCTATCGCCGCCGCATTGCTCGTCGGCTTGAGCGTTTCCACCTGGATGTTCTTTGAGGAAAAGGCCGCCCGCCAGCGTGCCGTCGCGGCGGAGCGCAACCAGACGCTGTTGCGTCAGGAAGCCGACCTGGCCAGGACCAACGAAGTCCGCATGCGTCTTGCAGCCGAAGCCAATGAGAACAAGGCGACCACCGAGGCTGCCAAGAGTCAAATGGTGGCGCAATTCCTCAAGGACATGCTCCAGAGCATCCGCCCCTCCGTCGCGATCGGGCGGGACACGACGTTGATCCGGGAAATGCTGGACCAAACCGCCGAGCGGGTGGGCCGGGACCTGGCCGACCAACCGGAGGTGCAGGCGGACCTGCAGACCACGATCGCGGAGGTCTATCGGGCGATCGGAAAGGACCAGAAGGCCGAGATGATTCAGCGCAGAGTCGTGGCTGCGCGGCAGGCTACCCGGGTCCGCGGGGACCCGGAAGTCGCCCGGGCATTGAACCATCTCGCGCTGATCCTTTGGCCAGAGGGCGAAGGAACGGGCCTCGAGCGGTGGCAAGCCGAGCGCCGGAAGATGGGCGGTTGGAGTCCGGATGATTTTGAGCCCTCACCATCGGGCCCGGATGCGCCGTCCGACAAGGAGCGGCTGGCGGAAGCCGAGCGGCTGCATCGCCAGGCTCTGGCGATTCGACGGGAGACGGGGGGCAACGAGAACCTCGAGACGACTGAATCGCTCAACAACCTCGCGCTAGTGCTGCGTCGGGAGGGCAAATTGGAGGAAGCCGAGGCCCTCCAGCGCGAGGCGCTGGCCAGCCGGCGGAAAATCCTGACCGGTGACCGCCTGCCGGTGGCCGAGTCGCTCGACAACCTGGCCGTCGTCCTCCGCGATTGCGGCAAGCTGGCGGAAGCCGAGACGCACCTCCGCGAATCCCTCGGGATGCGCCGGCGATTGCTGGGGACGGCGGACGCAAGCGTCGCCCGGACGGTCCATCATTTGGCGGACGTCCTCGAACGGCTAAACGATGTTGCCGGCCTCGAGTCGCTCTTTCGCGAAGAGCTGACCAACGCCATGAGCCGTTCTCCGAACAAACCGCTTTTGGCGTCCGACCCTGTTTATGCAATTGTCGACGTGTTGCTCGCGAAGAACCAGTACGGGCAAGTGGATCAACTAGTCCGTGATCTGCTCGCGCCCGCGATTCAGAAGGCCCCGGAAAACGTCGGTCTGCTGCGGACTCGAGGCGAGTCCTTCGCCCGGCGTGGCCGCTGGAGTGAAGCGGCCGCGGACCTGGCCCGGGTGATTAAACTGGATCCGGAGACCCATGATCCCTGGTACCACCTGGCGCCGCTGTTGCTACGCACGGGAGCCACCAACGATTACCACCGTCTTTGCCATGAAATGCTGTTGCGCTTTGGCGGAGAGAACCCACCCCAGGTGGCCGAACGAACTGTCAAGGCCTGTCTATTGCTTCCGCCCGATCGCAGCGACTTGGCGCTTGCCACCGAACTGGCGCAAACCGCCGTCGTCGCTGGTCTGGATCATCCTTTCATCCACTACTACCAATTCGCCAAAGGGTTGGCTGAATACCGGCAGGGGCACTACGCGGGGGCGGAGGATTGGCTGCGCAAAAGCCTCGCCGGCAATGACGGCGAGAATCTGACGATTCCAGCCCGTTTGGTGTTGGCGATGACGTGCCGCCAACTGGGGAAGACAAACGAAGCCCGTTTCGCACTGGACGAGGCGCTTGCCCTTGCCGAGCCCTCCAACCTTTCTCGCTCTCCTGACGCCGAGGACTTTACCGATTGGTGGCACGACCTTCTGATCTTCCAGATTCTGCGGGACGAAGCCAAGGCGCTCGTCGGAACGGACGGCACCGCCGATGGGCAGCCGTTCCTGACGTTCAGTGAAGCCCACCGATTAGTGAAAGAAGGGCAACCGCCCGAGGCCGAAGCAGCGCTCCGCGAAGTCGTGACCCGCTACAAGGCGCTCTTCGGGCCGGAGCATCCACTGCTGATCGACCCGCTGGGTGGCCTGGGGCAGGTTTTGGAGCGCCAACAGAAATTGTCCGAGGCAGAAGCGGCTTTTCGCGAGTGCCTGGCATTGAGTGAGAAAGACGAGGGAAAGCGCAACCTATTCAGGGCGCAGGCCGGCCTGGTACGCGTGCTCGTCAAACAGGAGAACCGGGAGGAAGGTGAGCGCGTGGCCCGTCGATCCCTGGAGGTTGCTCGAAGCTTCTTTGGCGACGAGCACCCCGAGGTGGCCGAATGCCTCCACGCCCTCGCGAACGCCATATCCCGGAGCAAAATATCCGAAGCGGAATCGCTATGCCGCCAGGCGCTGGCGATTTTCGAGAAGACCGGTTCGGAGGAACGGCCGAACTATGCCTATTGCAGCTGCAAGTTGGGGGATCTCCTTGGAGGTCAGGGCAAGTTCGCAGAAGCCGCCGCCCAGCTTGTTCGGGTGCGTAAACTCATTGCTGAGAATCATGAGTTGTGGGACTTGTGGGACTACCTCCCACCACTGCTGTTTGTTACCGGCCAACTGGATGCCTATCGTGAACAGTGCCGCCAGAACGTGGAGCGGTTCGGCAGAAGCGCCGACCCGCTTAGGGTCGAGTGGACCGCCAAGAATTGTCTGATTCTGCCCGACTCAGGGGTGGACCTTGGCGTCGTCGCCCAACTGGCGGATACCGCTGCCGCCGCCACCAATCACTGGGCCACGGGCTGGTTTCAGTTGGGTAAAGGCCTGGCCGAATACCGCCAAGGCCGGTTTGCCAGCGCCGTCGAGTGGGCAAACAGAACGCTGAACCGGCCTGTCGAATCGGCCAAGCGATCTGCCACGCTGGATGTCGAGGCGTACATGGTGCTGGCGATGGCCCAGTATCGGTTGCAACAAACCGACGAGGCCCGTGCCGCGTTGGCCAAAGGTGTCGAGATTGAACGGACGAAACTGGCGAAGCTTGAGAGCGGGAACCTTGGCGGCGGTTGGCTGGAGTGGATCATTGCTCACGCCCTCATGCGCGAAGCCCAAGCGCTGATCGAGGGCGCCTCCACCACCGCGGCGGATACGAAGTGAACGACATCACACATGTCTTGAATGCCTCCGGCCGGAGTGCCGCGTTCGCGGCCGATGAATTGTTGTCGCTCGTTTACGAGGAACTGCGCCGGGTCGCCGCGGCGAAGATGGCCCAGGAAGCGCCCGGCCAGACCCTCCAGGCGACCGCGCTCGTCCACGAAGCGTGGTTGCGGCTCACCGGCGACAAACGGCGGCACTGGAATGACCGGACCCATTTCTTCTCCGCGGCGGCGGAAGCCATGCGCCTGATCCTGGTGGACAACGCCCGGCGCAAACGGGCCGCCCGTCACGGCGGCGGCCAGCAGCGAACGGCGATGCCGGAGATTGCCTCCCCAGGTGCTGCGAATGAGGACCAGATTCTGGCGGTACACGAGGCGCTGGAGAAATTCGCGGCACAGGACAAGCAGAAGGCGGAACTGGTCAAGCTGCGTTACTTCGTGGGTATGACCCACGAGGAAGCGGCGGAGGCGCTGGGCATTTCCGTTCCCACGGCGAAGCGTCACTGGGCTTACGCGCGCGCCTGGCTGGCGCAGGAAATCCGTTCACAGCCAGGCTGAACCGCGAAGACGGCAGGGCTGAACCGCGAAATAGACCAAACACGCGAAAGTAACTCTGTCCAGTGCCTCTTCCGCGTATTCCGCGTATTCCGCGGTTTAAGCCTCCTCCCAAAAGTCCTTTGCCGGCTGACACGTTTTTCCCCGGAATTCCGCTTACCCAAGTGGAAATGAAAACAGCAATTGGCTCACGTTGCGCGCCGATTGGGCCTCGTGGCTCGATGGAGGCAGTACGCCGGAGCGCATTTGAAGCCAGCAATCGGGCCGATGTTCGGCCCAGAAGGGACAGAAACATGAAACTCGTCAACACCAGAGGACGCCGAGGCGCAGTGCGGATTCTCGCCCTCAGCGCCTTCGTATTCGCATTGGCGATGGGCGCCAATGCCCAATGGCAGGTGATCAACCTAAACCCCGCCGGGGCGACCAGCTCGGGAGCCATAGGCGTGGGCGACGGCCTGCAGGCAGGCAGAGCCGCCGTGGGCGGCATCACTCGCGCGAGCCTGTGGAGCGGCAGCGCCCGCTCGTGGGTGGACCTGCACCCCGTCGCGATGGCTGGTTCGCATGCGATGGGCGTGGACGGCGGCTCGGTGGCGGGCTTTGTCTTCGATGCGGCCGGCGTTTATCACGCCAGCCTGTGGAGCGGCACCGCCAACTCGTGGGTGGACCTGCACCCCGTCGGGGCCGAGCAATCGTTCGCCATGGACGTGCACGACGGCCAGGTGGTGGGCATGGCCAAAGTGGACGGCCAGTTTCACGCCGGCCTATGGCACGGCACGGCCAGCTCGTGGGTGAACCTGCACCCCGACGGGGCGACTGAATCGCAAGCCCTCGGGGCGGATGGCGGTCTGCAGGTGGGCTATGTCGCCGATGCGGCCGGCGTTCGTCACGCCAGCGTGTGGAGCGGCAGCGCTGCCTCGTGGGTGGACCTGAACCCCGACGGGGCGGAGCAATCGACAGCCGAAGACGTGGACGGCGACCAGGTGGTGGGCAGTGCCAAAGTGAATGGGGGTGGAGCCTGCCTCTGGAACCGCGCGGGCGACTCCTGGGTGTGGGTGGGCCTGCACCCCGCCGGGTTGAATGAAATGTCCGCTGCCTTTGCTGTGCACGCTGGCGAGCAGGTGAGCGTTGTCTTCAACAACGACCCCTATCACGCCGCCCTGTGGCGCGGCACCGCCGACTCCTACGTGGACCTGCATGCGTTCCTGCCCAGGGAGTTCGGAGAGTCTCTGGCGTCCGGCATTTGGCACGATGCCGAATATACCTATGTGGTCGGTTATGGCTACAACACTAAGCGCCAGCGTCAGGAAGCGCTGATGTGGCGTGCC
>Ga0116149_1005047_pt1 | contig 12597 bp, 8 predicted proteins | sample AD_UKC057_MetaG_FD_89787 | JGI IMG/M metagenome (GOLD analysis project Ga0116149, IMG submission 89787) | Active sludge microbial communities of municipal wastewater-treating anaerobic digesters from USA - AD_UKC057_MetaG | ecosystem: Engineered > Bioreactor > Anaerobic > Digestate | place: USA...
ACCGTGACCGTGATGGTCTCGCTGTCGCTCAACGCCGGGTCGCCGTCGTCCGTCACCGTGATCTCCACGCCCGGGTAGCTCCCGGAATCGTCATAGCCCGGGGCAAGGCTCAACGTCGCCGTCCCGTCCCCGTGGTCCACCAGGCTCGCAAACGCAGGCAGGCCCGCCGCCGTGAACGCCAGCGCGTCCCCGTCCGGGTCCGTCGCAGTGAGCGGAACATCCAGCGTCCCGCCCTCCGCCACCGACTGGTTCCCGATGGCCCCAAGCTCGGGAGCACGGTTTTGTCCTGGGATAGGCGTGCATACAGTGGACGTCACCAACGGGCCCCCGCCAAGGCGGTATTCAGCGTACCCGCAGATCGTTGCTGTGCCACTCTGACTGCCTGGAACATTTACGCGATAGACGAGCGTAGCAGGGAAGCTCGGGATGCCCAGCCAGAAAAATTCCAGCGTCCCGCTCGAACCCGACGCCGGGGTGAATGCCATGCCAGGTACGCTCACAGGGCTGTTATACGTCCAGCCAGCAGGCAACGTTTCGTAAAGGGCCAACGCGGAGACCGTGCCCGAACCCTCCTTGCTGAAAGTCACCGCAATGTCCAGCGTTCCGCCAGGCACGTAATGATCCGACAGGGCAGCCCTATCTATCGTCAGAACCGTGTCTTGGGCACTTGCAAGGCAGGAAAAGGTGAAGAAGAGACCAAGCAGCACCACACCAGATACCAACGACATCCCGCGTTGTGATGGTCTACGCGTGTAACGCATTACTAGCTCCTTTCGACGAGTCCGCTGCACGACGAACCTGAACCTGACACCTAGTGGACATCAATCATGATGACGCCTGCTTGAGTTGCCAGGCATGATACCCTCACCACCATTCTGATTGCACCCCAAATCTCACGCCGGACTCGAAACGAGTAAGTTCCGCAGCGCTTCCGTCACATGAATAGCCCAGCTCTCAACCCCGAGAAATCCGCCTGCTCGTTGCGAGCAGTCTACACCACTTTCAATTACTGGCAAGTTCCATGCCCGTTGCGTATAACCACAGGCATATCGAATGACTGTTCCCAGCTGGTTGCCAAGGCCAAATTGCAGAATCACGGATTCCCCCTCCTATTGTTCGTGGTTTGCGGGACTGATAAGGAGGAAATGCCCTCATGTTTTCCGGAAGGCAAGTAATTGCAATAGGATGCTAAGCAGACTGGTGCGCCTCTATGCAGACTTGAGGCTAAGATTACGGTTTTGAGCAAGAGGTAGACCTTTTCACTCTTGATAAACTATTTCCTTCTTTGGTCAAATCTTGGTCACTCGGTACTCAGCCGGCCACATCTCGTTATGTGTTGACAAATATGCGAATACTTCCATCCAAACCATGGCCGGAGCAGGAGACTTTCCGCCCCTCCGAATCAGTAGATATGCATGAAGGCCCACAAGAAGCAGAACGTTTACGAGAATCAGGCCGTGACCGTTTTACCGAACGCGGATATTCTGTTGCCGCCCCGAATTCGGCGCCCCCCCGAAAACAAAAAACCCCGGAAAAGAAAGTCCTTCCAGGGGTTTCTGTGTCTATGGTGCCGAGAGGGGGACTCGAACCCCCAAGCCCTTTCGAGCACATGGTCCTTAGCCATGCGTGTCTGCCACTTCCACCATCTCGGCGAATAAGAGTGAATTATACCGTCTGGCAGCATGGCATGCAACCTTGTACCGTGCCTTGTGCCGGGGCCTTCGTGCCATGGCCCTCCGACGCGCCGGAAGCCGGTTTCACCCACGCCTCAGGTGGTTTCCAGACAGTCGTCGATGATTCCCCAGAGGTCTCGGACGCCTTCCTTGGATTCGGCGGAGTAAAACACAATGACAGCGTCGTCCTCGAGTTCGAGTTCCTCACGGATCTGTTTCAGGGCGGGTTTGCGGTCGCGAGCGCGCAGCTTGTCGGCCTTCGTGGCGACAATGAGCGCGGGAACGCGAGCCGCGTCGAGCATGTCCAATAAGGCATGGTCGGCGTCATTGGGCTTGTGCCGGGCATCGACAAGATGCATTACCAGGCGCAGCTGTTCCCGTCCGGTGATGTATTCGGTAATCGAGCGTTCCCAGGACATGCGCTCCTTTTTCGAGACCTTGGCGAAGCCGTAACCAGGAAGGTCGACGAAATACACTTCCCCGTTAACGTCAAAAAAGTTGATTAGACGGGTCTTGCCAGGTTTCTTGCTTGTCTTGGCTAGTCCGCGCCGGTTGAGCAGGATGTTGAGCAAGGTCGATTTGCCCACATTGGAGCGCCCTACGAAGGCAATCTCGGGGCGCATGTCGCCGGGATAATGTTCTGGACGCACCGCGCTGGTGACAAATTCCGCGTGGCGAACTTTCATTTCTTCTTCCGCTTCCAGCCGAACGCCACCGCCAATGCTTCGTCGATGTGCTCGACCATAACGAAACTAAGGTCCTTCTTCACCTCGTTGGGCACGTCGCGCAGGTCTTTTTCGTTTTCCTTGGGAAGCACGATGGTTTTTATACCCGCCCGGTGCGCCGCGAGAACCTTTTCTTTCACGCCGCCCACAGGCAGGACGCGGCCCCGCAGGGTGATCTCGCCCGTCATAGCCAATGCGGGCTTCGGCGGCTTCTTTTTCAAGGCCGACAGCAACGATACTGCGATGGGGACACCGGCGGACGGACCGTCTTTGGGAATGCCGCCCTCGGGCACGTGCACATGCACATCGAACATCTTGGCGAAGGTCACGGGGATACCCAATTGGCTGGCATGAGCCCTCAGGTACGTATAAGCCGCCTGCGCCGATTCGCGCATCACCTCGCCCAACTGTCCGGTCAGCGACACCTCGCCCTTGCCGCGGGCGAGGCTGGTCTCGATATGCAGAATGTCGCCGCCGACAGCGGTCCACGCGACGCCCACGGCCACCCCCACGCCGGGCTTGGTATCGGCGCGATTCTCGAGATAGTCGGGCGGCCCAAGCAGTTCGCTTACACGGCTCTCGTTGATGACCATCTTGCGGTTTTGGCCTTTGTCGACGACCCGCACGGCCACCTTGCGACAGACGTTGGCGATCTGCCGTTCGAGTTCCCGCACGCCGGCCTCCCGCGTATATCCTTCGATGATGGTTCGAACGCCCTTCGGCGTGAAACGGACAGCCTCCACGTCCAGCCCGCATTCCTTCATCTGTTTGGGCACCAGAAAGTGTTGGGCGATCCGTTCCTTCTCGAAAGCCGTGTAGCTCGATAGCCGTACGACTTCCATACGGTCGTGCAGCGGCGCGGGAATTTCGTATTCGTCGTTGGCGGTCGTGATGAAGAACACTTCCTGAAGATCCACGTCCACTTCGAGGTAGTGGTCGCTGAAGGCGTGATTCTGTTCCGGATCCAGCACCTCGAGCAGGGCCGACGACGGGTCGCCCCGGAAGTCCATGCTCATCTTGTCCACCTCATCCAGCATGAATACCGGATTCTTGACGCCGCCTCGGGCCAGTCCCTGGATAATTCGTCCCGGAAGGGCCCCTACGTAGGTGCGGCGATGACCGCGAATCTCGGCTTCGTCGCGAATGCCGCCGAGAGAGACCCGCACGAATTTTCGCTTCATGGCACGAGCGATCGACTTGCCGAGTGACGTTTTTCCCACGCCTGGCGGGCCCACCAGGCACAGTATCGGACCCTTCGACTTTCGGTTCAGCTTGCGGACCGCCAGGAACTCGAGGATGCGCTCCTTGACTTTCCTGAGACCGTAATGGTCTTCGTCGAGGATTTCTCGAGCTTCTTTGATGTCGATGTCGTCGCGGCTGCGCTTGCTCCAGGGCACATCGACCAGCCATTCGAGATAGGTCCGGATAACACCGCTTTCAGGACTCATCGAGGGCGTGCGTTCAAAACGCCCATACTCGCGGAGAGCCTTCTGGCGGACTTCCGCGGGCATGCGCGCCTTCTCGATCTGCTTGCGCAGGTCGGCAAACTCGTCCATTCCTTCTTCGCGCGCACCGAGTTCCTGTTGAATCGCTTTCAACTGCTCGTGAAGGTAGAACTCCCGCTGGCTTCGGTCCATTTGGTCGCGAACCCGGTCACGCACCCGCCGTTCGATGTCCATGAGATCGTTTTCGCGCATCAGGAGGGTCGAGATGTGTTCGAGACGCGCCGAGGGATCGAGTTCCTCGAGCAGTTCCTGCCGCTCATTGGCGCTCAAGGGCAAATAGGCGCAGATCAGGTCACCCAGAGTCGCGGGCTCCGGTATGCTTTGAAGTGAGCCGACGACTTCCGGGGATACCCGCTGGCTGGCGTGGGCGTACTCTTCGAATTGCCGGAGCGTCATCCGCATGTATGCGGTGGTCTCCTCATTGACCTCGACGTGCTCGACCTCGACGCGCTCGACCTGTACCTCGGCATACCCGCCTTTGCGGGAAAGCCGAAGCACCCGGCCACGGGCAAGACCTTCGATGACCACTTTCATCGTGCCGTCGGGCATGCGCAACGTCTGCAAAATGTTGGCGGCGACTCCGACGCGGTATAGGTCGTCGACTCCGGGCGACTCGACTTCCGGGTCTGTCTGCGAACACAAGAAGAGCGGGCGTCCCGAAGAAAGGCTCTCTTCCACTGCCGCCACCGATGCCGGCCTTCCTACGAGCAGCGGCACAACCATCTGGGGGAAAACAACCACATCTTTTAGCGGCAGAAGCGGCAGACGATCGGTGCGTTCTTGTTTCTTGGATGCCATTCTGACGTCCTTACTCAGGTGCAAATACCACTACGCGTATGATCTCATCCCAACGATGCAGGAAATGTCAATTTGACGGCAGGCCGGTCAAGTCCAGCCCTCACAAAGCGGGACCGGAGGAACGCGGTGTTCCTCCGGTCCGACAAAGACCCTCTCGCGCGAAAACAGTGAAAATGGGCTGGGCCGCTGACAAAGCCCTTAGGCCGAGGCCGAGGACTTGCCCTCCTCGGGACGCCCTTCAGCCTCGTGTTCATAGACAAGCAACGGCTCTTCCTTGTTGAGGATAACTCCCGGAGTGATGATGCACTCGCGAACGTCCTTTCGGGAGGGAATCTCAAACATCACGTTTAACATGGCTTGTTCGAGAATGCTGCGCAGACCCCGCGCGCCCGTGTCTTTCTCGATGGCATAGTCCGCGACAGCGTCGATGGTTTCCTCGCTGAAACGGAGCTTGACATTCTCCATCTCGAAAAGCTTCTGATATTGGCGCATGATGGCGTTCTTGGGCTCGACCAGGATTCGCCGGAGGTCCTCTTTGCTCAACTCGCGCAAACTTGCGATCACTGGGACACGGCCCGAGAATTCGGGGATCATGCCGAACTTGATCAGGTCTTCAGGCTCGACCAGCTCAAGCAATTCGCCCGTGCTGCGCTCATGGCGCGACTGTACATTCGCGTTGAAGCCCATGACATTTTGCCGGGTCCGCCGCTCGACAATCTTCTCGAGCGAATTGAAGGCGCCCCCGCAAATGAACAGGATATTCGTCGTATCTACTTGAATACACTCTTGTTGGGGATGTTTGCGGCCGCCTTGAGGCGGCACATTCGCAATCGAACCCTCCAGAAGCTTCAGCAGCGCTTGCTGCACACCCTCGCCCGACACATCGCGCGTAATAGAGGGGCTGTCGCCTTTGCGCGCAATCTTGTCTATCTCATCGATGTAGACAATGCCAGTTTCTGCGCGGCCCGGATCGAAGTCCGCAGCCTGCAATAACTTAAGTATAACGTTCTCAACGTCATCGCCCACGTATCCCGCTTCGGTCAGGGTCGTCGCATCCACCACCGCGAACGGCACATCCAGCATTTTCGCAAGGGTCTGGGCCAGCAAGGTCTTACCACAACCCGACGGACCGATGAGCAGCACGTTGGACTTGTGAAGCTCGACCCCGTCGATTTCTCCACCTGATAGAATGCGCTTGTAGTGATTGTGAACCGCCACGGAAAGAATGCGTTTGGCCTTTTCCTGACCAATCACATACTGCTCAAGATAGTGGAAGATCTCGTCCGGGCGAGGAACCTTCAGGCCTCGAGACACCCCCTTGCGGGCGCGGTCTTCCGCCACGATTTCCGAGCATAGCTGGACACACTCGTCGCAGATGTTAACTTCTGGCCCGGCAATGAGTTTGCCGACTTCGTCATGACGCTTCCCGCAGAAGGAACAGGTGGGGACGTCACCTCGCGTGCGATGTGGAGCCATACATACCTCCCTTGGTGACGAGACTGTCGACAGTTGTTATAGCATTGTTAGGCGATTTTGTCAACAGTTTTCTCGCCCAGGGCATTCAATAAGGTACTGCTTCTTCCTATATTTAGCAGGATAGCCGCGTTTTCTGCAAGTTTCATCCCGCCCCGTCGGGCGCGGCAGCGGGGCCCACTGGCCTTGTACTTATTCACACTACCTTTTTGATAAGCTCTTTTCTGACTGTGACTTAACGGCTTCGCGGCGGAGTATTTCGTCCACCAGACCGTATTCTTGTGCCTCGCGGGCATCCATGAAGAAATCGCGGTCGCTGTCACGGCGGATGTTTTCGATGGGCTGGCCGGTGTGGCGAGCCAGGATTTCATCGAGCATTTCGCCGACACGGACGATTTCCCTGGCCTGGATATCAATGTCGGAGGCCTGCCCGTGTGCGCCGCCCATCGGCTGGTGCAGCAGGAAACGGGAATAAGGAAGCGCGAACCGTTTTCCGGGAGAACCCGCAGCCATCAAAACGGCGCCCATGCTTGCAGCCTGTCCGAGACAGATACATGAGACATCCGGTTTGATGTATTGCATCGTGTCGTAGATGGCCAGACCCGCAGTGACACTGCCGCCCGGCGTGTTGATGTACAATTGGATGTCCTTATCAGGATCTTCCGATTCCAAGAACAGAAGCTGCGCAATCACGTAGTTGGCGACATGGTCGTCGATCGGGAAGCCGAGGAAAACGATACGTTCCTTAAGCATCTTGGAATAGATGTCGTACGGCCGCTCGCCACGGCTTGTATCTTCATAGATCGTGACTGCCCGGAGATCCAGGGGGTTTCGTAGATACTCATGCATCATTGGCGTCTTCTTGCGCCTCCAACTCTTCTTGCTTGACAGCCTTGTCCTTGACCTTGGCGTTTTCCATGACCAGTTTCATCGCCTTGGCGCGGTACAAGCGGCCCTCGGTCCGGCTGCGGCGATCGCCTTCCTCAAGATAGCTGGAAACCATATCCGACTGCACACCAGCGCGCATGGCGATTGAGGCGACTTCCTGCTCGAAATCTTCGTCCGTGACCTCGATACTCTCTGCTTCACCAATCTTGTTAAGCGTTGTGATGCGTTTAACGTCGAGTTCGGCCGTCTCGCGGGCTTTCTTGCGCAGTTCGTCCTCGCGCGCCTCGATATCCGCCATCGAGGTGCCCGTCTGACGAAGCCGGGAAACCTGTTCGCGGTACATGTCTTCGCCCAATTCGTCGAGGAGGCTCTTGGGCAATTCGTACTTGCACTTCTTCATGACGGCGTCGAGCGCGCGGCTCTCCGCAATTGCGTTGCTCTGCTCGGCCGCGTTCTCGCTCATCTGCGTGCGGATTTTCTCCTTCATATCGGCCACGCTCTCGAAGCCCGCCTGTTTGGCAAACGAGTCATTCAGCTCCGGCATCTGGCGGCGTTTCAGTTCCTTTACCTTGATACTAAAATCCGCCTTCTTGCCTCGAAGTTCCTCGTTGGGCAGATTCTGGGGCAGAGACACGGTACAAGAGACCTCCGAACCGGGTGAACTGCCGAGCAGCGCCTTCTCGAACTCAGGGAAAAACCGCTTGGTGCCGAGGATATACGGATAGTCGCTGGCCGAACCACCGGCGAATCCCTCGCCGTTTACCGTCCCCTTGAAATCAATGATGACCTGGTCGCCATCCGCCGCCGTGCCGTCGCCGAGGGTCTCGAAAACCGCATAGCGCGAACGCAGATCCTGAACGGCCACATCGACTTGCTCGTCTTCGACCGCAATCACAGGCCGTTCAACGCTGACGCCCTTGTACTTGCCCAGCTCCACGCGCGGCGCGACTTCGAACTTGAAGGTGAACGTCAGGGGCTCATCTTCCGGACGCTCCTTCTTCTCCTCGAGCCCATCGATATCCGGCATGCCCAGAGGCCGCAGCTCTTCGTCTTTGATCAGTTTTTGAAACGCAGCGCTTACAAGCTTGGCCTCGACTTCCCCCTTGACAATCTTGCCGAACTTCTTCTCGATGAGTTTGCGCGGCGCCCGGCCAGGGCGGAACCCCGGTACTTCGGCTTCCTTCTTCAGCTCGTCGATCATCTCGGCCGATTTCTGGTTTTTGTTTGCAGGCGGAATGGTGACCTTGACTTCGTAGGCGCAGTCGCCCTTGTAGTCGACTTCGAATTGTGGGTCTTCTACGAAATCGTCCTCTTCCTCCTCCGCCGTCCCGGCAGTGGCTTCCTTCGTTTCTTCCTCAGCGGCCGCCACGGTTTCATCCTGTTCCGGCTGCTTTTCGTCTTCGTGCTTTTTCTTTTTTTCTGCCATGGGGTCTAATCTACCTTTGTCAACGTTGCCATCAGGCTTGCACAGCGTTTCCCTTCGGTACATGGTGGGCGAGGCGGGACTCGAACCCGCACACCTTGCGGCACTGGATCCTAAGTCCAGCGCGTCTGCCAATTCCGCCACTCGCCCGCGGGTTCACCCGCTTCCAACATGCCATATCACTCAAGCGCGTAGCGCCATTCTAACACGGCATCCTGCCTTGGGTATCATGCCCGAGCCGGCAAAAAGAGAGTGGCTGGGGAGCCAGGCTTCGCCAACTCCCCGAACGGCGTCCACGCCCACAATCCAAAACCGAAAATTGATGTTACCATAATAAAACCAAGGTTTTCAACACGTTGTCGCCGCTCCTGTTACCGTATCGCGGTTCTCGAGGAAGCCTTTTGCCGCACTTGACCCGGCTGGTTTGCCTGTTCTCCCGGGCGCTGCTCCGAAGTGCCTCTCTTGAGAGACGTGCCCACATCGGAGACGCATAGGCCAGACGAATTGAGGTGCGCCGCTACCCGAGGATGTAGTAGAGTGATGTTCAAGGGCACGGCCAGCCGGTGCTATCCACCTTGAAATAAGGGAGTTGCCATGGATGCATCCAGTATCAACGTCAGTCTAGCAGACTTGCTGATTCCGCTCGCAAAAACCATAGACATGATGAGCCCCGCTCTGGCCGAGCATCATCTCGGTGTCGCGTATTTCGCCTTGCGCATTGCGGAAAGCTTGGGGCTGCCCGAGGAGGAGAGCCGGACCCTGGTGATTGCGGGCATGTTGCACGACATCGGCGCCTTCTCCCTTGATGAACGGCTGGATATTCTGGATTTCGAGTATCGAGAACCCGACAACCACTGTAGCACGGGTTATGAGATTCTCAGGCGTTTCGAACCGTTCTCGGATGCCGCCGGCATCATCCGGTTCCATCATGTGCGTTGGGACGACGGGAAAGGGAGCCAACGCGATGGAGTGACCGTGCCCCTGGCGAGCCACATCATTCACCTGGCCGATCGCCTCTCGGTCCTGGTCCCCAAGAATATTCGCGCCCTGAGCAGGGTTCCATCGGTCTGTAAGAAGATCCGGGAACGCCGGGTCGCATGGTTCCATCCTGAACTGACCGACGCGGTTCTCGCGTTCGCCCATCGAGACAATATCTGGATGGATGTCATCTCGCGCTCCGTCGAGCGGCCGCTCGCGGCTTGTCTCAAGAAGTCCCGCCGCGTGGCCACGCAGGACGAACTGCTCCAATTCGGCGAGCTTGTGTGCCAGTTGATCGATTTTCGCAGTCCCTTCACAGCGACTCATACCAGCGGGTTAGCGGCCGTGGCCGAAGCTCTCGGCCAACGCCTCGAATTCGAGGAAGCCGAACAAAAGCTCTTGAGACTCGCTGCCCACCTTCACGACTTGGGCAAGCTGGCCGTGCCGCTCGAGATCCTCGAGAAACCCGATCGCTTTACCGACGACGAATGGAACACGATGCGGTCTCACGTCTACTACACCTTCCACGCACTCGCCCCTCTCCCGGAGTTGGACCTGCTCACCTCCTGGAGCGCCCTGCACCAGGAACGCCTTGATGGCAGCGGCTATCCTTTTGGATACACCGCCGACCTGCTTCCCCTGGGCGCGCGCGTACTGGCGGTCGCCGACGTGTTTGTGGGCATCACCGAAGACCGGCCCTACCGGAAAGGCATGCCTGAACCCGAAGCCCGCGCGGTGCTGGCCGACATGGTTGCCAACCGAAAGCTCGACCCCGATGTTGTCCGCGTGCTTTTCGACGAGTTCGACACGCTCAACACCATCCGCGCCCGGGCGCAAGAGACTGCCCGCGAAGCTTTTGCCGCGTTCAGAAAAAGACTGGCATATCCGGCGCGGAGCACGTGATGGCTTCCAGTGGCGCCCTATTGCCCTTCCGCGCGCCCGCCGGCCACCGACGGCCTCACCTCGCTTTGATACAGTCCGATCTCCGCGAACGGAATGGGCGCCAGGCCGTGCTGGCTCAGCACAGGGGCGAGCGCGCCGAGGCTGAGGCCTGACTCGCTCGTCAAGACGGCGTCTGCCGTCGTGACGATGTTCTCCGTGAGGACTCCACGCCCGCTGTCGCGCCGGATGAACTCGCCGCAGTTCAGCACGAGGTTATGCGCGATGGTATTCACGTCATGGTCTTCGGCGAGCCGCTCGAGTTCGGGGTAGCGTTTCAGGTAGAGCACGGGCTCGATCTGGGGCGATCCCATGGCGTTGGCCGCGAATTGCCGCCAACGGGCCTCGCCCCACGCCGAGAAGCTCACAGCCGCCATGCACTCGACAAAGACATTGTTGTCGACCAGGTTGTCTTTGCCGCCATGGATCTGCACGCCGCCGAACCCTAGTTTTCCGGCGGAGGCACGGTAGAATATGTTCCCGTAGATCCGTGTGCCCGAAATCGCGTCGTCGAGCCGGATGCCCGCCTGCCCGCATGCAGGAGCTTCTTGGGGATTGGTCTGGTTGCCGATATGGTGCCAGTAATTGTACCGGAAGACGTTGCCGCGGTACGTCGCGTTCCCGAACATGTCGGCGCCGCCCTGGTCGTCCGATTCCCGCACCACGCGATAGATTTCGTTCAGCTCGATCACGTGGTCGTTGCCCTCGATGCGCATGGCGCTGCTCGGGATGTCGTGGAGCCGGTTGCGCGCGACGCGGTTCCCGACGCCATTAAGCAGGACCGCGGGAGTGTAGGTGTGGTCGATGCGCGACAACTCATGAACGTCGCAGTTCTCGATGAGGTGATTCCCGGGCGTCAGCGTCTTGCGGTCGCCGCCCGAGACTACCAGCCCGCCCCGGCCCAGAGAGTACACGTCGCAACCCAGCAGCGTGTGCGAGTTCCCCCCTGCAACAACGATGCCGTCGCCGCCGCAGCGCCGCACGATACAGCCCGCGACCAGACAGTTGCTGCCGCCGCGAATCTCGACCGCGTTTACGCCGCCAAGCTCCCAAACCAGGCCCTTGAACGACGTGTACGAGACGTTGTCGGTCCGGACGAACGGAAAGTTCGAGACCGAAAGTTCGACTGCCGCCTGTGACAGATCCGAGGGGGGATAAAAGTAGAGAATGCGGTTGGGGCGGTCCAGGTACCACTCGCCTGGCATGTCGATCTCGCTGAGCACGTTTATGGCGTAATACGGCGCGCCCGCGCGGTACCCGTACCCGCAGTAGGGTTCTTCCAGCACGAACTCCCGCTTTTCGGTGTCGATCGACGCGACCCGCTCATACGAGTCCGCCCAGTCCCAAAACCAGTACCCGTACAACAGAACGGCATGCTCATCCTTCCAACGCGCGGGCCGGTCACCCTCGTACAACAACCGCCCGGTCTTGCTTCCTTCGCGCCCATGAGCCGTATGGCCGTCCTTCACGACAACGTCCGCAACGCGCACAAACTCTTCGTTGGGCCAGCGCGACAAAGGCATCGGTTTCCCGTCGAAGAACAATTCCATCACGGGATGCGTTTTGAAGCCCAGTCCGCTGTTGAAGCCGCCCAGCCGGAGCGGTTTCAACTCGCCGATCCCGAACTGCGCGAGGCCGGCCTGCATCACTTTGCCGCGCGCCTCTTCGGGAAGCCGCGCCAGAATGGCCTCGCCGGTCACCGGCGCGAATCCTTCGACACGAATCCCGCCGCTGAACACAGGCGTCTCGCCGTCGGCAGCCCAATACCGGATCGGAGCCGAAGCCTCGCCGGAATCTTCGGCAGTCAGCGCAAATGTCTGCGACACCTGGTAGTGGCCTCCGCGTATGACCACCGTCGCGCCGCCCTGCGCGAACCGGCCCTCTTGCTTCAGCTCACGTAGTGCATCACGCGCCCGCTCCAACGTCGCGAACGGCTGCTCGGCAGTGCCCGGAGCCGCGTCCGAACCGTCCGGAGCAACATAGAGTACAACGGCGGGCAGGGGCCACTCGGGAAGCCGCGCGCGTTCGGCTACGGCCTGAATATTGGCACCGCCTTCAGCGCTCGATGCTGGCCTCCCCGTGCCGGTCAGGCAAAAGAACACGGCAACAAGAACAACCACCAGTCGGAAATAGCGCAGCCTCATGCGGATTACCCTCCGTTGATTTAAGCATAAGCCAGCCGGCTCCGCGGACAT
>Ga0116149_1005048_pt1 | contig 12596 bp, 15 predicted proteins | sample AD_UKC057_MetaG_FD_89787 | JGI IMG/M metagenome (GOLD analysis project Ga0116149, IMG submission 89787) | Active sludge microbial communities of municipal wastewater-treating anaerobic digesters from USA - AD_UKC057_MetaG | ecosystem: Engineered > Bioreactor > Anaerobic > Digestate | place: USA...
CGGGTTGACTCCAGATTAGCATTGCCGCCGGAAATTGAGCTGGCACCTTGCCGCCATGGGTTCGACCTACTACAGCCTGCATTACCATTGGGTCTGCTCCACCAAAGAACGACGCCCCTGGATCCAACCCGATTGGCGCCCTCGCTTCCACGAATATCTGGGCGGCACCATCCGGGGACTGGCGGGCGTGCCGCTCGCCTTGGGCGGCGTCGCAGATCACGTCCACGCCCTTATCGGGCTCAAGCCGACTCATTGCCTTTCAGATCTTGTGCGCGAACTCAAGAAGGCATCATCGGTGTGGACGAGGACTCATCACGAGCGCCAATTCGAATGGCAGGAGGGATATTCGATGTTTAGCGTCAGCGCCAGCAGGTTGGATGCGGTGAGACAGTATATCAGCGGGCAGGAGGCCCATCATCGTCGCCACACTTTCCAGGAGGAACTGCGGGAGTTGCTCCAGAAGCACGGTGTGCAATACGACCCCAACTACATGCAGTGAGCTACCCGGCGTGGTTGTCTCCTCCCGCACCGGCTACCCTAACGACTTGACCGAGCAACGCGTCTCCGCACCACCAACCCTCAGGTTTGACTTCCCCAACCCGAAGGGTTGGCAGAAGGTAGCCGGCGCGTCGTTCGGGACCGAGGGGAGAACGACCACCGGTTGGCGATCGGGGTTGCGGATGCATCCCGAAGGGATGAGTGAGCCTAGCCCAACGTTTCAACGTTGGGGGCCGGTGTGTCGTTCGGGGCAGAGGGGGGAACGACCACCGGTTGGCGATCGGGGTTGCGGATGCATCCCGGAGGGATGAGTGACCCTAGCCCAACGTTTCAACGTTGGGGGCCCCGGCAGTCACGAGGCCAAGTCCCGCAGGGACGGCTGAACATCATTCCCACAGGTATCGCTCGTCGCAGGCAATGCGGTGCCTCCGGAGCAGAGCGAGGAACTCCTCCTGAAAGGTCAGCTTTCGATGATGTTCTGGCTGCGTCTGTCGGGCGATGCCGCCCAGATAAGGCCAGAGTCGCTCCTGGAGCTGGGGCGGGATTAGGGGTCGGCGCTCCTTGGTGCTGAAGACGCAATGGAAATAGGAGCTGATGTATGACATGCCGGATATTCAGCCGTGCCTGCGGCACTTGGGCAACTCCGAACGTGTGTCCCCAACGTTGAAACGTTGGGCTAGGGTCGCTCATCCCTTCGGGATGAACGATTGGCCCGGTGTGACGCTGGAATCTTGTGTGCGGCTGAGGTGCGGTGTGCTGGTCGTGTTCTGAGAAGTGAACGACCAAGCCGCGAGGCGGTTGGGTGCAGTGCCCGGCCAACTCGCCAACCTCGATGGTTGGCACACGGCGGCCGACCTTACCTGCGGGGTTTGGCGAAGCACATTTCACACCCAACTCACGGATTACTGACTACCCCTACAGCCGAAAGATCCCGCTACAACCACTTCTCGAACTCAGCCGTTTCCATTGCCACATCCTTCAGAATCTTGCTCAACAAGCCGGGGCCAAGTGTTTCACCCGCATGCACCGGCACAACCGTGAACCGGCCGTCCGGGTGCCGCAGGAAGTGGTGACTGCCCCGGACGCGCACTACGACAAAACCCACCCGGCTCAGCACCGCGAGCACCTGGCGCCCGCGTAATCGAGGGAGGCGCGGCACACTCAGACCGCCACCCGTTGCACCCCGATGAACTCGGTCTTCGCGCCCATTTGGTGCTCGACCTCCAGGCAAAGCTCAATGGCCTCCTGAATGCGTTCGCGCAGCTTGTCCAGCGATCGCGCCTGGGTGTGGCATCCGGGCAGCGCGGGCACGCTTGCCACGTAGTAGCCTTCGGCGTCACGCTCGACGACAACGCTAAACTCTCGCCTCGGTCCCTTTCGCATGGAGCCAATATGCCAGAACCTCCCCCGGCACACAAGTCAACCTTTCCAACTGCGATCCCAACGACGACAGCTAACGCCAGGACGCCAGGACGCACAGGCACGAGGTACAGCTCGTTCCGGGCAGCGCCGCGTGCCCTCACGCAGCGTGAGGGCACTGCAGGGCAAAGGGGTAACGACCACCGGTGAGCAAGGCGCAAGGACAAATCCCCCAACCCGAAGGGTTGGCAGAAGGTAGCCGGTGCGTCGTTCGGGGCAGAGGGGGGAACGACCACCGGTTGGCGATCGGGGTTGCGGATGCATCCCGGAGGGATGCCAGAGCTGTGGACAAAGATCGGCCTTGTTGAATTCCCTGGGACGCGATGAGGTGGGCGACTCTGGCACCTCTTCGAGGTGCAATCCCATCCGCCCGCGCTTCCGGTGGTCGGCCCCTTTTGCCCTAGCCGACCACCGGCTACCATCTATCAACCCTCCAGGTTGAGCCTTACTGATCACCATCTACCATCTGCCAACCCTCCGGGTTGGCTCGCACCCCCGTGACTCCTCCGTTGCTCCTCCGTTGCTCCTCCGTCCTACCTCCGACCGGCGATCGGAGGTGGAACGGAGGAAGGACGGAGGAGCAACGGAGGAACGACGGAGGAATCAGCCTGTAACGACGGTATTGGTAGCTATTTACCAGGCCAGGGACCCCCGGCACGGAGGAACTGACACGGGGTGTTCCTGCTGCCGCCAAGCACGCCATTACGACAGAAAACGCGAGATTCCTGAAGAAAACAGCCCTGTGGCGGCAGCAGGGAGATTCCCTACAGCCTCGGAATCCCTGCGGCGGGCCAGGAGTTCTGAGCCTGGTGAATAGATGTCAACTGCGGCCTTTAGCCGGTATATTTCGGTTCTTCGCTGTTTTCAGCGGAATAGGGGCGTGGATCGAAGGGCGAAAGCTCCGGAGGAGCACCATGTTTATAGCCAAAGCGCCGGGACGTTTCCCGCCAAGCTCCGTAGGAGCGGCATCGAACTCCCTCCTCCAGCCTCAGAACTTGAATCTCCCACCGATCCCATGCCGCTCCTACGGAGCTTGGCCTTCTTGGTCAATGTCGGTGCTATAAACATGGCGCTCCTCCGGAGCTTTCCGCCAGCCGCCACTATTCCATCGAGAACAGCGAAGAACCTATATTTCACACTCCGATGGAAACGGCCACCGTGCGCCGCGTGAGGGCACGCGGCCTACAAACTTCCACCCCTTTCCCTGTAGGCCGCGTGCCCTCACGCGGCGTTGGGTGCGAAATATGCGGGTCAGCCTCAACCCCCGCCAGCCACCTCCTCCCGGGCCTTTCGCGCGGCACGGAAAACGCTTGCTAAAGGCAGGCTCTATGCTATATTTGGCTGTACAGAAATTGGCCGTATGGCCAGCAAGAAATGACAAGTGCCGCGTCGAAAATAGTTCAAAAAAAGTTTGGAAAACTGTTGACAGGTTCCTGTCCGCTTGTGATAGTTGGAGCACACACGGTTAACACATAACTACATAGAAAGAAAAAAATGAGAACACTGAAAGCATTAGTCTGCACGGCCGCATTGGCCGCGGGCCTCGCTACGGCGGTGGCCCAAAACGTTTACTCGCTAAACGTTGTCGGTTATTACAACGTTGCCTGCCCGGCAGACACGTATGTGATGGTCGCGAATCAGCTCAACACCACGAATAACACCCTCAATGGGTTGTTCCCCAATCCGGTACCCAGCATGCAAGTTCTGAAATGGAACGGCGGTTGGGATACCTATACCTTCGACGACATTGACCTCATGTGGTTGCCCAATGGCGACGCTACGTTGAACGTCGGCGAAGCCGCGGTAGTCAAGTCCCCCGCAGACACGACCTTGACATTCGTTGGCGAAGTGCTGCAAGGTGCCCTGAGTAATCCGCTCCCCGCGGCGGAAGTCTATGGCGCGCGCGCCTCGATGGTTCCGCAGGCTGGCTTGGTCGCAACGGATCTTGGATTCCCGTCTGAGGCAAGCGACCAGATCCTGAAGTGGAACGGCGGCTGGGATACCTATACCTACGATGACATTGATCTCATGTGGTTGCCGAGCGAGCCAACCCTCGCTGTTGGCGAAGGCGTAGTGCTCAAGAAGGGCCCCGGCAGCACCGCGGCTGCCTGGACGCGCAACTTCACAGTCGAATAACCCTGAACAAAACAAACCAAACAACATAACAGTTTAGTAATCCCACAACAAACATAACAACAACACCTATGAAAAAACTAATACTCGCAGCCTTTGCGCTGACCACCGCCGCAAGCGTTTTTGCTCAAGGCACTATTTACCTGGGTAACCGCTTCACGACAGCACCTGCCCAGACGACTCACATCTATGCGCCATTGAACATCACTGACACGGTAGGAGTAATCGGCTTGGCAGCAAACGACACACCGGCTGGTGGCACCACTGACTTCGGTGGCCGGGCATTTATCGGCGCCACTCTCAACGGCCAGTACGGCGCGGCTACCACGCGCGCTCAGTTTATTGCCGCTGTTGGCGCCAATCAGCCTGTGGAGAGCCTGCAGCCTGTGGGCCAGTGGACGACCTTCCGCAGCGGTGGCGGCGCGGGGTTCCTCGCGCAGATCGCTTCCACGCTGAGCGGGACTGGCTTCGGCGAAGCAGCCGCTGGGCCGTTCACGTTCTCGATCGTGGCTTGGGACAACTTCACCGGTGACTATCCGACCTGGGAGTTGGCGAAGCCAGCTTGGGAAGCCGGGCTGATCGCTGCCGGCATGATGGACCCGTTCCAAGTGAACAGCCTCGGTGGCGGCACAGTCTTCCCCGTGCAAGCGACGCAAGCCGGGCAGGTTCTGACGAGCTTCAACCTGTATTTCATTCCTGAGCCGAGCAGCATGGTGCTGGCCGGTTTGGGTGCCGCGGCGCTGTTGATCTTCCGCCGCCGCAACTAAGCGAATACAGCCTTTAATCAATCACAGAAGCCGCCCTTCGGGGCGGCTTCTCTTTTTTAGGAGGCAAGAAGCGAGGATCGAATGGAAGTGCATTACACCCGGCACGCATTGAAGCGTCTGGCAAAGGAGTGCCCAGGGTGTATGAAGGAAGGAGCGCCGACATTCTTGTCGGCTTGTTCCCGCATTGCACAGGTGCTTCCACCCCAGCGGGCCGACAAGAATGTCGGCGCTCCTGGGGCTTCGTGCATACGCCCTGCCCCGTGCGCCTTTGCTTTCTGGCGTTAGCCGTGGTCGTTGGGATCGCAGGTGGGAAGGTTGATTTGTGTGCCGGGGGAGGTTCTGGCATATTGGCTCCATGCGAAAGGGACAGAGGCGAGAGTTTAGCGCTGTCGTCGAGCGTGACGCCGAAGGCTACTGCGCGGCAGGCCGACGCCCGAATTCACCACAGCACCGGCACACCGTAGGGGGCGAACTGTCCGTCGTCGGACACCAGGGTCATCGCTTCGCTCTGAGCCTGAGCGAGCAATAGGCGATCGAAGGGATCACGGTGGTGGAGGGGAAGCGTGAGCAAAGCGGCACAATGCGTCGGTGTGATGGGCAGCAGGCCGAAGCCATTAATCTCCAGTTGCCTGGGGAAGATGTCGGCGTACGGGGCCGGCAAGGTGAGTTTGGAGAGAGCAACTTTGACGGCCACCTCCCACAGGCTGGCGGCGCTCACGGAGCAAAGGTTCCCTCCAGCCTCAATCGCGGCACGGGCCTGCGTGCTCAGACTCCGGTCGTTCGTCAGGAACCACAGCAACGTGTGGGTATCCAGCAACAGCTTCATTTTGAATAGGGCCGGAAGTCTTCCAGCGGCGCGTGAAAGTCCGGAGCCAATACCACCTGGCCGCTCAAAGTGCCGGCGCGCCGGCCGGCGGTCGCCGAGCTCGCAGCGGGCGAAGCCCAGACGAGCAAAACTTCCTGTCGGCCCGGCGCCATCTCCGGAGGCGCAGGGGTCCGAATCTTCAGCCAACCTTCCCGGTCCACTTCCGCTTCTGCTGCCAGCGTCTTCATGCTCAAACCTCTACCAGAGAACTGCGGTTTGCAAAGGATAAAATGCCAAGCGCTGACAACCTGGTCCACTACCTCGGCTCCTCTTTGGCTCTTTGCCTCCTGGCGTCTTGGCGTTAGGAAACAAAATACCCGCAGTTGAGTTGGCCGGGCACTGCACCCAACCGCCTCGCGGCCTGGTCGTTCACTTCTCAGAACACGACCAGCACACCGCGCCTCGGCCGCAGCACAAGATTCCAGCGTCACGCCCGGCCAATCGTTCATCCCGAAGGGATGAGTGACCCTAGCCCAACGTTTCAACGTTGCGAGCACACGTTCATCCCGAAGGGATGAGCGACCCTAGCCCAACGTTTCAACGCTGCGGACACACGTTCATCCCGAAGGGATGAGTGACCCTAGCCCAACGTTTCAACGTTGGGGACACACGTTCGGAGTTGCCTAAGTGCCGCAGGCACGGCTGAATATCCGGCATGTCATACATCAGCTCCTATTTCCATTGCGTCTTCAGCACCAAGGAGCGCCGACCCCTAATCCCGCCTCAGCTCCAGGAGCGACTCTGGCCTTACCTGGGCGGCATCGCCCGACAGAATGGCATGACGGCGATCGAGATTGGCGGGGTGGTGGACCACGTCCACGTGCTATTGGCCCTCCCTTCCACGCTCTCGCTTGCCAAGGCGATGCAGCTCATCAAAGGAGGGTCCTCCAAGTGGGTGCATGAGACGTTTGCGGAGCACTGGCTCTTTGGGTGGCAGGTCAAGTACGGCGCTTTCAGCGTGAGTTACTCGCAACTGGACAAGACCCGTCGCTACATTCAGACGCAGGCAGAACACCATCGAAAGCTGACCTTTCAGGAGGAGTTCCTCGCTTTGCTCCGGAGGCACCGCATTGCCTACGACGAGCGATACCTGTGGGAATGATGCTCAGCCGTCCCTGCGGGACTTGGCCTCTTGGCTGCCGGGGTCCCCAACGTTGAAACGTTGGGCTAGGCCCACTCATCCCTTCGGGATGCATCCGAATCGCGCGCCCAGCTCACCGGTGGTCGTTCCCCCCTTGCCCCGAACGACCCGCCGGCGACCTTCTGCCAACCCTGCGGGTTGGGGGATTCGTCCTTGCGCCTTGCTCACCGTGGTCGTTCCCCCTTTGCCCTGTAGTGCCCTCACGCGGCGCGGGGTGTGGAAGGCGCGGGTTGGCCCGGATATTTCATGTCCCGCACTAACCGCCGACTGACCGTGGCGCGGGCATCCTGCCCGTCCCACAGGTCGGACCCACGGCGCACGGGCAGGATACCCGTGCCACGCTGTTGGGGTATGGAAGATGCAGGCTAGCGTCTTTGGTGGGGAACGCCGCTGGAGGTTTGAATGGCAAGGATTGACTTGGTTTGCCATAAGGCTATATTGGCATCCATGAAAGCGGTGACGATCAACATCTCGCTCAATCCGGAACTGGCGGACTTTGCGCGGAGCGACTCAGCCTCGGGCGCGTACGACAGCATGAGCGAGTACATGCGCGAGCTGATCCGCCGGCGGCGCGAGGCAAAGATTGCTGAGGATGTGGCGCTGCTGGAGAAGGCCATCACGGGCGCGCCGGCGGGGGATCCGTCGGAAGCTGAGTTCCGGGAGATCTATGCGGCGGCAAAAAAGGGCCGCCAGTAATGAGGGCGGTGTTTGACGCTGGAGTCGTTTTCTCCGGCGCGGGCTGGCGTGGGGAAGCGCACTTATGCCTGGTGGCCCTGGCCAGGCGGCGTGTGCTGGCCTTTGCCACGTCGGAAACCCTGGAGGAATTGCGGCGCGTGGCAGATCAGATCGGCTTTAAGACCCGGCATTCGCCCTACAGCATCCTGGAGTGGTATTACGGCATCGTTAAGACGGTCGTTCCTGCTCCCTTGGGAAAACGGCGCAGCCGTGATCCCAAAGATGATCCCTATCTGGCCTGCGCCCTGGCCGCGTCGGCTGGAGTGATCGTCTCGCGCGACCGGGACCTGCTGGTGCTGGGCAAGCCCTTCGGTGTGGAGATCCTGACGCCCCGTGGCCTGCTCCAGCGGTTGGCCGGCCAGAGGTGAAAACCTGGCCTGTCTGCAGCCACGGGCACCCACGGAACATTCTCCTTGTTTCCCGGCGGCGCGGCGTTTGCCGCGCCGCCGAAAAGCAAGGAGCAAGGATGGGATTTGACGTTGAGCCTTGTAAACCCCTCCGGGGCAGGGAAGCAGCCGTCTGCCAATTCTCCGGGTTGGCAATACGAGTCAACCCGCAGGGTTGACAGAAGGTAGCCGGTTGGTCGGCCAGGGCGACAGGGGGCCGACCACCGGAACGCCGGCGCGGGGAGATTCCTGCACCTCGAAGAGGTGCCAGAGACGCTAAACCGTTACAAACAGGCGCATCAAGCTCGATAATCCGTCGGCGGGGGCGCCCCTCGGAGGCGGCTGTGCGATGCGGATGTGTGTCCGCCTCTCCCTCATGCGGGTCAGGGAGTGCCCGACACGCGTGCCAGGGCCTGCCGCAATTCCTCCAGTTTGTAGGGTTTGGCCAGAATCATGTCCGCCGGGACCGACGCGGATACGTCTCCCGGCCAGGCGGTCAGGATGATAACCGGTGTGCGGGGGGCGGCCTGCTTGATCCGGGTGGTGAGATCCCCGCCATCCATCCCGGCCATTCTGAAGTCTGTAATCACCAGGTCGAACTCACCCGCGGCGAAGGCTTCGAGCGCCTTTGCGCCGTTCTCGGCGTCAACCACCGTGTGGCCGTCAATCTCCAGGAGCATCCGGGTCGAGTCCCGCACCATGGCCTCGTCATCCACCAACAGGATGCGCTTTCCCCGGGCTTCGGGAGTATGCTGACGGCTTGGATGCAGCATCGGCATGGCAACGAAACGTCTCATGTATATGTCTCGTTGTCCAGGGTTTGCGCACAACCGGCCCGCTTGAGCAGGGTCCCTACGGTTTGACGGTGGATTCCGAGCTTCTCCGCCGCGAGCGACAGGTTGTGGTTGACTAGTTGGAGAGCCTGCAGGATGTAGGCCTCTCTGATTTCGGCGATCGGGCGGATGTCCTCCATGCGCTGGGGCAATAGGGTTTGGAGAGCGGCTTCGGCGCGCTGGAGCAGTTGCCTGACCTGGCACTGCAGAACGGTCGCGCTGATGGGTTTCAGCAAGAACGCATCCGCCTGCTCGACCAGGGCGTCGGTGCGCGCATCATAGGGACGGCCACTGACCACGAGCACCGGCATCTGAGGCTGAAGCACCCGCGCCGCCCGGAGCACCTCAGACCCGCACCGGTCCAACCCCCAATCCAGGATCGTGAGGGCGATCGGGGTTCTCTTGAGGACTTCGATGGCCCCGGCCACCGAACTGGCCGTGAGGTAGGAAAAGCCGTCCGGGCGCAGCGAGTCTGTCATGAAAGTCCGCTCGTCCTCCCGGTCATCCACGACCAGAATAGAGCGGGGGGCACCGTTGGATAGCGGTGCTGGATTGTTGTCGTCTGCTTTCATCAAGACTTGAACCGCAAGACCTGTGCCAAATGATAAGCAACGACGAGAACATCGTCTCCCGGGGCAAGCCGCTGTCGAAGTCTTCACCGGATGTGCGGAACTTTGTCAGTTTTCTGGTCTCCCGTCCGGATAATGGGCACCAAAATCACCAGGCACAGGCGTCGCCGGGATTGGAATCCGTTGCTGATTCCCGACCGGTGCGCCGGGCGCGGGCAAGCGCGTTGGGGCATGTCTCATCCACGCAGCGGTCCGTACATGCGGGCGCACAAAAGGCAAATCACTATCAGTATCAGTGCCGAGGCGTCCGCGCCCGCAACCACGGACGATTCGCCGAAACATCCCTACCAAACCGGCGAGCTTGATGCGCCCCTGTATCAGGGGGCCGGAACGGTCACTGGAGGACCGGCGGGGCGATGGCTTCGCTTTTGCGCTGGGCCAATTGCTCCTCCGGCAGATAAGCGCCATAGAAGGGGGCGTTGGCATCCAGCCACAGGTAAATCGCCCGTCTCTCAGCGGGGGTTAATCCGATCTGCGATCCGTGGTTGGAATCTGAGAGAATGGACACAAGCCTGCTTTCGTCAGCGCCCATGTGTCCCGGGCGCGTCGCGATCTGGCTGATGCTCTGATCGCCCCACTCGTGCCAGCGGATGTAGGGACGAAGGCTGAGGTAGGATTTCACGAAGGGTTCGGCTGGGGCCGCGGCAAGGTTGACCTTGGTGTTGGGATTGGCGGCGGAATGGCACGAGACGCACCGGTTATCCAGAATGGGTTGAATGAGGCGCAGGTAGCTCATGGGATGAGTGCCGTCGGGACCGGGCTCGATGCGCGAGGGCGGCCGCGCCTGGCTCAAGGTTCTCCGGGGGACAGGCGAGGTGGCGGCGGGCTCATGGCAGCCCACGCAACCGCGCCGTTCGCCCGGTTGCAGGTAGAGAACACTGCGCATGCCTTGAACCGCCCGCCCCTCGGCGTCAACGGCTTGCAGGTACAGAGGTTTGCGGGCGGGTGCGCGGAAATAGGCCGACCCGTCCGCCTCCACGGGAACGGAACCCAGGAACATGCGGGCGCTTTCGGCGTTCGCGTAGCCGATCCGCGGTTGATTTGCGACGTGACTCGCGGTTTTGGGCAGGACCTGGAAGACTCTCAATTGCGCCACTTCGCGAGTGGGCGGAAGCGGTGCCAGGCTCTGATTCACGTCGGCCAGCACGAGTTCGCCTTCATCGCCAAGGCTGGAAGCGGCGACCGCGGGTATGACGGGCGGTTTGGGGCGGGCGCACAAGGGTATCGGGTACATGCAGGAGATGGCCGGGTCGTCGTAGAGCAACTCCAGATTCCCCCAACGGTCGAAGTAGTAAAGACCGGTGCGGGAATCCCGCTTCTCGTTGGGCCCCATCCCCGGCAGCGGCTCGAAGCTGAACGAGACCAGGTAACGGTCCTCCGACAAAGGCCAGGGGCTGTGGCAGTAACTCGCCGGCCAGCCGGGTGCTTCCGGAAAGCAGATTTCCGGCGTGAGCTTCTCAATGGCATCCAACGAGTCTTCGCCTGATGCCGGGTCCAATCGAACGCGCTCGGGGTCCAGCAAGACCAGCGATCCCCCGACATCGGCGTGATGGGCGCCGGCAATGAAGGCTATTTTGTGCGAGCCCGGGACCGGACGCGGCTGGTAACAGGCATTGATGCGCGTGGTGTAATTGCCGAAGAGGCTCATCGTCCCCGTGCCGTCGGGATTGGTCAGCCACAGCCCGTGGAAATTTGCCGCCGAGCGATCCACATAATCCCACCGGGTATAGACGATCCGGCCGTCGGCGGTCACAAAGGGGTGCCATTCGTTGGTTTCATGAAACGACAGGCAAACGATGGCGCCGGTGGTCGTGTCCAGTTTGTGCAAGGTGTAAGTGGGAAGCGGTTCCCAGGGATTATGACACCGGCCAAAGCCCCCGCGCCGGCTCGAAATAAATGCCAGCGTGCCTTCAGGCAGCGGGCAGGGGTCAAAGTTGTCATCGGTCCCGTCCGTGAGCTGGCGCAGACCGGCCCCGTCCGCTTTCATTTCGAAGAGTTGGAAGCCCCGGCGGTTGGGAGAGTAGAAATCGGGCTTCTGCTCGGCGCGCGCCGCAAACGCGAAATACAGAGTGCCGCCGTCATAGGAGATCGCCAGGGTGGCGAAGTTGCCTTTGGGCAGCCGCGCTCTGACTAGATCAACGGTGTCGAATGACTGCCCCGGCCGCGGGAGAAGATGAACGCCGCCGCCTTCGATGTCGCCATAGTCGTAAAAGTATCCGAGGTACTCATGCAACATCTGGCAGATGAACCGCTTCCGTTTCAGGAAGACCAGTGGTTGCGAGCTGACTCCAGGATGGGACAGAGCGATTTGCCGGCAGAGCCAGCGCACCTGGTGGTAACGGTCGAGCCTCTCCGCCGGCGGCCAGCTTTCGACGTCGCCGGCAATTCGGGTCAACGCCTCGGCCTGCGGGATGGACGGACCGTGAAGCCGGGAGCAGTGCTTCTCATCAGCCAGCAGGGCTTCGAGGCGCGCGAGAGCGGCCCGCAAGGCGGCCGGGTCTTGCGGCGTTCGGCCCCAGCGCTTTTCTTGTGCGGCCCAGTCCGATTCCACGCGTTGGCGATAGGCCGGATCCTCGGGCACCGAGGCCAAGGCATGGACGAGCACGGGGCAGGCACACACGGCCAGCAGGGCCAGCAGGATTCGGCGGGTTCCTTGAAGAAACTCACCCTTCCACATAGTAGTCTTCGAATCAATCACTTGGGACCTTGATCGCTTGGGCCGCCCGCCCGCACTCAATGCGGCCCGGGCGCGGTAGTGGTCACCTACACGAGCGGACCAGGTGTTGGGGCCGACCCGTTTGAAGCGCAAACCCGGGTGGTGCGGATTCTCTTTCCAGAGCCTGTAGTTCTTCACCGCGAGGCGACGCACCGGCAGCGGCAGCGTCCGGTAGTGTTCCCAGAACCGCGCGGTGGTGTGACTCCTCACGGCAGCGGAGTGGTCCGTCCCGCTCTGAACTCAGCGATCGCCTCTTCTGCCAGTCGGTCCAGGGGCCCGCCGGGTCGGGCATCTTCCTCGATCTGAGCGTCCCACTCCGCCTCGCAGCGGCGGTCCAGGCGGGCCTTCAGTTCCCAGAGCTGTTTGCGCGGCAGCCGGGCGATGGCAGCTTCGATCTCGGCAACGGTGCTCATAACAGTAGGCTACCAGTTCTGTCTTCCGCCTTCAACTCGCAATTCCGGCCAAAGGAGCTGA
>Ga0116149_1005054_pt1 | contig 12591 bp, 9 predicted proteins | sample AD_UKC057_MetaG_FD_89787 | JGI IMG/M metagenome (GOLD analysis project Ga0116149, IMG submission 89787) | Active sludge microbial communities of municipal wastewater-treating anaerobic digesters from USA - AD_UKC057_MetaG | ecosystem: Engineered > Bioreactor > Anaerobic > Digestate | place: USA...
CTCTTTGCCGAGGATGGTGGCGTATTCCGCCTTGGCCGTCTGCGGCATCACCGCATAAGTGAAATACTTGGTGCGCACGGCCACCCAGTCGATGCTGCCGCTCTCTTTTTCAAGCACGCCCTTGGTCTTGCCGATCTTGTTGACGCGGCCGGCCGCGGCGATAGCAGCCTTGGCGTAATACATATCTTCACCGAGGCGCTCCTCGGTGGATTCGAGGCCGTTGGGCAGGGCGATCTGGTAGGATTTGTCGGCCACCAGGGAGCCCATGTTTTCAAGAGCAACCTCGAGGTTGAAATCGTAGCGTCCGTTTTTGAAGGTGAAAATTTTGCTGATGCGGCGCTCCCCGTCGAATTGACGGGTGAAGCGGAGGGTGCCGTCGCCTTCGGCGAGATTGATGGTATCCCCGGCCTCAGAGGAGAAAGCATAGCCGGCGGTATTGAGGGTATCTTCATCGCGCGTATAAAACTCAAGGCCAAGGCTGCCCGCGCTCTGCGGCGGAAGCATGGAGACCAGCTCATCACCGCTCTTCTTGTACTGCTTGAGTGTCCAACTCACCAGTGTGCCGCCGCGTGTTGAAAAGCGAGCAGTATAGAGATCGGAGTCCACGGTGATAAACCGCTCTGGAATCTCAGCCTCCAGCCTCTCTTTCATCTGGAGCGAATCATCCGGTGCGGCGGCGATCTCCTCCTGCAAGGGCGGAGATTGGCGCTGTGTTTCGTTCAGCGAATCAGCCGTTACGCCCCTGACCTGGCGGGTTTGGATCTGCTTTTTGTAGCTCTCGGGAAAGAAAAGCTTCTGATAGACCGGGCTCTGCACGAAGAGGAAAACCAGGCCGATGAGCAAGAAGGCGATGATGGTCTTCTTATCCAGATTCATAATGTATTCCTATACAGGGTCATTTCCGCCGGGAAAAAACGGATTACATTTGAGTACACGAATAACCGCCTTGCCCCCTCCTTTGAAGAGTCCGTATTTTTCAATGGCTTGCTGGGCATAGGTGGAACAGGTCGGGTGGTAACGGCAGGAGGGCGGCAACAGGGGAGAAATCGCCTTCTTGTAGAACCTGATCAGCAGGAGCACAAGCTCTTTTGCAGGATTGGTTTTCACAATAGCGTACAATTTCCGTGCCGGCAACAGGACAATGAGTGCGGGGCCTTTCAGGGCCTGACCTGGATTTCGCGATGAGAGATCTGTTCGAGAAGGGTTCTAAAATCCCGTTCCAGGAGTTTGAATGGTGCGGACAGGGCCTGCTCGCGAGCGATGACGATCAAATTTCCCGTCAGATCGAAATCTCCTTTACAGACCCGCCACAATTCCCGTGTTCGACGTTTCAATCTGTTTCGATCGACAGATTTCATCCCTCTTTTTACGGAGAAGCCGATCCTGAGCTTGTCCTCGTTGGCGACGAATAGGGTGAAGTAACTGCCTTTGTAGGCGGAGCCACTTTTGATGACACTGGAGAACTCCGCGCTATTTTTGATCAGAGAAGATTTTTCCAATCGGAAATTATTCAATGAGCACCGGCTTACTCGTCGCTGACAGTGAGTTTTTTACGTCCCTTGGCTCTTCTTCTGGCGAGCACAGTGCGGCCGTTTTTGGTGGCCATTCTGGCGCGAAAGCCGTGTTTGTTGACCCGTTTCCTTTTACTGGGCTGGAAAGTCGGTTGCATTCTGGTATTCTCCTTTGATAAATAGATATTAGCTCATATAATTACGAATAATTTCCTAAAAAATCAAGCATTAATTTTCCCGCACGCACTCTTCACCTCCATGTTGCTCTCGCATTTCGGTAGCAGCTCTTAAGAGAACGGCGCAGGATATTGGCTCCTCTCTTCGCCAAAAAAAGGAAATTTTGTTATTGCATATCAGCGCGCTTTTACGGACATTTAATGGCGGAACGATGTGGATAACAAAATGTGGATAACTTTTGCGTGCATCAATCCGATTGGCAGCATGAAACCTGTTTTCCCGCCGGTTGTTCACAAACTGCCGTCCGCAATTAATCCAAATCATTATATTTATTATTGATATTGGCAATAATAGTCCGCTCGCGGATGTGGATAACCGTGTCTTTGTTGTGGATAACTTTCATTTATCCTATTGATTGGTTGTGACGGAGAGGTATGGGCAATATCTTGACATCTTTCCCCTCTATTTCGACAGGAGCAGTAATGTATCAGAATCATCATGATGTTTGGGACAAGGTATTGGATATTCTAAAAACCGAGGTTCATCCCAATACCCTGCTCACCTGGTTCAAGCCGATTCAGCCTATTAAACTGGATGACAAGGCCTTGACCATTCAGGTCCCCAATCAATTCTCCTATGAGTGGATTGAGCAGCAGTACGGAGCGATGATGAATCGCGCCCTCGGGCAGGTTATGGGCAACGGCTTCAAGCTGGCCTATTCGATCAGGATGGATGTACCCCTGCCCGCCGATTTAATACCACCTGCCCCGGTCAAACCTCCCCCACCGGCAGCCAGTCGCCTGGCGGACAATCTGAATATCCGTTACTGCTTTGACAGCTATGTCGAGGGTGAGTGCAACAAGTTCGCCAAAGCAGCTGCGCTGGCGGTAGCCAAATCGCCGGGTTCCACCACCTTCAACCCGCTCGTCGTCTATGGAGGTGTGGGTCTGGGTAAAACTCATCTCATTCAGGCAATCGGCAATTATGCCAAGGAACAGAATAAATCCATTCGCGTCCTCTATGTCGACAGCGAGCGCTTCACCGCTGATTTCATCAATTCCATCCAGAAAAACAAGACCACGGAGTTCAGCGGTCTGTACCGGAATGTGGATATCCTGATGATTGACGATATCCAGTTCTTCGGCAACAAGGAGCGCACCCAGGATGAGTTTTTTCACACTTTTAATGCCCTGCATCAAAAAGGCAAACAGATCATCCTCTCTTCCGATCGTCCTCCGAAAGAGCTGCAGGGCATGGAGGAGCGCCTTAAATCCCGTTTTCAGTGGGGACTGGTGGTAGACATTCAGGCCCCCGATCTGGAGACCCGCCAGGCGATCCTGCAAAAAAAGGCTGAAGAGAGTTCCATCGACCTGCCTCCGGAGATTTTTCATTTCATCGCCACCCATATCACCTCCAATATCAGGGAACTGGAGGGAGCTATGATCCGTCTGCTTGCGTTTGCCTCTCTGAACGGTATTGATATCACCCTGGAGGTTGCCAAAAAGGTTTTGCGCGATGTCTGCATCAGCAAGACCAAAGCGATCAGCATTGAATATATTCAAAAAGTGACCGCCGAGCATTTTTCCTTTCCCGATGATCTCCTGCGCTCCAAAACCCGTAAGAAAGAGATCGCCCAGGCCCGGCAGATCTGCATGTATCTTTGCAAGTCGCTGACGGACAGCTCTCTCAAGACCATCGGTCTTCATTTCGGCGGCCGTGACCATTCCACTGTCATCCATTCGATCAACTGCACCGAGGAGTTAATGGAATCAGACGGCAAGTACAGGGAAAATGTCGAGGCGATCAAGAACCGTATCGAAATATCGCAGCTGTGAGGTCTGTGGATAAATTGTTGAACCCCTGTGGACAAGCCGCTGAGGAATGTTGACAACCAGTTCCTTTTCCACAGACCCTTTTTCCATCCATCTGAAAAGTGGAAAAATTGGCGCTTTTCATCTTTCTGTCCACACCGCCATGTTCATAACCTGAGTTCCGGGCTGTCAGCGCTTACTTCATATTTACAAGCTGGCAAAGGATAACCCCGGCTCGTTCAAAAACACTCTTATCCACTTATCCACGCTACCTACTACTACAATTATCTTGATATATATTTTTTTATTATATAACTTTAGTGATAAAACGCGCCAACTTTTTTTGAGGAGGAACCCATGAATTTTACTGTTTCCAAAAAAGAGTTTTTTGATGCATTGCAAAAAGTGATTGGTGTTGTGCCTCCCAAAACCACCATATCTATTTTAACCTGTATTTTGCTGGATCTGCGTGAGGGCAAGCTCTCTCTGACTGGAACCGATCTGGAAATTTCAATTACGACCACCCTGGATGTGAACGGCACCGAAGAGGGTTCCGTCGCCATCCCGGCCAAAATTCTGGTCGAGATCGTGCGCGAGCTGCCGGATGTACCCCTCAACCTCTTTTCAGATGCCGATAACAAGGTCACTATCAGGACTGAAAAGGGCGAATACAAACTCTCCACCCAGCCGAAGGAAGATTTTCCCCAGATCAGTGTTGAAGAAGGCGAACTCGCTTTTCAGATGGACTCCGGTCGCCTGGGACGCATGGCGGAGCAGACCATTTTCGCAGTATCGGCCGATGAACTGCGCCCAGCATTGACTGGCATCAATATGGAGTTGCTCCCCGGCGAGATTCGTTTTGTTGCCACCGACGGTCATCGCCTCGCCAAAATAACAGTCACCAACGGCATGATCGCCGACGATGTACGCCGCAACCTGATCATCCCGACGAAAACCCTCCACCTTCTGCTGCGCAATTTTGAGGATGATGCCAATGTCGGCCTTCAGATCGGCGAGGATCATATTGTTTTCACGCTCGAACGGGCTGTGGTCTATTCCAAACTGATCAGCGGAACCTACCCCAACTATGAGCGCGTCCTCCCAAAGGATAATGAGTTAAAGCTGCAGATCAATCGCGAGCTTTTGATCTCCAGCCTGCGCCGCGTCTCCATCTTTTCCAGCTCTTTGACCCATCAGGTTCGTCTGATGGTTGCGCCCGATGAGGTGACAGTCCGTTCCGAGGATATTGAATTCGGTGCTGAAGCCAAAGAGGCCATTCCCGCCTCTTTCAATGGTGAATGGCTGCAGATTGGGTACAACAGCAACTACCTGATGGATGTTCTGCGTCATCTCGATGGTGAAGAGATCGTTTTTGAACTCAAGGATGCCACCAGTGCGGCAATTCTCAAACCGGTCGAAAAGCGCGAGGGTGAGGAGGTTGTGATGCTGCTGATGCCTATTCGCATCAACGAAGCGGGCCCGGCAACCACCACCGATACATCCTACAGCGCCGAGTAACAGCCGGTCCGGCCATGTTTCTGCGCAGCCTGGCGATTGAATCTTTTCGTAACCTGGATGCACAGCATCTCGAATTTTATGCCAGGAAAAACTATCTCTTTGGCGAAAATGCACAGGGTAAAACCAATCTGCTCGAGGCCATCTACCTGCTCTGCCTGTGCAAATCGTTCCGTACCAGCAACGATGCAGAACTGATTCCCCTGGGGAAAGATCACTTTAACCTCACCGGAAGGTTTGCGGATAAGATCGGCATTGATCACGAGATTGTTTTACGCTACCATGTTGCATCAGGGAAGCAGGTCATCCTTGATGGCAAACCGGTACACCATTTGTCGAGTCTGGTGGGACAATTTCCGGTTGTGGTTCTTTCGGCTGCCGACTATGATATCACCCACGGCTCACCGCAGCAGCGCCGGCGCTTTTTTAATATTCTGGCGTCCCAGTGCTCCAGCCGCTTTCTGAATGACCTCAAAGAGTATGAAAAGGTAATCAAGCAGCGCAATCGGATCCTGTGGCTCACACAGAACGGCCGGATCAACAGCGGTGATGAACTGGAGGCGTGGAATGAGCAGCTGATCCTCAAGGGGTGTGCGCTGATGGAGTTCCGGAGCAAACTGGTTTCTGAAATGGCCGCGGTTCTGCTGCACCATTACCGGAGCATCTCCGGAGACGCCACCGAGCCTTTCACCATCACCTATGAGCCGAATGTGGAGGCTGCCCCAGGGACCGATCCCCGTGATCGTTTTGTCGAGAAGCTGAGAAAAATGAAAGGCCTCGAAATTGCCCGGGGAGTGTCGATGGTTGGTCCCCACCGCGATGAGTTCAAATTGTGCGTCGGGGAACGCACGCTGCGTCAATACGGTTCGCGTGGCGAGCACAAAAGCGCGCTCATCAGCATCAAGGCTGCCGAACTCTTCCTGCTGAAAAGTTATCTCAACACCACTCCGATGCTCCTTCTGGACGACCTCTACGCGGAACTCGACCAGGAGCGTGGTGAAAAGGTGATTGAACTCTTTTCAGACGGCGGCCAGTGTATCATCTCCGGCACCTCAGCCGATTTTTCATCCCTGCAGCACAGCCTTCACCGGCAGAAAGAGGAATATCTCTTTTTTGTGCGTGAAGGTCGGATAGAAAGAGGGGAAAATGGTTCGTGACGACAACCAGCATATTTCCAAAGGATTGACGCAGCTGATTCACCAGCTTGGACTTGAACAGCGGTTGAAACAGCAGCGAGTGATAGAGGAGTGGCCTCAACTGGTTGGTGAAAAAATCGGCAAGATATCCAGGCCCGATCATCTTCAGGAGGGTGTCCTTTATGTCCGGGTTGCCTCGATGACCTGGCGTACCGAATTGCTCTTTCAGAAACAGGCTATTCTCGCCAAAATCGGCAGTGCCCTGGGTGAGGGGCTGGTCAAAGACATCCGGTTTATTTAACAGGTGGTGTTTTAAAAAATATGAACAACGCTAAAAATCAGTCCGCCTACGATGCCAGCCAGATTCAGGTTCTCAAGGGTCTGGAGGCGGTGCGGTTGCGCCCTGCGATGTATATCGGCGATATCTCGGTGCGGGGTTTGCATCACCTCGTCAATGAAGTGGTGGATAACAGCATCGATGAAGCCCTGGCCGGCTCCTGCGATGAAATTGAAGTGAGCATCAACGAAGACGAAAGCGTTTCGGTCATTGATAACGGCCGCGGCATTCCCGTTGATATCCATCCGGAGCAGAACCGCTCTGCTCTGGAAGTGGTCATGACCGTTTTGCATGCGGGCGGCAAATTTGATAAAAAGGCCTACAAGGTTTCCGGCGGTCTGCACGGAGTGGGTGTTTCCGTGGTGAATGCCCTGTCGGAGTGGATGGTGGTCGAGGTCGCCCGGGATGGGGGGCTCTATCGCCAGCGCTATCAGCGCGGGGTGCCGGATGCCCCGGTTAAAAAGGTCGGCAGCCGCAAGAGCACCGGCACCAAGGTGACTTTTATGCCCGACGGCGAGATTTTTAAAAAGCGCAAATTCAGCTTTGAAATCCTTTCGGAGCGGCTCAGGGAACTCGCCTTTCTCAATCCCAACCTCAAAATATCCATTCTCGATGCGAAGACCGGAAAGAGCAACAAATTCAAATACAAGGGGGGTCTCAGCGCTTTCATTGAGTACCTCGACCAGGGTCACAATACACTCACCAAGCGGCCCATTTTTCTCACCGGAGAACGTGAGAACATACCTGTCGATATCGCCTTTTCCTATAATGATTCCTACAACGAGAATATCTATTCCTACGTCAACAACATCCACACCATCGAGGGTGGCACGCATCTGGTCGGCTTCAAGGCAGCGCTGACCCGTACCCTGAATAACTTTGCGGCCAAGAACAAGCTGCTTAAAAATGGCGACAACACACTGAGCGGTGATGACGTTCGCGAGGGGTTGACGGCGGTGATCAGTGTCAAGGTTAATGATCCCCAATTCGAGGGCCAGACCAAAACCCGTCTGGGCAACAGCGAGGTCAAGGGGATCGTCGAGGGGCTGGTCAACGAGCAATTGGGGAAATATCTCGAACAGAACAGCTCCGTCGGCAAGCGCATCATCGAGAAATGTCAGGTGGCAGCGCGTTCGCGCGAGGCGGCGCGCAAGGCACGCGAGCTGACCCGGCGCAAATCGGCGCTTGAAAATGACACTCTCCCCGGCAAACTGGCCGACTGCTCCTGGTCGGAGTCGGCACGGACGGAGCTCTTCATCGTTGAAGGCAATTCGGCCGGAGGCAGCGCCAAACAGGGGAGAGACCGCCGCTTTCAGGCTATTCTGCCGCTGCGCGGCAAGATCCTCAATGTCGAAAAGGCCCGTCTCGACAAGATGCTCTCCAACGAAGAGATCCGCACCATCGTCTCCGCTCTGGGCACCGGCATCGGGCGGGATGATTTTCAGGTGGAGCGCATCCGCTACAGCAAGATCATCATCATGACTGATGCGGATGTCGACGGCGCCCATATCCGCACGCTGCTGCTCACTTTTTTCTTCCGCCATATGCGTCCTGTGATCGATCACGGTCACCTCTATATCGCCCAGCCGCCGCTTTACCGGCTCGCTCGCGGCAATGAGGAGCTCTATGTCTACGACGATGAAGAGCTCCGCAAAGTGCAGGAGAAGAACAGGGAGCAGACCAGAAACTACTCTCTCCAGCGCTACAAGGGTTTGGGAGAAATGAATCCGGCCCAGCTCTGGAAGACGACCATGGACCCGCAGTTCCGTACACTTTTGCAGGTGACCATCGAAGAGGCTTTCGAGGCCGACCATATTTTTTCCATGCTGATGGGCGATGACGTCGAGCTGCGCAGAAAATTTATTGAAGAGAACGCCCAGTATGTTCGCAATCTGGATGTTTAACCAGAAGCAGTCTAAACAGAAATCGAAGAGATGACGGAAAATAGCGAAAAACTCGTACCGGTTTTTATTGAAGAGGAGATGAAGCACTCCTACATCGATTATTCGATGTCGGTGATCGTTGCGCGCGCCCTGCCGGATGTCCGCGACGGCCTCAAACCGGTACACCGCCGCGTTCTCTACGGCATGCTCGAACTGGGGCTCAGGCCCGGCTCGGGCTACAAAAAAAGCGCACGTATCGTCGGTGAGGTGCTTGGCAAGTATCATCCCCACGGTGATACCGCTGTCTATGATGCCATGGTGCGCATGGTGCAGGATTTCTCCCTGCGCTATCCCCTCGTCGACGGTCAGGGCAACTTTGGTTCCATCGACGGCGATGCCGCCGCGGCGATGCGTTACACCGAGGCGCGTCTGGCGCCGATCGCCGAAGAGGTGATCCGGGACCTTGACAAGGACACCGTCGATTTCATCCCCAATTTTGATGATTCTCTCAAAGAGCCCCTGGTCATGCCTGCCCTGCTGCCTACTTTGCTCGTCAACGGCGCCTCCGGCATCGCCGTCGGCATGGCGACCAATGTACCCCCGCACAATCTCCGCGAGGTGGTTGACGCTTTGGTGGCGGTGATCGAAAAACCGGAGATCAAACCCGAGGAAATCCGCAAATATATCAAGGGACCGGATTTTCCGACCGGAGCCATCATTGTCGGGGACGAAGAGATCGCGGCCTATTTCAAGCACGGTCGCGGCAAGCTGACGGTGCGCGCCAGGGTGCACGTCGAAGAGGTCAGCGGCGGGCGCAAGCGCATCGTAGTGACGGAGATTCCCTACCAGGTCAACAAAACCTCACTGATCGAGCGCGTCGCCGAGATGGTGCGCAACAAGAAGATCGAGGGCATCTATGACATCCGCGACGAGTCTGATCGCGACGGCATGCGCATCGTTTTCGAGTTGCGCAAGGAAGCGGACGCCGAGGCGGTGCTCAAGGATCTCTTCCGCTACACCCAGATGCAGACCACCTTTGGCGCCATCATGCTGGCCCTGGTGGACGGGCAGCCGAGGATCCTGAACATCAGGCAAATTCTCACCGAGTTTCTCAAATTCCGCCATGAAGTCGTCCTGCGCCGGTGCAAATTCGAGCTGCAAAAGGCCGAGGCGCGCGCCCATATCCTTGAGGGACTCAAGATCGCGCTCGACAACATCGACGCGGTGATCGCCCTGATCAAAAAATCCCGGGATGTGGATACCGCCCGCAAAGGGCTGATGAAGAATTTCAAGCTGTCCGAGATTCAGGCACAGGCCATCCTGGACATGCGTCTGCAGCGGTTGACCGGCCTCGAACGCAAAAAAATCGAGGATGAATATAAAGAGCTGATCAAGCTAATCCAGAGGCTCAAATCCCTGATCGGCAGCAAATCCCTGCGTATGCAGCTGATCAAGCAGGAACTGCTCGATCTCAGGGAGAGGTACGGCGATAACCGGCGGACGCTGATTGTGACGCGCAGCGGAGATGGCGAACAGTCCCTGCAGGAGATGGTCTCCGATGAGGAGTTCATCCTGGCCCTGACCAGCAAGGGGCGCATCGGCCGCTTCAGCCCTCAGGATTATAACAGCGAGGCCGTCTCTTCGCTCCTGGGCGAAAAGGATTATCTTCGCTTCGCATTCCGGTCGGTTAGCAGCCAGCTGCTGGTTTTCGTCTGCCGCTCCGGACGTGCCTACCTGTCGCGGACCAGTTTTATCCCCTTCGCCACAGATGAGGTCAAGGGGGGCGAGATCAGCCGGCTTCTTCATTTCAGGAGTGAAGAAGAGATCATCGCCTGCTTCGATATGCCCAGGGAGAGCAGCGAGCGGTATCTCTTTCTGGCGACCCGCCAGGGGCTGGTCAAGAAGGTCAGTTTCTCCGAGCTGCAGCGCATCAAGGAGGGCGGCATGATGGTGATCGGCATGCGCGAAGACGATGCCCTGGCCGGAGCGGAGATGACGGATGGCAAGATGGAACTGCTCCTGGCCTCTCGGCAGGGCAAGAGCATCCGTTTCTCGGAAGAGGATGTCCGTGAAATGGGATCGGCTGCAGGCGGCATCAAAGGCATCGAGCTGGAGTCGGACGATCATGTCGTCAGCGTGGTGCTGCTGGTGCGGGAGGCGGCTGCGGTTTTGAGCCTTACCCATTTGGGCTTTGGCAAGCGCAGTGATGCCGCTGAATATGGCACCATCAAGCGCGGTGGCAAGGGGATCGTAAACTACAAATGCTCCGAAAAGTCCGGGTGGGTCGCGGCGGTAGTGGAAGCCGCGGCCACGGATCAGTTTATTGTGGTGACCAAAAAGGGCAAACTGAAGCGGCTCAAAGCCAAAGAGATCAAGACAGGCGGCCGCGCGACCCAGGGAACGGCTGTCGTCAATATTGTCAAGGGTGATGAGATCGCCTCTCTCTTTCCGTTGCCTGATCCTCAGGGCAAGAAGCGCTCCTGACCGGGATCAGAAGGGCTCTGATCCCCTCAATGCGGGAGGGTGCACGATGTGGAGCAAGAGCAAGCGCACAGGTGGAGCAGTGGTTTTAGGTCTGGCCGCTGCGGTCGTGTTCTTTGCGGCCGGAATGGCCCCGGAGCCTGAAGAGGCAGACCAAAAGGGGATCGTGACCTTTGTGGAAGGGTCGGCCAGGAAACAGAAGGTTACGGAGGAGGAGTGGCACCGTGTGCTGGTGGATTCTACGGTGATCTCCGGCGAAAGGGTAAGGACTTTTTCCGAATCCCGCGCAGAGCTGGAAATTGCGCGTCTGGATCGTGTGCGCATGGCGCCACGCACGACCATCGACATCCTCAAGCTCTATGAAGAGACGGTGGAGCAGGAACGCGAATCGGTGATCGTGCTGCAGTCCGGTGAGCTGTGGGCTCATGTCGGCAAAAAGAGCGGCGCGAAAAGGTTTTCGATCACTACTCCGGTCGCCGCGGCTGCCATCACCGGGACGACCCTGCGCCTGAGCGTCGGCGCCGACTCGAGCACTGAACTCAGGGTCTATGCGGGGGAAGTGGTGCTCAGCAGAGTTGTCGGGCAGGATTCCATCCGCAGTGCCCACCCGGGAGCGCCGCATCAGGTGCCGGGGCCGGCCGAGGTTGCGGCGCCGCGTGAGGTTACGCTGGAAGAATGGCGCCTGATCGTGAGGAGCATGCAGCGGGTACGTGTTGACGGCAGGGGCGAGGTCGTCCAGAGCGGCTCATTCAGCCCGGAGGACCCCGACGAGCAGAGTGACTGGGTGAACTGGAACAGGGCGCGCGATCAAAAGTTGTAGCCGGCGGAAAAGTAGAAACGGTCATGGCCGTTGCTGGCTCGGCCGTAGGCGGCCGAAAAAGGCCCCAAAGGCGTTTTGAGGCTCAGGGCGGCTCCCCTGCCGGAGATGAAATCCTTTCCGTTCACCTCGACCGAGTTTTCCCAGACTGCGCCAAAATCGAAACGCGTTGAAAAATAGAAGGTCAGGTAACTTTTCCAGGGCAGGCAGTAGCGGTATTCGAGGCTGCCCAGTATGATATTCCTTCCGCTCCACTCTTCTTCTCGCAATCCATAAAAAGAGTCTTCCCCGCCGATCCTGTACTGTTCCGAAAATGGTGTTGTCAAATCTGATGTGCCCCAGATGAGCCGGGGGGAGAGGGTACTGCGGTTCCTGAAGGTCCAGAAGGTAGTGAGCTGGTTTTGCACCTTGAAGAAGGAGATATCCGCGCCGAGAAATTTTCCGGAGGAGACCTCATAGGTGAAGGTGTGGTATTTCCCGCGCGTCGGAAAGAGGATCTGGTCGCGGGTATCGACGACGCTGTTGACGCCGATGGTATTCAGGTTCAGTTCCCCGGCATCGACGATGCTGCCGGAGAGGCGATGGATGTTCATCTTCTCCAGCCGCATGAATCCGGAGAGCATGCCGAGACGGGCGATCTGCATGCCCAGACTGATGTGCGCACCGTTGGCGCGGCGTTCATACTCTCCCATCCCGGTGAAATTTTTATAATAAAAACGTTTGGCGTACTCCTGCCGGGCAGTGACCTGCAAGCTCAGGAAAGAGTTGGCAAGGCGGTCGGCGTTGAACTGGAGAGAGAGCTTATGGTCGCGGTCTCCGTACTGTCCGTGCAGGATGAGATCGTTGCCGCTGCCAAAGGTGTTTTCGTGAGCCACCTCCAGAAAGGCGCGGCCGTTCAGCTCCAGATCATAGTGCGTGCCCAG
>Ga0116149_1005055_pt1 | contig 12590 bp, 9 predicted proteins | sample AD_UKC057_MetaG_FD_89787 | JGI IMG/M metagenome (GOLD analysis project Ga0116149, IMG submission 89787) | Active sludge microbial communities of municipal wastewater-treating anaerobic digesters from USA - AD_UKC057_MetaG | ecosystem: Engineered > Bioreactor > Anaerobic > Digestate | place: USA...
ATTTTTGGCCTTACTTTCAGTTTCATTAAACTTAGGCTCATCAAAATAATAATCTACTAGATAAAGCTCTAAATCACGCCCCATAAAATCGCTGATCGGCGATATCTCGTCAAATAAATCAGCTAAACCTTCTTTTAAAAACCAGGCATATGATTTTTTTTGCACTTCAATTAAGTCTGGCAAGGGCATCAAAGCACTACGGTCAAGAAAATAGCGACGTTGACCAATAGTATGAACACTTTGGGAGGGGTGCGACATATTTTTTACAACAAAAAATTCTCAAGGCCAAATGGCTGATGAGTTAATAAAAAAATAAATTGTTTAATTTAAGCCATGGATAGGGGTATTATCTTATGGCTTCAATCAAAGACTAACAATAAAATGACCTTAATCTTGCCTAAAAACAATGGTCATTTTAATGTTTTTCTCTGATCTAAGCTTAGAATTGAGATTGACAATAAATCTTATGATGTCTAGCCAATCTAATATTTCCAGATTAGCAGAATGCTAACAAGCTGTCAAGAAAAAAACCCGACTTACGTCGGGTTTTGTATAATTGGTTAAAAAGCAATAGTAATGCCGGCGGTGACAATAGCCACCATGGACATTAATTTGATCAAAATGTTTAAAGCTGGACCGGATGTATCTTTACATGGATCTCCAACCATATCGCCAATTACTGCAGCTTTATGGGCCTGCGAACCTTTGCCGCCAAAATTACCCTCTTCAACATATTTTTTGGCATTGTCCCAGGCTCCTCCAGCATTGGCCAAAAATATCGCCATACCAAAACCAGTAGTCATAGCGCTTAAAAGTAGTCCCATAACGCCAGCAACACCTAATAATATCCCAATTATTACTGGAGCTACAATGGCCAATAGTGCTGGGGCAAACATTGCCTTTTGGGCGCCCTTAGTAGAAATCCGAATACATCTTTGGTAATCAGGCTCCTCCAGACCATCCAAAATTTTAGAATTACTGAATTGACGACGAACCTCAGCTACCATTTTTCTGGCAACCTTATCGACTGCCCCAATTGTCAATCCAATAAACACCAAAACCAGCATAGCACCAATAAAAGCACCAATAATGAATTTAGGATTCATGATATTGATCTGATAGTAATTTACCAGATCAATGATGCTAGCCTTATTTATGGGAATATTCTGCAGGCTGGTATTGCCTGCCCTGACTAGAGCCAGCTTTATTTCTTCAATATATGAAGCTAATAAGGCCATAGCCGTTAAAGCAGCCGACCCAATGGCGAATCCTTTACCGGTTGCTGCAGTAGTATTACCAACAGCATCTAGCATGTCAGTCCTTTGCCGCACGCTATGCGGTAATTTGGCCATCTCAGCATTACCACCGGCATTATCAGCAATGGCCCCAAAGGCATCGGTCGCTAGTACAAATCCAAGATTGGCTAGCATACCAACTGCTGCCAAGGAGATACCGGCCAGTCCCAAACTAATATTACTTAAGTTAAATCCAGAAGCACAATAAAAGGCCCCAGCCATCCCTAAACAAACTGCCACTACAGGAACCCAGGTGGACTTCATGCCTAATTCTAAACCACTAGTAATAACTGTAGCTGGCGATGTCTGAGTACTTTCGGCAACGCGTTGGGTCGGTTTATAGCCCTGTGAAGTTTGGTAATTAATCCAAAAGCCTATTACCACACCAACCAGTAAACCACCACTTACTGCTAGGGATAAACCTAGCCAATTTTGTAGTCCTAATTGTGCAGTTACAATAAATGTAGCAACAGCAATAAGCACAGAGCTGAGCCAAATCCCCTTGTTAATGGATCCCACCAATTCCTTCATTCCAAAGCTATTTTTAGCCTTAACAATAAAGAGAGCAACTATAGAGAAAATTACTCCCAAAGCGCCAATGATCATTGGCAATAACACATATTTCATTTGAATAGCCATGGATAAGCCATGACTCGCGCTGGCCATTAAAGCAGCTGAGGCTAAAATAGCTCCAGCATAGGACTCATATAAATCTGCCCCCATGCCAGCCACATCACCAACATTATCACCAACATTATCAGCAATAGCTGCCGGATTACGATGGTCATCTTCGGCTAAATTAAATTCATTTTTACCAACTAAGTCGGCTCCCATATCTGCCGCCTTGGTAAAAATACCACCGCCAACCCTAGCAAATAAAGCCTGCAAAGAGGCCCCCATACCAAAGGTCAATATAATGGTGGTAATGGTAATCATTTTAGCTTCAGGTGCACCCTTAAAAAAATAATTCAGAATATAGAACCAGGTTGAAATATCCACTAAAGCAAAACCAACCACACTAAAGCTTAAAATCGCCCCACTTCTTAGGGCAATTTGTAAACCAGCATTCAGTGAGTCTTGGACCGCCCTAGTAACCCTGGAAGCAGCATGAGTAGCGGCTACCATACCAATAAACCCACAAAGTAATGAGAATATTCCCCCAGTAAGAAAAGCAAAGGGGGTATATCGACTCATTAAATTAAAACCATAGGCAGCGACAGCAAAAAACACACTAACTATAATAAAAACAATTGCTACGACCTTGTATTGCTGTCGCAGATAAGCCATAGCCCCCTGTTGCACCAACCCGGCAATCTTTTGCATTCTTTCATTACCTGGATCTTTCCTTTTCATTTGGATGAAAAGTATAAAAGCAGTTAGAAGAGCCAGAACACCAGCAGCCGGGATCAACCAGAATACTGCTAAAACCATTTTGTTCCTCCTTTATTTTATTTTTAATGAACAATTATAAGGTTTCTTATCATATAACACAAAAAATAGCAAGGCCCGCAAGTGTCTTAACTGATATTTAATAAAAAGTAGCTATATTATGGGTCGTCCAATAATTAAGATAAAAAATTAACTTTCCTGAGGCTGTAATTTAGCTAATTCTTCCCGTACCACCTGCCGATCGTCCCAGGGCATTTTACGGCCAGCTGCCAGACAAATAGCCTGCTCACTCCCCTTGCCGGTAATTAAAACAATATCGCCCTTTTTAGCTAACGAGAGCGCTTTAGCAATAGCCTCACGACGATCTAAAATAGTAAATAAATTTTTATTTCTTTCTTTGCCGGCATATTCAGCTCCAACTGCCACTTGTTCAATAATAACCCGCGGGTCATCATCATAAGGGTCTTCGTTGGTAACAATTACTATGTCAGCTAAACGACCAGCAATCTGGCCTAATTTAGGCCGCCTGGCAACATCACGCCCTCCACCGGCTGAACCTAAAACATGAATAATTTTTTTATGAGGCACTAGCTCTAGAGTCTCATATATTTTAGATAAAGCTATCGGCTCAAAAGCATAATCAACAATCACACTAAATGGTTGACCTTCATCAATAATCTCTAACCGGCCAGCCAGAACCTTAACAGCACTTAAGCCAGTTTTAATAATAAGCCAATCTATGCCCTGGCTTAAAGCCACTCCAATAGCCACCATCGCATTACTGGCGTTAAAGGCTCCGAGTAGCGGCAGATAAATTTCCTGCCCCTCACATATAAAATTAGTGCCATGGATATCTGACTTAATCTGGCCATACTCTAAAATAGTAAGATAATCAGGCCATTCTAAATCTTTTTTTTCTTTATAATTTGTAGTATAGCCCCAAGCCTTATCTGCGCCAAAAGTTAAAAAATAATGAGCATAATCATCATCTAGATTGGCAATAACGGTTTTAGGCACTTTATCTAATCCTACTTTTTTAAAGCCATGGTCAATTTTGGCAACATGTTTGTCACTTCCCACATATTTATAACCACAACGGCGCAAGTGAGCAAATAAGCGGCCCTTAGCCCGACGATAGTTATCAAAAGAACCATGAGCCTCAATATGCTCAGGATAAAGGCCGGTAAAAATGGCTAGATCATAATTAATAAAACGATGGCGATATTGTAATATCCCCTGCGAGGTGGTTTCAATAATGGCATAATGGCAACCATTATGGACCATCTGCCATAGCATTTTTTGGGTAAAAAATCGTCCCACCATAGTCATTTTTTTGTCATTAAGCCAATCGCGCTGGCCATCACTAAACATGGCCGTAGAAGTATAGCCCACCGTATAACCAGCGGCCCGCAATACCTCGGCCATGAGTAAAACACTAGTGGTTTTACCGGTGGTTCCAGTAACCCCAATAACTATTAGCTGCCGACTCGGATGACCATAGTAAACATCAGCTAACCAATTAACCAAAAAATGATAGGCTGGTACTAGGTGCCGTAGATAACTATTATAGATAGTTTTCTTAATTTGAGCAAAAAATTTATTCATAAAATTATTAATGTTTTCTTCGTCTCCAATGCCGAAGGATAGTATAGATATTATAACTGCCCTTAAAAAACGGCCAATCAAAGGTCCCTGGATAATGAATTATATCCCCGCCAAACCCTTGCTTAAAACGAGTTACGCCCGGCCATTTTTGGGAACTGATACCAAATAAATCATAACGCCGAGCGCCTAAATCATAAGCTAATTTAATAGCCTGCCACTGCAATGCATAGGGAGCCATAAGCTCACGATGCTTATCTCCTGACGCTCCATGAAGATAAATAGCCATATCCCCCCAATAGGCAAAAATACCGGCCGCTAAAACCTGCCCATGATATTCAGCTATAAGGAATTTAATAGCTGGAGAATTAATAAGCGCTAAATAATATTCGCGGCGGTGTAAATGAAAATTATCACGCTTGCTAGTAATAAGTAAAAGCGACCATAAGCTAGCAAAATCATCTCGGCCACCTTGCCGCACGGTTACCCCGCGCTTACTAGCTAAACGGATATTATAACGCGTCTTGGGGTGCATCTTAGATAGTAATTCCTCGGCAGGACAATCAAGACTTAAAATTCGCGTTTCACTGGGCTGAGTATCTGGTCCGCGGTAAACACCCAAAGAAAAAAAATCATAATTTATCCAATAGCTACCTGGTTCTATCCGCCAAAATAAAGCTCGCCCTTTTTTAAGCCACGACCTTAAATCATTAATCAGCTGAGGCCAAAGATCTTCAGAAGTTTGTTTAACAATGGGGCCGCGTGGCGAATAGTAATAGCAGAATTTTCCCCATAATGGTCGCCGAATAAGACGAGCTACTGCCACTAATTGCCCTCGCCAATAATAACCTAAAGTATCAACAGTATAAAATTGACTCTGAATATCTAACCAAGCTGAACTTTGCAAAAATTCAGACCCGCCAAAATGTTTTACAAAATCATCGGCCTCCTGAGAATCTATAGACTGCCACATAAATTAATGCAGCTCTTTTAAGGCTAGTTTAAGGCGCTCGGCCGGATCAGTAATAGCTCGATCTACTTTAGCCAAAGCCCGCCGCGCTGCCGGAGCACTATAGCCTAAAGCAATCAAAGCTTCAAGATCGTCCTCGTTAGTACTGCCAGCATTATTCCCCAAAAGATTATCAGGCAAGCTGGCAATTTTATGTTTTAACTCTAAAATTACCCGCTCCGCTGTCTTACGACCAATACCAGATACTTTGGTTAACATAACTTCATCGCCTAAAATAATAGCCTGTTGCACGTCTCTAATATCAGCTAGCGACAAAATATTTAATGCTGATTTAGGACCAATACCTGAGACTGAAAGAAGAAGTTCAAATAAAGATAAAGTCTCTATATCGGCAAAGCCATAAAGTTCATCGCTGTCCTCTCTTAAATGATGATGTAAAAATAATTCACTAGTCTCCCCAATACTAGCCTCTTCCCAAATTTTCTCGCCCACCATAATCTGGTAGCCAAGATTATTGTTTTCTACAATAATTGACCCTAAACGTTTAGCTATAACTTTTCCCCTAATAAAGGCTAGCATGGTCGTTTAACTCTAATTAAGCCTGAAGTAGGCACAACATTAATCCCCTGCTCCTCTAATTTATCTAAAAATAAATTCATACCTAGTGAATCGCTAGCCATATGGCCGGCAATGACTACATTAATATGATTTTTCTCCGCCTCCCGCCGGTGTTCCTCACTCATGTGCATTCCCACCACTGTGCCAATGCCAAAATTAGCCATTTTTTCATAAATATCTTTAGATCCACTCGTTCCACCAGTAAACTCAGTTACCGCAATCCGGCCGCAATGACTATCTTTATGTCCGGCAAATAATATAGGACCTGCCTTATATTTCATAGCCTGAGCATATTCAGGAATGCTAGATAAAAGTTTCAATAAATCACCAACTCGCTTTAATTGCGACTCCTCTTTAGCAATGAGATCCACCAAATAACGAGCTCCTAAATTATCTGCCGGCGTGTGAAGACACATATAATCTAAAGATAAAAGTTTAGCCATATCTACCGCCCGATTATGATTAGCTGGTGATACACCCCGATGTACTTCTTCAATTCTTGGTCTAATAACTGATTCAGCAATATTAATGGGGATACCGTATTGCGCTAAAACATCAGCCTGCAAGTCCATAACCTCAGACAGTCCGGCCAGTCCTAGCCCTTCCGGATGATGAGAAATTACTAAATCAATATCCCCTAACCATTTTGCGGCTAGCAATTCTGGACCTTCCATGTCAATACCCACTAAAATTTTTTTAATATCCCCTCGTCCGGTGTCCACTAATAACCGACTGTCAGCATAAGGATTAGTTAATTTCTCTAGATCAAAATTAGCTTTGTCTTCTTTAGATAAACGGCGATACTTATTCTTAATATAATGTTGATGCTCTATTACTGCTTGACGACCTCTTAAATCAGCTTCAATCCCTAAATGAATAGCTAAATCATAAATTTCCTTAGTAGTCATATATATGTTATTTTATAAATTCACCTTTAATAATAGCTTCCTCATTTTTTTTCTGCCAAGCCCCATATTTAGCTGGCCAACTCTTGATCTCCTTACTTACCTTTTCATAATAATTAGAAACTTGACCCTGGAAATAGGGCCAACTAATAAACCCTAATCCCCCAATTACTATAATTACCAACAAAATACCAGCAATGAGAAAAAATTTATGCCGCCGATGCTCTTGTTCTTCAGCGCGCCATACTTCTTTTAAGCCGCTAGCCGCTATGCTATCACTTTTACTAAGATCTTTAGGTAAATCAGGGTCAACCATATTAAATACTTATTTTTTCTAAAGCAGCAATTCGCTCTTCAACTGGCGGATGGGTCATAAACATTTTAGCTAGTAACGGTGTCCGTTTTTTGTTATCAAAGGGTGAAGCAAAATATAAATGAGCGGTGGCTTCATTAGCTACTGAAAGCGGCTGAGGATCGGCACTAATTTTTTTTAAAGCACTAATGAGTCCCTCGGGGTAACGAGTTAAAAGAACACCATCAGCATCAGCTAGGAATTCCCGGCGACGCGAAATAGCTAGCTGAATTAGCTGAGCGACAATAGGGGCTAAAATAGCCAACACTATAGCAATAATAGACATAATAACCGATATTTGCCCTGCTTCATCATTATTAGAACGTCGATGACCACCCCAAAAAGACCAACGGGCAAACCAATTACCTAAAAGCGCTACCGCTCCCACCACTACTGATACTAAAGTAGCCAACAAAATATCATGATTGCCAACATGAGACAGCTCATGAGCGATAACCCCTTCAAGCTCAGCTTTATCTAATTTAGCTAAGAGTCCTGAAGTAACAGCGATGGCCGCATGTTTAGGATCTCGTCCGGTAGCAAAAGCATTAGGAGCAGCTTCATTAATAATGTAAATCTTAGGAGTCGGCAAGCCAGCGGTTATGCATAAATTTTCTACCAAGCGGTAGAGCTCTGGCGCAGCAGTACGGTCAACCAACTTGGCTTTACTACTCATTAACACTACCTTATCACCCCATAAATAACCCACTAAGCTAGACACTAAAGAATAAATTAAAGCAATATAAAACCAAATATAATCATTAGCGGCTTGGCTAAGCACCCAACCCAGAGCCAAAAGTAAAACTCCATTAATAATAATCAACAACCAGCTACTACGTTTATTGGCGCTAATATGAGTGTATAGATTCATAATATTAAAACTTAACTTTAACTTCTTCTTTTTCGGTCTTATCAGTAATCTCAAAAAATTCTACCGGGGCAAAACCTAATTTTTTCGCTACCAAATTAGTAGGAAATACCTGTAATTTAATATTAAAGTCACGGGCGTTACTGTTATAAAAACGCCGGGCAGCTTGAATTTTGTCTTCAGTGTCGGTAAGCTCACGCTGGAGCTCCAAAAAATTTTGGTTAGCTTTAAGGTCAGGATAATTTTCACTTAAAGCAAACAAATTTTTTAGTAAGCCAGACAAATTATTTTCCGCCGCTTTTTCGCCTTCTTTATCACCGCTGTCATGAGCCGACATAGCGTTATTGCGAGCTTCAACAATTTTATCAAGAGTCTCCTGCTCATAAGAGGCATAACCTTTAACCGTTTCTACTAAATTAGGAATAAGATCGTAACGTCGCTTTAACTGAACATCAATATCACTTAAAGCTTCAGCTAAACGATGACGACTAGCAATCAAGCCATTGTAGACAGCAATAAGCCAAATAATAAAAATGGCAATAATTACTAGTAAAATGTAAAGCACTAACCTCATAAAATTGTAGTTATTAATATTTAATTAAATTTAGACATCATAATTTCTAGCGCCCCATCATCTAAATGAATGGTCTTATGAGCCAAAAACTGATCAGGCCGTCCTGCCTCTAGTTTAGCACTAAGTGTCTCTTTAGCAATAGTCCCGGCTAGCTCATCTAAAGTTAATTTAGCTAGCGGACTAGTGGTCTGCCAATAAATAATTGTCCGGTCCGACAAACTAAGCCCGGATTCCTTACGAAGTAAATTAATATGCCGAATCAACTCACGAGCCAAACCTTCTTGCCTTAGCTCAGGCGTCAAAGTAGTATCTAGGCTTACTTCCCAGCCTGTAATCTTATGTGCTTCAGTAATAATATGTTTAACATTAAGTTCATCTGCTAAAATATCTAAACCTGCTGAGCTAATCAACGATAAACGATCGGCTGGCCCCTTAATAGTAAGACTAGGCAATACTTGTCTAATTTTTAATCCCGCTGCATCACGCTGAGCTAAAGCTAATTCAGCAATTTCCCGCACTGCCGCCATCTCGGCCAAAACTCCCTCATCCACCAATAAATCACTAGGCCAATTAAGCAGATGCACTGACTTATCATTGTGCTTATAATTAAAACCGGTGGTTTTCTGCCACAAAGCCTCGGCCAAAAAAGGAGTAAATGGTGCTAAAGCTAAAGATAAATGCTGTAATATATAACTAGTAGTAATAACAGCCGAAGCCTTATCCTGAGACTCCCCGTTTTTAAAGCGACTGCGGGAACGACGTAGATACCAACCAGAAAGATCGTCAACAAAAAGACTAAGCGGCCGTACGGCCTTAGATAAATTATAAGCCATCATGGCTTCGTTAATTTCTCCCAATAATTGGTAAAGACGACTAACAATCCAACGGTCTAAGATATTATCTGAATGCCAATCTTCTCTTGACAAAACAGAGCGTTCGTTTCCTCCATATAAATCATAAAATCTATACACATTCCATAGGGGGAGAATAATCTTTTTAACCGTCTCCTCTACTCCAATTTCGCTAAAATTAAGATTTTCTGCCTGAGTAACTGGTGAAGCTAATAAATAATAACGTAGGGCATCGGCGCCGTATTTATCCATTAGGGCTGTCGGGTCAGGATAATTTTGGAGTTTCTTAGACATTTTCTTGCCATCTTCAGCTAGTACAATGCCATTGACAATAACATTACGAAAAGCTATTCCCCGCCCTAAAGCCGTACTAATTACCTGAAGGTAATAAAACCAGCAACGTGTTTGGTCAATGCCCTCAGCAATAAATTGGGCTGGAAAATGGCGATCAAAATCCTGAGCATTGTCAAAAGGATAATGAGCCTGAGCATAAGGCATAGAACCACTATCAAACCAGGTATCTAAAACATCTGGTACTCGATGAACTAACTTACCACAATTAGGACATTTAATAGTAATTTTGTCAACAATATGTTTATGTAAATCAGTTACTTCTATTCCGCTGAGCTCAGCTAATTCTTGAACCGAACCAATAATCTGCTGCCAACCGCAAGAACATTGCCAAATAGGAATAACTGAAGCCCAATAGCGTTGCCGACTAATGGACCAATCTTTAGCTCCTTCTAGCCACTGGCCAAAACGTCCTTCTTTAATATAACTAGGCGACCAATTAATTTGCTTAGCCTCCTCTAACATTAGAGGCTTAATTTTAGTAACATTAACAAACCAGGAAGAAGTGGCATAATTAATTAAAGGAGTATCACAGCGCCAACAATGTGGATAACTATGCTCATATTCTGCTTGAGAGAACAGCAGGCCACTTTTATGGAGGTAGTCTACTATTTTGACATCAGTAGCCCGATAATCCTCAACCGGCTTAACATTAAGACCAGCCCAACCTATCGCCTCCTCTTTAATGGTGCCGTCCATTTTTACGTGTTGAACAAAGGGCAAGTTATATTGTTTAGCTAATTGCCAATCATCTTCTCCAAAACCAGGGGCAATGTGAACTATTCCCGTACCATCTTCCGTATTAATAAAATCAGCCGGATAAACTTGCCAACCCTTATCTTTATTAACTAAATCAGCTTGGGAATAATAAAAATCAAAAGGCGGTATATATTTTAATCCTATTAGGTCACGTCCCTGGAATTTATGACTTTTAATCTGCCCTTGCTGGGCTAACCATAATAACTGATAAAGTTCATGATTGTGAGCAGCGCAATCTACAGAAAAAATATAGTTCCCAGCTGCTAAAGCTAAATCAACACTAAATTGCTTAAAATCAAAATTAGCCGGAATCTCTACCATAAGATAATTCATGTCCGCGCCCACTGCCAAAGCAACATTAGCAATTAAAGTCCAAGGAGTAGTAGTCCAAGCTAAAAGATAAGTTGGCTCAGTGATAGTTACCTTGCCAATTTTTTCGCCCGGCAACAATGGAAATTTAACAGTACAAGATAAATCTTTAATATCTTTATAGCCTTCTGCTACTTCCGATTGTGACAAAGTAGTTTCACAGCGCGGACAAATATAGATTGACCGATATCCTTGATAAATTAACCCCTTATTCCATAATTCCTTAAATACCCACCAGACCGACTCCATAAAAGACAAATCCATTGTCAAATAAGCATTATCCATATCCACAAAACGTCCTAATCGATGAATGGTAGTACGCCACTCATCTACATAACTTAAAACCTTAGACCGACATAATTCATTAAATTTATCTATCCCTAAAGCTTCAATATCTTTTTTGTGCCGATAACCCAATTCTTTCTCCACAATATTTTCAATAGGCAGACCATGACAATCCCACCCCCAACGACGCTCTACGCGATAACCCTTCATGGTCCAAAAACGGGGCACGACATCTTTTATGATACTGGCCACAATATGACCATAATGCGGCGTGCCAGTCGCAAAGGGTGGCCCATCATAAAAACGATAGTCGCCACAAGGCGCTGGTTTATCTATGGTTTGTTGAAAAATTTTAGCTCTATCCCAAAAAGCTAAAACTTCCAATTCACTTGACACAAAAAAGAAGGACGACTGGTCCATAATAATGTTACCGGTTATTATTTAAGGTGTTAATAACATTGTAAAAGAAAAAGCAGGCTCTGTCAAAAAGAATCTAACCTAAAATATAGTTTATTGCTACTCTCCTATTATTTTTATATAATATAATCATAATATTTATCCATCATGCAATTTCAACTCCAATCTACATTTCAGCCAACTGGCGACCAACCACAAGCTATTAAAAAATTAACCCAAGGAATACTCCAAGGCCTTAAAGCACAAACCCTTCTAGGAGTTACTGGCAGTGGTAAAACTTTTACTATCGCCAAAGTTATTGAGGCAACACAAAAACCAACATTAGTTATTTCTCCCAATAAAACCCTGGCGGCTCAGTTATATAAAGAATTCAAAGCTTTCTTTCCTCATAATGCTGTCCACTATTTTGTTTCGTATTATGACTATTATCAGCCCGAAGCCTATTTACCGCCCACTGATACCTATATTGAAAAAGAGGCTACTATTAATGAAGATATTGATCGCTTACGACACGCTACCACCCAGGCTTTATTAACCCGTCGTGACGTTATTATTGTGGCCAGTGTTTCCTGCATCTATGGTCTGGGAGAAAAAACCGATTATGAAGCCTCAAGCCAGATATTTACCCTGGGGCAAACCATAAATCGCCAGGAAATAATTAAAAAACTAGTGGCCATGCAATATGAGCGTCAAGACGCCGCCTGCCATCGTGGCCAATTTCGAGTAGCCGGTGATGTTATTGATATCTATCTAGCCAGTGGTGAGGCTATTGTTCGCCTAGACCTCTATGATGACCTTATTAATAGCATCTATTTGTGGCCCCTTAACCCTGAAGATAGCAAGCCACGACCCATAAGTTTGAGTAGTCTCCAACTAACTAGGGCCCAAAAATTAACAGAAATTCATATTTTACCAGCTAAACACTTTATGACCCCCCAAGATCGTCTAGAGGCAGCTTTAACCGCCATTCGTCATGAGCTCCAGG
>Ga0116149_1005060_pt1 | contig 12581 bp, 16 predicted proteins | sample AD_UKC057_MetaG_FD_89787 | JGI IMG/M metagenome (GOLD analysis project Ga0116149, IMG submission 89787) | Active sludge microbial communities of municipal wastewater-treating anaerobic digesters from USA - AD_UKC057_MetaG | ecosystem: Engineered > Bioreactor > Anaerobic > Digestate | place: USA...
AAGGCCAATAATTCCGAGATTCAAATGCTGGTAGTACAGATGAAGGACGAGCTCGAAAAAATTAAGGAACAACTACTTAATGTATTGTAATCAGTGTATGCACCAACTCATTTTCGTCATACTGATTTCGATTATTGTTATTGGGTATATTGCAGGGCAATGGCTTTTCTGGCTTAATATACGCCACTCACGAAATCCGGTTCCTTCAATTCTCCAAGGTATTTACGATAACGATAAATATGCCCGGCAACAAGATTATATGAAATCGAATTTCCGTTTCGACAGTATTCAAACGGCTTTTTCGACAGTGGGTATTCTTGTTTTACTTTTTACCGGTGCTTTTGTCTGGCTCGACGACATCCTTCGAGGCTATTTTATCAACGAAATCTGGCTTTGTGCTGCGTTTTTTGCCGTACTGGCTTTTGCTGCCGATATTGCTTCCATTCCATTCGATGCTTACGACACCTTTGTTATCGAAAAAAAATACGGGTTCAATAAAACCAGTTCTAAGACATTTATTTTCGACCGTTTGAAATCGTGGTTTCTTATGGCAGCAATGGGTGGTGGATTGCTGTTGATTATTACATCGGTTTACATGCTTGCGGGCGAATGGTTCTGGCTCATTGCCTGGGCTGTTTTCTTTGTGGTAAGCCTGTTGATGAACGTATTCTATTCCGACCTGATTGTGCCTCTGTTCAATAAACAAAAGCCCCTCGACGAAGGCCCGTTACGCGAAGCCATAAGTAGTTTTGCAGCAAGCACAGGCTTTAGTCTGAAAAAAATTATGGTTATCGACGGATCGAAACGTTCAACAAAAGCCAATGCGTATTTTGCCGGTTTCGGCTCCCGTAAACGGGTGGTTCTTTACGATACGCTGATTGAAGAAATGACCACTGAGGAAATTGTCGCAGTACTCGCCCACGAAATCGGGCATTATAAGAAAAAGCACATCATCACCATGTTGTTCATTTCGACCTTTGTAACCGGTCTTACACTGTTCTTAATGTCGCTGCTGCTGAAATATCCGGTTTTCACACAGGCATTGGGGTTCGAAAATCACAGTTTCCATTCCGGTATCCTAATCTTTGGGATTCTATTTGCCCCGGTATCTGCAGTTCTTGGTATAATTGCCAATATCATCAGCCGGAGAAACGAATACGAAGCCGATGCCTTTGCGGCAACGCATTCTTGTGGCGAAGCCCTGATTTCGGCTTTAAAAAAACTATCGTCCCGCAACTTATCGAACCTGACACCACACCCGTGGTATGTTTTTATTAATTACTCCCATCCCACTCTTTATCAGCGAATTGAAAAACTAAATCATATAAATTCGGAGAATATCACGATTTAATTTGACTTTTGCATTTGCGCGTTTTGATTAATACATTACATTTGCAAAAAATTAACGAAAAAATGGACGACTATCACGAAGCGGGCATAAGTATTAATCAGGCTTGATGAAGTGGTACCGTTACCCTTCAGCAAACCAAAAAGCATGGAGGGTAAACAAAATGATCTCGTATTGGCAAATTATCAGCAACGGAATTGCTCCCGTTCCCGAGTACACAAAAGAATCCATCATCAATACCATTAATCCTTCGCCCGAAGAGATTAATATTTTAACCACCACCTTCGGACTCCCCGAAGACCTTATTGCCGACGTTCTCGACTTGGACGAACGCTCCAGGATTGAGTTTGAGGATGATTTCTTGTTTATGATTCTCAGGATTCCCGTAATCAACAAAGAGGAAGGCATCCCCTTTACCACCATCCCAATGGGTGTGTTTATCAAGGACCAGAATATTTTTGTTGTTTGCCAGAAAGAAAATCAGGTAATCAACGGTTTCTTCAATAAGCAGATGCGGCGTAAGTTTTTCCCGCAGAACAAGGTTGATTTGGTTTTATATTTGTTTTTGCATGCCAATAACCTGTATCACCACTACCTGAAAGAGATTAACACCCAGACCAATATGGTTGAAAAAGATCTGGAACGTTCAATCCGCAACCGCGAACTGCAAAGCCTGCTCCGTCTCGAAAAATGTTTGGTATATTTCACGACTTCGTTGCGCGCAAACGAATACATACTGGCTAAACTAAAAAACTCGAATTATATCAGAAATAACGATTTTTCGGAAGATCTGCTCGAAGACGTGATTGTAGAAAACCGTCAGGCTATCGAAATGTCGAACATCTACAGCGATATTCAGAGTGGTATGATGGATGCCTTTGCATCGGTGATATCAAACAACCTCAACATTGTAATGAAGCGACTTACATCGATTTCGATTTTGTTGATGATACCGACTCTTATTGCCAGTTTATACGGGATGAATGTTCCCAATTTTCTTGAAAATTCCAATTTTGCATTCTTCGGAATCATCATTATTTCTATTTTGTTATCGGTAACCGGATTGTTCCTATTTCGTAAGAAAGACTGGTTCTGAACAGGTTTTTGCATATTGTTTAGAAATATTTAAGAAATTTCTTTGATTTTTCGTAAAATATTTTAAAGTACATACAACTTTTTTCACATTTCATGCGTCTTATGTTTGAAAGGCAATTAGAAAACCTTAAAACATTATAGTCATGAAAAACAACGATAATTTCCCGCTGCTGAAAATGAGCCTCAACTATGCGCTGGGGGTCATTGATTTCTCCGGTGAACTGGAGGAAGCCCAAAAGAAAGTTATTGCAAAAAAGCTTCTGGAAGCAGGTTTTGCAATCAGTTCCAACCTCTATCAGGCCAAAAAGGCAGACCGTCCGGCCGATTATGTGCACAATATCAGGGTAGCACAAAAATACACCGACGAAACCCTTTATTGGCTGAAACAATGCCTGAAAAGCGACAATTACCCCAAAGACCCTGAACTGGTAATGATGGGCCAGATGCTTCTTCAGCAGATTGACGAAATTCTGAACAATTACCGCGACAATTCGCGCAAAGACACGTAGTACTTGGTTGTAGTGTGTGGCGTAGAATGCGTCGTAAAGGCGTCCCCGCTCCGGGACGCTTTTTTTTTTATTTGCCTGACAGTGTTTTTTGTAGCTTTGCGATTTTATCAGACATTCGGGAATGACAGAAATCAGACAGCAGAATAAATCGTTCACAGGCCTCATAGTTCTCACCATGCTGGCATCATTCGTAACACCCTTCATGGGTTCGTCGGTTAACCTGGCACTCCCTCAAATAAGCGCTGAATTTGGTATGCACGCCGAGAGCATGAGTTGGATTGCCATGTCGTATATTCTGGCTTCGGCTGTATTTCTGTTGCCGTTTGGGGCTCTGAGCGATATTGTTGGGCGCAAAAAAATATTTATCACAGGGATGGTTATTTTCTCGGTTTCCTGCCTACTCGGGGCTGTTTCCACATCATCGGTCATGCTGATTACGTTCAGGGTTTTACAGGGACTGGGCTCTTCGATGGTGTTTGGTACTTCGATAGCTATGGTAACAGCGGCGGTACCTCCCGAAAAACGGGGCAGGGCAATCGGAATCGTAGTTTTTGCCGTTTATTCCGGACTTGCCGTTGCCCCCGTCGTAGGCGGTCTGATGACACAGTTTCTGGGCTGGCGCAGTATTTTCTGGTTAAGTTTTACAGTTTGCTCTTTGGTAAGTCTTGGTGCATTCTTCTGGATTCACGGTGACGCAATCGATAAAAAATCAACCACTTTCGACTATGGTGGTTCGTTCATTTATATTGTTTCGCTTAGTCTGTTTATGTATGGATTCTCAAAAATCACCGAATTACATGCGCTCATAATGGCCATTAGCGGAATTGCCGGACTTACTGCATTTCTTATCTTCGAAAAAAAGCGGATTAATCCCGTGTTCAATGCTACACTGTTCATGAGTAACCGTATTTTCGCTTTTTCGAATCTTGCGGCCCTGATTAATTACGCTGCCACGTTTGCTGTTGGATTTATGATAAGCCTTTACCTGCAATATGCCAAAGGCATGACCCCCGCTGAAGCCGGAAGTATACTAATAGCCCAGCCGGTTGTTATGGCGATTACGGCACCGCTGGCGGGCAGGCTGTCTGACCGCTATCAGGCACGCTGGCTTTCGTCGCTGGGGATGGCAATAATCGTAGCCGGACTATTGCCGTTTGTTTTTATCGGATTTAACACATCACTTACAGTAATTGTGGTTTCATTGCTCATTCTGGGAACCGGATTTGGCATATTTTCGTCGCCCAACACCAATGCGGTAATGAGTTCAATCGAAAAACCACTCTATGGTGTTGCCTCGGCAACACTGGGAACCATGAGACTGACCGGACAGATGCTGAGCATGGGTATCGCCAGCCTGGCAGTACATCTGTTTGTTGGAAACAACACGATTGGAAGTGCAAATATCGTATCGTTTATCGACGCAGTACGACTTGTTTTTATTGTGTTCTGTGTGCTCTGCTTTGCAGGAATTTTTGCATCACTTGCACGGGGCAGCGGAGAACCAAGGCAGGTGTAATAGGATGTGAATTCCATAAAACCCTGGCCTGAACAAAAATTCTTTAATACTATTTGATTTCGAAATACAGGGTTCCGTCGCCACTCCGTTTCTCGTCAACACGCAACGCTGTGTTTCCGTTCGTCACCTCCCAGGTTCTGCTCCCTACAGCAGAAAACTCTGCATTCCAGCGATGCACCAATTCACCGTAAACCAATTCGTTTTTCGGAAACAGATAGCTTATCTTGCAAATACCATCCGCATCGAAAACATAAACCACGCGGATCTCTTTATTCTCCGAAACAAGAAATAATTGGCCTTCGGGATTCATACCAGACTCAGTTATACTGGTTTTAAGAGCAGTTTCAAGTCCTGTATATGATTTACCAATACCAAATTCCTGTGCAGCAGCAACGGTCGTAATCATCAGGGAAAAGACCAGAATTATCGCATTTCTCATAATCGTCAGATTTCAGATTTATATGCAACGAATATAACACAAATTGTAAAACAAAATGCATATTGTAACCTGAATATTACAAATTGTTGCTAATACTGCCGGATTAGGGACATAAAATTACCGCAGTTTATTATTTTTGTACACGAAACCATAACTGTCGGCATGAGATTTTTTCTTACATGTTTTCTTGGATTGCTTCTGTTGCCCGGATTTTTATCGGGACAATGCGACACAGTGATGACCGAGGCACTCAAAGGAGAAGGAATCTATGCAATGCTTCGTCGTAACGGGTACGCAGCCTCCTATTTTACGGAATTCATAAAAATCAATAAAGCATCGATAGGTGCCGACAGCAGCCTGATCAGCGGGCGTAAATACCGGCTACCATGCAAGCCTGCAGCATCGAATGAATCTGAAAATTTATCAGACCCTGATAACCAGGATGAACCCGTCGATTCGCTATTGCAGGGTTCGGTTTTCTACATTATTGCCGGACATGGTGGCCCTGACCCCGGTGCCGTTGCCAATATCGACAACACAATGATCACCGAAGATGAATATGCCTACGACATTGCCCTGCGGCTAAAACGTGAAATAGAATCGCATTCCGGCGTGGCATATTTGATTGTAACCGACCCGAACGACAGCATTCGCAACGACCGATTATTAATTCACGACACCGACGAACTGTGCTATCCAGGTCTCGAAATACCACGTGAACAAAATTCGCGTCTACTGCAGCGTGTCGATGCAGTTAATAAACTTTATGATAGCATTGGCGCATCTACGCATCAACGTGTAGTGGAAATTCACCTGGATTCACGCGCGGACTCTCAAAAAATAGACGTTTTTTTCTATTACCACACCACCAGTGAAAAAGGGAAAAAGCTGGCCGAAATTATGGTCGAAACTTTCGAGGCAAAATACCGTGAGCATCAGCCAAACCGAGGTTATAAGGGCAGCGCAACACCCCGTAGTCTAATGGTATTACGAAAAACCAAACCCGTAGGTGTATTCATGGAGCTTGGTAATATTACCAACAGTACAGACCAGAAGCGTTTTCTGAACCCTGACAACCGCGATGCACTGGCTAAATGGATTTGTGCCGGACTGATTACTGAATACGAGCTGTATAAAAAACCTAAATGAATTTCTCAAGTTCATTGAAACAACGCAGCTTCCCTGTAAAATGAAGAAAAACCACATTGCGCCGGATTATACCTGTTTCGTTGCGACTTGTTGCCTCCAGCAAACAAATCTTACGTTTGTGCCTGTATGTGTTTCGCACCATACGATAATAGTGTAAATGCGCTCTGACAACGGCTATGGCATTCTTAAAGTCAAACTTCAACAACATCACTCCCATTGCCAGTGTATCAAGCACTTTACGCTTAAACAATACTGTAGTAAAACCCTTTTCCGGAAGGTTTTTATACATCATGAGCAGGTTGTTTCTGAAGTTGAGATAGGTTTTAAAAGGACTTGTTTCTGAAAGCGTTGCCCCTCCCACATGGTAAACCACCGAAGAAGGAACAATTTTAATTTTCAGTCCGCTGTTTTTCATTCTCCAACACAAATCTATCTCTTCCATGTGGGCAAAAAAGTCTTCGTCAAGTCCTCCAAACCTGAGGTACTCACTGCGCCGGACCATTAAAGCTGCACCCGAAGCCCAGAACACCTCGGTTTCGTCGTCGTATTGTCCGGTGTCGAATTCAATATCGTGAAACATCCGGCCACGACAAAAAGCATAACAGTTTTTATCGAGAAATCCCCCCGAGGCACCGGCATATTCAAATTTCGCAGGATTTTTATAATCGCGAAGTTTGGGTGCACAAGCAGCTACATCAGATTCGGTATCCAGAACCCGCAGCAACGGGTCGAGCCAGCCTGCAGGAACCATTACATCGCTGTTGAGTAAGAGCGCGTAAGTGCAATCGATGTGTTTAAGTGCCCGGTTATAGCCACCGGCAAAGCCATAATTTTTGTCAAAAGCCAGCCATTTTACTGTAGGAAACCCTGCTTTTACCAGTTGTTCCGAAGCATCAGCAGAAGCATTATCGGCAACCCAAATCTCAACGCCATCGCAAGAACTGTTTTCGACCACCGAAGGCAGAAATTCCCTTAGCAGCGATTCCCCATTCCAGTTTAGTACGATAACAGCCAGTTTTGTCATATAATTGCGATTAGGCGACTACATCGTAAAACAATGGAAAACCAGAACGTATAACTCTTATGTTGTTAAAAATGAGCCGCATAATACGGATCAGTGTGGTATACAAAGCCTTTGTCGTAGGTGTATATTCCCATACACAACGAATCGAGGGTGCGCTCTCCCATCTTCTTAATACGGGTGGTATTGAAGCGGGTAGCAAACAAACCGATACCATTGGTGAAGTTGGTAAACAATGGCTTCGATTGTGCCAGGCCGGTTGATGGCTGCGAAACCTGCATGTATGTGTAATAATAATTATCAGCAGCTATCAACTGAAATTCCATGCTATCAGGCATTTTCACAAGTCTCTTCACCCCTGGACTGGTAGGAATACTTGTACTTATCAGGTTGTAGAATGCCAGATTCGAGAATGTACGTTTTACGATCATTCCCGCAGTCCCCTGAAGGCTATCTACCCTTACAGGCTGAGGCCACACAATACTCAGGGTATTTTCGGATGTATCGGTACCACGAACTTCGAGGTAATTAAATTTTACAACCATCTGATAAATTTTACCATTTTCACCGGTTCGGTACTCATAGGTAAAATCGGTATTATAATTTACTATATTAATAAACGAGGTCATTTCGTCAGGTTTGCTGATAGAACAACCATCGATAAGCTTCACAGGAATCGAATTATAAACATCCACCGGAATGTCGTCGATATGCACATAAAGGATATATTCTTTATCGCTGTTCAAAATTACGTCTGATTTATACAATGTGTTCCTGTCGTTGGCAAAATATCCTGAATCGCGGGGAATTTCATCGGTTTGCTCAAATGTAGCGACTAATATATTTGAAGGGCTGGATTTTTCGTAAAGCTTCACATCAACATGTTCGTAAAACAGCGAATCGCTGATTTGAGCCATGACCGAGGCCGGCACATCACCCAGAAACGCTTTTGTAACTTTAACATATTGAATGGGTTGCGATTGGTCGAGTACACAATATACTACCGGAATGGGCTTCCAGTCGGCATTTACATCCAATTCGCTATCGCAAGAAATAAATCCGGCCAGTGCTACAAGACTTAAAAACAAAAGTGCAATTCTCATCAAAAAAATCAGTTTTATGAAATAACCGTCAAAAATAACTAATATTGCATTACCAAAAAATAAAAAAATGTCGGTAAACAAAGAGATACGGAAAATCACCACGCATGTATTGCAGGAGATGAAGAACAGGCAGGAAAAAATAGCCATGCTCACTGCCTACGATTTTTCGATGGCGCGGCTGCTCGACCTTTCGGGCATTGACATAATTCTTGTGGGTGATTCAGCTTCAAACGTAATGGCGGGTAACGACTCAACCCTGCCAATCACTCTCGATCAGATGATATATCACGCTAGCGGTGTTGTGCGTGGAGTACAACGCGCGCTGGTAGTTGTTGATATGCCCTTTGGTACCTATCAGGGAAACTCACGTCATGCACTTAAATCAGCCATTCGGATTATGAAGGAAACAGGAGCCGGTGCCATTAAAATAGAAGGCGGTTCCGAAGTTGGAGATAGCATTGCCCGAATTCTCACAGCAGGTATCCCGGTAATGGGTCACCTGGGTCTGACGCCTCAGAGCATCCATAAATTCGGCACCTATGTGGTTCGAGCCACCGACGAAGCCGAAGCCAATAAATTGGTTGCAGATGCTCACCTGCTTGAATCATTGGGCTGCTTTGCAATAGTAATTGAAAAGGTGCCCGCCAAACTGGCTGCCCGCGTAGCTAAAGAAATTAAAATTCCGGTAATCGGAATAGGTGCTGGTGGTCAGGTTGACGGACAGGTGCTGGTTCTGCATGATATGCTGGGCATTACCACCGAGTTCTCACCCCGTTTTCTCCGACGGTACCATAATCTCAGTTCTGAGATTGTACTGGCGGTAAAAAAATATATTGGAGACGTGCGTACCAACGATTTCCCCAACGAAAAAGAGCAATACTGACAAGCATTGTGAGCCTATCCGTGCTATACGAAGACAACCACCTGATTGCCGTTAATAAACGCTGCGGGGATATTGTGCAGCCCGATAAAAGCGGTGATACAGCCCTCGAAGATGAGGTTAAAGAATTCATCAAAACCAAGTACCACAAGCCGGGTGCTGTGTTTTTGGGTGTTACCCACCGTATCGACAGGCCGGTGAGCGGAATTGTGCTGTTTGCCCGTACCAGCAAGGCTCTCGAAAGAGTAAATACACTTTTTCGAGAAAAGACAATTAAAAAAACCTATTGGGCAATTGTAGCCAATCGCCCTGAACAAACCGAAGCCACACTGACAAACTTCATACGCAGGAACGAAAAACAGAATAAAAGCTTCATTTCGACAAAAGCCACGACCGATTCAAAAGAAGCTATTCTGGAATATAAACTCCTGTCTTCTATAAGTAAATACCATTTACTTGAAGTTTTACTTCACACCGGAAGACACCACCAAATACGCTGCCAGTTAGCTCACATGGGTAGCCCGATTAAAGGTGATCTGAAATACGGTTACCCACGCTCAAACCCCGATGGCGGAATTGATTTACATGCCCGCAAACTGGAATTCATACATCCGGTAACTCAGGTGCCTGTATGCATTATTGCACCGGTGCCAAAGGGTGGTATCTGGGAAAATTTCGATTTGAAATAAACAAGTTTATGAAAATGCAAACATTTTAATAATTTTGCCATTCAATGGCGATGGAGTTCGCCTTTAACCGCAATGTTGCTGATAACTCCTACCCTAAACGATGATTGCTTATGTTTAAAACATTGATTTTGATTGGTACGGGCAGTTTTCTGGGCGGTGTTTCACGCTTTGTTGCTACACGCTATCTGCAGGAGGTATTTGTGAGCAGTTTCCCTTACGGGACTTTCTTCGTGAATATTTTCGGATGTTTTCTGATTGGGCTGATTTTAGGTATTTCTGACAAATATGAGGTCATGGGTGCTGATACACGACTATTTCTTACCGTTGGCTTTTGCGGCGGCTTTACTACCTTTTCGAGCTTTGCCAGCGAAAAACTCGAGCTACTGCGCAATGGCGAGATAGTGCAATTTGCTTTGTATGCCGGCCTCAGCGTGGTTTTGGGTATAATAGCCGTATATCTCGGGAACCTTGTTGTAAAAGTAGTATTGCCATAACACGAATTTGTAGTATTTTGCAGAAATTTTTCTTTTTGATGAATAAAACAACAATCAACGACGAACAAAAACGCGCAGCCCGCTATGCAAAAGCACTGGGACATCCCGTCAGAATTTATATTGTAAAACTTCTTTCCAATCAAAGTTGTTGCTACAGTGGCGACCTGAGTGAAGTGCTTCCCATTGCAAAATCAACCTTATCGCAGCACCTAAAAGAATTAAAAAAAGCCGGATTGATTCAGGGCGAAATTGAAGCACCAAAAATTAAATATTGCCTCAATCGCGAAAACTGGCTGGATGCACAAAAATTATTTAAAAATTTGTTCGAATAATTTTTTTTATAAATTTGTTCGTAATTTTACGAACATTAAATCATTAACTCAAAAACCTGCAAGTATGAAAATAGTAGTTTTAGGAACGGGCTGTCCCAAGTGCAAAACACTTGAAAAACTGGTAATCGATACGGTTGCCGAAATGGGCGTTGCTGCCGAAATCAGCAAAGAAGAAGACATCATGAACATTATGAATTATGGTGTAATGCGTACTCCCGGTCTGGTAATCAATAATAAAGTGGTGATGAGCGGACGCCTTCCATCAACAACGGAATTGAAACAGATTATTAACGAAAACAAATAATTAATATGAATAAATTAATTTATGTAGCATTGGCATTTGTTGCCATTACAGCTATTTCGTGCAAAGCTAATTCAAAAAAAAATGAAACGAAAAACGAGGATAACGTAAAGGTACAAGTACTCTATTTCCATGGGGAACGCCGCTGTCCTACTTGTATTGCCGTTTGTGATGTTGCCAAGAAAACCATCGAGGAAAAATATGCCGGCAATAAAGATGTTTTATTTAAAGATATCAATATCGATGAAAAAGAAAACGAAGAAATTGCCGCAAAATATGAGATTGCAGGTTCTTCTCTCGTGATTGATGCAAGCGGAAAGATTGAGAACATTACAGGAATGGCATTTCAGAATGCCAAAACAAATCCGGAAGCATTAAAGGGCAAGATTATTGAACTCGTTGATGCTGGATTAAAATAAACAAATATATATGTACAAAATCACAATTCTCATTAGCTTGTTTTTGCTTTTTGCAACAACATTGTTTTCACAGGTTGAGCCCAGGTTAATTGTTTACTATTTCCATGCTACACATCGATGCAATACATGCACCGAAATAGAGAAACAGACCAAGCTATTGCTGGATGCAAGTTTTATCGACCAGCTTGAAACCGGCATAATACAGTTCAAATCAATTGATTATGAAGCAGAAGAAAATAAAGACCTTGTAAATAGATATTATGCTTATGGATCAACATTATTGCTGGTTACTCCCGATGATGAAAGTAAAAACAAAGATTTCACTGATAAGGCTTTCGAATTGGCGGTGAATAAACCCACCAAATATCATCAGGAACTTGCCAAAGAAATTCATTTATTATTAAAATAAGATAACAATAATGGATTTTTTAAACAATCTGGTAAACCAATCTGAGTACGGAGTATTGGTTGCTCTGGCACTGGGACTTATGGCAGCTATCAGCCCATGTCCGCTCGCAACTAACATAACTGCCATTGGGTATATCAGTAAAGACATTGAAAACAAACGACGTGTATTTATCAGCGGACTTATATACACATTAGGGCGCGCAGTTTCATACACGGCACTTGGTGTAATATTGTACTTTGGGGCAAGTCAGTTTCAGGTACAAAAACTGTTTCAGGGTTGGGGCGAAAAAATACTGGGACCCTTGTTGATTATCATCGGAATATTTATGTTGGATATTATCAAGCTTCCCAGTTTGAATTTCGGCGGTAAAATGGGGGAAAAATCCGGGAAAAGCTACTGGAGCAGCTTTCTACTGGGAGTAATATTAGCTTTAGCGTTCTGTCCTTACAGCGGAGTACTGTTTTTTATGGGACTGATTCCCCTTACCATAGCCAGCCCAGAAGGCTTGTTTCTGCCGTTGATTTTTGCCACTGCCACAGGTTTGCCTGTGATAATTTTTGCATGGCTGATTGCCTTTGCCTTGGGAAATGTCGGGAAAGTGTACAACAAAATAAAAGTCTTCGAAAAATGGTTTCGACGGATAATTGCCGCTTTGTTTATTGCCGTTGGGATTTATTATGTGGTGATGTTCTTTGTTTAATTAGAATGGCGGACACTGAGCGGAGTCGAAGTGCCCGCAAATTTGAAGAAGTGGCATCTCGACTCCGCCATTAGATTAGCGGAATGAAATTTCAGTTATTTTTATTGATGTTATTTCTGAAGAACCAGAGAAAGTGAGGTGAACTAGCTCGACTCCTAAGTTTCAAGACTTATATCG
>Ga0116149_1005069_pt1 | contig 12568 bp, 13 predicted proteins | sample AD_UKC057_MetaG_FD_89787 | JGI IMG/M metagenome (GOLD analysis project Ga0116149, IMG submission 89787) | Active sludge microbial communities of municipal wastewater-treating anaerobic digesters from USA - AD_UKC057_MetaG | ecosystem: Engineered > Bioreactor > Anaerobic > Digestate | place: USA...
ATATTAAACCACTTTAATATTTTTTGGAGACCTCCTCTATAACATATTTATATAATTATGCTTTCACCATTTTTATTTACTTTTTACCAACACCTTACCTATATTTATACCCGAAATGACATTGGCTCCCGTTACGGCACATTCCCCGTGCGGAGACAGCTCAAGCCTGATATTTTTTCTCAAACACTTCTTTCATTTTAAATTTCTGGATCTTCCCGCTGGCCGTTGTCGGATAGCCGTCGACAAACTCCCAGTATCTGGGAATTTTGTGCCGCGCGATTTTCCCCTGACAAAACTCGGTGAATTCTTCCGGCGAAGCCGTCTGTCCGGTTTTGAGTTGAATCGCGGCCAGGACCTGCTCGCCGTATTTTTTATCAGGGATGCCGATCACCTGCACATTAACCACTTTGGGATGCGTGAAGAGAAATTCCTCCAATTCGCGGGGATAAATATTTTCGCCGCCGCGGATGATCATGTCTTTGATGCGGCCGGTTACTTTGAAATAACCGTTTTCATCGATTTCGCCCAGATCGCCGGTGTGCAGCCAGTTGTATTTATCAATGGCATCCGCCGTCGCCTCGGGCATTTTGTAATAGCCCTTCATAACGCAGGCGCTGCGCGTGACAATTTCGCCCTGAGTATTGGGAGGCAGATCGATGCCCAGATCCGGATCGACAATTTTCCCTTCGATGTCCGGCAGAAGCCGGCCCACGGTGGAAACGCGCAGTTCAACCGGATCGTCGCGCCGCGTCATCGTCATCACCGGCGCCGATTCCGTCTGGCCGAAGGCAATGACGATCTCGGGACAATGCATTTTCGTGCGCACCTGGTTCATCGTTTCGACAGGGCAGGGAGCCCCGGCCATAATGCCCGTGCGCAGAGACGTCATATCGTATTTGTCAAAGTCGGGATGATTCAAAATCGCGATGAACATGGTGGGCACGCCGTTCACCGCCGTGCATTGCTCCGCGGAAATGAATTGAACAGCCTTGAGGGGATCAAAAAATTCCACCACCACCATGGTGGAACCGTGATAAACGCAATTGAGCGAACTCATCACGCAGCCGAAGCAGTGAAACAACGGCACCTGAATCAGCAGCCGGTCTTTTTCCGTCATTCCCATGACATCACCGACCATGCGGGCGTTGTTGACGATGTTGTGATGTGTCAGCATGACGCCCTTGGGGAATCCCGTTGTTCCGGACGTGTACTGCATATTGATGACATCGTCGTCATCCAGGCTGTTTAACCGGTCGTCCAGTTGCCTGTCGGTAACCTCCCTTCCCAATTCAAGGATGTCTCTGAAGTGAAGCATACCGGGCGTGTCCTCTCTTTTCCCGATGTAAACAATGTTTTTCAAAGCCGGTAGTTTTTCCGAAACCGGGTGGCCTGCTTTGTGATGATCGATATCGGGCAGTATCTTGCGAACATTATCGTAGAAGCTGATATCGCGATAAGATTCTATAAGAAAAAGCGTGGTGGAATCGGACTGCCTGAGAATATATTCCAGCTCATGCGTCTGATAATTGGTATTGACCGTCACCAGAATGCCGCCCGTCATTCCCAGCGCAAACTGCAGATAAATCCATTCGGGGATATTGGTCGTCCAGACGGCGATATTGTCGCCGCGTTTGACACCGATAGCCATCAGTCCTTTGGCGACATCTCTGCATGCCTGATAGAATTCGCTGTATGTTTGCCGGATGCCGAACTCCGGACAAACAAGAGCTATGTTGTCCGGATAACGTTCCGCCGTTTCCTTTACCAACCGGCCGACAGTCTTTTTAACAAAATCTGACATTATTCCACCTCCCGGCATTTGATTTTTTTATTGTAAAATCCAGCCATTAAATGCCATTTGCGTAAATTGGCCAACGGGGATAATCTTTTAATATTACGACCGTTTTTTAATGAAATGCCACCTTACGTTAACTGGGATGATAAGTCGGTAAAATGCTTTTGTCAAGAAAATATTAGTGCAATCTGATGAAACCCGGATATTACAAACGAAGCGCGGTAATCTCTGCAAGTTGTCGAATCTTGCTGAAAGCAAATGGATTGAAGAAGGACACGTTGGACGAATTATCCAATCCCGACATGCAGGGATTGGAAGCTATCCGTGTATTCCCGATGACGAAATGAATTGGCGTTGACACCTCAGGCGTAAGAGAGTATATAAACGACATTAATGTTTCATGATGGAAACATTAAATGAAAGTTAAATAGGATTGAAAACTTATATTTCAACGGCATGACTCTGTTGTTTCCATTTATTTCCATGATCTAATCCTCGTTAGTTCGTTTCTCAGATGTCAAATATAAGCTTGAAATAACCTGTGCCGGTTTGCAACGTTCGGATCGTCCGGAACCTGTGGCCGGGGCAGGCATAAAATACAGGAGTGATATCATGAGCGCAGTTAAACCCTACAATGACACGACAATGCCAGGTATTTTCAGAAATCAGGTGGAGAAGTCCCGCGACATAATTTTTCTGAGAATACGCGATGAAAACAAAAACTGGAAAGAGTCCACGTACGGCGATATCAGCGGGCAGATCGACGCACTGGCTTCCTACTTTCTGAAAAAAGGCATCCAGCCGAAAGATAAAATTGCCATCTATTCCAACAACCGGCCTGAATGGGTTGTTTCCGATCTGGCCACACTGGCCATCGGCGCGGCCGACGTCACCGTTTACCCGACCAACTCCGGGCCGGAAGCCGAATACATCCTGAATGATTCCCGGGCGAAAATATGCATGTGCGCCGGGAAATTCCAGGTGGACAATCTGTTGAAGGAAAAAAATAATCTTCATTATCTGCAGGAAATCATCGTTTTCGACGAAATTGATTCCAGGGATCCGATCGTCGTGAAGTTCTCCAGTGTCTTGCAGATCGGTAAAGCCAGCCTCAATCTCGACGAAATCGACAAGCGGTTGAGAAATATCGACGTTGAGGAAACGGCAACCCTGATTTATACCTCGGGCACGACGGGCAATCCCAAAGGCGCCATGCTGACCCACAGCAATTTGGTGTCGAACGTGAAACAATTCGTCGAGCATCATCCGTTCCCCCCCAGGGGAACGTGTGTGTCGCTTCTTCCTCTGTCCCATGCGCTGGAGCGCACAGTCGGCTATAACTCCGCCATGCATGAAGGGTGCACCATCTCCTACACCAAAGGTGCCGAGACCCTGCTGGCCGACTTAAAAGACGTCAGGCCGACGCTGGCCGTATACGTGCCGCGTGTCCTGGAAAAAATTTATGAAGGCGTCATGAGCCAACTGGGAAACGCTCCACCGAGTAAACAGAAGTTGTTTCACGCATCGATGAACGTCGGTAAAAAAGCGCTGCCCTATATTCTTTACAACAAACCGGTTCCGTTTTTCCTGAATCTGCAATACAAGCTTTTTGAAAAACTCATTTATTCCAAACTGCGCAAGGCTCTGGGGCTTGATCGCATGGTCACGATCGGGGTTGGCGGCGCGCCGTTATCCAACGTCATCAATGAGTTCTTTCAGATCATTGGCGTTGAAATCCATCTGGGTTATGGACTGACCGAAACCACGCCGATCACGCATCTGAACACATACAAGCATCTCAAGCCGATCAAGATAGGCACCTGCGGCCCGGCCTTCCCGCGCACGGAATGCAAGATTGCGGAAGACGGTGAAATCCTGATCCGCGGGCCTCAGGTGATGAAAGGATACTACAACAGGCCGGAAGATACGGCGCAGGTGCTCACAAAGGACGGTTGGTTTTACACCGGCGACATCGGTACCATCGACGCCGACGGTTATCTGACGATCACGGACCGCAAGAAAGATATTCTGATTACCGCCGGCGGCAAGAATGTTTCACCCCAGGTCATCGAGGGACAGTTTATGATGCATCCGCTGATCGAGCAGATCGCCATCATGGGCGACCAGAAAAAATACCTCGTTGCCTTGATCGTGCCCTGTTTCCCCGAACTGATCAAATGGGCCAAATCGAAAAATATCAACGAAACCGATCCGAAAAAACTGATTGTCAATCCGGAAGTCGTCAAAAAATTCAACGAAACGATCGACGAATTGAACAAGCCGCTGGGACGCGTGGAACAGATCAAACGTTTTGCCCTCATCGACCACGCCTTCAGTCAGGAAACCGGCGAACTGACGCCCACGCTCAAGATCAAGCGCAAAATTGTTCTGGCCAATTACAAAGACCTCATCGAGGAGATGTATAAGGAATAAAACAAAAATCTTTTGTATAAACCGAAAGGGGTAATTCGGGACAACAATTCCGAATTACCCCTTTTTCATCTTTTTTGTTATACTTCATTCGAATACAGGGAAGGAGGGATAAATATGCGTCGCGGAATCTATCATGTGTTCACAATCGCATTATTCACGATGTTGGTCATGTGTTGTCTATCATGCACAGAAGCGAAATGTAAAATCGATCAGACAGTATGTCATTATGATTGTCCATCGACCATCGGCGTGAAGCAGGCCTGCGAGCAGAAATGCAATCTTTTATATGATATTTGCAGGAGTCAGGAGTAATGTCTCTTTGATTATGTCAAATCCGAAGAATAGTCCTTTCGATAATTTGCAGCATGAAATCGCCAGCGAAAAGTATGCCGCCCTGCGCAGGATTTCCGAAAATCTTTCCGGTTGCTTGAAAGAATTGGAAGCAATGAGCGTGCGGATCGATAAGGCTATTCAGGATAATCTCTCCGTTCAAGAGATCAATAAAATGATAGAATCTTTTAACGGTCTGCGGGAGGATGCCGAAGAATGGCGGTATTATCTGATTGCGACCCGTGAAGCATCCGGCCTTTTTCACAGCAACCTAAAAGCGGATATTTACGCGATTCCCCCGCGAAAGAATCCTGTAAACAAGTCCGCATAAATTAAATGGCCGGGATCCTTATTCTATATCGGGAAAGGCCGGGTCCCGTTTTTCCAGAAAGGCTCCCACACCGTAAAAACATTCGCCTGAAGAGATCAGTTCGGAGGCTAAAAGAGCCTCCAGTTTCAGCAAATCCGACGATAGGGTGTTTGCGCTTTGTCTGATAAGAGATAATGAAGATCTTATTGCGCGCGGTCCGTTTTGCGCGATTTTATCCGCTATGACAACGGATTCATTAAACGTATTTCCTTTCGCGCTTATTTTGTTCACCAGCCCCAGGGAATACGCTTCATCGGCATTTACTTTCCTTCCGGTCAGGATCAGATCGGCGGCACGCGAATGTCCGATAAGCCGCGTCAGTGCCGCCCCTCCTCCCCAATCGGGCATGAGCCCCAGTTTTGTCTCCGAGAAACATATGACCGCGTCGGGGTCCATCACGCGCATATCGCATCGTGTGGCAAGCTCAGCTCCGCCACCGTACGCCAGACCGTTAACTGCCGCAATCAAAGGAACAGGGATGGAGACAAACGCATCAATGGACTTCCTTATCGCTGTGATCACGTCCCTAGCCGGTTCCGGGTCGCGTGCAGCTGCCGCATCGATGATACGCTTGACCATCGGGTTATCCGGATTCACGTCGAACCCCGCGCTGAAGGATTTGTCGCCCGCGCCGGTGATGATCACCGCGCGGGGAAGCGATGCTGTAATCTCGGATGTTATCGATTCAAGCTGAAGGAAAAGTCCTTCATCGAAGGCGTTTCTCTTTTGGGGTCTGTTGATGGTGACGATGGCCACCTTCTCTTTTCTTTCCAATAGAATGCTATCGTTTTTCATTTTATTGATCTCTCTTTACCGTTTTATTGCCTGATGATTCTTTAATCCTGCATATCGACAATGATTCGTCCTCTGTGTTTCCCTGCTTTTATCTTTTCAATTGCGTCAGATACGTTTTGCAGCTTTATTTCCGTGGAAATTGATTCGAGCCAGGGGTATTTCCAACGACTTGCCATGAGTTCCCACGCTCTTGCCCTGGTTTTCATGGGACAGTTCTGGGAGTCGATTCCGTACAGTGTGATGCCGCGTAAGATAAAGGGATATACTGTCAGGGCGAGGTCGGCCGAAGCCGCGTTGCCGCAGCACGTGACCGCCCCGTTGCTCTTTACCGATCTCAGGGCAAAAGCGAGGAGATCGCCTCCCAGCGTATCAACGGCGGCATCCCACCTTTCTTTCAGAAGAGGTTTCCCCGCCGATTCAGCCGGGTCGGGGATGTCCATCACCTCCGCCGCTCCCATGCTTTTAATGAAAGAGCTTTCGTCGAAAATTCCGTTGACTGCGGTGACCCGGTAACCGGCGTGTGAAAGTATCGATACGGCGCTGCTGCCGACCCCGCCGCTTCCGCCGGTTACGAGAATTTCAGAGCCTTCTTTTAAGCCGTGATCGACGAGCTTAAGAATGGACAGGGCGGCGGTAAGTCCCGCAGTGCCGAATATCATGCTTTCGCGCAAAGCCAGGTTCGCGGGTTTTTTGACAATCCAGGAAGCCGGAACCTGTATATACTGCCCCAAGCCGCCTGAGGTGTTCATGCCGAGATCGTAGCTGGTGACAATTACTTCTTCGCCCGGCTTAACGTCCGCTGAACTGCTTTTTTCTACAATTCCGGCGGCGTCTATGCCCGGCGTGTGCGGATATTTTTTCGTAACACCTCTGTTGCCCGAAGCCGAAAGCATGTCCTTGAAATTGAGCGACGAATAGAGAACCCGGACAAGAACATCCCCCGCGGGAAGGTTTTCCGTTGATAATTCCTCGATGGCGCTGGTAAATTTTTTATCTTCCGATTCCCGCACGACAAGCGCGCGATATTTTTTTGCTTCCATGATAGACCTCCTGTATGTTTTGTTCGAGAATGACCTTAGTGAACGAATATAAAAACACGGCATGATTTCATGAAACCGAATCCTGTCCTTTTAAATCGAAGCCCTGAAGATACGAAATGAGCGAAGCGATTGTGGAGCGCAGCCGTTTTTTCGATTTGTCGGATGTATACAATACACAGGCGCCGAGAAGGCCGGAAAATATCATGTTGCTGACATCTTCGGTGTTCACGTTCCCGCCGATGCCTCCCGTTTTCTTCTCTTCATCCAGAAGGCGTCTGATCATCTTTCCCAACCGGATGAAGCCGGTATTGACTTCTTTGGCGAGCTCCGGCGCCTGATCGCTCAGTTCAACCGCCAGATTGACAAAAATACAGCCGCCCGGAAAATTCTTGGAATCCGCCAGATAGCGGTCGCGGTAGTTTTCCAGCAATTTTTGAATTTTCAAAAGAGGCCTTGATTCTTCCTCCAGTTTATAAAGGTTTCTTTCGCGCCAGATTTTTCTGGCCGTGCTCAGCATGTCGCGAAAAAGTTGTTCCTTGCTTTTAAAATGGTTGTAAAATCCACCCTTGGACGTGCCGACCGCTTCGATAATATTCGTCGTTGACGTGCTGGCATACCCTTTCACGGAAAAGAGCTTAAGAGACTCCTCTATAATGCGTTCTTTTAATGTTGTGGTTTCTTTCATCATACAGACCGACCGGTCTCCCTTATACAGGAGGCATCCTTCCGTGTCAACCATTATTCCTTGACGAATCTGCGCTTTGTTTTGCTGGGCACGTCTCAACTTCGATATTGACCTTTTTGCGGCCTTTTTCCCGGCGGTGTCGAAAGGATATCGAGAGCCTGGACACATCAGTGCAAGGCTCATGGGTAAAGTAATATGATTTTAACGATCGCTGTGATATAATTTATCAGAAAGCGTAGGGGGGGGAGCAATGCGTTCACATGCGCACCGTTTCGGCCGCGTCGGGACACCGGACGGTAACCTGATCACAAAACTCAATCTGACGACCGGTCTGTTCAACGTCATAAAAGAATGAAGGAGGCAATCCATGAGACGCTTTGTGTTCGTGATGACGGCACTGATTTTTTTCATGGCCGGACAGGCATTGGCCGCGGATAATCAGGTTAAGGCCGTTCTGAAAATAAAATCTGATATCTCGAATGTTCTGAAGGGAATCGAAAAGACGATTTCTTATGCCGCGAAGGAAACTGGCAAGCCGGACCTTCTGCGTGAAGCTGATATGAGAAAACTTTTGCAAGGTTGTAACGCCGGCCGGTCCTATGTGATCGATTCCGCGTTTGTCGACAACAGGGGTATCATGAAATTTATCGAGCCTCAGCAGTATCGAAAGCATGAAGGCTCGAATATCGCCGGGCAGGAAGCCGTCGCGAATATGATGAAAACACGGAAACCATGGATGGGGAACGCATTTGTTTCCGTCGAAGGCATAAAATCCATCGATATTGAATATCCCGTTTTTTCGAAAGATAAACAGTTTCTCGGTTCGATCAGTATGCTGATCAAGCATGATTAACTGATTCGCTCTGCCGCTGGGAAGACTGAAAAAGAGAGGGGTGTGAATTGCATGGTCATGCAGAAGGACGGCCTGATCCTTTATAAAACAGATCAGACACAGATAGGCCATAACACGTTTACGGATCCCCTTTATCAAGATTTTCCCGAGGTGATCGCGCTCGGGAAACGGATGATTAAAGAGAAAGAAGGCGAAGGGTTCTATTCTTTTACAACACCGGGCACGCGCAGGGTGGTCAAGAAACGGACGGTCTGGAGAACGGTGCATTTCTTTAATAATGACTGGATTATTGCGGCCTATCAAGAGGTTCAATAATCAAAAGCACAGGATAATAAATACGGCGGTGAACGGCTTTTGTCGTGCGAAGAATCATTGCCAATAAAAGGAGGAAATATGAAAAAGACAGTGACGGCAGCGCTCGTTGGTTTTTTGAGCGCCTGGATATTTTGTTTACCGGTTGTCGCTCAGACACAGGGGCCGGCAAATTCTATGGCTCAGGATCTTCTGATTAAAAGTGAAGTGGAAACAGCCGTGAGTATGCTTGGGGCCATCCATACCCGGCAGCAAAGCGGAGAAATGACCATGGAAAAAGCCAAAAAGCTCGGCGCCGACCTGCTCCGGGAGTTGCGATACGGATCTGACGGATATTTCTGGGCCGATACGACGGACGGCGTTAATGTGGTTCTGTATGGCCGCAGGGATGTGGAGGGAAGAAACCGTCTGAATGATAAGGACTCCAAGGGCAATTACTACGTTAAAGATTTTATGGCCAAAGCAAAAACCGGCGGCGGATATGTCGAATACTGGTTTACAAAGAAGGGACATACCAAAGAACAGGCCAAGAGATCCTATGTTCTGCCGTTTAAACCATTCGGATGGGTTGTCGGCACCGGGTATTATCGTTAAAATTCCGAAGGCGGCAACGGCTTTAAGCGTGCGCGACGTAAACGAGGATGATTCTTCCCGCTTGTGAAAACACTGACTCTGACAAGGCGTGAGATAGAAAAAATACTGACTGCCGGAGTAGCCAATGAAACGGTCGAAAAGGCTTTCCGGGCATACAGCTTGGGGTTCACGCAGATGCCGTCCAAGAGCTATTTTTATTTTCCGAAGGGCGATTTACGATCGATGCCGGCATATATTTCCGGTGAAGGTTTTGATGCGGCCGGTATCAAATGCGTGAATGTTCATCCGTAAAACCCGACCGGTTTCCTGCCAAATGATACCGGGACCGGTTTCCCGCTGGCTGTCATGGACGGCACCTATCTTACTTGTATTCGAACCGGAGCGGCCGGAGCCGTTGCGGCAAAATATCTGAGCCGGGAAGATTCGCAGGTTGCAGGCTTCGTCGGCTGCGGCGCTCAGGCGCGGGCTCAGTTGTCCTGCCTGCTGGAAGTTCGCCATATTCGAAAGATCAAAATATGGCAATTCCCCAAAGATAAGGAGTGCGCTCAACGCTTTAGCCGGTGGGCGCGGAAATATTATAAACTGGAAACTCATGTATCGGCCCGCATCGATGTTGTGACCATGCAATCCGATATTGTCATTACCACAACGCCGTCGCGCGTTCCTCTGGTGACCCGTGTTTCTCCCGGAACGCATATTAATGTCATTGGCGCGGACGCTCCGGGTAAACAGAAAATCAATCCGGAGATATTAAAGCAGTCCACTGTGGTGGTTGATGACTGGATACAGGCCTCCCACAGCGGCGAGATGAATGTTCCGTTAAGCCGGAAGCAGATAACGAAAAGAGAGATGCACGCACAGATGGGAGATATCGTGACGGGAAAGAAGCGGGGCAGAATATCGGCAAAAGAAATAACGCTCTTCGATGCGACCGGATTGGCCATTTAGGATATTTCCTGCGCGGAGATCGTTTTTCAGTCTCTCAAAAGCAGACGTGGGATTAAAAGCATCAGGATTTTTTAGCAGCAATAATATTCCAGCGGCTGAAACTCCAAAATTCCGAATGAGATTTGAAACTCCACGATCAGTACATTGACGATTGACCTCAAATCATGATTGTGTAATTTAAAATCACTTTTCTGAAAGGGCTAGGGATGGCAAAGGCACTTTTGATTGTATTTTTGATTTTGTTTCTCGGCCGGATCGTCTGGCGGTTTATCTTGCAGCGGCTCAACATCAGGCATTTGCGCGATCACGGAAAAATTATTCCGGCGGTTTTTCGGGGCGTGATCGATGAAGCGACGCTGTCCAGGATGGTGGATTACACTTACGATAATTCACGGCTGGGAACCAAAGAGGATTTAACGGACGATATTCTGGAACTGGCCGTATTGTTTCTTCTGCTGCCGGTGCTGGTCGAGGAGATTGCCGGTTTGCAACTGCACTTGATCTGGCAGGCGCTGATTTTCTTCGGGGCGCTGGCCTCGATCGGCGGCGTTGTCGGCATTCCGTTTGATATTTATCATACGTTTATTCTGGAGAAAAAGTACGGTTTTTCCACGATCACCTGGAAGCTGTGGCTGACCGATCTGATGAAGTCCCTGATGATTGCCACTATCCTGATGAGTGTTTTGCTTTCCGTTTTCATGGCGTTTATTCTTTATCTGCCGAAGAGCTGGTGGTTCTGGGCGTGGATTTTTTTCACGGCATTCGAAATTTTATTGATGTGGCTTTTCCCCGTGGTCATTGCGCCGCTCTTTAATAAGTACGAGCCGATTCAGGACGAGGAACTGAAAGAAAAAATCACGGCGCTGCTGGCCAATGTCGGACTGAAGGCCAAGGGAATTTTTCAGGTTGATGAAGGCAAACGCTCCAGACACACCAATGCCTATTTTACCGGCATCGGCAAAACCAAGCGCATTGTTCTTTTTGATACGTTGCTGGCGTCGCATTCACACGAGGAAATCCTGTCGGTGCTGGCGCATGAAATCGGTCACTGGAAGAAGAAACATATCCTCAAACAGTTGATTTTTATGATTGCCGCTTCCTTGGTCGGATTTTATCTGGTTTATCTGCTGATAAACTGGCGTCCGCTCTATGGCGCGTTCGGCTTGCAGCAGACTCCTGTTTACGCCGGTTTGCTGCTGGTCTCGCTTTATTTCAGTTGCATCGGATTTTTCTTCAGTCCTTTGGGCGCTTTCATCTCGCGCCGCTATGAGCGTGAAGCTGACAAGATGGCGCATGAACTGATCGGAATATCCGAGCCGATGATTAATGCCCTCAAAAGACTGGCCAAAGACAACCTTTCCAATCTGCATCCTCATCCCTGGTATGTCTGGTTTTATTATTCCCATCCGCCGTTGCTGGAGAGAATTGAATATTTAAAATCAATCGATAGCGAAATCGGCAATACGTAAGCCGATAGGCGTCATGATTTCATAGTCAGGCAAGCTTCATGGATGGCGAGCATCGCGGCCAATGGATCGGGTACGTCGCTTACGGCGCGGATGACCGCCGCATTATGCGGATGCGCCTGCAGTAGCCTGATCCGCTCCAGGTCCAGGCCGCCGATGGCTACGACAGGATGGCGGCTGACGGACAGCGCGGCTTTCAAAGCTCCGGGCCCTGTCACCGGATCAGGTTGGGCCTTGGAATTGGTGGCAAACAGCGGACCGAAACCGATGTAATCCACGGGCGCGGCATTGGCGGCGGCGACCTGCTCCAGGTTGTGCGTGGAAAGGCCCAACCGCATGATCGGACCGATAAGCTGCCGCGCTTCTGCTGCCGGAAGGTCATCCTGTCCCAGATGCACGCCATCGGCTTGCGAGATCAACGCGATGTCCGGCCGGTCATTGACGATGAAGAGCGTACCACTGTTTTTGGTGATCCGCCGCAAGGCATGCGCCAGAGCAAGATGTTCACACTCATCGTGGCCCTTATAACGCAATTGCACGGCGGGAAGGCCGGCTTCCACAGCCCACCGGCAAAGCGTTTCATACCCGTCGCGCGGATCGGTCAACACCAGATAAAGCCCGCGTTGCAGGATGGCACGAGGAATCTGTCCTTCCCTGGTCATCATAAACGCTCCAGGATCATTTCAGCTGCCTTGCGTCCCGAGAGCAGCATGCCGCCGAAGACCGGGCCCATGCGATAGCCGCCATAGACCGCGTTGGCCGCCATACCGCTGACATAAAGCCCCGGATAGACCTCGCGGGTATTATCCACCGTCTGCAACTCGCCCTGTCCGGCTTCCATGGATTTCTCGCCCACAATGCCGCCGGTGCTCGTATTCAGTCTGACGCCCATTTTCCGGACGAGCACTTCAGTGACATTGGCGGGATGGCCCGTGCCGTCGATGACG
>Ga0116149_1005073_pt1 | contig 12562 bp, 7 predicted proteins | sample AD_UKC057_MetaG_FD_89787 | JGI IMG/M metagenome (GOLD analysis project Ga0116149, IMG submission 89787) | Active sludge microbial communities of municipal wastewater-treating anaerobic digesters from USA - AD_UKC057_MetaG | ecosystem: Engineered > Bioreactor > Anaerobic > Digestate | place: USA...
GAAAAAATTAAAAAAGTAAAAATAGACGAAGAAAAGTGTATTGGTTGTGGGGCTTGCAATATGTATGCTCCTGAGGCTTTCGGTTTTGACGAAGTAAGGGGAAAAGCAATTGTGAAACCCGGCGCAGAAGATACTGATCCCGAAAAAATAGAAGAGGCCGCTAATTCGTGCCCTTCTCAGGCAATAGAGATTGAAAAATAAACCTTTATCATTGAGGATTTTCAATATACAATAGCAATATGATTCCATCTCAACAAAAAGAACAACGCGTGGGAGTTTTTGTGGATGTGCAAAATATGTATTATTCCGCAAAAAATCTCTATGGAGCAAAAGTGGATTTTGGAAAAGTTCTTTCCACAGCAATTGCGGGAAGAAAATTAATCAGAGCCTTCGCCTATGTTATAAAAGCTGATGTCGGTGCGGAAAAAGATTTTTTTGGCGCTCTTGAAAAAATAGGCTACGAGGTGAAAGAAAAGGATCTGCAAGTGTTTTTGGGTGGGTCGAAAAAGGGAGATTGGGATGTAGGTCTTTGCATGGATGTTGTAAGAATGGTGCCGAAAATGGATACTATGGTTTTGATTTCGGGAGATGGGGATTATACCGAGCTTTTGGAGTACGCAAGAAGTCAGGGAGTAAGAACCGAAGTTATTGCTTTTGGAAAAACATGTTCAAGCAAATTATTAAACGAGGCAGATTTTGTCATCGATATGGATAAAAGTTCTGAAAAGTTTTTGATAGGAAAAGCAACAAGGAACAGGATCTCTTCTAATAAAGGAACTTCTAATAAAGGAACTTCTAAAAATGAATCTGCCGAAACCGGAAAAACCGATTGATTTAAACTCTGAGATTCAAAAAGCCAAGCCGTACATTTTTGTGTTGTACGGTTTCTTAGTTATAGCAATAATTTTCAATCTGATTTACGCAAAAAAGATAATTCCCGGTGTTAGAATAGCAGGAATTGATGTGGGCGGGATGACTTTTGAAAATGCAAAAAAGGTTTTGGAAAATACCGGAAGAAATATTCCCGAGGAATTAAAGTTTAAATATGAAGATAGAGAATTTCCCGTTAAGGGAAGCGATATAGGTCTGATTTACGATTGGGAAGATTCGGTCGTAAAATGTTTTGACATTGGCAGAAGCGGAAATTTTTTTATTGATACAAAAGACAAAATAATTGCAATCGCAAAAGGTTTATCCATTCCCGCTTCTTACGATTACGACGATGATTCTTTTGGCATTAAACTTTCCGTTATAAGGCGGGAAATAAACTTAGAACCTCAAAATTCAAAATTTTATCTTGAAAACGGAAAGTTGAACATAAGTCCGTCTTCAGACGGAAGAAAATTATTGGAAGAAGATTTTTATAGGCAAGTAAACTCATCGTTCGGAAATTTGGATTTTTCGGATAAATCCATACCGGTGCAGATAGTAAAGCCGGAAATAACCGAAAAAGATATTGAACTATTCAGCGGAATAGTTGAAGAACTTATTTCCAAAGAATTGATTATTAATTTCGGGGAAAAGAAGTGGGTTTTGGATCCGGAAAAGATTTTGAATTTAATAGGTTTTGAAAAAGATGAAAATGAAAAAAGAGTGAAAATGATTTTGGATGAATCCGCTTTTAAAGATTTAGCCGATTCTCTGGCCGTTGAGGTGAATCAATCTCCGAAAGGGGAGGTGGTTTCTACGGATGGAGATAAAGTCGTTGAGTTTAAGATTATAAAAGAAGGCAAGGAACTGGACGAAGAAAGATTTAAGGAAGATTTGAGAAGTTCTATTTTTGATGATAGAAAACCCGTTGCTTTGGTTTTAAACACCGTAGATGATTCCGTTAACAAGGAAAAGTATGGTATTACAGCTCTTCTTGGAGAAGGGACTTCGCATTTTGCAGGTTCCACCGCTGGTAGAGTGCATAATATATTATTGGCCGCAGGAAACATCAGTGGTTCCCTTGTACCTCCCGGAGCAATTTATTCAATGAACGAGCATGTGGGCCCTATTGATTATCAGCATGGTTTTCAATCGGCTCTGATAATAAAAGGAGGCAGAACTGTTCTTGGGGAAGGCGGTGGAGTGTGCCAGACCTCCACGACTCTTTTCAGGGCAGTTTTAAACTCCGGGCTTCCAGTTGTTGCCCGTTATCCGCATGCTTACCGTGTCGGATACTATGAGCAGGATATGCCAGTAGGTTTTGATGCCGCTGTTTTTCAGCCCTCGTGGGATTTTAAGTTTAAAAATGATACCGGCGCTTATATTTTGATTCAAGCATACTCAAATCCGGCCGAAAACAGTCTTACCTTTAAGTTTTATGGAACACCGGACGGAAGAAAAGTTGAAATATCTGAACCTGTTATTACAAATCAGTCTCCTCCTCCGGCTCCTTTATATGAAGACGATCCTACTTTGGCCAAAGGTGTTGTGATTCAAACCGATTACGCCGCATGGGGAGCGACCGCGAGTTTTACCAGGACGGTAAAAAGAGGAGATACAATTTTGTTTACGGATACTTTTACCAGTAGATATCAGCCTTGGAGAGCAGTTTACAAAGTGGGAACAAAAGAGTAGAAAGAGTGAGGGGGAAAAGGGGAAGAGGGGAAAGAGATTAAAAAGACGCGGAAAAAGCGTAGTGGAAAGTGATGAAAACTTAATTGTGTCTGCACACTATTTTTGATTTTCTGCTATTTCGATGCTAACGATTGTAGTTGTTTTGTTGTCCTTTGTAGCTATAACGTTGATAATCTGATCTTCCTTTTTGAAGGATAGTATTTCTGTTTCTCCGGCCGTTTTATCTTCTATAACTTTCCACCCATTGTTCAAGTAGATGTTTTTGTAAAAATTTATTATGTCGGATAAAGTTTTTTGGGTGCTGAAAGTGGTTTGTTTTGAAATTGATGTCTGACTTGCTCCTATTTTAACTGCGTCTTCGGGGTATGGGAAATCATCGGTGTTTATATTGCTTAAGCCCTTTACTTCCGTGATTTTTTTAAGAGCTTTTGGCTGATAGTTTGAAAATATTGCATAGCTTAATGAAAATAGCACCACCAAAAGCACGGATATTAAAATTGTCCTTCTTATATTTGTGGTCACTAAGTTGAATTATAGTGCAAATTAAATTTGAGGCAAAATCGGCATTGATTTTTTATTTTTGGATTTTTGCAAGTAGCGTCGTTTATTGTATAATACATGGAAAACCTATAGAAAAAAGAGAGGAGATTATGTCTAAGATTTTTGGTAACTTTGGTAAATCCGACTGTGTGAGTGATGAGCCGGAAAGTCTCGAAGATGTTCCTGAATCTTCGTTGTTTGGTATTTTCATGGATTTTGAGAAAGACCCCGAGGTTAAAATCGTATCTAAGGTTTTAGTGGCTTTTCTTTTTATTGTGGTCGAACTAGTTGGAATGGTTTTGACCGTTGTGCTCATTCCCGTGTTTGTAATTCTTTTGTTGGTTTCCGGGATTTATACCGTAGGGGAAAAGATGTTCGGAGGGTTCTGTGGGAAAGATTTTTAATAAATCCGGTTCCGGTAATGATGTCAAGGTCAAGTCTGAGAAATCTGATTCGGATGACTCCTTTGATGTCGGAGACGCAGCGGTTTTCATTGTAAGTATGATGCTGTTGTTAGTAGTCTCAATAATTGACGGTATCATAAGAGGAATCGGAAAAGTCTTTGATTTACTTGATGAATCGGATGATTTTAACTGGTAAAAAGTAAAAAATTTGGTAAAGAGTTAATGGAACTTAAAAAGCCCTTCTCGTTATAAATTTTAATTTTATAATTTCGAGAAGGGCTTATTTTTTGGTAAAATGTCTTTACATTTAGGTGCATTTAGGCCCCATCGTCTAGCGGTTAGGACATTGGATTCTCATTCCAATAACTAGGGTTCGAGTCCCTATGGGGTCACCACTAAAGATCGTATAAACCCATTTCGTTAGTTAGAGCAATTTTGTTATGTAAACAAAAGACGAGAATGCCACAGCGAACGAAGGTGAGCGAGGCGGGGCCGAGCGGACCGCCAGCAAGCGGGAACGCGTGGCCGAGTCCCTATGGGGTCACCACTAAAGATCGTATAAACTCCTTTGAGTTGGTTAAAGTGATTTTATTATCTAGTTACTAAAAAAACCTAAAGGATTTCAATATCTCATCTGTTACATTTGCAAAACTTTCGCCCGAAATATTTTTAACCGAAATTACCAATATCTTTGACGCCCTTTCGTTATTGGATATATTCAGGTAAATAAGATCGTTTCCTCTCCATGAGTATCCCCTTAACATAATTGCGTCCCTATCACCGACTTTCATGGCTCTTATCTCTGGTTTTGGTGATTCTCCCATTGTTACGATGTAATCATCTACCAATAAGGTTTTTTGTTTTTCTATGTATGCATCAAAATTTATTTCTTTGTTTGAATCTTCATAAACTGTAATTGCATCAAGGTTGTTCTCATCTACATAGGTGTTTTCATCCCCGATTGTGAAAAGTTCTATTGCTTCTTTTGAAATCGGCCCTGTAGCTTTACAGCAGTCTTTGCTTAAAGAACGGGGATATTCAAGGGAAAACTTAAGTTTCTCGTTGTAGTAGGTTTCGGTAGGTCCGGGTTCAGGTTTTTCCTCGGGATAAAATTTAACTGATCTTAGTATATTTTCAGTTTCGGCTTTGTATGCCTGTCTGTATCCTAAATTGCCTTTAAAAATCTGTGAAAATTCGTAGTTCATTCCATTTTTGACAACGTATGTGACTTTAAAATCCGAACCGCAGTTGTTGACTTCAAAAGTTCGGGCGTCAACTCCGTCTACCTGTGTTACCACGGTTTTCGAAAGGGTTGCCGTTTTTGGGCATGACGCTATAAACGATTCCTTTTTAACCTGCGCTATTTCGTCTATTTTTCTTAAAGTTGTGTAAAAAACGGAAATTCTGAAAATATATCCTTCCGATAGTTCTTCTACCGTAATGTCCTTCCCCGGATTATTTTTGTCATAAATTATTTCTATTTTCTTTGTGATTTCCGGCTGGTCAAAATGTTCAAATAAAGAAGTTTTGTATAAACGTTCAAGCGAAATCTTAAGTGTGTCGTTGCTGTATTCAACTATGCTTTCCGGATCTACTTTAGCCGGTTCTTCGGGAGGTTTTTGAGGCTCGGGGTTTTGAACTACAGGTACTTGGTGGAGGAAGTTTTGTTTGTAAAATTTTATGATAGGCCCCCCGAATATAATTAAAAAAAGGGCGAGTAAGAAAGCGTAAAAAGTTACATTAAATCTGGTTTTTTTCTTTTTTATTTCCTTCTGTTTCTCTTCTAAATCCGTAATTAAAGGTGGGGGAGTGCCTTCCGGGGATTTAAGATATTCCTGATTTGCTTTTTCAATTTCTATTACCGGCTCTACTTGATTATTGTCGGAAATTGGTTCTGTTGTTTCTGTTGGAATGTTATTTGAATCGGTTTTTGCTTCTTTTCTTTTGAAAAAATTTAAAGCCATGGATTAATGATACCACGCTGGGAACATGTAGAAACGCGCCGGGCTCAGCCCGTTCCGGGCTGAGCCCGGCTCTTACTTCCTCGGTTTCAAAGTAGGAAAAGCCACTACGTCCTTTATCGCCCACGTGTCAGTTAAAAACATAACTAATCTGTCTATTCCGAAGCCCATTCCCCCGAGGGGCGGGCATCCGTATTCAAGAGCTTCAATAAAATCTTCATCCAGAGGCATTGCTTCCGTATCCCCTTCTTTCATATTTTTCTGCTCCGTTTCAAATCTTTCCCTCTGCTCCAGCCCCGATACTATCTCGCTCCATCCGTCAAATATCTCAATCCCGCCGATATAACCTTCAAATCTTTCTGTTCTTCCGGGCTTATTTCTGTGAGTTTTTGCCAGAGGACTTACCGACACGGGGTAGTCAATTGCCCAGGTAGGATCAACTAACTGCGGTGTAATTTCCTTATCATAAATGTTAAATAGAAGTTTATTTTTGTCCCATACGCCTCTTATTTTCACATCATATTTTTCACCCAGTTTTTTCACTTCCTCATCCGAAACAGTTTCCCATTCTACCCCCAGCTTTTCTTTAACCAAATCTTCTATCGGAATTCTTTTCCATTTTTTTCCTATATCTATTTCCTGCCCTTTTACTTTTATTTTTGTATCTCCCGTTAATTCTTTTACCAGATATTTCATCATTTCTTCAGCCAGGTCCATAACCCTGTTATAATCGGCGTAAGCTTCGTACCACTCAAGCATGGTGAATTCCGGAAAATGTGAATGGTCTATTCCCTCGTTTCTGAAGTTTTTCGCGATTTCAAAAACTTTTTCGTATCCCCCGACGATAAGGCGTTTTAAATAAAGTTCGGGAGCAACTCTTAAATAAAAATCGCAGTCAAGCGCGTTGAAGTGAGTAGTAAATGGTCTTGCATTTGTTCCTCCGTACAACGGTTGGAGAATCGGTGTTTCAACTTCTTCAAATCCTTTTCCCCACAAAAATTTTCTTATTTCTTTTGTAATTTTCCATCTTGCGTCAATTACTTTTTTTGCGTCCTCGTTTATTAAAAAATCAATGTATCTTTTTCTGTATCTTTCCTCAACATCTTTAAACCCATCCCATTTGTCAGGAAGAGGTCTTAGGGCTTTTGAAAGTATTCTTATTTTTTCTGCCTCCACGGATATCTGTCCTGTTTTTGTTTTTGTTACTTTTCCTGTCCCCTCAATGAAATCTCCGGTATCCAAAAGCTCAATATCTTCAAATTTCAATTCTCCTTTTTTGTAATCCTGTTCTTTGAAGTTATCTTTTTTTAAATAAAGCTGAATTTTTCCCGACGCGTCTTTTACATCAATAAAGCATAAGACATTGTGAGATCTTATTGAAAAAATTCTTCCGGCAACGGTAACTGTTTTTCCTTCTAAGCCGGAAAAATTGTCCGTAATTTCTGAGTTCAGATTAGTTCTGCCGGAGTTCGGAGGATAGGGATCAACTCCCAATTCTTTTAACTTGTTTAATTTCTTAATTCTTATATCCCTGTATTCTTTGAGGGTTGCCATTGCTTAAGTTATTTAAGCACATTATGGCCTTAATATTCAATCTTTGTAATGGTGTAGATAAGTTTTCCTACAGGAGCTTCAAACTCAACTTTTTCTCCTACCCTTTTTCCCAAAAGAGCAGAACCCAAAGGAGATTCATATGAGATCTTGTTTGCTAAGGGATCAGCTTCAGGAGCTCCGACAATATAGAATGTATCTTCCGAGCTTTCCATGTGAAGAGTTACTTTGCATCCGACTCCTACCATATCATTCGTTTTTACCTCAGAAACTCTGGAGTTTTTAATGATATCTTCCAATTCGGCAATTCTCCCTTCAACATAGGATTGCTCCTGCTTTGCAGCATCGTATTCTGAATTCTCGGATATATCTCCAGCATCGCGGGCATTCTGAATTCTTTTTGCTACTTCCGGTCTTTTGTTTTCTATAAGATCTTTAAGCTCATCTCTGATCTTTTGAAGACCTTCCGGAGTAAGCGATAACTTGTTGTCTTTTTCTTTTTGATTCATATGTGTTTTTTAAAAGACACTTAAAACACTACGAACAAAACCTATCGAAACTCCGCAGATTGGTTTTATCCTATAGGTATTAAGGGCCTCTAAACTAAAAAATCCCCCGAGAGTCTTTGGGGACGTTATCCAAACATGTGTATTTGTATCATATGTTAAGTTTTGTGTCAAACTTTTGAATATTTTTTGAAAAAATATGGCGATAAATTAAAAATAAATACGAAAGTAAATAAAGGGTAATTTGAGTGATTTGACGCGGTAAAATCAGATGCTCCGGATGGGAATTTAATCTAGATTTAATGTAGATTTAATCTATTTTTAATCTAAATTTAATATTAATTTAATGTAAATTTAATCTAGATTTAATGTAGATTTAATATTCGGATAAAAATTTACGCGGTAATTTCTCTCAAGTTTCCTTAAAACTACATTAAAATCGGTGCAAGGATAATTGCTTCATATTTTTGTATTTTCTTATAGTATTTATAGTATTTAGAGAGGTTGCGGTATTTGACATTTGCGGAAGAAACGTGTAAAAAGGCGTTGTTATTTCCCATCTGCCAATCTGCCACCGTTTTTCTATAGTGTATAAAAAATTAAAAGTAATTAATTTAATAAAGGTTATATAAATCCCGCACTTGTCCTGCGGAATTTTTTATAAATCTTCCATGAAAATTTTAAGGAAAATAAAATCCCACGCCAATAAAATTTTCGCGTATTTCTCTCTTTTTTCAATGGTAGCCAACACATTGGCTCCTCTTGCGGCTGTGCTTCCGGCGTATGTATACGCGGAGGATATAAATGCGCCTGCAGAGGTTTCTGTAAATTCCGATGAAGACGCTACGAAAGATAAAGCAACGGAAGGACAGGGTTCCGTTGACAAAAGTAAAGAGGAAGATAAAGAAGATGAAAAAAAGGAAGTAAGCGTGGAAGCTTCCGAAGAAAATACAAGTGAGACGGAAGAAAATCCTTCCGTTCCTGCCGAAGAAAACGGAACTGAAGCCGAAAATAATGAAAATGTTGTAGATCCCGAAGCACCCGATATTATAGAAGGCGGCGGAGTAAGCGACTACAGACCGGTTGCCGATATTGAAGATAATGAAACCGTTGAAGTAATCGATATTCCCATGCCGGAAGTTGCGCCGGAAGTTGAAGCCGGTAACAGTGCTCCGGTTGAAAGTATAGAAGCTCCGTCTGCACCGGAAAATGTAGTTAAAGAAAAAGAATACGAATATTTGGAAGAAGGCGCGGAAGTTAAGGACAGCGTTAAAGAGGATTGGTCAATTGACGGGGAAGTTGCGAAAACGATTGAAAAGGTAAAGCTTGGAGTTAAGTATGTTTTTCCGTTAGATGAAGAAGTTTCCGTTACTTTTAAAAAATTGCCGAAACTTGATGAAGATAGAGGTTATTTGAAAATTGAAAGAGTTAAGGTAGAAGACCTTAAATTGCCCGATGATTTTAGAACTAACGCTGAATACGCTTTTGATATTACTATTGTGGATGAGAATGGCAATCCTTGCGAGGATGGCCTTATGGAGAATGAAAAAGATTTTGAATACGATTTAACTTTGCCTAAACCTAAAGGTGTTGAAGTCGGTGTTGTTTATATTGAAAAAGATTTAGAAGAAGTGAAAGAAGAAAAATTAAAAACAGAGGAGATAAAAGAAATTGAAGAAGATAAAGTTGATCAGAAGAAAGATGGGGAGAAAGTTGAGGTTGGAGGTTTGGACCATTTTACGATTTATATAGCGACCTATCACTGTGATGAGTTTTGGTTGTGGCCTGGTCATTGTTCAGAACCCCATATTATTGAGCAAACCCAATACCATAACGGGGAAGTAGTTGACGCTTATGCATCAGGTCTCCCCAAAGATTTTTATCGAATAGACATTATTAATCCGAGTAATCTCTCCGTTGCTAATAGTAGCAGTGATACCTGTAATAGTAAAAGTGCTTCGGTTTCTTATACATATAGAATAAAAGATACGGATGCTATTGGAACAGGATGGAAAGTTGTTTTAAGCGGATTTGATACAACAAGTAACTGTAATAATAATACGGGGGTAATAGATACGGCAACGGATTATTTTGAGGTTACACCTAAATCAACACCCACTCCCTCACAAAATCCTCTCCTATCAGATAGCTGTGGATTAGATATTGCCTTGGTCATTGATAATTCTAATAGCATCAGTGATTCTGAGCTTGGTCAAATGAAAAATGCTCTTAAGGAATTTGTTGATGCTTTGACAGGAACACCGACTCAATTTTCTGTAACTAAATTTGGAACAAATGCGACTGTAGTTCAAGGGTTTACTACGGATACGGAATTAGTTAAAAGCAAGATAGATTCCATTCCTCAAGGAGAAGGTGGTACAAATTGGGAAAACGCTTTTAATAAAGCAAGAGCAACTTTTGATCCAAGAACAGATAAACCAAACTTAATAATTTTTGCTTCAGATGGTAATCCAACTTACCCAAATTGTGGTGGTAGTAGTACATGTCAAAATGATATTAATGCAGCAATTATTGAAGCCAATCACGCAAAAGAAATTCCAGCAAGGATATTGGCAATTGGTGTAGGAAATGAGTTAAAGGTAGATAATCTAAAAGCAATTTCTGGGGGTACTGTTAACGGTGAAAATATTTCTACAACCGATGTTATCACCACCGATTTTGCCGGAATGGCGGCTAAACTGGCAAATTTTGCCAAACAAACTTGTGGCGGAACGATTACGGTTAATAAATACATCAATAGTGTTGCCCCAGGAAATAGGGCAAGTACAGGGTGGACATTTAATATTGCCGGGACATCCAAAACAACAGACTCTAATGGTCAGACAGACGCAGTTAAAGTATCCGCGGGAAGTGGTTATTCAGTAACAGAGTCTGCTGTTCTTCCTGGTTATACATTTTTTTCTGCAACTTGTATAGGTGCTACCAACAACGGCTCACAAAATGGGAATGGAGTGATTGGACTTCAGATAAGTGATAGCGATACAGTTTCTTGCTATTTTGTTAATACTCGTGATACCGGCACAATTGAACTTAAGAAAGTTTGGTCGGGAACTGGCGGACAGACAAACCTCAATATAGGAACTACTGCGGGAGGAACTGATATAGCAAATGTTCAAACAGGAGCAAGTGGCGCTAATCCATTAACTACTGATCAACAGACAGTTCCTACCGGCACTTATTATCTTTCCGAAACAGGCGGTTTGGATAATTACACAAGCTCACTTGCCTGCTTTAATGATTCTAATGATAATGGTTCGCAAGATATCGGAGAGTCCAAGGTAACTGCTGGTACAAATGATAGCGTCAGTGTTGCAAAAGGAGATCATATTGTTTGCAGTTATATCAATACTTATGTTCCTTATTGCGGCGATGGAATTGTTACAAATCCATCGGAGGAATGTGATATTAATTCAACACCTCAATCTTGTACTACTCAAGAAGGTGGTTATCAAGGGGAAATAACTTGTGGTGAAAGATGTTTATGGAATGATTACTGTTATCCGATTGAAGGTTGCGGCGATGGAAAGATAAATGGTCTAGAACAGTGTGACGATGGCAATACGATTGACACTGATTCCTGCAGAAATAATTGCACCAATCCTCTCTGTGGCGATGGGATTAAAAATGGTTCGGAAGAATGTGATGGAACCGCAGGAGTAGGCACAAATCAATTCTGTACTAGTGCTTGCAAACTGGTTAATATTTACGATGGTGGAAATAGTTGCCCCGCCGGGAGTACGCCGGTAAAAATTAATTCACTTACAATAAATTCGAAAGACGATCCAGCCGGCAAAACCACCGCAGTTAGCGCCGGTAAAGATTATCTTTTTGAGGCAATTGGTGATTATGGGTATGGCGGCGCATCAAGAAATAATACTGTCCACCGCGCTGATGCGGGATATGCTACTACTGAAAATGCCTCTGTTGCCTGGGATTCATTAGACACTCGTTTTGGAATTACCGCTGGAGCAGCTTACCGCGGCGTGACTTCCCTTCTTTCGGATTGGGGAACGGGAATAATGGGTATTGTTAGTTGGGGTACTTATACCGCAAGACATATTTATCAAAAAGCTTATCATGCGACTTCTGACGCAAATGTAAAATTTGTTATTTCCGATTGGTATTCAGATTGGTATAACGGCGGAGTAAACAATAACCAAGGAGGCATGCGAGATAACGAAGGCAGCCTGACTTTGAATGTTTATGAATGCCAACCCGTATCAGAAGTAACCATATGCAAACAGGACGATGGCAAAGCCTATCTTCCAGGTTGGAGAGTAGCATTATTAGGCAACCAAGAAGGTACATTTTCAGTCCAACCTGACGGGAATGGTGTTACCAAAACTTACCCAGCGGGTTCGTATGTAGTACAAGCTTCAGGTACATATAACTACGGTAACAATGTTATGAACGCCGATGCCGCAAACTCTTTCAGATATGCGGGTTTATCATGTTCCGATGGAGTTGATAAGTGGGTTAACGGGGATAGCGATTGTATGAATCACTACCTCAATCTTAATCCAAGTTTAAGCGGGGGCCCGATGGAAGCAGGATGGGGCAATTTCTTTAATCCCGAGCATATCTACTACAAAGCATTTGCAGGTGGTGATCTGAATTTTAAGATTTGGGATTCATGTGGCACATCAGGTGAGGGGTGTTATGTCGACAATGAAGGTAATATCGGCGTAGCGGTCTACAAAGGTTACGCAGGAGACACTGGCGAGAATGGATGTGTTACCTTTTCGGGTGTACCTTATGGAACCTATAACGTTAAAGAAACAATGCAAGATGGTTGGGCTACTGTTTCAGGTCTTGGTGAGGTAGTTGTTGATGAGTCAAGTGAGACCATCACGATTACTAATAGATTGCTTCCGACAAGCGGTGACCTCACTATATGTAAATATAAAGATTTGGATAGAGATGGGGTCGTGGACGAAGGCGAACCTAAGGTTCAGTGGGGGATGGTGGTTAAAGACGCGAATGGCCAATACGTTAGTGGTGTTGAAAAACATTC
>Ga0116149_1005074_pt1 | contig 12562 bp, 11 predicted proteins | sample AD_UKC057_MetaG_FD_89787 | JGI IMG/M metagenome (GOLD analysis project Ga0116149, IMG submission 89787) | Active sludge microbial communities of municipal wastewater-treating anaerobic digesters from USA - AD_UKC057_MetaG | ecosystem: Engineered > Bioreactor > Anaerobic > Digestate | place: USA...
CAGCGTCTTCTCCGGCAGGCGCTGCCGCTCGCGGACCGCGCACAGGCCGACAAACAGCACCCCCGGCCGCCGCACGCCGAACAGGCGCAGGGCCGAGCGCATCAGCGGGACCATGCGGGTCATCCACCGCGCCAGCGGCGCGGGGGCGGCGGACGACGCGACAATCAGGCCGCGGCGCGCGCGGTCCGGCGGGCGCGTTTTCGGGGCGCCCATGCCCCAGGGCCAGTAGGCGAAGCAGACCAGCCGCTCGATAAACCGCTTCATGAGCGCCGTCACCGTCCAGAAATTCATGGGCGACGCCAGCACCACGGCGTCCGACGCGGCGATCTCGTCCAGAATCGCGCCCATCTCGTCCGGCAGCGGGCAGACGCCCCGCTCCGGCCCCGGCGTCTGCGTGCATGCGCGGCAGTTGCGGCAGAACTCGACCCGCGCGTCCAGCAGGTGGATTTTCCGGGTCTCCGCGCCCGCGGCCCGCGCGCCCTCCAGCACGGCGTCCACCAGCGTGTCCACCACGCCGTCCCGCCGGTAGGTTCCAACCACCGCTGTGACCTTCATCGCGCGCATGTCCCGTGCCGGTTCCGTCAGCCCGGCATAGGATAGCAGGAAGCGCGCCGCCCGGCGCAATCCGCCCCCGCACCCGGCCCCCCCGCGCGGCCGCCGGGAAGGCGCGGCGGCTTACACGCGTTTTTCGGCGCGGCCCTCGTGGAGGGCCACCCAGTGGTGGGCGCGGGCGGCGAGGCTTTCGTCGTGGGTCACGAGAACCAGCGTGACGTTTTCGGCGGCGTTCAGCTCCCAGAGGAGCTCGACGATTTCGCGGCCCGTCTTCTCGTCGAGGTTGCCGGTGGGCTCGTCGGAGAGGACGATGGAGGGCTTGTTGAAGAGGGCGCGGGCGATGGCGGCGCGCTGCTGCTCGCCGCCGCTGAGCTTGCCGGGCTTGTGGGTCATGCGGTCGCGCAGGCCGACGCGCTCGAGGAGCTCCTCGGCGCGGGGGCGGCAGGCGCGGACTGTCTTGCCCTTGCAAAGGGCGGGCATCATGACGTTTTCGAGGGCCGTGAACTCGGGGAGCAGGTGGTAGAACTGGAAGACGAAGCCGACCTCGCGGTTGCGGATGGCGTTGACCTTGGACGCGGCCATGCGGTGGAGGGGCTCTCCGCGGAAGAGGACCTCGCCGTCCGTGGGCCGGTCGAGGGTGCCCATGATGTGGAGCAGGGTGCTCTTGCCCGCGCCGGAGGCGCCGCTGATGGCCATGATGCCGCCGACGGGAACCTCGAGGTCCACGCCGCGCAGGATTTCGAGGGTGCGCTCGGCGTCGCGGAAGACCTTGCGGACGCCGCGGCATTCGATGAGGCTGGGCGCGGTGTCACTCATAGCGCAGGGCGTCCACGGGGTTGAGCCGGGCGGCGCTCCACGCGGGGTAGAGCGTGGAGAGGAAGGTGAGCGCCACGGCGGAGACGGTGATCCAGAAAATGTCGAAGGGCACCACGGCGACGGGGATGCCGTCGAAGTAGTAGATGGTGCTGTTGAACAGGTCGATGCCGAAGAGCCCGGCGACGAACTCGGCGACGGGGTTGATGTTGTGGGCGAGGAGCGTGCCCGCGACGACGCCGATGACGGTGCCGCCGACGCCGATCATGAGGCCCTCGAGCACGAAGAGGCGCAGGATGGACCAGCTGCTGCTTCCAAGGGTGCGCAGGATGCCGATGTCGCGCCGCTTCTCCATGACGATCATGATGAGGGTGCTGGTGATGTTGAAGGCCGCCACCAGGATGATGAAGACCAGGATGATGAACATCGCCAGCTTCTCCTGCTTGAGCGCCTCGAAGAAGGCCTCCTGGTTCTGGTACCACGTCTCGGCGCGGTAGGGCAGCGCCTCCTCGACCCGGTTCGCCACGGCGTCCGCCAGGAAGGGGTCGGTGAGTTTCAGGTGGATGCCATCGGCGCCCGGACGGCCCGTCAGCATCTCCGCCGTCTGAATGTCCACAAAGGCGTAGAGGCTGTCGAAGTCGGACATCTTCGCCTGCGAGATGCCGCTGACGGTGAGGTAGACCTGGTTGCCCGGGCGCACGCCGAAGGGGGTGACGGTGGGCTTGTCGGTGATGACGCCGACCTCGGAGCCGACGCGCGCGCCGATGCGGTGGGCCAGCCGGTACCCCAGCACCACCTCCTTCTCGCCGGGCAGCTTCCCGGCGCCGAACATGCGCCCGCCCTCCTTCGTGAGGTTGCGCTCGAGGTCGGTGACCTCCGCCTCCAGCGCCGGGTCCACGCCAAGGATGATGGCGCCGGTGGTGTCGCGGCCCATCTTGAGCAGCCCCTCCACCTGCGTGATGGGCCCCGCGGCCAGCACCTCGGGGCAGGCGGCGCGCACCTCGTTGATCACCGAAGAGTAGTCGTCCATGCGCTGTCCGGCGGGCAGCACGACGGTGACGTGGGCGCGGTTGCCGATGATGGTCTCGCGCAGGGCGATGTCAAAGCCCGTCATCACGCTCATCACGACGATGAGCGCGATGACGCCGACGCTCACGCCGGCCACCGAGATGAGGGTGATCAGGCTGATGAAGCGCGTCTTGCGCTTGCCCCGGAGATACCGGGACGCCGCATACCATTCAAACCGCAAGGGAAAGGTCCTTTTCCACGTCCCGCACCAGGGCCCCGAAAGGCACGGCGTCCAGCGACGCCAGAAGCCTCGGGGCCGCGCCCAGGTCCATCCGGGACGTGACGGGGTTGGGCACCGCCACGCAGTATAGGGAAGCCGCCCGCGCGGCGGCAACCCCCTTGGGGGAGTCCTCCAGGGCGAAGGCCGCGCGCGCGTCCACCCCCAGTGTATCCAGCGCGGCCAGATAAAGTTCCGGCGACGGCTTCACCCGCGCCACCTCGTCGCCGCAGACCAGCGCGTCGAACTGCGGCAGCAGCCCCAGCCGCTCCAGGTGCCCGGCCACCCAGGACCGCTCCGAACTCGACGCCACCCCCAGCCGCAGCCCCATCCGCCGCGCCTCCGCGACGGCCTCCACCACCCCCGGCATGGGCGGCTGCACCCGCACCCGCTCGCGGTAGCGCGCCCGCCGCTCGCCGTTCACCTTCTCCCGGTCCAGGGGCCGCCCCAGGCACTGCTCCAGGTAGTCCATCGGGTGGAAGGTCTCATAGGAGTACCCGCCGACATTGGCGGTCCAGAGGTCCAGCGGCAGTTCCTGCCCGAAGGCCGCGAAGGTCTCCCGCCACGTTCCGTAGAGCGTGGTCTCCGTGTCCAGGATGAGGCCGTCAAAGTCGAAGAGCACGGCTTGGATTCTGCGTTCAGTCATGGTCGCTCCGGAGGTCTCCTCTCGTTCCCAAGTTTCACGCACAACCTATGCAAGGAACGATGCCGGAACGCGCATGGAGGTGGCACGGGCTTCCAGCCCGTGATGCTTGGGCTGCATCCATGACCCGAACCACGGGCTGGAAGCCCGTGCCACCTCGGTGTCCGTGCCCGCATCGCCTTGAAAATGTCGTATGTCAATCCGTCTATTCGCTAATGCTCCAACACAATCTTGATCGCCCCGGATTCCCGCTTGTTGAGGAAGGCGCGGACGGCCTTCCGGTAGTCGCGCATGGGGAACCGGTGCGTGATGAGGACGCCGGGCAGGTCCGGCAGCCCCGCCAGCACCTCCGCCGCCACGTCGAAGGAACTGCGGCCGTCGCGCTCCGTGCCGTGGCAGTTGACCCCCGTGACGCGCAGCTCGCGCGCCCACACGGGGGAGTAGTCCAGCGCGGCCGGGGAGAAGTTGATGCCCAGCAGCACGACCGTGCCGCCGCCGCGCGCGAGGCGCAGGGAATGGCCCAGGCTCTCGCCGCCGCCCACGGTGTCGAAAACCACGTCGAAGCCCCCCAGCACGATCTCGTTGCCGAAGAGGCCGCGCACGGCGCGCGCGCCCGTGGCCGCCGCCGTCCGCGCGTAGAGCCCGCCGCCGCCGGACAGCAGCCGCGCGCCGAGGGCTTCCGCCGCCCGCGCCTGCGCGGGGTGCCGCACGGACGCGAAAACCTCCACGCCGGGGGCGAGGGCGCGGCACGCCGCCACGGTCAGCAGGCCGATGGTGCCGCCGCCGACGACCAGGGCGCGCGCGCCGGGCGCCAGCGCGTCCGCGGCCTTGAGCACGCCGTGGACCGTGCAGGCCATGGGCTCCAGCAGCACCGCCGCGTCGTTGCCCAGGGCGTCGGGCACCCGGAAGGGCTGGCTGCGGTGCAGGGCCATGCGCGGCGAGAAGCCGCCGCCGACGGCCTCCGGCACCGCGCCCGCGCCCAGGTTCTCGCAGAGCATGTAGCTGCCCCCGGCGCAGCGGGCGCAGGGCGGCGCGATCTCCATCTGCGCGCACGAGGGCCAGTCAATGCGCGGCACAACGCGGTCGCCGGGGCGGAAATCCCCGGCCTCCGGCCCCGCCTCGATAACCTCGCCGACCACCTCGTGGCCGAGGTATTTCCGCTTCACGCCCGGCAGGGCGGCGGAGAAGCTCTTCGGCGACATGTCCATCAGCAGGAAATGGATGTCCGTGCCGCAGAGGCCGCAGGCGATGTTGCGCACCAGAAGCCAGCGGCCGTTGGGCAGCGCGGGCTCGGGCACCTCCGCGTAGCGCACCGGCGACAGCGCGCCGATGTTCGGAAACGGGTGGACCGTCCGCGCGGCGCGGTAGAGCGCGTAGCGCACCGGCGCGTTCTCGAAGTACAGGGCCTTCATGCGCCCGAAGACACGGCGCGCAGCGCCGCCTCCAGCGAGGACGCCAGTTCGTCCGTTTCGGCCTCCGTGACCAGGAGGCTGGGGCGGATGACCACGGTGTCCCGCGCTGCGCGGCCCGCGGCGACCAGCAGCCCGTTCTCGAGACAGGCCGCGCAGAGGGCGCGCGCCGTCTCCGGCGACGGGGTCCGCAGGGCGAGCAGCAACCCCTCCCCCGCGACGCCGGACAGGAGGTCCGGGAAGCGTTCCACGAGCCCGTCCAGGGCGGCGCGCAGGCGTTTTCCCATGGCGGCCGCGTTGTCCCAGGGCTTCTCGGCGGCGTAGAGGCCGAGGGCGGCGCGCGCGACGAGGCAGGCCACGTCGGAGCCGCCGAAGGTGGACAGGTGGATCAGCGGGTGGTCGTTCATGAAGCCGTTCACGCGCTGCGTCAGCAGGGTCACCGTGATGGGGAACATGCCGCCGCCGAGGGCCTCGCCGAGGATCAGGATGTCCGGCTCGACGCCCAGGCGCTCAAAAGCGAAACGCGCGCCCGTCCGCCCGAAGTTGGTCTGCGTCTCGTCCACCACCAAGAGCGCGCCGCGCGCGCGGCACAGGTCCGCCAGCCCGCGCGCGTACTCCGGCGTCACGGCGCGGCAGCCGTTCTCCGCCTGGACGGGCTCCAGGAAGACCGCCGCCGTCGTGTTCGTGACGGCGCGCTCCGCCGCCGCGAGGTCGCCGAAGGGCAGGAGCGCCGTTTCGGGGATGAGCGGCCCGTACAGGTCGCGGTCCGCGCGCTGGGACAGGCTCAGGGCGAAGCCCGTCTCGCCGTGCCAGGCCCCCTCCAGGGCGGCGAGGCCGGGGCGCTTGGTGAAGCCGCGGGCCACCTTGCAGGCGGCGTCAAAGGCCTCGCCCCGCGTGACGCCGTAGAGGCTGCACTCCAGCGGGCCGGGCACGAAATGCGCCAGCGCCTCGGCGAGCAGGGCCTTCTCCTCGCTGATGATGGGGAAGTTTCCCTGGTCCGCCGCGCGCGCGGCGCGTTTCAGCGCCTCCGCCAGCTCCGGCCGCCGCCGGCCCAGGTTGAAGATGCCCGCCGAGCAGTCGGCGTCCAGGTAGCGCCGCCCCCCGGTGTCGAAGAAATGCGCGCCCTGGCGGGCGCCCTCGAGAAGTTTCGGGGTCGTCATCTCAGTTTCCTCCGCCGCGGGAGAACAGGTCCTCCGCCTTGCGCACCCAGGAGAACAGGGCCGTCTGCATCTTCTCGTTGTTGAGGAGCTTCAGCACCCCCGGCACCCGCGCCGCCAGCAGCGCCAGCGGGAGCAGGGTCTTCATGTCGCGCACCGCCGCGCGGATGGCGGCGATGATGCCGTCCAGCTCCGCGTCGGACACGGTGATGGGGGCCATGAACCGCATGACCTGCGGCGCGTTGCCGGAGTAGGCGGCGAAGACGCCGTGCCGCGCGAGGGCGTCGGACATCATGGGGCCCATGAACTCGTGGATGTACTCCACGCCGACCATCATGCCGACGCCGCGCACCTCGCGGATGATGCGGGGGTTCGCGCGCATGAGGTCGTTGAGGGCGGCCTTGAGCCGCGCGCCCTGGCGCTCGGCGTTCTCCCAGAGCCGGTTCTGCTCGAGGTAGTCCAGCACCTTCAGCGACACGCGGCAGGCGAGGTCGCCGCCGCCGGCGTGGGTCTCGTGGAAGTCCGGGTGCGCCTCCCGGAACCCGCGCAGGAGCGGGGTGTCCCGGTGGATCACCGCGGCGTTCGCGCAGAGCCCGCCGCCGAGGGACTTGGCCACCGTCATGATGTCCGGCACGACGCCCGAATGCTCCGAGGCGAACATGCGGCCCGTCCGGCCGAAGCCCGTCTGAATCTCGTCAAAGATGAGCAGGGCACCGTGGCGGTCGCATAAATCGCGCAGGCCGCGGAGGTACTCCGGGGTTCCTGGGAAGATGCCCGCCTCGCCCTGCACCGGCTCCAGGATGACCGCGGCCGTGTCCCCGTCAATGACCTTCGCCGCGGCGTCCAGGTCGTTGAACGGCACGAACACGAAGCCCGGCATGAGGGGCTCGAAGCAGTGGCGGTAGTGCTCCTTGCCGTTGGCGCTCAGGGCGAAGCCCGTGTGACCGTGGTAGGCCTTGACGGTGGAGACGATCTTCGGGCGGCCCGTCGCGCCGCGCGCCAGCTTCAGCGCGCACTCCACCGCCTCGCCGCCCCCGGCGGCGAAGAGCACCCGGTCCAGGTCGCCCGGGGCCAGCGCGGACAGCCGCCGGGCCAGCGCCTCCTTGTGCGGCGACGGGAGCAGCCGGCTGCCCATGTCCACCTCGTCCGCCGCGGCCTCCAGCGCCGCCAGCACCTCCGGATTGCGCCGCGACACGTTGAAGCACCCCGCGGCGGTGAAGCAGTCGTACATCCGCCGCCCCGTCAGGGGGTCCGTGAAGCCCACCCCCTCCCGGCGCGTCTCAAAGACGTCGAGATGCCCCGCGCTGAGGTACTTGATCTGGTTCCGGTTGATGTGCCGGCCGAACAGGGCAAAGATGCGCGCCTTGTCCTGCTTGGTCATCGTGGCCGGGCCGGTGTTTTCCGCCATAAGAGAGTCCTCCCGCGCCGCGCCCCGCCGGGGGGCGCGTCCGCGCGCGCACAAGGATACACCATGCCGCGGGTCCGACATCCGTCGCGCGCCCGGGTCCCCGGCGAGTTCATTTCAGCCTTGAAATACTCCGGGGCGAGCATGCCCGGACCCGCTCCGCGAAGAAGAGGGCTTCCATGCGCAGGGCGGCGGGGTAGAGGTCTGGGGGGTAGGCCCACAGGCACCACCCCGGCGCGGTGAGCAGTTTCGCCGCCGCATGGAGGATCAGCCCCGCGCGGCCCCGGCCCGCTTCCAGGTACACCGCGCCGCCGTCGCGTCCCGCCGCGCGCACCTTGCGCCGCGCCGTGTCCCAGTCGTCCTCGAAATGGTGGCGCACGGTGATGGAGGGCTCGAAGGCGATGGACACCCCCGCGCGCTGCAGGGCGAGGCAGAAGGCGTAGTCCTCCGCCGCGCCCAGGCGGGTCTCCGGGAATCCCCCGGCCCTCCCCCAGTCCGCCCGCCGCAGCAGCAGGAAGGCGGGGCCGATGTAACCGTGCCGGGGGCGCTCGCCCACGGTGAAGCGGTGGCGGAACCACAGGTAGCGCGCCGCCGGCCCCTCATTTCCCCAGGGGGCGAGGGCGTAGGCCACGGCGTCGGCCCCGGTGCGTTCCCGCGCGGCCCACAGCGCGGCCAGCCATCCCGGCGGCGCCTCGGTGTCGTCGTCGGCGACGACGACCCACTCCCCGCGCGCAACGGCGACGGCGGCGTTGCGCGCCGGGCCGGGGCCGCGGTTCTCGGCGCGCAGGGCGCGCAGCCGGTCCCCGTGCGCGCGGGCCAGGTCCGCCAGCACCTCCGGCGTGGCGTCGCGCGACCCGTCGTCCACGCAGACCACCTCGAAGACGGGGCCCTCCTGCGCCAGCAGGGACTCCAGGCAGGCGCGCAGCATCTCCGCACGGCCGCAGGTGGCGACCACCACGCTCAGAAGGGGCGCGGCGCCGGGGGCGCGGTCTGTTTCCTGTGGCTGCAAGCGGAATGGTATCCTGTGTTCCGGCCGCGGGGGCCGCGGCGATGATAGGGCACGGCCCCCCCCCGCCTCAACCCCGGCGGGCCGGCCCCGGCAAGGAGCGCGCATGACCGACCCGCAGCACGGCAGCCCAACCCCGCCGCCCGAGGTGTCGGTGCTGGTCGCCGTGTGCGCGGACGATGATCCCGGCTGGCTGCGCGAAGCGCTCGACAGCGTGCGCGCCCAGACCTTTGCCGCGTGGGAGTGCCTGCTGTGCGCCGACGGCCCCCTCACGCCCGCCCTGGACGCGGTGGCGGCCGACTTCCTCCGGGGGGACGCGCGGTTCCGGCGCGTGGACGGCGCGCGGCGCGGCGGCCCCGGCGCGGCGCGGAATCTCGGTCTGGCGGCGGCCCGCGGGCGGTTCATCGCGGTGCTCGACGCCGACGACCTTGCCGCGCCGGAGCGCCTGCGGCGGCAGATGGACCGCATGACGGGGCCGGACGCCCCGGACGCGCTGGGGACGTGGTGCGTGGTGGTGGGCCCGGACGGCGTGGAGACCGGCGAGCGCCGCACGCCCACGGGCCCGGAAACGCTCCTGCGGGAACTGCCCCGCGCGAACCCGCTGGTCCACTCGTCCGTCATGCTGCGCGCCGACGCCGCGCGCGCGGCGGGCGGCTGGCCGGAGGACATTCCCTTCGCCGAGGACTACGCGCTCTGGGTGCGCCTTGCCGCCCGCGGCGGGCGGCTGGACAATCTGCCCGAGCCCCTCTGCCGTTACCGCGCGGGCCGCGCCGCCAAACCCCACGGCGGCGGCCTGCGCCGCTTCCGCGCCGTGTGGCGCGTGCGGCGCGAGGCCCTGCGCCTGGGGCCCGCGCCCGAAAGGTGGGCGCGCCTGCCCGAAGCCCTCGCGCTGTCCCTGGCGCAGCTGCTCCCCGGGGGGATCCTTGGCCGTCTGCGCGCCCGCCTGCGCGGGGAAAGGCGCGCCCCGTGACGCCGCCCTTCCTGCTGGGCATCGCGGGGCCGTCCTGCTCCGGCAAGAGCACCCTCGCCCATGAGACGGCCCGCGCCTTCGCGGACCTGAACCCTTTGGTGCTCTCCCTCGACGCGTACTACCGCGACCTGGCGCATCTGCCGCCCGGGGAGCGCGCGCGGGCGAACTTCGACCATCCCGACGCGCTGGAGCATGAGCTGCTGGAGGCGCATCTGCGCGCGCTGGCGGCGGGCGGGGAAATCAGCGAGCCCGTCTACGACTTCACCGCCCACACCCGCGCGGGCGCGCGCCCCCTCCGCGCGGACGGCGCCCTCGTCCTTGTCGAGGGCGTGCTCGCCCTCCACTACCCCGGACTGCGCGCGCAGTACCACGGCGCCGTCTTCGTGGACGCCGACGACGCCACTGCCCTGCGCCGCCGCATCGCCCGCGACACCCGCGAGCGCGGCCGGACGGAGGAGAGCGTCCGCCGCCAGTATGAGGAGACGGTCAGGCCCATGGCCGACCGGTGGTGCCGCCCCACCCGCGCCCACGCGGGGCTGGTCCTGGACGGCGCGCTTCCCGTGCCGGAGAACGCGGCGCGGATCGCCGCGTGGCTCCGCCAGCGCGCAGGGTCCGGGGGCGCGTAGTACGCCCGGTTTCCCGGGCGCGGCGGACGGCTGTGGTAAAATGGGCGCATCATGGGCGAGAAAATCATCACAACCAACCGCAGGGCGTACCATGAGTACCATGTCCTGGACAAGGCGGAGGCGGGCATCGCGCTCCAGGGCACGGAGGTGAAGTCCCTGCGGATCAAGGGCGCCATCCAGTTGAAGGACAGCTATGTCTCCTTCGACGGGGGGGAGGCGTTTCTCATCGGCGCGCACATCAGCCCCTACGAGCAGGGGAACATCTACAACCACGCGCCCGAGCGGCCGCGGCGGCTGCTGCTGCACAAGCGGGAAATCGCCCGGATGGCGGCGCGGGTGGCGGAGAAGGGGCTGACCGTGGTGCCCCTGAGCCTGTACTTCAAGCAGGGAAAGGTGAAGGTCGAGATCGGCCTCTGCCAGGGAAAGCACACCTTCGACAAGCGGGCCGTCCTGAAGGAAAAGGAGAGCCGGCGCGAGGTGGAGCGCGCGGTCAAGGCCGCGCGGCGGAAGTAGCCCCGTGGCCGCCGCCCCCGAACACCGCCCGCTGCTGGTGGAACTCCGGCCGCTCATCCAGCCCTACCACATTGACTACGCGATGCACGTGAACAACGCGGTGTATGTGCGGTGGCTGGAGGACCTCCGGATGGAGTTCCTGCGGCGGCACTGCGACGCGCGGGCGCTCACGGAGGCGGGGATCGCGCCCGTGGTCTCGCGCACGGAGATCAGCTATCTGAGGCCGCTGCGGCTCTTCGACGAGCCGGAGGCGCGCATGTGGTGCGCCGAGATGGGCCGCGCGACCATGACGCTGGAGGCGGAGATCACCGTGGGCGGCGAGGCGCACACCCGCGCGGTGCAGCGGGTCATGATGGTCAACTGGAAGACGGAGCGCGCGGCGCGGGTCCCCGAGGAACTGCGCAACGCCTTCGCTGCCGCGTTTCCGGAAGGGAAGTGACCCCGTCCGTCACGCCCAGGCGATGAGCGCCATCTCGTGCTCCTGGAAGAGGTCGGGGTGGGACGGCAGCACGCGCACGGTGAACCCGAGCTGTCCGGTGCGCTCGCAGGGCACCTCGCCGGTGAAGCGGTACACGCCGTTGACGGCCCCGCCGTCGCAGGCCATGGGGGCGCGGTCGCCGGCGGGCAGCTCGCCGCGGGCGTCCATGAGGCCGAAAAACAGCTCCACGCGGACGTCCTCCGGCTTCAGCTCGCCGAGGGCGACCGCCGCCGTGACGGGGATCGTGGCGCCGCAGGGCAGGTTGTCCGTCTCGCCGGGGACGACCTCCTGCACGCGGACCTGGCCCCAGGCGGCCCGCACGCGGGCCTTCCAGTCGGACAGGGCGTAGACCGGGGCGCGGTTGTCGCGGAACAGGACCTTGCGGCGGGAGCAGCAGGGCACGTAGAAGCGCTCGGCGTATTCCTGGACCATGCGGTAGGTGTTGAACCGGGGGCAGCAGGTGCGGATGGCGGTCTTCATGCGGGCGATCCACTCGCGGGGCACGGTGTCGCGGCCCCGGTTGTAGAACATGGGGACGACCTCCTGCTCCAGGATCTGGTAGAGGGTCTCGCTCTCGACGAGGTCCTGCTCCTCCGTGGTGTCGTAGGTCTCGCCCTTGCCGATGCTCCAGCCGTTCTCGCCCAGGCCCTCGGCCTCGCACCACCACCCGTCGGGGATGCTGATGTTCAGCGCGCCGTTGGCGGCCGCCTTCATGCCGCTGGTGCCGCTGGCCTCCATGGGCCGGCGCGGCGTGTTCAGCCAGCAGTCCACGCCCTGGAGCATGTACCGGGCCACGTTGATGTCGTAGTTCTCGATGAACACGATGTGGGGGCGCAGTTCGGGGTCGCGGGCGAGGTGGACGATCTCGCGGATCAGGGCCTTGGACTGCGTGTCCTGCGGGTGCGCCTTGCCGGCGATGATGAGCTGCACCGGGCGCTCCGGGTTCAGCAGGATCTTCCGCAGGCGGTCGGGGTCCCGGAAGAGCAGGGTGCCGCGCTTGTAGGTGGCGAAGCGCCGGGCGAAGCCGATGGTGAGCACCTCGCTGTCGAGATACTCGCCCGCCGCGCGGATTTCGGAGGACGGCGCGCCGCGGTTGATGAGCTGGCGCTGGAGCCGCATGCGGGCGAAGCTCACCAGCCGGTCCCGCCGCCGCTCGTGGATGCGCCACAGCTCCGTGTCGGGCACGGAGTCCACGCGCTGCCAGACCCCCTGGTCGTGGGGGGAGTTCACCCATTCCGGGCCGATGTAGCGGTCGTAGAGCGCCGCCAGGTCGCGGCTGATCCAGGTGCGGATGTGGACGCCGTTGGTGACGGAGGTCACGGGCACCTCGTCCTCGGGCACGCCCTTCCACACCTGCTGCCACATGTCGCGGGCCACCTCGCCGTGGAGCTCGCTGACGCCGTTGGCCGCGGCGCTCAGCTTGAGGGCGAGCACGGTCATGCAGAAGGGCTCCCGGCCGTCCGCGGGGTTCTGCCGCCCGAGGGCCAGCAGGTCCTGCAGGGGCACGCCGAGGCCGGCGCAGTAGTCGTTGAAATAAACCGCCACCAGGCCGGGGTCGAACATGTCGTTGCCCGCGGGCACCGGCGTGTGGGTGGTGAAGAGGCTGCTGACCTTGACCACCTCGCAGGCCTGGGCGAAGGAAATCTTGTCGCGCACCATGAGGTCATGGACGCGCTGGAAGGCCATGAACGCCGCGTGGCCCTCG
>Ga0116149_1005079_pt1 | contig 12552 bp, 12 predicted proteins | sample AD_UKC057_MetaG_FD_89787 | JGI IMG/M metagenome (GOLD analysis project Ga0116149, IMG submission 89787) | Active sludge microbial communities of municipal wastewater-treating anaerobic digesters from USA - AD_UKC057_MetaG | ecosystem: Engineered > Bioreactor > Anaerobic > Digestate | place: USA...
CGGCGAGGGCCTTCAGCTTCGAGAGGGCCTTGGGCCACGTTTCCGACATGAAGTCGTTCCACTCCGCCACCGAGTCCAGCTCCACGTCGACCTTCGTCGAGCCGCCGGCATCGCTCAGCGTGTAGTTCTCGAACGCGGGGGCCCAGGCCTGGACCTCGGAGCTGCCGGTGTCCACCACCCCGTCCTTGATGACGCCCACGTGCTTGATCGAGACGAACTCGTGCGGCCGGTTCTCGGCGATGACCGCCAGCATGCCGCCGCTGCCCCCTGGCCCGAGGAAGCGGATCTCGTGCCCCTGGTCCCACGCTCCCTCGAAGTACGAACCCTCCCCGAACGGGGCCGTCCACGCGCGATACGTCTCGGAACCGAGCATCGTGTCCCAGACGACCTGACGCGGGGCCTCGACGACGGTGGAGAAGTGAAGCCGCTTGGTCATGACTCAATCGCTCCCGGTGATGGCGCCGCGGTGGCGGCGCGTTGGCGGTCGTTTCTATCGATGTGCCCGATCCCAGATTACCAAAGGGAGGGGGCCGCAGGGCTGAAGCCCTGCGCTACGAGAGAACGTGGCCGCAGGGCTGAAGCCCTGCGCCACGAGAGAACGTGGCCGCAGGGCTGAAAGCCCTGCGCTACGGGAATGGGCGCCGGGATAGAATGCGCGGCATGGAGCGCGACGTGGAACGGCCGCTGCTGAACGACAGGGATGTGTACCCGGACGAGGGGGTCCTGGCAAAGCACCTGGGCAGGGCGAAGGCCGCGTGGGACGGCTTCACCGCCGCGGTCGCCGAGCGGTACCCCGACGCGGCTCTCGAGTGGCGGTACTACAACGACGGCAAGGCCTGGCTGTGCAAGTTCACGCGGAAGAAGAAGACCGTGTGCTGGATCTCGATCTGGGACCAGCACTTCAGGACGAGCTTCTATTTCACGCCGCGACATGACGAGGGCGTCGAAGCGCTCCCGATCGACCCCGGGCTGAAGGCCGCCTACCGCGGGCACGCGCCGTTCGGGACGATGAAGCCGCTCACCATCAAGGTGAGCACCAAGAAGGCGCTCGGGGACGTGTTCACCGTGGCGGAGTTCAAGAGCCGCGCGAAGTGAGCCGGCACGGAGGCCGGCGCTTCGGCCAGCACGGAGGCCGGCACTACTTCCGGGGCTGCGAGGGACGCATCTCGATTCGGCTCGGGAGGGTGCGCGCCGGCATCTCGATCAGGTCCACGACCACCTGCGCCACGTCCTCGGGACGCATCGCCCACCCCGCCTTCGAGCCCGCTCGTCCGCCGAAGCCGGTGTCCACCGAGCCCGGCATGATGTAGCTCACGCGGATCCCGTCGTAACGGACTTCCTGCATCAGCGCCTCGCTGAACTGGTTCAGGGCGGCCTTCGACGCGCAGTAGGCCGACCCGCCCGTGAAGGCATTCTTGCCGGCCAGGCTGCTGATGTTGATGATCCACCCGCCCCCCCGGCGCTGCAGGTGCGGGATCGCCGCGTGGCAGCAGTAGAAGACGCCGCTCAGGTTGGTGTCGATCACCTGGTGCCATTGCTCCACCGACATGTCGGCGACGCTGGCGTGGAGCCCGACGCCGGCGTTGTTGACCAGGATGTCGAGGCCGCCGAACCGCTTGACGGCTTCCTCGATCGCCCCCGCCGCCTGCTCGGGCACCCGCACGTCGGCGCGGAGATGAAGGACGGCCGGCACGGAGGCCGGGGCGACGCCGCCGCTCCGGCTCGTCGATACCACCGAGGCACCCGCTTCGGCCAGCGCCTTCACGATCGCGGCACCGATGCCCTTCGAGCCCCCGGTGACCACGGCCACTTTGCCCGACAGCTCAGCCACACCGACCTCCTTCTTCGCTCCGCCCGCGATTCAGGATACGGCACTACAGGGGCTGGGAACATGTCGCCGAGGATTGACCCCGACTAATCCGGTCCGGTTATACTGGCCCATCAGCCCACAGCTCCCTCCGTCGGGTCCTCCGGGTTACCGGATCCTGTACCGCCTCGGTGCCGGCGGCATGGGGGAAGTGTTCGCGGCTCTCGACGAGACCCTGAAACGCCGGGTGGCCGTCAAGATCGTCCGCTCCGACTCCCGCCTCGACGCCCGGGCGAAGGCCCGGTTCCTCCGCGAGGCGCAGATCCTCTCCAACCTCGATCACCCGAACATCTGCCGCGTCTTCAACTACGTCGAGGGCGCAGAGCGCGACTGGCTCGTGCTCGAGCTGATCGAGGGGCGCAGTCTGGGTTCGGCCCTGGACGGCCGCACCTCCTTCGCCGACCGCCTCGCCATCGCGACACAGATCGCCGGGGTGCTCGTCGTCACGCACGCGGCCGGCATCGTCCACCGCGACCTGAAGCCGGGGAACGTGATGATCACCTCCGCGGGCGAGGTGAAGGTGCTCGACTTCGGCCTCGCGCGCTCGCTGCCTGCCGGCGGGGGACGCTCGATGGAGCAGGGCGGCGACCGCGATGCCTGGCCCGAGACGGCGGACCTCCTTGGCGATGCGATGACGGTCGCGCCGCCGTCGTCGAGGGAGCAGACGCCCCATCGCGGCGAGGCGGGAGTGCCCGCTTCGCACCTCGAGACGGAGAGGGGGGCGCTCCTCGGCACGCTCGCCTACATGAGCCCCGAGCAGGCCCGCGGCGAACGCGCCACGGCGGCCAGCGACCTCTACTCTCTCGGCCTGCTGCTGCAGGAGCTGTTCACCGGGAAGCCGCCGCTCGCGCTCGACGCCGACTCCGCGACGCTGCTCGAGCGCGCGCGCCGCGGGGACGTGCCGTCGCCGAAGGGCATCGACAAGGACCTTGCCCGGCTGATCCAGCGCCTGAAGTCGCCCGCCCCCTCCGAGCGCCCCACCGCGGTGGACACGCTCGAGCGGCTGCGCTGGATTGCCGCAAAGCCGGCCCGGCGCCTTCGACGACTGGCGATCGCGGCGGCACTCCTGGTGGCGGCGCTGGCCGGCACGAAGTACTTCGTGGATCTCGAGCGAGAGAGGTCGGCGGCGGTCGCGGCCAGGAACCAGGCGGAGGGGCGCCGGGCGCAGGCGGAGAGCCTGGTCGGGTTCATGATCGGCGACTTGCGGAAGAAGCTCGAGACCGTCGGGCGGCTGGAGATCCTCGACGAGGTCGGCGCGAAAGCAATCGACTACTTCGCCGCGGTCCCCGAGTCGGAGCTGACCGATGACGAACTGGCCGGCCGCTCGGCGGCGCTCTACCAGATCGGCGACGTCCGGATCGCGCAGGGACGCCTGGCCGAGGCGGGAGAGCCCCTGACGCAGTCGCTCGCCCTGGCAAAGGCGCTCGCCGACCGCCACCCCGGCGACGGCGCACGGCTCTTCAACCTGGCCCAGAGCCACTTCTGGGTGGGGTTCGTCGAATGGCGCCGGCGCCGCCTGGACGAGGCGCTCGTGCACTTCCGCGAGTACCTCCGGATCGCGGAGCGCCTGGTCGGCCTCGACCCGAAAAGCATGGAGTGGCGCCTCGAGCTGTCGTCGGCGAACAGCAACATCGGCTCGGTCCTGGAGGAGCAAGGCCGCCCGGATGCGGCCCTCGAGCGCTTCGAGGCCTGCCTCGCGATCGAGACCGCGCTGCTCGTCGAGCGCCCCGACGACGCGACGCTCCGAGGCGCGGCGGCCGCGTCGCACAACACCATCGGCGCGGTGCTGCGCACCCTCGGCCGGCTCGACGAGTCGCTCGCGCACCACAGGCAGGAGCTGGCGTTCCACGAAGAGCTGGTCCACCGCGAGCCGGGCACCGTGCAGTGGCGGCAGTTCCTGAGCGTCAGCCACAACCGGGTGGCGATGCTGCTCGAGGCCACCGGCTCGTTGGAGGCGGCGGCGGCGCACGCGGCCGAGGCGCTCGCGATCGCCGGGCGGCTGAGCGCGGAGGACCCGTCGAACCTCGATTGGCTGCGCGAGCTGGGACGCAGCCACCACCGCGCGGGGGCGATCGCCGGCGCGAGGGGCAAGGCGGCGGAAGCGCTGACGCACCTGCGGTCGGGGGCCGACACGATGCAGCGCCTGGTGCGGCTCGACCCGCTCAATCCCTCGCGCCGCCGCGACCTCGCCGACGCGCGCGCGGCGCTGGCCCTGCAGTTCCTCTCCGCGGGCCAGGCGGAACGCGCACGGCGCGAAGCCCGCCTGGTCGAGGAGATCGCGGGCGGCCTGCTCCGCCAGGCCCCTGACGACCTTCAGGCCGTGCGGCTTCGAGGACTGAGCCTGGTGCTGCAGGGCCGCGCATGGCGGGCGGAAGGAAGCCAGGCGCGCGCGGAGGAGGCCCTCGGCCGTGCAGTCGAGACGCTGGAACCGGTCGCGCGATCGTCGCGCGACTACTCGGTACTCGAGCCCTTCGCGCTCGCGCTCGCCGGCCTCGGCCGGCTCGGCGAGGCGCGAGGCGTGGTGCGTCAGTTGGCCGCGATGGGCTATCGCAACCCCCTGCTCGCTGCCGCGGTCAACGGGTCGGGTGCGGCGATGGTGCCGCCCGCCCGGTGACCTTCACGTGAAGGAGAAGAGACAGATGCCCCCAATCGAAGTCACCGTCTCGTGGCCGGCGGGCGCCGCCGGTCCCACCGTGGACAAGGACCCGATCGACGTGCCGCGGGGCGCGGGCGCCACCGTGATCAGGTGGGTATGCGGCGACAACGTGTCGAGGCTGCAGATCAGCGGCCTCGACGGCACCGTGTTCTCGCCGGCGGCGTCGCAGGGGATGGTGCCCAGCTTCTCGACCACCGACGCCAACCGCGAGGCGGGCACCTACTCGTATACGCTCGCGGCGACGCAGACCTCGGGCGACAGCACGGCCGGCGACCCCCGCATCCGGAACGGCGGGTGAGAAGAAGGGTTACGGCCGGCACGGAGGCCGGCGCGACTGGCGGCGAATCTCTGCTCGGCAGCGCCTGTATTTCATGTTGAAATACGGCGGGAGGGTTCGCCATGGCCGGTGACCGTGCGCCGCTTCTCGACGAGATCTTCGAGTTCCGCCCCGACGCCGGGCTGATCCGCCTGCACGACCAGCGCGTGGTCATCCTGAGCGCGGCCGCGATGGGCCTGCTGCGCAAGGAGCTGATCGAAACGCTCGGCGAGCCGACCGCGCGCCGCCTGCTGCTGCGGTTCGGGTTCGCCGACGGCTACCACGACGCGATCAACCTGCGCGACCAGCTCGGCGGACGAAGCGCGCTCGACCGGGTGCGTGCCGGCGCCCGGCTGCACGCGCTCGAGGGGATCGTGCTCGGCGAGATGGGGCGGGTCGAGTACGACGCCGGCCAGGGGCGGTTCCGCTGCCCGCTGGTGTGGCGCGGGTCGTACGAGGCCGAGCAGCACCGGGAGCACTTCGGGACGAGCACCGAGCCGGTGTGCTGGAGCCTCGTGGGCTACATCAGCGGGTACACGAGCGCCTCGCTCGGGCACGAGGTGTACTTCCGCGAGCGGAAGTGCCTCGGGCAGGGGCACTCGCACTGCACGCTGCTCGGGCAGGACGCCTCGTCGTGGGGCGACGAGCTCGAGTCGCTGCGGTTCGACTTCCAGGGGGCCGACCTGGGCGCCGAGGTCGAGCGCCTGCGGGTGGCCGCGGGCCGGCAGCGCAGCGAGCTGGCGCGCCGCGAGGAGGCGCTGGCCCGGCGCGAGCGCGAGATGGACCTGCTGCAGCAGCGGGTCGCACAGCACGTGGCCAGCCAGCGCTTCGTCGTCCGCAGCGCCGCGCTCCGCGAGGTCGTGGAGATGGCCTCGCGCGTGGCGCCGCTCGACACCACGGTGCTGGTGGCGGGCGAGAGCGGCACCGGCAAGGAGTTCATCGTCCGCCTGATCCACGAGCACAGCGCGCGCGCCGGCGGCCCCCTCGTCTCGGTCAACTGCGCGGCGCTCACCGAGACGCTGCTCGAGTCGGAGCTGTTCGGCCACGTGCGCGGCGCGTTCACCGGCGCCGTGCGCGACAAGCCCGGCCTCTTCGAGGTGGCCAACCACGGGACGCTGTTCCTCGACGAGGTCGGCGAGATTGCCCCGGCGCTGCAGGCCAAGCTTTTGCGCGCGATCCAGGAGGGGGAGATCCGCCGGGTCGGCGGAGAGCGCACGCTGAAAGCGCGGCCGCGGATCATCGCGGCCACCAACCGCGACCTGCGCACGGCCGTCGGCGAGGGGCGCTTCCGCGAGGATCTGTACTTCCGGCTCGGGGGATTCGTGATCGTCCTGCCGCCGCTGCGCGACCGCCGCGAGGACATCCCCGCGCTGGTGCACGAGTTCGTACGGCACGCGGCCGAGCGGCTGCAGAAGGCGGTGGCGGGCATCTCGCCGGCCGCGATGACGGCGCTCCTCAACTACGGCTGGCCGGGGAACGTCCGCGAGCTGGAGCACGCGATCGAGCGCGCCGTGATCCTCGCGCGCGGGCGAACGCTCGGCCTCGAAGACCTGCCCCCGGAGATCGTGGAGGCCCGCGACGCGCCGTCCCGCCCCGGGGCCGACCTTCGCCTCGCCAGCCACACGCGCGCCATGGTGGTCGAGGCGCTCCGCCGGACGGGCGGCAGCCGCAAGGAGGCCGCCTCGGCGCTCGGCGTCAGCACGGTGACCCTCTGGCGGATGATGCGGCGGTACGGCCTGCTCGACGGGCCCGAGGTGAAGACGGCCGGAAAGCGGGAGGGGGAGGCGGGCAGGGGTCGAACGGGTGCGCGCATTTCAAGGTGAATGCTGGTCTTTCATTATGAATTTCGCGCCGTCCCGGCCGCTCTGCCTGTCGAGCCGTAAATAGCATGATTGCAATGATTTGACGAGACAATCGCGCATGCCTGAGTTGGCCGCCAAATTGCCTTGCTTCAAGGCAGGCGGGCACTCGCCCGTCGCGGGACCGTTACCCGAAGGAGGTCGAAGAAGGGCATGCGACTGGACATCCAGGGAAGCGCGCTGTCGCGCCAGGCTGACATCCGCCGTTACATCGAGCGGCGGGCCCTCCTCGAGTTCGGCCGATTCGGCGACCGGGTGGACACGATCCGGGTGCGCGTCATCGAGCGCCCCAACGAGCCGCGCGGCCGCTTCTTCTGCGGGCTGGCGGTGACGATCTCGCCGGAAGAGGAGGGGCTGCAGCCGCGCCACGTGCTGGCGCGGCGTCAGGACGAGGACGTCAGGGCGGCCGTCGACAGCGTGATCGAGCGCGCGGGGCAGCTGACGGCCGGGGAACTGCTGCGCGCCGACGCCGCCCGGGCGGCGCGCGAGCAGTGGAGGCCGGTGCTGGCGAGCGTGGGGGGCGAATCGTGAACCCCTACCAGTTCCTCGCCCAGCAGCCCGGTGTCGGTGACGTGCGCGACCTGGTACAGCAGCTCGGCGCCTGGCACGACTCGATGGTCCTTCACCAGCGCACCGTCCGGCAGGTCGGCGCCGAGGAGGCGTGCGACGAGAGCTGCGCCCACGCCGTCGGCCGCGACCTCTGGATCCAGGCGAAGATGCGGCTGGGGCCGGTCGCCGAAACGTTGACGTTCTTGCGCCGCTCGGTGGAGCGGACCACCCGGGAGTCGTGATCGCCAGGGCCCAGGGGCTTGTGGCCAGCGTGCTGCGGACGCCCTGCCTCAGGGCCCAAGGAGGAGGATGGCCCCGCCAGGGCGTGCGAACTCGACGATTATCCGCCCCGGCCGGGCGTCCAGGTTGCCGGGCCGCGCGTCGGGCATGAAAGACGGGTCCTCCGTCGAGAGCAGCAGTTCGGCTCCCGACCCCGTCACCGGCAGCTCGACGCGTTCCACGCCCGCAAGGCAGACGAGGGCGGCCAGCTTCAGGTCGCCCTCGCCGGCCTCCCCCCGCCACACCCCGACCGACGCCTCGCCCATCGCCTCGACGCGCGAGGGCACCGACGCCTGCAGCAGCGGGTGGTGGCCGCGCAGTCCCAGCATGGCGCGGTAGAAGCGCAGCACGCCGGCGTGCGGCTCGACCTGCGTCTCCTCCCATCGGAGCCGGCTTGCCTCGAAGGTCGCCTCGTCCTGCGGGTCGGGGACCGCGTCGCGCGCCGCGGGATCGGCAAAGGCGGCGAACCCGCTGAACTCGCGCCGCCGTCCCTCGGTGACCAGGCGCCCCAGCTCGGGTCCGTGATCCGTGAAGTACAGGAACGGGGTCCCGGCCGCCCACTCCTGCCCCATGAACAGCAGCGGCGTCTCGGGCAGCGCGAGCAGCAGCAGCGATGCGGCCAGGTAGACGGGCAGATCGACCTGGTGGTTCAGCCGCCCGCCCAGGGCGCGGTTGCCCACCTGGTCGTGGTTCTGGATGCAGTAGACGAAGCGCTCGAGGGGCACCCCCGAGGGGTTGGTGCCTCGGGCGCGCTTGTGGTGGCGCGAGTACTGCCCCGTGTAAAACCAGCCCCGCCGCGCCGTCGCCGCGAGATCGCGCGCCGTCCCGGTGTAGTCGGCGTAGTAGCCGTCCTTGTCGCCGGCGGTCGCGCTGCGCACCTGGTGGTGGAAGTCGTCGGCCCACACCGCGTCGAGGCCGTACCCTCTCTCGGCTTCGCCGCGCACGAGCCGGTCGAGGTTCCGATCGTCCTCGGCAATCACGATCGCCCGGCGCCCGGCCGCCCGCGCCTCCTCCCGCACGGCGGCGCCCAGCTCCTCGAGGAGGTGCCGCGGGCTGCGGTCCTCGAGGGTGTGGGTCGCGTCGAGGCGAAGGCCATCCAGGTGGAAGTCCCGGATCCAGTAACGCGCGTTCTCGAGGATGAACCAGCGAACCAGCTCGCTGCCGGGCCCGTCGAGATTGACGGCGCGCCCCCACGGGCCCTCGCGCTCCTCCGAGAAGAACGACGGCATGAACGCCGCCAGGTAGGCCCCGTCCGGGCCAAGGTGGTTGTAGACCACGTCGAGGATGACCGCGATGCCGAGCGCGTGCGCCTCGTTCACCAGGCGCCGCAGCCGTTCGGGGCGCCCGTAACAGCGGGCCGGTGCGAAGAGCGCGCCGGGGTCGTAGCCCCAGTTGCGGTTCCCGGGGAAGTCGGCGATCGGCATCAGCTCGATCATGTTGACGCCGAGGTCCGCCAGGTAGGGAAGCCGGGAGGCGACCTCGTCGTAGGTCCCTGCCCTGGAGAAGGTGCCCACGTGCAGCTCGTAGATGCGCAACGCCCGCGGGTCGGGCCCCCGCCACGCGGCATCGGTCCACTCGAACCGCGGGTCGATCACCTCTGACGGGCCGTGTACTCCCCCCGGCTGGAAGCGCGACCCGGGGTCGGGCATCGGGACCATGTCGTCGGCCTGCAGCTGGTAGCGAGCGCCGGCGCCCAGGCCGGGGACGAACCCCTCGAAGAGGCCGTGCGGCGCCGGCTCGAGCGCGATCGGCAGGCCTGCCCCCTCGAGGTGGATCAGCAGCCGCCGGGCGAAGGGGGCCCCCACCCGGAAGGTCGTGCCATCGTCATGGAGGAGTGCGCCCGGTGCGCCGGGGCTCAGCGTCCCGGAAGTGTCCGCCGGCAGACGGCCCCGCGTACTCCGGCTCGGGGATGGAGACATCGCCAGCGATTCTGCCAAATGCCTGCCGAATGGACCCCTACTGGCCTTTCAGCCGGCGGAGCTCACGGCGGGCACGTTTGTCGGGTGCGCGAGATGGGCGCGGGCCGAAACTGCGGCGGAACGCCCTGGCCAGCTCGATTTGCTCCAGCTCTTCAGGAGTCGGCGGCGGCGTCTGATCCTCGTACAGTGCCCGGGCTGCCGCTTTGGGCACGTGCTTCTCGGCCAGTTCGCGAACCACCACGACCTGCCGCCGCCCGTGCGCCCGCGTAATCCGGAGGCGGTCGCCCACGTGGACGGGCCGGTGGGGCTTACCGGCCTGACCGTTCACCTCGACCTTGCCGCCGCTGCAGGCTTGCTGGGCCTCGGAGCGCGTTCGAAAGAGGCAGGCGACGTCGAGCCAGACGTCGAGCCTGACGCCGGCGGGGCTGGGCGGTGTCTGCTCGCTCACCGCCCGATTTTACCGCTTGCTTCCAATGGGCTCGCTTGTGTTGGCGCAGGGCTGAAGCCCTGCGCTACGACCAAGCCCAAGCCCCGGCCGAGTAGGGCGGGCGTCCCCGCCTCGCCCGAGGCCCGCAGGGCCGAAGCCGAGGTGCATGTTTTTGCGACGAAGCGGCCGCCCCGGCGCATGCCATCCCGACGGGCGGACGAGCTGCGTTTCCTGCGGGTCCTCGGTAGTCTGTTACGGAAACCGCAGAAAACCGAGGCATCCTCCACAGTCGCCTGGCTGAGGCCCGATGGCCCCGACCTTGCTACCCCACGTAACCAGCCGCGCCGAATATTCCCTCAAAGGTCAGGAGCAGGTGACGGGCATGGGTTCATCGGCACTGCGCATCCGCGAGACGCTGGAACGCATCCAGGGCGAGTTCAGAGAGCTGCCGGGCCTGCGGTTGACCCTTGCGCAGGCGCAGCGGTTGTGGCGTCTCGACAAGAACGTCTGTGATGCGTTGCTGGCCGCGCTGGTCGATGCCCGGTTCCTTGCCCGCACCGCCGATGGCGCGTTCATTCGTGGGACGGCTGTGAACTGATTCTTCGCGCGACCTGTCGTTCTCGCTCGTGAAGCAGAAGGAAGAGAACGACATTACCCACCGGGTTGGCCCGGCCGCCGTGGACCGGCGGTGAAGGAGCCGACCCGACCACCTTCCGTGGTTTCCCGGGCGGATGCCTTTCGGGGCGTCCGCCTGCGGCACTTCAAGAAAGAGACTCAAGGCTCAAGGCTCACGGCGCAAGGACGGCTCAAGATACTTCCTCAGCTTCCTGAACGCCTTTCCGCGGTGGCTGACCTCCTCCTTGCGGCCGGCTGGCACTTCGGCCAGCGTCTGGCCGAACGGCGGGTAGTAGAAGATCGGGTCGTAGCCGAAGCCGCCGGCGCCTCGAGGCGGCTCGATGATCCGTCCCTCCACGGTTCCCGTGGCCTCGAAGACAATGCGCGGGAGGGAAGCCGCAGCCCCTTCGGGGCCGGCTGGCGCGGCGAGGGCGAGCGCGCACACGAAGCGGGCGTCGCTGTCGACGCGCCCGCTGCGTTCTCGAAGCATTCGGTAGAGCAGCTCGAACTTCTGAGGATAGGACGGCGCGCCAGGCAGGCCGAACCGCGCCGAGTACACGCCGGGGACGCCGTCGAGATCGTCGATCTCGAGGCCCGAGTCCTCGGCCACCACCATCCGGCCCAGCGCCGACGCGTAGGCCAGCGCCTTGGCGCGCGCGTTCTCGGCGAAGGTTTGGCCGGTCTCCTCCGGCTCGGGGACGGGGTCGAGATCGGCCAGCGAGAGGAGTGTCAGCCCAAGGCCGTCGAGCACCCGCCGGATCTCGCGGACCTTCCCGGCGTTCCCGGTGGCAATCACCAGTTCGGCGATCATCGCCTGAACCGGATGTCGCCGAGCACCTCGAGCTGCAGGCGATTGAGCGTGGCAATTCCCTCGGCCGCCAGGTCGAGCATTCTCATCAACGCGTCGCGTCCGAACGGGGCGGCCTCGGCCGTGCCCTGCACCTCGATGAGGCGGCCGTCGCCCGTCTGCACGACGTTCATGTCCACTTCGGCCCGGGAGTCTTCCTCGTAGGCGAGGTCGAGCAGCGGCACCCCGTCCACGATGCCGACGCTGGTGGCCGCGACGAGGTCCTGCAGCGGCACGGCGGCGAGCTGGCCCTGGGCGTGGAGCTTCTGCAGGGCGAGCGCCAGGGCGACGAAGCCCCCGGTGATCGCCGCGGTCCGCGTGCCGCCGTCGGCCTGGATGACGTCGCAGTCCACCCAGATCGTGCGCTCGCCGAGCTCCTCCATGCGGGTCACCGCGCGCAGCGACCGCCCGATCAGCCTCTGGATCTCCTGCGTCCGCCCGCCCACCTTGCCCGCCGACGCCTCGCGCACGCTGCGCGTCGTGGTCGATCGCGGCAGCATGCCGTACTCGGCCGTCACCCACCCCTTGCCGGAACCGCGCCGGAACGGGGGCACGCGGTCCTCGACGCTGGCCGTGCAGACCACGCGGGTGTCGCCGGCCTCGATGAGGACCGAGCCTTCGGCGTGCTTCACGAAGTGCGGCGTCAGGCGGGTCGGCCTGAGCGTGGACGGGGTGCGCTGGTCGGATCGGGTCATCTTCGAACTCGCGGTCTCACCGGGGTGTGCCCTCGTCGATCCAGAAGGTGCTGCGGACGAGGGGGCGGCGCAGGTCTACGTGGCCGGCCAGCGTGTCGACCTCGTGGCCGTCCACGAGGATCTGCACGCCGGTCAGCACGGGCAGGTTCACGGTCAGCGAATCGACGACCGAGTAGACCGTGAGGATCTCGTTCGTGAGGCCTCCAGGGTGGGCCGATCGCGCCTCGGCGCTCAGATCCACGAACGCCTGGTTGGCCTCGGTCAGGTAGAGAGCACGGAGCCGGGTCCCCGCCGGGATCGGCGACACCAGCCCCTCGGGCGCCGGCTCGAGCTGCGCCTCGACGATCCGGCGTGCCTGGTCCGCCGTGGTGGCGCCGAACGGCACTTCCCGTTCCACGGGCACCAGGTGCACACCGTCTTCCGCCACGTAGAACAGCCGTGCCTTGATCTTGCGCGCCTCGTCTGCCGACGCCGCCGCCGCGCGCCCGCCCTCGGAGGGCGGCGCTTCGACCTCGGAGGCCAG
>Ga0116149_1005080_pt1 | contig 12551 bp, 9 predicted proteins | sample AD_UKC057_MetaG_FD_89787 | JGI IMG/M metagenome (GOLD analysis project Ga0116149, IMG submission 89787) | Active sludge microbial communities of municipal wastewater-treating anaerobic digesters from USA - AD_UKC057_MetaG | ecosystem: Engineered > Bioreactor > Anaerobic > Digestate | place: USA...
CACGCCGCGCATTCCAATGCCGAGCCGCGGGCTATGTCAAAGAACCGGCATCGATCAAGATTATGATTACGAGCAAGATTACGATTACGAATCACGGACCCCAACAGAACTGCCATGCGCCCACGTTTCACTTGTGTCGGTTCGTCGCGTTGACATCCCCGGCGCTTCAGGCGTATTCTCTTTCTCACATGGTGAATTCCGAGACGACCATCGCTCGCGAAGTGGACGCGCTCCTGACGGCCTGGCGGACGCGGGTCCTGCATCTCCTGCTCGTGTTCAGCTCCTCGATTCTGTTGATCCCGTTGCTTGTCGTTTGTTGCGGATGGGGCGTTCCGCTGCCGTGGCCGATACGCGTCAGCTTCCTGCTGCTCTATGCGGTTCTGCTATACGCCACGTCGCGGCCGCGCTGGCCCCTGCCCGTGCGCGTCTGGTTGTTGCTGGCGCTGATCGCGGCGATGGGCGCACTCCGGCTGGTGGTGGGACAACTGGCGGGCTCGGGGCGCCTCACGCTGCTGTTGCCGCCCCTCCTAGCCCTGCTGCTCGCGGGTCCGCGCGCCGGGTGGGCCGCCGCCGCGCTGAGCGCCGCCCTGCTTGCGTCGGTGCCGCTGCTCCTTCACGCGGGGTGGTTCGCGGCCTGGGGGGCTACCGGCATCCACGTTGCTTACTCCTACTGGGTGATGCAGGGCGTCTTCTGGCTGATCATCCTGCTGACGCTGATGATCCTGTTCTCCCGCTTCCAAGCCCTGCAGCGGCGCACGATGATCGCCGAGCGCATGGCATTGCGGCGACTGGAAGTGGAGAGTGCCGACAGGCGACGCCTCGAAACGGAGATCGTGCGCATCGGCGACGAAGAACGGCGGCGGCTGGGCGCGGAGCTGCACGACGGATTGTGCCAACATCTGACCGCCGCGCTGCTGCATTGTTCGGCCACGGAAAAACGGCTGACGGCCGAAGGCGAGGCCACGGCGACCGCCCTAGCGAAGCTGCGTGTATCGCTCGAAGACGCCATCGGCATGGCTTATGACGTGGCGCAGGGCCTGTGCCCGCTGGACATGCATCCGGACGCGCTGCTGCCTGCCCTGGAGAGGCTCTGCCGCGAGGTACACCGGAACCACGGACTCTCCTGCCGCGTGCAGGCGGATCGCGCCCCTGCCATCCGCAACCCCGAACACGCCCTGCACCTCTACCGCATCGCACGCGAAGCCGTCGTCAACGCGGTCAAGCACGCGCACGGCACGCGGCTCGTGATCGCGTTGGAACACGCGGGTGACGATCTCGTGCTGAAGGTCACGGATGACGGCCGGCTGACGGCACCCGGCGCGGCACCCGCGCCGGGGTTGGGCCTGAGCATCATGGCCTATCGCGCGGGGCTGCTCGGCGGCACCCTGCGCGTGGCGGGAGGCGCAGCAGGCGGCATGGCGGTCGTCTGCCACATGCCGCGAGCGGAGGCCACACCGTGAGCGTGCCCGCCCCCCCTCAGCTTTTCCTTGTTGATGATCACCCGTCGGTGCGGGCGGGCCTGGCGCATCTGTTGCAGGCGGCCGGCTTCGCCGTGTCGGGCGAGGCCGAGTCCGCCGCCGAAACCCTGTCGCATCCGGCGCTGGCCATGAAGCCGCTGGTGATCGTGGACCTCGCGCTGGGCGAAGAAAGCGGCATCGACCTGATCAAACGGCTCTGTCTGCGCGGGCTGCCAGTGCTGGTCTACTCCATGCATGAGAGCGCCCATATGATCCGGCACGCATTCGACGCGGGTGCAGGCGGGTATGTCACCAAGCGAGAGGCGGCGCACGCGCTGGCCGAGGGCGTCAACGCAGTCAGCGCCGGCGCACGTTATCTGAGCCCTCGCGCGGCCGCAGCCTTCCGCGAGGCTGCTCCGCTGGACGGCCTGAGCGGCCAGCAGAGGCTGATCTACCGATTGCTGGGGCAGGGGTTTTCCAACGAGGAGATCGCACGGCGCCTAGACATCAGCGTGCGCACGCTGGAGTCGTACTGCGCCCGCATCATGGACAAGTTGGGCGTTCAAGGCACGAAGGAACTGCGTCGGCAGGCGATCCGCGACGCCCGCGATGCCGAATGAGAGGGAAACCCCTCTCACCTTTCGCGGGGAAGGTTTGATTGAATGTCAGTGCGTATCATTTCAGTGAAAGGACTCTCCATGAAAGCGATCACTGCGTGCGTGGCAATGCTGGTCGGCGTGATGGCGGCCTCGGTTCCTAGCCCGGCATCCGGCCAGACCGAGGGGATGGCTCTGGACCAGGCGAACGACAACCTGGGCTACTATTACCACAACCAGTATTCGCCCTGGCAGTCCTTCACCGCAGGCACGAACGGCCATCTGGCCGCCATGCAGGCCCACGTCTATTCGACCGACGGAGCAAACTGGTCGGCCACGCTTGAAATCCGCCAGGGAGAGGGGGCGTCAGGCGTCCTGCTCGCCTCGCAGACCGTGACCGGCGACGGCGTCAACCGCCTGCGCACGTTTGTTCTGGCAACCCCGGTCAGGCAAACAGCCGGCGGCCTCTACACCTTCGTCTTCAGCAACGCCTCCACGGGGCTGACTGTCCGGGCGTCCGGGAACAGCTATGCCGGCGGGCGGTGCCGCAATCACGCTTCGTATGACTACAACTTCAGGACTTGGGTGCTCGCCAGTGACTGGTCGGGGGAAGCCTGGCGCGACACGAGCTTCACGGCGTCCTCCACCGTGATCAGCACGGCGGCGCAACTGGCCCAGTTCGCCTGGCTGGTGAACAACGGGACCACGTTCGCCGGGCAGACCATCACGCTCGCTGCCGATATCGACCTCGGCATGCACTACTGGACGCCGATCGGCGGGGATTCGGCGCCGTTCAACGGCACGTTCGACGGCGCGGGCCACAGCGTCAACGGCTTGCTGATTGATAGATCCGGCGTTTCCCATCAGGGCCTCTTCGGCGTGACCGACAGCAATAGCTCGGCGGTCTGGTCGGCTGGCTAGAGGACGGCAATTTCATGAACTGCGTCAACTACGGCGCCGTCACCGGGACAGGCGCTATCGGCGGCGTGGCGGGCCGGGCCGAGACAGGGAGCTGGATCGCCCACTGTTACTGGAAGCGCACAGTCAGTGCTCCCTTCGATGTGCCGGCGTTCGGCATCAATAATAATGCTGGCATGACCATGGAGTGCTTCTCCTTTAGCGACGCGCCCGGCACGTTGAGCGGGTCGGTGTACATCTCAGGAACCGCCACCTTTAATTTGGCCGAAGCGCTGAAGGCCGGCATGTTCGATGGACGCGATACGCTGGATATACCGCTGCGCGGCTGGACACGCGGTTCGGCGACCGCCTACCCGGCGCTGATCACCGATTGCTGGAGCGATCCCGGCAATTTTGTCACCAACTGGTTTGACGAGGACGCAAGCGATTTCACCATCGGCAGCGCCGCCGAACTGGCCGGCCTGGCGGTATTGGTCAATGGCGGCGTCTCTTTTGCCGATAAGCGGATTACGCTGACCGCCGATATCGCCCTCGACGCGCACGAGTGGGATCCGATCGGATATCTGTCAGACGGCGTGAATCCCGAACGGTACTTCAACGGACTGCTGTTCGACGGCAACGGCAAAACGATCTCGGGGCTCTATGTTGACGACGATGAGCGCCGTGCGGGGGGCCTCTTCGGGGTGGCGCGTGATGGCACCATCCTCAACCTGGGCCTGACCGACGCCGATGTCGTAGCCTCCGAAGAGGCCGGTATTCTATGTGGCCATCTGGGCAAGAACACCATCGCCAACAGTTTCTGCCGCGGGCGCGTGCGCGGCGCATGTGCCGGCGGCATCGTCGGGGCGGTCGAGGGGACCCTTATGAACTGCTGGAGCGATGCGCGGGTTGACGGCTTCGTGAGCGGCGGTTTGGCGGGACGGTTGGCAGACCCAAATGCCTTCATGATCAGCGGCTTCTGGATGCAAAACGGCAGAAATTACCACGATCTTTCCGCAGTCGGTGATTATGGCGAAGCCGAAGAAGCGAACGCCGCAGAGTGCTATTCCTTCAGCGAACCGCCCGGCCAGTTGGCCGTGCCGGGGGAAGATGATCCGCTCACCCTGTCGGAGACGCTCAACGAAGTGTCGGAGGGCATGGATGGTTACTTGGGGCTTCGGTGGTACGGATGGACACGGGGCACAAGATGGGACTACCCCGTGCTGACCGCCCGGATCCGCGTTGATGGCGAGTTCATCCAGGAGACACTGAGTGACGGTTTCACCGCCGGTCTGACCCTGTCCGAGGTGGCTGGCGGCGTGGCCATCTACACCGACGCGCACCCGGAGACCACCGCAGCCTCCTTCGGTTCCCTGATGCAGCAGGCCGACATCATGGGCTTCACCTTCCCGGAACTCATCGCGGGCAACGCTATCCTCGAGTTCAGCCCGAGTCTCCGCACCACGTCCTTCAATCCTGCTGCCTGGTCGTTGATCTTGACCTTCAGCGTCGCCAACGGCATCGACGCCACCGCCGTGCAGGCGATGGACCGTCTGCAAGCCTGCTGGGGGTGGTCCAGCGAGATCTTAATTCTCCAGATGGACGCGCCTGGAGGGGAAGGTACTCTGGTGTGGCCCGACGAAGTCTATTTCGGTGCTGATGGCACCGCCGAGGCCGAATTCATACCTGAAGTCTATTCCGACAAAGTGTTCTTCAAACTGCTGATCGTCCCGGCAACCTACTGACACGCCCGTCGGCCCAGTGGCGCACGCGGCGGAGCAAGGACAAGGGGCCGTAAGAGGAAGAACGCCTGTCTCAACACTCAACATTCAAGTGGGGAGAAGTGAAACGGCGGCACTCCGAACCCCCATTCGCCTTCGCCTCACGGGTTCAGAGGTCGCTGACGTTGACACTATGCGGTCCAGTTCATTCTTTCGTTCCTGGCTTTCGGCTTCGTCCAGCGCCTTTCCGACAACCAATACGTCCTGGATCGCTGCGCATTCCAGCGCCGCCCCCCGTGCGATCTCGAAGTAGCGCCTGCGGTCCGCATCGGCCGTCTTCCCGTTGCCCTCGGCGATGTTCAACGGTATCGATTGGCTGGCGCGCAGCCATTGGTCCCGTGCCGCACGATGGATGCCCTCCAGCCGCGCAGCGATCTCGTAGACCCACGCGACATAGCCGATCGCCAGCCGGTAGACATCCAATCTCTCGTGTCCGAGTGCCATTCGGCGTTCCTTCGATAGCGATAGCGATCCCGATAGCGATTTCGATGTTCTCTCCCAATGCGTGTTTGAGGTCGGCGTTGAGACGTTCGTCCGGGTTGAGTTCCGGGCTGTAGCTCGGCAGGTAGAAGGCTTCAATGCGGTCGGCCCTGGTTCCGTAACCACACGTCACGCCGAAGGCCCCCCGAAAGAAGTTTTATTGCCGCATCCGTGAGGTATCTGTGCTATTCTCTAGCATAAAGAAGGAGAAGAACCATGCTCCAATTGGGTGTGAATATTGATCACGTAGCCACGCTGCGGCAGGCGCGGCGCACCGTGTATCCCAGCCTGGCCGAAGCGGCTGCGCTCTGCGAACGGGCGGGCGCACAGGGCATCACCATTCATCTGCGCGAAGATCGCCGCCACATTCAGGATGCGGACGTGTATGCGCTGCGCAGGACGCTCACCACACGCATGAACTTGGAGATGGCGAACCACCCCGACATCGTGGCGGTCGCGCTGGATGTCAGGCCCGAAGAGGTGTGCATGGTGCCGGAACGCCGGCAGGAGCTGACCACCGAAGGCGGCCTGGATGTCGCCGGGCAACGCGATGCGCTGGCCCCGGTGGTTGCGGCGTTGCGCGCGGCAGGGATCACGGTGAGCCTCTTCATCGATCCCGACGCGCGGCAGGTCGACGCCGCTGCCGCGATCGGCGCTCCGACCATCGAGCTGCACACCGGCGCGTACGCCGAGCACGCGGGTGCGGCGCGTGAGCAGGAACGGGCACGCCTCGCGGACGCGGCGCAGCGGGCGCACGCGCTGGGCTTGACCGTCAACGCCGGCCACGGGTTGAGCCTCGAGAATATCGACCCCATCTTGGCGATCCCGCATCTCGACACACTGAACATCGGACATAGCATCGTCTGCCGCGCTCTGTTTGTCGGCATCGAACAGGCCACGCGGGAGATGCTTGAGAAATTGCAACAGCGGCGGTAGGCGTCGAGGACGGCTCCCCGGCGCCTTCTCCGCAGAGCGGCTCACATGTCTTTGCAGCGCGGCACATACGGCATCGAGTTCGACGGACAACAGCGTTCGCCGCTGAGGAAATGGTGGCTGCCGGCCATCCTGGTGCTGGTCATCGGCGCACCCCTGCTGCTGCTGCGCGGCTGTGCCGGCCGTTCCGGTCCGAGCGGACAGGCGGATGAAGCGGCGCCGGGGCAGACCCGTTACAGCGTGCCGGAGGTCGAGACCCGGCGCGAGCGGCCTTCGATCTGGCGCCACTTTCTGAATTTCGGCTGGCGCGGCGGCGCGGCGCGCAGCCAACAGACCGTTGACGGCGGCACGCCGACCGCCGGCGAACGCTGGCTGAATGCAGAGCGCAAGACCGCGCCGGCGACGGCCGTGCAGTCAGCCGAAGTCAAAAGCCTGCTGGAACAGGTGGCCCGCCACGAAACGGCCGATGAGCTTGTGCGCGCGCGGCAGGTGCTCCACCAGATCCTGATCCGGCGCGATGCCGATGACGTGCGAGCCTTCGTCGAACGCAAGATCGGCGAAATCAACACGGCGTTGCTCTTCGGCGATCGGGCCATGCCCGAAAAGGTCCGCCATCGGGTCGCCTCCGGCGACCTGATCAGCAAGCTGGCCAAGCGGTATGGCACCACGCAGGCTTATCTGCTTCTGGCCAACGGCATCGACCGTCCCGACCGCCTGCGCATCGGCCGCGAGATCTGGGTGCTCGACAAGCCGGCGTTTGAACTAACGGTTTTCAAGCAGACGGCCTCTGCCGTGCTCGTGCTCAACGGCCAATTCTGCAAGCGCTATACAGTCGGACTCGGGCCGGCCGCCGACGTACCGGCCGGCACGTTTGCCGTGCGCAACAAGGTGACTGAACCGGCCTACCGCCTGCCCGACGGCGGCGAGGTGCCGTTTGGCCACCCGCAAAACATTCTGGGCACGCGCTGGATCACGCTTTCGGCAACCGGCGAGACTCCGCCCGCTCGGCTGCTGGGCCTGCATGGCACGTGGGACGTATCCTCGCTCGGGCGCGCGTCCGATACCGGGCGCGTGCGTTTCAGGAATGCCGACATCGAAGAATTGTGCGTGCTGCTGCCGGACGGCGCCGCGGTCGCCATCGTCGAATAAGCCACAGGCGCAAGCAACCCGACGCCTACCTGCAGGGCAGGCCCCATTCGGCCAACTTCGACGCGATGAACGCGACACTCTGGTCGTGCGTGGCGCGCGCGCCGAGCGCGGCAGGCAGGACCGGCCCGCAGGCGAAGCGGATCGGCTTGTTGGGATCGACCTCGCCGAAATCTTTGATCCATTTGCCGGTTTTGAGGAAGTCCGTCTTGACCGCCAGCGGCACCACCGGAACGCCGGCGCGTTCGGCGAGCTTCGAGCCCAGCGTGTTGAATTTCTTGCCGTCGAAGACTGCCTGGCGCGTACCTTGCGGAAAGAGCAGGACCGAGTGGCCGGCCGCCAGCCGCTGCGAGCCGACCTCCAGCACGGTCTTGAGGTCTTCGCGCGCGTTTTTGCGTGTCACCGGAATGCAGCCGACGTGCAGGGCTGCCGGCCCGACCAGCGGAATCTCGGTCAGGCTTTTCTTGAGCACGATCGCGAGCGGGCCGAAGGAGAGGAGCGTCGTGGGGAAGACCATGGTTTCGAGCGTGCTCATGTGGTTGGACACATACACGACCGGCCCATCGTGCGCGGCGCGCTGTTCGAAGCCATCAAAGGTCACGACGCCGCCCAGCTTTTCAGCGAACGCCACGGAGGCCATGCAGATCCGCGCCCATGCGTCATAATCGAAGGCGCGAGCCAGATGACTGAAGGCGCAGCGCGAGACAATCCCGACAATGGTGGAGGCATAGCGGAATGAGTTGACCGGCGAGATACGCAAGGCGGCCGCCGGCCGGCTGGCGGCCGCGGTTTCGTAACGCCCCGTTGCGCGCAACGCTTCCTGAAACGCTTGGTAGGTGCTCATTGTGATGCAGAGTATACTATACGGACGGGCGGAACAGAAGACCGTGTTTCTCCCGGACGCACGCCGCGTTCAGAACGGTCAGAACAGATCCAGCCGCCACGCGCCGCGCAGGTGCGGCGCGAGCAGCTTGTCTGCCTCCGGATCGTTATCAAAGCGCGATGCCGCAGCCCGCCATTTGAGCGAAGATCGGCCGAGCCGCATGCCGATGTGCGCCAACACGGCCGGCGTCAGCGACGAGAACCCGGCGGTCACCGGCGAAATCGGCGCGCCGCCACTGTAAATGGCATCGATGAAGTTCTTCTCTTGCTGGCCGCTGCGGATCAGCCGGACGCCGTCCTCGCCGATCTTCTCGCGGACCAGTTCGGCCGGCTGGGTCTCGAGCTTCCCGTTGGTCGCATAAATCTGCCTGCCGTTCTCGCCGTAGAAACGGCAGCCGTAGGCGTACTCGGAAGACACGAAGACACGCAGGCCGTCGCCATACACGATCTCGAACGAAAACGGCTCGGCCAGCGTGTTGTAAAGATCGGTCGGCGGCGGCAGCCGCCCCTTGATGTTTTCTATCGCGACCGGCTCGACGCCGTCCTTATTCAGTGCCCACTGCATGATATCGAGCTGATGGGCGGCGAAATCCGTCAGCATGCCGCACGAGTAATCCAGATTGTAGCGCCACTGCATCGGGTGATGGATCTTCGGCGTGAACGGGCGCGCCGGAGCCGGACCCAGCCACAGGTCGAAATCCACATAGGGCGGCGGCGAGGCGAGCGGCGTCTCGCTCAACTGCTCCGGCGTCTTGCCGAACGTGGCATGCCCTTTGTTCAAGCCCACTTCGACCCGCTGCAGCTTGCCGATCCGGTTGTTGCGCACCAGCTCGCAGGCCATGCGGAAGTAATCGTTCGAACGCGACTGGGCGCCGGTCTGGAACGTGATGCCGCTGCGCTCGACCGCCCGCACCATGGCGCGTCCCTCTAGCAGGGTCAGATAAAGCGGCTTCTGGCCATAGATGTGCTTCCCCTTTTTGGCCGCCCAAACCGTGTGCAGCGCATGCCAATGGTCCGGCGTGCTGATGCAGACCGCGTCGAGCGCCGGATCGTCGAGCATGTCGCGAAAATCGTTGAAGACCTTGCATCCGTTGTAGCCGGGCCGTTTGTCGCGCGTCTCGTAAAACGCATTCACCTTGCGCCGCCCCGGCTCGCGCCCGCCCATGCGCTCGGCTTTGTATCCGTACAGCGGGCCTTCCGAAACCGGGTCGCAGACCGCAATAACCTGCACGCGCTCGTTGTGCAGAAAGTTGCCGATGTTGTCCTGCGCCATGGTCCCGTAGCCCAGCATGCCCACGTGGATGCGCTCAGACGGCAGCGGGCGGCGGACTTTGCAGGCGCTCACGCAGCCAGACGGCACAATCATGGGCATGGCCAACAGCGAACCGGCTCCGGCAGCGAAACGACGGCGCGACACCTTCAACATACATTCCCCTTTTTTGTGATCCATGACGCATCTTTCAACACGCTTCTGGGTTCTATCATTCCGCATCTGCCACGCCGTGTCAAGACGGCAACGGGATCAACCTTCGGCGTTGAGGGTTGGCGAGAAACGGGCGGGCGTTCGCCCCCTATTATGTCACGGGGACGTTTGGCGTTTGTCAAAAAATTCGATCAGCGGATACACCTCGCGGTTCACGGCGCGTGCGCGATCCAGCAGCGGCCGGTGAGGCTGACCTTCTACGTCGAACATCCCCTTGTTCGCGCCGCCGAAATTATCCAGCGCCTTGGATTCAGGCGGGTCGTCCAGGTATTTAAAAAAGTGCCAGCCGACCACATTCGGCCTCTCCAGCGCCGAAAGCGCGAAATGCTGGTAGTAGCGCGCGCGGTCTTCCTGCGTGCGCACCACCCAGCCGGCGCCATGCGTGTTGGCCAGCTTGGGCACCGCGTCGAGCGCCTTGGCGTACCACTCGGTAAAGAGGATCGGTCGGTCGGCCCACTCAGACCAATCCGACAGCTCATCCGCCTGCACGCCCCAGCGGCCGTAATAATTGACCGAAACCACGTCATGAAACGGCGCGAGCATTTTCCAGAACCACGGGTTGTCGAACTGGCCCTGCGAATAATTGATCCGCGATCCCAGATAAAGGTGGTTCGGGTCGTGCTTGCGCACGATGGGCGTCACGATGCTGTAGTAGCGTCCGAAGGCATACGCGATGAACGCGTACCGGTCGCGCCGCGTCAGACCGGCTGTGTCGGCCGATCCCTTGCGGGCGATGAGCCACGCAGTCGCCGCGTCGCGGCCGGGCTTGCGGTCAGCGTCCGATGCGTCGCTCGCCAGATAGCGGTCCAGCAGATCCACCGGGCACTGGATTTCATTCTCGGTCATGATCCCCAGCAGGGCGGGATCGCCGGCCGTGTCCGCGAGGTCCCGGCCGTACGCTTCGCAAAAGGCAGGGAACTCCGGATGAAACACCGGCATGCAGCGGTCCGGGAACCCCTGCGTTCCGGAGGCCGCCTCGACGAGCCCTTTCGCGCGCGCGAAAGCAAAGAGGAAATTGTGGCGCCGTACCCAGACCAGTGGCCGCGCCACCTGTTGCAGCCGCGAACTGGAGCCGTTGCCGAGCCCGTTGAATCCGTTGTCGCGGAATTGCTCAGTGACCTTCTCGGCCCACTGCTCGGACGAGCCGAAGTGCTTCTGCACCTGCCGCGGCTCGCGGACCGTGTTGATCGCCACATGATAAAAGCGGCAGCCTTCCGGGTCGATCAGCCACCAGCGGCCATCGATCTTTTGCGTCCGGAAAAAACCGGTCGCCCGCTCGTGCGGCAGCTCCAGGCTGCCCCCGTAACGATTCAGTTTCGTGCGTTCTCCGGACGGCGAATAGCCATGCAGCGTTTCAAGCAGGCGGGTCGGCTGCGCGCGCCACGGCCCCGGCGTGTCGGGATTGCTGCCGTGCGTCTCGACGATGACGGTGCAGTCAAGCGGCGCGGACTCAACCGGGGGTGTCCACCCATAGGCCATGCGTCGCTCCTCGAACATCGCGCGGATCTCCTCGGGCGACAATGCGCGGTTATACAGACGCAGCTCGCCGATACGCCCGCGGAATGACGGTTTCCGCCCGAGCCCCGCCCCGATCAGCAGCGGCTGCCCGTTGAAGGCCAGCACCGCGCGCTGCTTCAGCTCCGCATCCGGCGCCCCGTTCACGTATAGTCGAACCGTCGCGCCATCCGACGTGGCCGCCATGCATACCCACTGGTTCAGCGGCACCGGCATCCGGGTCTCCACCAGCACTTTCGCCACGCCCTTCGCCCCGAATTGTCCGTACACGACATGTCCGCCCTTGGCCGACATGCCGAACACCGGCGTGGTCCAGTCCGGATTCGCATTGGGGATGCCGAAGAGCACGGTCTCCGTGCGCAGCCGCGCGGCGTTAAACCAGAACACCGATGTGATCGCCTCAGACAGATGGAGCGGCTGCTTCAGTTCCACGCGCACATGGCCGTCATCCACTCCGTCCAGCGCCAGCGCGGTGGCACCCTTCTCGCTGTGCAACGTGCCGGACACGATCACGCCGTCGTTGCCGCTGCCGGAGCGGTCCGTGACGGTCTTCCCGTCGCAACCGTCGAACGACCAATGCCCGACCAGCCCATCCGGTTGAACGCCGGACACAGCGACCCCGCCGCAAAACAGCAGAACGGCCATGATCCCTGAGCGACCTGTCATGTGTCCTCCTGGCTGATTACGGGCGCGAGAAATTGGCCCAGGGGTGCGCGGCCGCAGTGCCCGCTGACAATTCGCCCGTGTCCGTGACGATCGGCCCATAGGTATCATCCGTATCCAGGTCATAGTTACTGGCCTGACCGATACAGATGTTGCGCACGATCAAATTTTTCTCGCTGATCGACGTCCAAATCCCGCGGTCGGACTGTCCCCCGTTATCGATGACGCGGTTGCCCTCAATGCGGTTTCCCTTGCCCTGGCTCACAAGGATCCCGGCCGATCCCGTGTTTTTTACGATCAGGCATCCCATGACAGTATTGTGATTGGACAACTCCATTTCAATTCCCCGCCCCGCCTGCCCAGACACCGTACACGCTTCGATCACGGTGTTGCTGACGGCCGTCATCATAATACCGGACGATAGATTGTTTCGCAGGACACACCGTTCGACCCGGTTCTCGCCATGGCTGCCGCCGGTCGCGTTGTAGAGACGCAGCCCGACATTGCTATTGTCCGCCATCTCGCAATCCGCGATCACATTCCCCTGGATGCTGCCGCCGCTCTGGCACTGAACATACAGACCGAATGTCGCGTTTCTGCTCAAGGTACAGGCCGTGATGCGGTTACCCGAACAGGCGCTGCCGCCGACCCCGGAAAACAGCATGCCGGCCGCCGTGTTGCGAGTCACCTGCAACGCTTCCAAACGGCTGTGCGACAG
>Ga0116149_1005083_pt1 | contig 12545 bp, 22 predicted proteins | sample AD_UKC057_MetaG_FD_89787 | JGI IMG/M metagenome (GOLD analysis project Ga0116149, IMG submission 89787) | Active sludge microbial communities of municipal wastewater-treating anaerobic digesters from USA - AD_UKC057_MetaG | ecosystem: Engineered > Bioreactor > Anaerobic > Digestate | place: USA...
GCTACGCACTCTTGCAATCCGCGCGGGCTTCGTGCTACTTGGAGTAGCGCTCGCAGTGGCGTACATGCTGGCCCTGTGGGTCAGCTACGAGTGCTTTAAGTAACCTTAACTGTAAACTTATGAAAATTGTTGTAAACAGAAGCATAGGCGACTTTTCCCTGTCAGCGCGAGCTGTTGCTCGACTCGCTGAACTTAATGGTCAGAAAGCGTACTTCTTTTTCAGAGGCACAGAAATAACTTTGGAGGATACGGACTCCCACAGCTGGCGCGCTTTCAATACTAACAGTCCAACGCCACGCGTGCCTCTGAACGTTTTGTTAGCCTTAACAAAGGAGGAGCGAGTCGCACTCTCGAAAGCACGAACCGAAGAAACTTTGGAACGAGCGCCAAAAGACCGAACCGACCCAAAGCTCGTCCAAGTAGTGGAAGAGCTGGGTAGTGCCGCGAGCGGTGGCTTGGCTGAGCTTAAAGTAATCGAAATCCCAGACGGAATAGAGTGGGTGATTATTAGCAACGGTGGATTCGAGACAGTGCACGAAATTCTACGCTCTATGGACGCGGAACCCTCCGGGTGGAGGGACGAACTCTGCACCGACTCTCCCACCGAGGCGCGTAAGGAGCTAGAGAGTAAAGACGACAGGATTCGCGACCTGGAAGAAAGAGAACGGGAGCTACTCGCCGAGATAGCGAAGCTAGAGCAACGTCTGGCGGAAGCTGGCCTCTATTGACTTTATTAGATTCTAATAAAGTAAAGGGAAACCCCCATGAAAATTCAACTGCCCAGCAAGCTCACTGCAGAGGACATTAAAAAATGGCCACGATGAAGCGACTGCACATAATACCAGCAGGTGGCGAAGAACCTGTGCATCTGGTTAGTCTTGACTGCAAATGTCACCCAAACCCGAACGAAGACGCGGTAGTTATTCACAACGCGTTTGACTTGCGAGAACTACGAGAACGCCACGGAAGACGCCGGCCCGGTGAAATTTGGGTAATTGTCGAGGAGAAAATAACAACGTCGGTTGACTCAAACCAAAGTTCTTCATAGTTCTTTAGAGTTATTGAGCTTTCTCCAGCGTCCTGCTATAGTCTTCCCACAAAGCCAAAAAAGCGCCAAGCGCCAAGCGCCCGGCGGCTTTAGCGTTTTACTCTAACCTCTCCTCTTAACATGAAACGAACTCCTCACCTTCTCCAGTACGAACTCCTCCTCAAAAAGGGTGAGAGCAAACTTCGTTCTGTCCTCATCACTGACGACTGTCTGCTCGCCCACTTCGCGTTCTCCTCTTGTGAGGAAGCGGTAAAGTGGGGAGCGACCCACTACCCAGGCGCTAGCGTCACGCAAAGCGTGAACGACACGCAGGGCGTTACACTCTTCACTCTCTCAGCGACCGGTCTCGCCGGCCTTCCACTTTCCCTCGTTCTCCGTGCGCCGACGCACGCAACCACTTTCGACGACCTACGCGCAAGCGCAGAGTCTTCGAGACTCTCGACCCAAGTCGGGTCGTAACAACAAACATCAAACATCAACAAAGAAAGTTATGCAAGAAGTACAGAAAAGCATCCTTGGTTTCGACATCAAAGTTAAGGTAGCTAGCACCCTCGCTGAGTTGGCTGAACTCGCTGGCAGTGAGGTTCGCGCGGTCGAACTCGCTAACAACTACGTCCTCTTCCACCAAGCGTTCGGCACGTTCCGCTCGCTCATCGTTGACTTCCTCGTCACGGCGACCGGCGTGAAAATGCTCACCGAAGGTGAAGGTGAAGACGAGGTCGTTATCGAGAAGGAGGCGGCCTACATCGACCGTATCCAGCGTGAACACGGCGTGAAGCTCTCCGACTACGCCGAGCAGGTGCAGGCTCTCATCGACGCTAACCCTGCCTCTTACAAGGCGACTCGCTCGGCCTCCGCTGGTCCGAAGAAGTTGGCTGCCAAGTACATCGACGCGGCCAATGAACTCATCGCGACTGGCAAAGCCGAGCTGTTCGCCAACAAGTACGGGCTCGACATCTCCGGGGTCGAAGGCGAAGCCCTCGTCACGCTCATCGCGAACAAGGTCCGCGAAGTCATCATCGAGCAGCAACGCAAGGCTGCCGAGATGGCCCTCGCGCTGTAAAGCACTCGCACTGCTTGGGAGTGAAAGCTCCCTTGTAGTGCTTCTCTCAACCCTCCACCGGCACACTTAAAAGTGCGCCACTGCCCAGCGGCTGCCAGTGCAAAAGCTGGTGGAGGTTTAAGAAAAGCACTATAATTTCTATGCTAACCATCACACCACTAGCTGGCGAGCCTCTTACGTTACTACGCAACGAGGACGACCTAGAAAACTACCTAGCACGTGAAGCTGCCTACGGCACAAACGAGCTAGTTTCTTGGCATTACTCGGAAGAGAACGCTTCCCACGTCATTGCGGTTTTTCAACCGCTCTCTGGCGCGACGCCGGAAGACTTTGAGAGTTTTGAGGTCACTTACATTGTTGGAGTACTCGCTGACGATGGGAGAGTCGACCCTCTCCACCTCTCGGTGAAGGCCACTCTCGAACCGCGAGAACTCTCTCGTTTCCTCGCACACCTTCGCGCTTTCTCACCCTACAGCGCCGGCTGGCAAGTCAAGCCGACCAAGGAGGGCTTCGACGTCGTGCAGGTGAGCGGGGAAGGCTTTATAACCACAACAGTAAACCTATAATGACTTCAAATGTCTCAAGTTTCTGCGAGTGGGTCTTTGAACAGTCCAGGAGCGGAAAAGTCATTCTCACTCGTAGTTTCCTTCCGGGCAACGGAGAGTGTTTCCGTGTCACTTACAACCAACTCTACCGACCTCTTAGCCGCTGCTACTGCAATGGAGGTTCTTTTGAACTCTATACCGAAGGAAGCCCATCTGACGCGAGAAGTGCGAGATGTCTTGACACAGAATCAAAGGAGCACCCTTACGTGAAATACAAAGCACCCGGTCTTGCGAAAGCCCGCGAGTTGCGTGAGCAGGAAGTTGAAGAGCAACGTGAGAAGGTTAGGAAAGCACAAGAGGCTAACGCGAAAGAAGCCTCTCATGTGAAAGTTAACCTACTCTCAACCTTTCGACCCTCGCAAGACGCACCAGTGAACGTCACGCTTGAAGGCGTTGCAATAGGACAACTCTTAGGCGCCGTGCTACTAATGAAAGACCTAGGTTACGTGATGCGAATAGAGGTGCCGGGAGTGAAAGAGGGAGAGTTTCGCCACCTGGCTGCGCCACACAGTGAGCGGCTTAGACAATACGAAGTCATTGAGACTAAGGAAAGCGTGATAGTATTATGAAAAGGTTCATTGTCAATAAGAGCGATCGAGTACAACTCATTGAGGCGTGCCGTTGTGGCCGCCTGTTTACTTTCGACAACGTGACTATTTCTCGTAACGAGGGCCTTTCACTTTTCGAGGTGAATCATAAGTGCCCGACGTGTAAACGCACTACTAAGTTTCAACTAAAGGTAACGGTATGAACACTGAAAATAAAAACCAACCAACCGCCTGCGGAGCAATGTCTGACCGCCAAGCAATCGAGGCCGTAGTCGGACTAATCAACGATTACGGCGTGGGGCTAACGGGCGAGCTGCGCACGAAGGCGCTCGCACTGATAGAGGAGGGTCAAGCAGCCCGCGAACGGGCCGCAATAATGGCGGAACAAGCCGCCTATGCCCTACGCTATCGCAGCGGTGAAGACCTAGCGACGCTCCAGAAGACCTGCCGCGCAATCGTCCACATCCAACCATGAACAAACCTAAAACAATAACCTGCCCAGAGTGCCACGGACTCGGCTCACTTCCTTCCGGTGACGGCTTTGATGAGCCTTGCCGTGAGTGCGGCGGGAACGGAGTCGTGTACGACGAAACCGCGGAAGACTGGGAAAGTAACGTAGAGGCTCAAGACACTACACAAACAAACTAAAGTATGCCTCAGCAACCTAACCAAGGCAGTGCCGAGGAACTCTTCCTCGAAACTTTCGACCTTATCACCTGGAACTATACTCAGTCGATGCAATACATCGACGAGAATCGTGAGAGCCTTCGTGCTCTTATCGCAGAGCGACTAGGCCACGTGCCGACCGTTAAGATGCTAGGTCGACATATCTACTCGAAGTACCGCAACGACTTTAACGAACTTCACAAAGAGATTGTGCGTAGGCGTAGAGAGTACGCGCTTGCGAAGTTCCGCGAAAAGCGTGCTAGCTGCTCAAAACTTTAACTTATGTCACCAGAACCGATCGACCTACCCACCGACGAAGTACCGGCCACTGCCGACCTCGACCCGACTAACGAGTTTCTAGGTACTCGCGTCACTCAGATGAATGACGAAGAGCTAGATGCTTACATCACTAACCTTCGCACGGCAGCTAGTGGAGCTATCCAAGTTAAGAAGCTCTGCTCCCTCGCCGGTCTTGCGCCGAAGGAAAAGAAAGTTAAAAAGGCTAAGATAAACATTGCGTCCCTACTCTAAGGACGCACTTTATTCAATTCTAATAAAGTCTTTTCTATGAAAATCCACAGGATGATAGTTAAAGAAATTCTCGACAGCGAGTTTTTTCAAAAGTTGAAAGAAGGCCGCGTTGCTTTGGACAACACGACCTTCTCGACCTGGAACAACTGCTTTACCAAAGGTCTTTGGTACGGCGGACTTCGTCGCGTGCCGGCAAAGCCACGCACGCCACTCATCTTCGGAGAGGCCGTGCATCTCGCTCTCGCTAAGCACCTTGAGGGAAAGAGCGTTAGCGAGTCGATCGAGGCCGCAGTTCACATGGCTTGCGAAAAGCAGCTCGACTTGGCTATGGACGCAAAACGAAACGTGGGAACCCTCACGCTTCTTCTCACGTCTTACTTCGACCACATCACAATCTTTCCTAGTGAGCGACTCGTGCCGCTTACGCTAAACGGAGTTCCGGTAGTGGAGAAGGACTTTAGTGTCTACATCGGAACTGTTCTCGATGACATCAAAGTTTACTGGAACGGCATTGTCGACCTAGTCGGTTACAGCGGTGGAAACCTTTGGGTCATCGACCATAAAACGACCTCTATCATGGGAGAAAAGTTTGCGGATGATAAGTACCGCAGCAGTCAGATGCTTGGCTACTACACGGTGGTGCTTGAGATTCTCCGTGAGCTTGGTGACGCGAGCCTACCTAAACTGCAAGGCTGCCTCATTAACGCGATGGCAATGCGCTCCAGCGGCTACGAGTTTAAGCAGTTCCACCTTCCTTACTCGCCGGCGGCTGCTGAGGAGTTTAAGTCGGAGTGCTTGATGAACATCCGTTGTATCATCTCTACGCTACTCGACATGGAGGCTTGGTATAACTCCTCCAGTGGGGAAGAGTACTACCACGCGCGCTGCAATCGCGAAGGCTGCGTCAGCAAGTACGGTCGTTGTGACTACTTCGACCTTTGCCAAGCGCCTGCTCAGTTGCGTCAACGCCTCGCTCACGACGAGGGATTCTTTACCACCACTAAGTGGAACCCTGGGGAAGAAGGTCATGAATAAGTTTATTACAACAGAACTGGACGGTGGTACTCAAGTTGCTATCTCGGTCGCTGCGATAGAAAGCTTTGCACCGGGTTCGGATAAGACTACCACAAAAGTACAAGTAACTGGCGATAAGCGGTACCATGTAAATGCACCCTTCGCCAGCGTTAAGGACGCCATCGAGCGTTCGCAACACTCAACAAAGGTTTACCATGCCGTCTGAAAAATTCTTTTACGTCTTTCCCTATGGCGTAGTTTATGCTGGAGGTGAGCCAACGGAGTTAGACTTAGAGAGAGCGCGAAATGGTCGTTTTGATATTGTTAACATCGAAGACCGTACGACGTACCCAGGAACCTTAGTGTCTCCTGGGTGGCTTAGGATAACCTCACTCAACTTGGTAGTTAGCCCCGGAAATCAACCTTACCACACCATCTCATCATGAACTACGAATCACTCGACTCGTCTCCAAGCACTATCACTCTTCTCCTCAAAGGACCGCCCGGTTCTGGAAAGACTCAAAAAGCCGCGCAGTTCCCTAGCCCGGTACTGTTTAACTTCGACAACAACACCAACGGTCTACGAAAACTTCCTGCGGAGGTGCAGAAGCGTATCCGCTTGGTAAACCCTAGGAAGGACATGGCTGGCAAGGACGTTCAGCCAGTCTTTATCTGGGACAACTTCGTTAAGCAACTAGAAGCGGTGGCAGCTGACTCTACTGTGCGTACGATCATCATTGACTCTCTTAGCTCCCTCGCTAACGCCCTCACTGATAAGATTCTAAAGACCAGCGCGCCAGACAGCACGCTCAAGCTTCAACAGTGGAGAGACTTTCAACGCTACCTTAAGTGGTTCGGCGAGGAACTCCTTAACAACAAGAGCCGTAACTTTAACGTAGTGGTTATTGCCCACGAGAGCGTGGAGAGGGATGAGGCTACGCAAAGCGTCTCTTACTCGCTGAACATCGGAGGTCAAATGAAGAACTCTTTCGACATGTTCTTTAGCGACTGTTGGCGCTGCTATACTAAGTCTGTAAATGTTACGCCGACCAACCCGTCCGGCGTAGAGTACCGGGTACGGCTCGCTCCGACCTCGCAGTTCAATGCGAAGTGCTCGCTCGCAAACGTGCCGCCTGACATTCTCTGGGACGTTGACGCGCAGAAAATTCTTTCCCAACTAAAATGACGCTAGCAACCGGAGTCGTAGTTGGGCTGCTTGGACTCTGTTATCTTAACCAAGTAGTCTTAACCATCCTAGTCCTGCGAAAGCCACACACTTTAGCTAGGAGCACCAAAGCGCCTAGCGAACGTAACCAAAAAGCAAAAAACACAAAATAGTATGCAACTGAATACCGCACCGCTCAGTCAAATCGAACTTCGTTCTCCCGTCCTCGCGGATGGTTCTTACCACGCGAAGATTGTGAAGAAGGAAGTCCGGCCCAACACGGCCAAGACTGGTAACAACCTGTTCTTGGAGTTCCAGGTGGTGGACCCTATCCTCACGAAGCACGACGGTTCACAGGTGGAGAATAGCGGAAACGCTACCTACACTCGTTTCATCTCGCTCGTGCCGACGGCGAAGTATGACCCGAACAGAGCCCTGAAAGAGTTGGCTCTCGCACTCAAGCTTCCCTCTGACAAGGAGAACTTTGAGTTCGAGGACATCCAAGGCTACGTCATCGTCAAGATGAAGTATCGTCCGGCTGAGGGTCAGTATCAAGAGTGCAACGACATTGCCGGTTTCCTCCCCGTCGAGGACACCTTCTCTCCGGCGCTCTAAGTCACTCGCTAGTGAGTCCGGCCTGGCTCCCTCCGGTAATTGGGAGCTTTATTTTTATGCCAACTAAAATCTCTACATCAAACGAAGTTAATGCTATTCCACCATACGTTCCTTTTGTGAACTCGTACCTGCAACAAGCCTGCGTGAGCCTCGAAGCTTTGCGAAACAAAGGGCTGAGCCTGGAGCTTCAAGTCTGCTCCGGCGGAGAGCTTCAACAGACTCTCTTGGTTACGCCAGACGCTGAACTGACCATCGTAGCTCGTGGAGAAATCACAAAATGACGAAGGAAGAACTCACTAACTCTTTGGTGCTAGCACTCCGTGAGTGGAAAGGAGACGTAGCGCCGACGGTTAAACAGCTCTTCACACACCTGAAAGCGGTAGCCGCTGGCAGTGTTACTGACGCAGAGCTAAAGTACCTATTGCAGATGCGCGTCTGTGACGTGTTCGTGTGCGACATGGAACTCTGGGAAGCTCCGAAGAACGTTACCCAAGGGAATCCGCTCGAAGCCGGACGTCCTACTAAAGAGTCGCGCTCTACTGAGCTTGGCTTGAGTAGCACTTTTTCTTTTGGAAAATACTCTGGTAAGACCGTGGAAAAAGTCCTCGCGGTCGACCCAGGGTACATTAAGTGGATGTCGGAGAACGTAACTCGAGTAAAGTTCTCCAGCACCGTAATTGCCTTGCTAGATTAAACCACTACAATGAAACTCGCATTTGTTTGCTCACCTTTTCGCAACTCAGACCAAGCCGAAGCTACGGCCAACGTAGCCCACGCGCGCAATGCTTGCTTCGCGCTCACTCGGTGTGGCCTTAACCCAATCGCGCCGCATTTGCTGTACCCGCAGTACCTTCACGACGACGTGGAAGACGAACGTAAGCTCGGGCTCGCACTCGCTCGCGACCTACTAAAGCGGTGTGATGAAGTTCACGTCTTCACGGGCCGTGGAGTCTCAGAAGGTATGGCCGCCGAAATTAAACTAGCCCACAAACTTGGCAAGAAAATTATCTATTCCTAATGATCACTGGCACAAGCACAATCGCACTCACTGACGTCATCGTCAAAGACCGCATTCGCGCCGACCTTGGCGACATTGAAGAGTTAGCTGAGAGCATCGCACGAGAAGGCCTGCTCCAGCCTATCGTTATTGACGATCAAAACCGCCTAGTCGCAGGTGGCCGTCGGTACACCGCATTTACTTTATTGAATTCTAATAAAGTCGCCTGCGAGAATCCAGACCTCTACGCACGTGTGCCGTACGTCCGCCTTGGACAACTCTCTCCAAGCCGCAAGGTCATGCTTGAGCTTGAAGAGAACTGGCGACGTAAGGCCATGACCTGGCAAGAGAACGTGATCGGTATCGCCATGTACCACAAAGCCGCAGTTAGTAACGCACGCGCGGAAGGCGACTCGTGGAGTCAGCAACTCACCGGAAAGTTGCTCGGCATGAACCAAGCCAAGGTCAGCGTAGCCCTCACTATCGCAAAGCACATTCAACGAGCGCCGACTGGACCTATCGCAAAGGCCGAGAATCTTACTCAGGCGGTGGAGCTTCTAGCCAAGCTAACTCTCGACACGGCGACCGCTGAACGTGCAGCCCGCTTTAAGGCTAAGCAGGCCGTTGCGCCCTCGCCCACCAGTTGCTCCGTTCCCAGCAACTCAGCGTCAGACACCAGTTGCCTTCCGAATACCAGCGGCGCGGTAGCGCCGATCTATCGACCTTCGATTATCTCGCAACTCTCTGACGAGCTAGGCGCTGGCCTTGCAGCCACTGCTGGCGCGAAGCCGCCTCTCGTCCCAAAGGAGGCTCTCGTGAACTTTTACACTCACGTTGGAGACTGCCTTGACTACCTCCGTAATTACGCAGCCTCAGGCAAGATCAAGTTTAACCACATCATTACCGACCCTCCTTATGGTATTGACATGGCTAACCTTGACACAGACGCTAGCATCGAGCGTGTGCGTGAGACACACGAAGTTGTCTCAAACCTAGAACTTCTCCGAGAGTTTCTTCGCTTGTCTTACGCCGTGATAGCAGAAGACGGTTTCCTCTGCCTTTGGTACGACCTAGACCACCACGAGAAGCTTCTTACTTGGGCACGGGAAGTCGGTTGGCGTCCATGCAAGTGGCCTCTCGTCTGGTGTAAGACTTCCTCGTGCTTAAACTCACAGGCTCAGTACAACATCACTAAGGCTACTGAAGTTTGCATGTTTTTGCGGCGCTCGGAGAAGTCGGTTTTGCGAAAAAAGGGCACAGTCAACTGGTTTACTGCGCACGCAGACAGTAGTGGTACTCACCCTTTCGTTAAACCTTTCGAGGCTTGGAAACGTATTATTGAGCTGGTCAGTGACGAAGGACAAACCATCCTCGACCCGTTTGCCGGCGAGGGCTCCTGCCTTTACTCGGCCTTCAAGCTCGGTCGACTTCCAGCCGGTATTGAAATCGACGAGAAGCACGTCAACCTTGGTGTCGACTTCATGTTTGAAAAACTCAACGCCAGCGCGAACCCACTTCAAGGACTGCTATGACAGCAACACAATTTTTTAACGGCCAGGTCGAAAGGCAAAAGTACGTTGACTTAACACGTCAAGAGGCCGAGACTTTTTATCGTACGAACAGTGACGCTATCCTTTCCCTTAAGTACGATGGAATCTGGGGAGCGTTAGTTATTGATAGTCTCTCTGTTGTAAGCCAGCTCTCTAACTCCAGTTCTACAATCTACTCAAGGACTAAAAGCGTTAAAGCTGTAGATTACTTGCGTGGATTCCCTTGCACTGACCAAGTGGTGCTTCTTGGCGAGTACATGTACGGCCAAGAGTGGTCAAACCACCCGAGTAGAGTTGGAAAGTTTTTTGCTTACGATTGCATCTACTACCAAGACGACATTCGTAAATTTCCTTACGCCTATCGTTACGAACACCTCCTTGCCTTTTGCAACAGTTGCGGGGCTAATTCTAAACTTCAGGTTATACCTTACGTAGAAGCCTCTCGCTCTAGCGTCGTTCTTGAGGAACTCTACAAAACTAATTCGTTTGAAGGCATCGTGCTGCGGAATAAGTCGGGTACTTATTTCGACCCGATCTATCGACATAAGACTTCAAGCACTGACGACTTTGTAATCTCTGGCTGGTCGATGGCCGAAGACGGGCAGTTCGCTGGTTCTCTCGGAGCACTTCACGTTTCTCAGTACTGTGAAGGAGAACTAGTAGAAGTTTGCCGAGTTGGTGGCGGTTTCACTCCAGAGGAACGCAAAGTCCTTTGGGAGGACAGGGAGAACCTGATCGGTAAAGTAGTAGAGGTTTCTTTTAGTAAACGCTTTGCCAGCGGTAGCTTGCGGCACCCAAACTTTGTTCGCTTTCGCAGCGACAAAAAACCAACTGATTGCACCTATGACGTTTAAGCTATGCTAGAACACCTTCCAACTTCTAAGCTTCTTATCCCAGCGTCGAACTGGAACGGCCTCCTGATCGTAGGCGACTGTCCATACAACGCTGACGCTGTGCAAGCTCCATTCATGATGTCGCACGCTGGGACGCTTACGACACTGATGAAGTCTTTTACCGGCTACCCGGCCCTTGCCAACGTCAGTAGCTCCTGGGTACCTTACCGTAGGTTTGCTAACCTCACTCAGTCAGTGATGGACTTAGAACTATCACAGCTTAATGAGGTTATAGAGTTCCTACAGCCGAAACTCATCCTTTTCCTTGGTCGTGAGACGGCGAGAGCTGTCGCTGGTATAACCGACTTAGACTCTTCTCGTGGCGCGCCTTTTAAGTACAAAGGAAAGTACCTCTCCACTTTTTCCTACCACCCAGCGGAGACTTTCCAGAGCTACGAACTAACCATCATTCTTCGTCACGACCTTGCTCGTGTCCTCAACTGGCTGACTTTTGGTTGGCAAGCAAAGCCGATGGACATTGTGGCGACGCCAGACTTCAAGACCGTGATAGATCGCCTACACGAACTTATTGACCCAAACAAGTTGGTCATAGCTGACATTGAAACCCGCGAGGGAGCGAATGACACCATCGCTATTACTTGCGTCGGCTTTAGTGATTCCGACGGTCGAGCCTTTTGCGTACCGTTTGAAGTTCCAAACGGTCGCTACTGGGCAGCGCACGAAGAACCTGTAGTGTGGAAGCTAATGGCTCGCGTCTTAGAGACAGCGAAGCTAGCTGGACACAACGCAGTGCATTACGACCACTACGTGCTATCTCATTTCTACCGCATCGTTCCGAACTTTGTTCATGACACAATGCTACTTCAGTACGAGATAGCTTGTGAACTTCCTAAGAGTCTTGCTTTCGTCAACTCTCTTTACCTACAAAACGAGTACTGGAAGTTCTCGCTCAAAGACGCGAGAAGCGGAAAAGCTCACTACACCGAAGAGTTCGTATATAATTGCAAAGACTGCATAGTTAATAGCCAGGCTTTGGTTGAGATGTTGCCACAAGTGAGCGGAGCTAGACTTGCGCACTACAACTTCAACGTAAGAATCTCTCGTGCTTTCCAGTACATGGCTCTTGGCGGAATGAAGTTTGACGTAGCGAAAAGAGACGCTCGTTTACGCACGTTGCAAGCCGAGGCAGACGCCATGACTGTGGAACTCCATGACCTTGCTAAAGTCAAGCTTAATGTTCGTAGCCCTAAGCAGATGAAAGAGTGGCTTTACGGCACTCTAAAGCTCCCTCCAAAGTTTAAGGTTAAGAAGAACGACGACGGAGAAAGAGAGAAGGTCGAGACTGCGGACTACCTTTCTCTACTGTGGCTTGCCTACGAGTTTCCACACATCAAAGCTCTTATGGTTGCAGGCCGCCTCAGAAAGACTTTGAAGCGCATCAGTACCCTCACTGGTATTAAGCCGCGCCCTAATGGGTACGTTGGCTATTCTTTTAATTGCGTTGGAACTGTCACCGGGCGTGCTAGTGCGAGCCTGCCGCCAGACGGCCTCGGCATTCAACCGCAAAACCAAGACCGGCGCGATCGTGACCTTTACATCTGTGAACCTCACGAATTCTTAATGAAGGCCGACCTCGAGGGCGCTGACTCTTGGACGGTAGCAGCGTGCCTACAGTCTATGGGTGACTCCACCATGATGGATGACTTGCTCGCCGGGCTAAAACCTGCTCAGGCCATTGGTATTATTTTTACTCAAGGAAAGCACTTAGTTCGCGCCAGCGCAAAAGAGTTAAAAGCGTTCATGCCGGCGTTTAAGGCGAGAATCGCCGAGGATAAAAAACACCGCGGCCCAGGTAGAACCATTTACGACGTGATGAAAGCAGTCTCTCA
>Ga0116149_1005088_pt1 | contig 12539 bp, 10 predicted proteins | sample AD_UKC057_MetaG_FD_89787 | JGI IMG/M metagenome (GOLD analysis project Ga0116149, IMG submission 89787) | Active sludge microbial communities of municipal wastewater-treating anaerobic digesters from USA - AD_UKC057_MetaG | ecosystem: Engineered > Bioreactor > Anaerobic > Digestate | place: USA...
CTCCTCCGCCCCGCTCCCTTCGGCCCGGTACGGCGCACGCCGCAGCGGCCGCCCCATCCCGGCGCGGTCGTTCTTCGCCTTCATCCGCTCTTCCGCCTCCGCGGCCCCGATCGCCCCGGGGTGCCATCTCCTGAAGGGCGCAACGGGAGATTCGACGGCCGCGCACCCGACAGTATAGTACATTCCGTCCGTCCGCGCCGCACTAACGCGGGGCGCGTGGGAACGCACGGATGCATCGTCACCCGCGGGGCGCGCTGCTGCGGGGTCCCTTGAGTACGACAAACCGCGCGATGCGCACGAAGAGCCCGCGCAGCCGATCCGCGCACCATGACGCAGCTGCGCCGATGCGCCGGCGGAACACCGACTAGGGCGCTAACGGCTGAGCACCGATTTCCCCTCATCCACGCGTATGAGGGAGTAGGCCTGGTTTCGATACACCTGATCGCCGAACGGGAAAAAGAGGTAAGGGGCTGCGCGCGCGGCGCTGTCCCCTCCCGTGCGCAACAGGATGTAGTCGACGCCGTATTTCTGGAGAATCCTCATCCGCTCCTCCTCGCCTGTCGCGGGGTCGAAGAAGAGGGCGGCGTCCTGTTTTCTCGCGCGGTTGTCCACCCAGTACACGGGCCTGTCGTAGGCGACGACCTTGCCTCCCAGCGCCGGGACCATGAGGCTCGTCTCGATGTCCGACAGGACCACGTCATCTTGTTTCGTGCGCGTGGAGAGAAACAGCAGATCGGAATAGTTGCTGCCGCGCCCCGGCATATACTGCAGGACGGAGCGCAGGCCCTGCATCGGAAGCATGGGGGACGTGAGATACAGGTACGCGAGGAGAAGGGCGGCGACGCCGGCCTTCTTGTGCGCCTCCGCCCGCGCAACCGATGTCGCGAGCGCCATCTGGAGAAGCAGAACGATGTAGAAGATGACCCTGCCGTATCCGGTCGATCCGGACAGGCCGCAGCACAGGTAGATGCCGACGAGGAATGCAAAGAACAGGACGAGCGGGTCCAGCCGGTCGTCCCTGAACCTGCGCAGAAGGGGAATGATCCCGATCAGCGCGGGCAGGGTCCTGGGCAGCAGGCTCTCGTACAGATCATCGGCATCGCCGTGAAACACCTGCCCCTTCCCGAGAAGAAGGTCCATGAAGGAGTAGTACGGATACAGCCGCACGACCAGCAGCGAGTACGCGAAGGCGCCCGCGAGCAGCAGCAGTATTCTCCGGGTCGCGGTCTTCCTGAACCCGATGGTGAACGCCAGGAGCCCCGCGCACAGGACCAGCGCGGTGGTCGGGTGGGTCAGCACCACGGTCGGGATGGTGAGATACAGCGGGATGAACCATGTCAGGCGCGCGCCCCGCAGGATTCGAAGGTATATCGCACACGAGAGGAACGTGAGCGCGGCCGAGAACGTCGACGGGTAGGGAAGGACGTACCCGAGCACGTCCATGTGCAGGAATCCGCTCCAGAACCACGGGGGGGGGCCCCACAGGAACAGGATGAAGAGCAGGGTATAGAAGGAGGTCTTCTCCGCCTCCTCCTCGACGCACGATCCTATGAAGATCCTCAGGGAGACGAGGAGCAGGATCAGGTTCATGATGCCCGCAGCGGTCAGGCCCGCGATCGGACCGAGACCGGCGACCCGGGAGACGACGGCGACGGAGAGCAGGTAGGGCGAGTAGAACGCATGCGGGGTGTCCGCCAGGTACATCGGGTGGCGCGGGGAAAGGGGCCGGCTGGCGAGTTCGCGCACGCAGGCCGCGTGCTCCCAGAAGTCGCCCTTCCACACCCGGTTCGAGACATGGAAGAACATGAGGAGCGCGACCGCCGCCGACAGGATCGCGTACCGGTTCCTGGAGATGCATTCAAGACGATGGTTCAACGGGTGCCCCGCCGTTGCGGTTGACGCCGCTGCGGGAGAACGCGCGATCACGTGTTCCATATCCCCCGGGGATGTCGAGCAGCGGACAATTCGATGACCGCGCGCCCCGTATTGTAGTATAGTACAGCCGTCTGCGCCAGCGTGCCGGGCGTCGCTCCATGCCGAGTGCGGCGCCGAGGCGGGGGGAGCCGTCTCCTCCCGCGGAGGAAGGAACGCGTGCACCTCACTTTCCGCAGGATCGCCGTCGGAGACGCCGGCTGCCTCGCAGCGCTCAGGAACGCCGACGACACGTGGGAGTGGTTCTTCTCGAAGCGGCGCTTCACGGACGTCGAGGTGGCCCGCTGGATCGCGGGCCTGGACCCGGAGCGCGAGCAGGTCTACATGGTGGAGGAGCGCGGCGTCGTCGCGGGCACTTGCGCGCTCTACGACATCGATCCGGCGGCGGGGAGCGCGGAGATCGGGCGCATCATCGTCGCCGCGCCGTTCAGGCGCAAAGGCCTGGGCGAGCTGATGGTGAAGGAGATGGTCGCCCGCGGCACCGCGCTCGGCCTCGGCCTGTTCTGCGCCAACATAATGCGGGAGAACGAGCCGTCCCGCAGGCTCTTCTCGAGGTGCGGGTTCCGGCAGGCCCGCGTCGATCCCGGGAACGGCCTCCGGTACGAGTTCCGCCGTCCCGGCCGCTGACGGAGGGCCGGGCAAACCGCCGCGGCGCGGCCGTCGGGAACAGGGTGGCGGCCGCGATATCGGCTGTGCATCGGGAATGCTATGGCGGACGACGGACCCGAAACGGAGATACTGATCCTCGGCGGCGGCATCAGCGGCCTGGGGGCGGCGCTGTCCGCGGCGTCGTCCGGAGCGGCGTGCCTGCTTCTCGAGAAGGAGGAGCGCGTCGGTGGCCTCTGGGGCTCGGAGTACCGCGACGGCTTCATCTTCGACCACGGGGTGCACGGTCTCTACGCCGCGGGCCCCGGAATGGAGGACGCCGTCGCCGAACTGAAGCGCGTGGCGGGGGAGATCTTCGTCGAGGCGGACAAGAACACCCGGATCCTCTTCCGGGGCCGGCTGGTCCGGTACCCCCTCCAACCCGGCGAGTTCTTCACCACCTACGGCGCCCAGGGGCTCCTGTGGGCGTTGTCGCTCGTGGCGGCCCGGCTCCGCATCACCCTCACCGGCGACCGGTGGATGCGGAGCTTCCGCGACTACGCCGTCGGGAACTTCGGTTCGCTCCTCTACCGCATCTACTTCGAGCGGTACCTGAAGAAGGTGTGGGGGGTCGATCCGTCCCGCCTCGACCTGGAGTCCGTGGCGCGTCGCGTCAAGCGGATCCGCATCCGCACCTTCCTGGGGCAGCAGCTGCGCCGCGCCCTCGGGATGCCCGGCCGCCAGACCTACGACGGGCTCCAACCGCTCCGCATCGTCTACCCGCGGCACGGGGCGCAGCGCGTGGTGGACGCGATGCGGAGGAGCGCGGAGGAACACGGCGCCCGCATCGTGACCGGCGCGGAGGCGACCGGGATCCGCCTCGACGGCGGCCGTTACGCGGTGACCGTCGCGCAGGGGGGAGGATCGAGGGGGTTCTCCGCCCGGTCGATCGTCTCGACGCTGCCCCTGCCGGACCTGCTGGGGCTTCTCGCCCCGCGCCCCGATGCCGCGCTGGCCGAGACGATCCGGTCCCTGCGCTACCGCGCCCTCCGGCTGCTGAACGTGATGCTCGACTGCGGGACGGTGTTCGAGGCGCAGTGGACCTATTTCCAGGGTGACGAGTTCTCCTTCAGCCGCATCAACGAGTACAGGAACCTCTCGCCCGAGTTCTGCCCCCCCGGGAAGACGGGCATCTCGGTCGAGTTCAACTGCGACGCGGGCGACCGCCTCTGGTCGATGCCGGACGACGAGCTCTTCGCCCTCACGGTCCGCGAACTGGGGCAGCCGGTCGGCGGACGGCGGGACATCGGGGAGCTCGTCCGGGCGCGGCAGCGGGGCTATTTCAGCGTGCGATTCGCGCACGCGTATCCGCTGATGGAGGTCGGAACGCCCGCGCACCTCGAGCGGGCGCGGGCGTTTATCGCCCGGTTCCCGCGGTTGAGGTCCATCGGCAGGCAGGGGCAGTTCCGCTACATGAACGGGGACGAATGTTTCCGGGCGGCGGCCGATGCGGTGGCGGCGTTGAGAAACGAGGAGAACCGATGAAAGAACCGATCCAGTTGTTCCGCCCGGAGCTGGGCGCCGAGGAACTCGAGGCGGTCCGGCAGGTCTTCGACTCGAAGTGGCTCGGCCTCGGCCCCAAGACCGCGGAGTTCGAGAAGGCGTTCGCGGGGTATATCGGCGCCGGGCACGTGGTCGGCACGAACTCCTGCACGGCCGCGCTCGAGCTGGCCGTGAAGCTGCTCGATCCGTCGCCGGGCGACGAGATCCTGGTGCCGGCGATCACATTCGTCTCCACCGCGCACGTGGTGGTCTACAACCGGTGCCGCCCCGTCTTCGTCGACGTCGATCCCGCGACGCTCAACATCTCCCCCGAGGACCTGCGCCGCAAGATCACCCCCAAGACCCGCGCCGTCGTCGTGGTCCACTACTCCGGCCGCCCCGCCGAGATGGACGCCATCCGCGGGATCGCGGGGGGGATCCCGGTCATCGAGGACTGCGCGCACGCGTCCGGCGCCTTCTACCGGGGAAGGCACGTCGGCTCGTTCGGGAGGTTCGGCTGCTTCAGCTTCCACGCGGTCAAGAACCTCACGATGGGGGAGGGGGGCGCGATCACGATGGCCGACCTGGAGTCGGCCCAGCGCGCGAAGCGGCTTCGGTGGCTCGGCATCGACAAGGGCACCTGGGACCGCACGCCGGACAACAAGTCGTACTGGTGGGAGTACAACGTGGACGAGATCGGCCTCAAGTGCCACATGAACGACATCCTCGCGGCCATCGGCCTGGTCCAGCTCGGGAAACTGGAGCGGATGAACGGCCGCCGCCGGGAGATCGTCGCGCGGTACCGAAAGGCGTTCGCGGATCTGCCGTGGCTCGAGATGCCCCCGGACGACGACGACGTCCACCGCTCCGCGTGGCACCTCTGCGCGATCCGCTGCCGCGGCGTCGACCGGGACGCCCTGAGCGTCCACCTCCGGAAGAGGCAGATATTCACGGGGGTCCACTACAAGCCGATCCATCTCTACCGCTGCTACGGGTGGCAGCCCCCGCTGCCGGTCGCGGAGGAGGCGTTCCCGCGGCTCCTCTCACTGCCGAACCATTCCGTGCTCACCGACGCGGAGGTGGAGTACATCATCGAAGCGGTCAGGGCGTATCCCTGCTGAACGCGTTCAGGGGCGGAGAGCGCCACGCACGGGGCCGGCTCCTCGCGCCGGTGAGGGGGCCTACGGACGAACGCGAACGCCGGGGACGCGCGGCGGGGCAGAGCGCCGGATGCCCGAAGGGGTCAGACGGAAGAGAACCGGAGCTTCCATACCACAAGACCGCCTCGAGAAACACCCGCTTGCTCATCTTCGACTTCCCGCGCGTGCGATCGGCGAAGACGATAGGTATCTCGGCGATGCGGACCCCCTTCTCCCAGCTCCTGAACTTGGTCTCGATTTCGAACGAGTACCCTTCGGAGCGGATGCGCTCGGGCCGTATCGCCCGGATGACTTCGACGCAAAATCCATTGAACCCGCAGGTGGCGTCGTGGAGAGGCATTCCGGTGATCAGGCGCGTGTATAGGCTGCCGCCGCGGCTAAGCGCAAGCAGGTAGGGAGGCCAGTTCTCCACCCCGCCCCCCGTGATGTAGCGTGTCCCCACCACCACGTCATGCGTCTCGAACTTTCCGAGGAACTCGGGCAGGTCGCGGGTATGGTGCGAGTAATCCGCGTCCATGGTGATGACCCGCGCATAGCCGCGCGCCAGGGCGTGCTGGAAACCCGCCACGTAGGCTGTTCCCAGGCCGAGCTTGCCGGGTCGGTGCAGCACGGAAACCTCCGGGTGCCGCGAGGCGAGGTCGTCCGCAATGCGGCCGGTGCCGTCGGGAGAGTTGTCGTTGACGATGAGAATGTCGAGACCAAGGCCGAGGGAGAGGATCTCTTCGACGAGCGGGGGGATATCCTCCCGCTCGTTGTAGGTCCCCATGATCACAGGGGTTGTGTGCATGCGCGTTCGCCCCGAGAGGTCGTGAGGTGTGCGGCTGCAGCGTACTTGAGCGTGGGGCGGGATGCAACATGACTCGCCGCGACCCTCGGGACGCCGGGGAGGCCGGACGAGACTGGCGGAGCCGTGGCACGCGGGGATGATGCGCGTTCCTCTACCGGGCTGCGCGATCCCGAACCACGCCGGAGGATGGAGGGAAGGGGAAAGGCTGCCCCTTGTCTACGCGGTCCGGGCCGCCCGGAGAGCGCTTTTCAAGGAGTGCGGCGGAGGGGCGTGCCTCGTGCACGGAGGGATTTGGAGAACGCGTAGGCGATTTTGATGTAATACGCGAATTCCCTCATGCTGCGTATCCTGGCGATTCTGGACAGCACGTACCCCGGGGTATAGTAGAAATCGCGCATTATCTTGTTCTGCCAGGCGACAAGCTCTTCAGCCGAAAGGGCGTGCGTGCGCCAATTCGGGGTTTGACCGTAGATGACGTATTTGTTCCAGTCGGTTTCATTGACCAGCCCGCGTTCATTCATTATCGTCCAAACTTCGGTGCCGGGATACGGCACGCAGAACAGGACGGCAAGTATGGTCGGCTTGATCCTCTTGATCAGATCGACCGTCGCGCGGATATCTTCAACGGTCTCGTCGGGATGCACGCCTATGAGGAAATCTGCTTCGATATTCGTGATCCCGGCTTCGTGGGTTGCCTTCATCCCCTGTATGATCTGTTCAACCGTGATCCCTTTCTTGATCAGCTTTAATATCCTCGGGCTGCCCGATTCTATCCCGTACACAATCCCTTCACAGCCGCTTTTCTTCATATAGTGCAACATATCGGCATTGACGTTGTTGATGCGCGCGAGGCAGTTCCACGTCACGTGGTGTCTTTTGAAGATATCGCAGATCTTGTACACGCGGTCCGGGATGCTCGTGAAATTGTCGTCTACGAGGGAGATATGCTCCGCCCCGTACTTCTTGACACATTCCTCTATTTCAGCTTCGACATACCCGATGCTATGAAATCTCAGGGCGTTGGTATGTAGGATCCTCGAGGCGCAAAAGATGCATTTCCCGGGACACCCGCGGGAAGTGAACATCTCGGAGATCCGCATGAAGCCCCTGGAGAACCCGCGCTGCGTATGTCCACGGTTATACAAATCCTGTTTCAGCAAGTCGCGCGCCGGGAAGGGTATCTGATCGATATCGGTGATGAGCGGCTCGAGATCGTTTTTTATGATTTCTCCGTGTTTCCGGTACACGATCGATTTCAAATCCGATATATCCGCGCCCGCATCAATTACCCCGCAGAGTTCGGCGAACGGTCTCTCTCCCTCGCCGATGATCCCGATATCAAAGCAGTCGAACTCCCTCATCGTGCCTTCGGGGAGAGTGGAAACGTGGATGCCGCCGATGACGGTCCGGATTTCTGGGTACGCCCGTTTGATGATTGACGCAAGCGCCGCGCACTGCTTGATCGTGGGCGTGAATCCGCTGAATCCCGCGACCTCGATGCGGTTGTCTTTCAGGCGCGTCAGGAACTCGCGTTCGTTGAACGTCTCGGCGCTGTAATCCCAGATCTGGACAGTGCACTGCGGCTTCGCGGCCCTCAAGTAGGCGGCGACGTAGCACGCATTCAGTGGCTGCTGCACGCCCAGATAGTCAACCCTGTTCAATGGGGGGGGTATGATGATGGCGACATTCATGGACTGTCTGCACTTCTCCCAGCCGGGCAATCGTCTGATGGACGCCTATGGATGTTGCCGCATGAACGCGATCGCGCGCCGATGGCGTACGGTATTGTCCCCTTGCGTCCCTTGGTATATAATCCGTCATCGCCGAAGGGAAGAACTCAGCGCGTGCTCTTCCCTCCGAGGGGGAAGTTATGGAACAGGGAAAGTATACCTATTCGACCTTCGCCTGTATATTCGTTATTTTAATCGCCCTGCTTAACTTCGGACGCGTCATCGTGCCGGACTATGGAGCCCATAGCTACCGGCCCGGCCTCGTCTTCCCCCCGGATAACATCATCGGCGCGGATTTCCAGAGCTATAACTACATGGCATTGCGCGTCCGCTACGGCATGCCCCTCTATGAGGAATTGGATCGCAGCGATCCGCGCCAATCGGCGCTCGATGCGCACTACCGGGTGCTGCTCGGCCCGCTCCCCGATGCACTCAAGGACTGGATGGTCAGGGTACAGGCGCTCCCCTGGAACCACCCCCCCGTTTCCGCGCGCCTCTTCGTCCCGTTCACCTTCCTGCTCCATCCCTGGGCGTACAGGGTGTATCTCGGCCTCCTCATCGCCGCGCTTTTCCTGGCCCTGGCGCTTCTCAGCGGATATGCACGACACAGGGCGCACTATTGGGCGATCTGCTCCGCGCTGGTCGCGTTCTCGTATCCGTTGCGGTTCGAGCTTGAAAGGGGGGCCAGCGAGGCGCTTGTCCTTCTCCTGGTGACGTCTGCCTTCGTCGTATGGCGGGGCGGGCGGCACGCGGTGGCGGCGGGGGCGCTCATTGCCCTTGCGGCGCATGTGAAGATGTATCCCCTTATCTTCCTCTACTACTTCATCCTGAAGAAGGAATGGCGTGCGTGTCTGTCGATCATTGTCACCGCGCTCATCCTCATTGTGGCGAGCGCCCTGGTTTCACGAGAGGGAACGGCCGCGGGGTTCGCCCAGTACTGGAAGCTATACCGCTTCGTGAAGGATGTCTACATCCCCGGGGACACGTGGGTGTTCGCGGGGAATCATTCCACGTACAGTTTCATGAGCTATCTGCTTCAGAAGCGCGCCCTCCCGACGGCGTTTCTGCTCCGCCTCTCGGGCATCGTCAATTGCGCGCTCCTCGCGTGCGTTTCGTTTTCGATCGTCGCACGGAAGGCGCGCGACACGCTCTCCTATCTCGCGGATTTCTGTCTTGTGATGATAGTGATGACCGTCACCCCCCCGGCCGCCAACGACTATTCGCTCGTGATGTTCTACTTTGTGTTCGCCTCGTGCATCGTCATGTTTGAGAACCTCGATTTTCAGTTTCTTCGGACGAGGGCGCTCTTTTTGGCTTTCAGCATGAGCGCCGCACTGATCTTTCTGTCCACCCTGCAGTTTCCGATCATCTTGGGCCCCTCCGGCGGCTATATGCCCAAGCTCTGGCTCTTGAGCAACAAATGGCCCCTGGTGATAATTCTCGGGGGTACCATCTGGCTTGTGCGGGGGGAACTCTTGCGCCGTCCCGGCGCTTCCGTGACCTCCGGACGGGTCCTGACATGAGAAGTGCCGCCCAAGGCACCGGGGCGCCGTTCGGAACGCACGCGGAGCCGTGGTCGGGCCGTCATCGACCGAACCGCAAGAAGGGCTTCGCCGTCCCCATCAAGTGTCGTCTATGACGAACATCACCGAGCGGCGAAAGAGCGAGGAGCTCTTCTTCGACCACTACGCGGGCGAGGTCGGTATCGAAGAGCTGGCGAGACTACCCCTCTTCAGCCGGTGGGCCTTCGAGAACCTGTACGCGGCGGAGGTGATGGGGGATCTCAAGGGGCGCCGCGTCCTCGATCTTGGCTGCGGCTGGGGAGAGGATGCGGTATGGTTCGCGGAGCAGGGGGCGTGCACGGTCGGGGTAGATGTATCCCCCCAGATGCTTTTTCTCGCGAGGGAACTTGCCTCCCGCAGAGGAGTGGGAGGGCAGGTATCGTTTGTAAGGGCTGCCGCTGAATCCCTCCCCTTTGGCAACGAGAGCTTTAGCGCGGTATTCGGCCGGGGGACGCTCCACCACGTCGATCTTTCAGGGACTCTCGGTGAGGTGTATCGCATATTGAAGCCCGGCGGGATTGCCGTATTTTCCGAGCCGCTGGCGGATAACCCGATCCTCAGCGTATACCGTAACTTAAACCGGTCCATACGCACCCCGATGGAAAAGCCTATTCGCTATCGCGATCTTGCGCGTATTAGCGCCGCCTTCGACTCGTTCGATCACATGGAGTTCAAGCTTGTTACCATGGTGGTGCTTGCGTGGTACTATATGAAATCGAAGTTATCGGGCTCATTTCACACGGGATGGTTCCGTGACCTTGATTACGGTTTTGCGTGCAGGAGAAGCTACTCTTGCGTGCAGAAAATGGATAGCGTGATTCTTCGTCTTTTTCCGTGCCTTGGGCGCTGGTGCTGGCTGACCGTAATGGTCGGCCGGAAACGGTGACCGGCCGGAGTACTAGGCGACAATCCCGGTCCATCGGCGGTTCATAACCTGCTCGGGAGCGATTGGGCGTGAAGATACTTCTAGTTGTCCCCGTGCGAGAAGAGAAGATCGCGTACTATGTCACCCCTCCCCTCGGGCTCGGCTATCTCGCCACATCCCTTCGTCGTGCGGGGCACGAGGTTGACATTCTGGACTGCATCAGGCTCCGGCTTGACTTTTCGGGTTTCAAGGAGGCGGTAAGATCTCGACAGCCGGACCTCGTGGGTTTCCAAACGTTCTCGTCGGATATGATATCTGTGCGCAGAAGCGCCGAGATCGTCAAGGGCCTGCGTCCGGACATAGTCACGGTCGTGGGGGGCCCTCATCCCTCGGGCGATCCCGCGGGCACGATGGGCTTTCTCCCTCACGTTGATTATGCGTTTCATGGGGAAGGGGAGGTCGGCCTGCCGGTTTTCGTGAACTACCTCGAGGGTCGCGGGAAAGCGATCGGCCTGCCGGAGAACGCTATCCCCGGCCTGATCTGGCGGCGGGACTCCCGGGTGGAGCGCAACCCGCCCGCCTTTATTGAGGATTTGGATTCCCTCGGCATGCCGTCGTGGGACATTCTCCGACCGCAGGATTATCCCCCCGCGCCCCACAGCGTTATCTACAAAAGCTATCCCATTGCCCCCGTCATGATCACAAGGGGATGCCCATTCCCATGTACATTCTGCGCCGCGCACACCATCAATGGGAGGAAGATGCGCCGTCGCAGTGTCCCGCGCGTCCTTGATGAGATCGAACTCCTCCATACGGCCCACGGAGTCAACGAAATTCAGATCATCGATGACAACTTCACCATTGACAGGGAGTATGTGCATCGTTTTTGCAGCGGCCTCATCGAAAGGCGGCTGACGGTGGACTGGTGTTGCCCCAATGGCGTCAGGTTGGATACCTTGGATGAGGAGTTGCTGCGCGACATGAAAAGGGCGGGCGCGTATCGCATCGCCGTCGGCATCGAGTCCGGATCCCAGAGGATCCTGGACCATATGAAGAAGCAGCAGAAAAAGGAGATGGTGAGGGAAAAGGTCGCGCTCATACGCAAGGTCGGCCTGAGGCCCCATGGGTTCTTCATCCTCGGCTATCCCGAGGAAACAGTGAACGATATCAGGCAAACGATAGCCTTTGCGTGTGAGCTGGATCTGGAAACAGCAGGATTCAGCCTTTTCTTGCCCTTGGTGGGAACCGAGACATATAATGTCCTTGCATCGCAGGGCCGCATCATGTCCGACACGTGGGGAGACTTTATCACTTCGAGAGTGGTGTACGCCCCCGAGGGTATTACACCGGGGCAATTGAAACGGTTGCAGCGCACGGCATTTTTTCGGTTCTATTTGAGACCGAAATATCTCGTGAGATTTGCGAGGAGCATCAGCTCCGTACAGAATCTCAAGTACCTCGCCAAGAGGGCATTGTCATACCTGTTCTGACGCAGGGGGATGACGGGGGCAGCGCCCCGTGCGGCGGGGAAACACTAATCGGCGGCGTTATGACATGCGGGAACGATAGACTCCAATCGATCAGCGCGTTCTTCCCCGCCTTCAACGAGGAAGAGAACATACGGCATGTGATCAATAGCGCTCTCTCGGTCCTCTCGGGAATCGCGGATGAGTATGAAGTTGTCATCATACTGTACGAGGGCTCCACGGATAACACGGGGGATATCGTCCGCGAGATGATGCAGTGTGACCCGCACGTCAGGCTCATCCTGCAACCGCGAGCGGAGCGAGGCTATGGGATAGCCATGAGGATGGGGTACGAGAACGCGCGGCATGACACTGTTTTCTATTCGGATGCCGACAGGCAGTTTGATCTCAGCGACTTATGCAAGGTGTTCCGGCTCATCCGTCACGTGGACCTGGTGGTGGGGTATCGCCGGTCACGGCAGGATCCGATCACGAGAATTTTTGTGGCGAAGATCTACAATCTTATGATGAAGATTGTGTTCGGATTGGAGCAACGCGACGTGGACTGCGCCTTCAAGCTCTGTCGCAAGAGTATTTTTGAAAAGGTCTCGCTGAAATGTCGGACGGGACTGTCGGACACCGAGCTATTGGTCAAGGCGCGCCTTGCGGGGTACGAGATTATCGAGGTCGGCGTCGATCATTTTCCAAGAATCGCCGGGGGCACCTATTTTGAGATCGGCAAGGGGAAGTTTTTCAATATTCCGAAGCCCGGAGTGGTACTAGCTATTCTCAAGGAAATGGTTGGGCTGTGGAGGGAAGTTTCTCCTTCCCTTCGCCGCTTCAGGGAAGAACAAAAAAAGCGCTTGATGCAACAGCCCTAGGTTATCCCCCTCCACCAGTACCTGCGGTA
>Ga0116149_1005092_pt1 | contig 12535 bp, 11 predicted proteins | sample AD_UKC057_MetaG_FD_89787 | JGI IMG/M metagenome (GOLD analysis project Ga0116149, IMG submission 89787) | Active sludge microbial communities of municipal wastewater-treating anaerobic digesters from USA - AD_UKC057_MetaG | ecosystem: Engineered > Bioreactor > Anaerobic > Digestate | place: USA...
CCGGACAATTCCAGCCCTCCCCCCTCGGCCAAATCCCCACCGGCTGGAGCGTTCAAACACTAGAGCGGATCACCGACCCGCAAGCACCAATCTGTTACGGCATCGTCCAGGTTTTCGACTTCGTTCCAAACGGTGTGCTTGTCTTGGCAATTCGCGACTTGCTCGGCGACTACGCTACAGGCTTGCACAGGACTGCGCTGAGCATTGATGCCAATTACGCCCGCAGTCGGGTTCGTCCGGGCGACGTTCTGATTTCAATCAAAGGCACAATCGGCCGCGTCGGCCTCGTCCCGCCGCACTACATCGGCAACATCAGTCGCGACTTGGCTCGCGTGCGCCCCCTTGAGCGCATAAGCCCTGCGTTCCTCGTCCATCTTCTGCGCTCGCCGCTCGGACAGAAGACCCTCGAACTGGCTCAAGTCGGCACAACGCGCGCAGAACTTTCGATTGCGCCGCTCAGACGCATTCCGTTCGCGTTCCCGAAGCGAGCCGAACAGAACAAAATCGCCACAATGCTGGATACGCAAGATGGCCTAATCGCCGCGCACGAGTTGGAGTTGGCAAAATTGGTCCAACTGAAATCCGGCCTGATGACCGATCTGCTCACCGGCCGCGTCCGCGTGCCCTCGGAGGGCTGCCTGAAGCCAAAAGCCCCATAACCAACCGCCTAATACCTATGCCTACTGACACTCAGATGCCGCCAGGCCCAGATGCACGATCAGCGAGTTCTACGTCGTGGAAGTCCCACCTGGCGGTTGCCGGAACGCACCGCTTCGAGGAAGACCAAGCTCCAGAAGAGGCAGAAGACCAGCGGCGACACATCGAGCCTTGGTTGTCGGCACTTTGCCAAGCTGAACATTTGGGCCTGTTGGCGGGCAACGGCCTCACCAGTGCAGTGGCTTCCCTTGCGGGAAGCAGAGCCGCCAACATGTCAACGATTGCCTTCTCCAGCGCGCACGCTCAAGCCGTTCACAAGGCTGCTGAAGAAGGCGCTCGTGCGACGGGACGTGGTGAGCCAAATTTCGAGGACCAAATCCGAGCCGCTTTGGAGTTCATTCACGGTCTTCGCATTCTCGCTCGAACAGATCAGGGGCAAGCGGCAGTCGTCGACGCTTGGGAGAGCGAACTGAATGTAAAACTCAACGGCCTGCTGAAGGCGGTTTTGGAGTCAGAGCAAAAGCTTCAGGGAACGCTCGGATTCGCAGATGAAAAGGGCAAGCAGCTCCGCCGCTACCTTGGCTCGTTCCTTCTGTCTTTCGCCAGCCGCACTGCCACCCGCGAGCGGCTCCACATTTTCACCACCAACTACGACCGCCTTATTGAATACGGCTGCGATGCGCTTGGCCTTCGTGTGCTCGATAGGTTTGTCGGCCGGCTCAAGCCGGTCTTCCGGTCGTCGCGGCTCGGCGTGGACATGCATTACAACCCACCCGGGATACGCGGTGAACCTCGCTATCTGGAGGGTGTCGTGCGGTTGACGAAGCTGCACGGCTCGTTGGACTGGCGGCAGGAAGGTCCAGCCGGCGAAAGTCAAATCGTCCGCGTGCCGCTTCCTTTTGGCGCGTCCGAATCACATCCTGATATGCCTGCGGATCCCGTCGGCCGGGTTCTGATCTATCCCTCCCCGGCCAAGGACATGGAAACGACCGCGTATCCGTATGCGGACTTGTTCCGCGATTTCGCCGCCGCGATCTGCCAGCCCAACTCCGTGATCGTCACCTACGGCTACGGCTTCGGCGATGACCACATCAACCGAGTGCTGCGGGACATGTTGACGGTTCCCTCTGCGCATCTCGCCATCATATCATGGGACAAGGCATCCGGGCGGATTCAGAGGTTTGTCGAATCGCTCGGCAGCCTGGATCAGGTGACACTGCTCATCGGCCCGCACTTCGGCGACCTGAAGACGTTGGTGGACCATTACCTTCCCAAGTCGGCCATTGACCGAACGACCTTGCGCATGGTCGAACTGGTCAACCGGCGAACGATTCATCCCGCCACTGGGATTGATGGCGGTGAAACAAAGGGAGAGGTGTAGATCATGAACTCCGTTGTTGAAGCACTTGGGGCACGGGTCGTGGGAACGGTGGAGGTCGTCTCTGCTAACACGATCATCGTCATGTTGGATCCGGATGCGCCACAGGCGACGGCGCTCAACACCGGCAGCCCGAGTGGATTCCCGCGCATCAACGGCTATCTAATGATCCCCAACGAGTCCGGAGCCACGATTGGCGTCATTACCAAGGTCGAAATCGAGCGGCTACCTTTTCCCAAACGCCGAGGGATGCAGGACTTTGGATTGGTGGACCTGCCGTTTCCTGCCCGCAAGGTCCTACTCACGCCACTGGGCACGCTGATTAGCAAAACCGCCGGCACTGGCGCGAGCGTGTGTTTTGAAGTCCGGCGCGGCGTGGATGTGTTTCCGTCGGTTGGTGACCCCGTTCACTTGCCTACGGAGGATCACTTGCGCGCCATCGTGGAGGGCGAATCTGCGGCGACTACCCGCCGCATACTTTTGGGCCGTTGCCCAACCGCAGCCAATGCAAGGGTCTATGTGGATCCGGACAAGCTCTTTGGACGGCATATGGCGGTTTTGGGAAATACTGGCGCAGGCAAGTCATGTTCCGTGGCCGGACTGATTCGCTGGTCACTGGAAACCGCAACCGCCCAGCGGCAGAAAGCCGGGAAAGCCAGCGGCCCTAACGCCCGATTCATCGTGCTCGATCCAAACGGCGAGTACGCCAAAGCCTTCGAGGGACTGGGCGCGCGCATCTTCCAAGTCGAGCCGCAAGCGGGAAGCAACGCGCAGCCGCTCAAAGTGCCCGCTTGGCTCTGGAACGGTGAAGAATGGGCAGCGTTCACCGGAGCAGCCCCTGGTGTACAGCGGCCGGTCTTATTTCAGGCGCTTCAGCGTTTGAAAGCAGGGTTGAATGCTCCGACCTCCTTCGAAGCCCGTGTCTCCGCTGTCATCGGCCCATACCGCGACATCTTGACTGTAGCCCATGCGAAACGGGAGTACCTGACTTTTCCCGGCTTCAAGAACGTTGTCCTCCAACTAGAAAGCGCAAAGAAGGAAGTCGAAGCTCTCGCGCAAATTGCTGCAGTCGAGAAACCAGACTTCCAACACCGGCTCACCGACTTGGCAACCGCCTGCGAAGCAGCAGAGAATGGTGGGCGAGACCGGACAAATTTCAAGCCGATCGGCGCGCAGTTAATTCAGACGGTTCTCGATCAATTGAACCGGCTGGGGGGAGTCCTTGGCATACCCACGACTAGCGCGACGAGCGAAGATTGTCCGCGGCCGTTCAATGTAGAAGACCTGCCACGCTTCGTGGCCGGACAATCCGGCCTGATGCCGAGTCGAGACATTTCGCAATGGGTTGACACTTTGAATTTGAGAATCTCCGGCCTCTTTGAAGGCCGACTCCGCCAAATTGTGGTTGGTGACAAGTTGGATGGAAATGCGCTGGCTGACTGGCTTCGAGACCATATTGGCGACAATCACGCTTCAAACGGTCCGCTCACGATTCTCGACATGTCGCTCGTTCCCTCCGAGGTCATCCACATCGTGGTGGCCGTGCTGGCTCGGCTGGTTTTCGAAGCTGTCCAGCGCTACCGCAGGTTGCACGGCTCGACCTTGCCTACAGTGCTGGTGCTAGAGGAGGCGCATACATTCGTTCATCGCGATTTGCGTAGCGACAGCGCCCCTGCACCGGGCCGCTTATGCTGTCGTGCGTTTGAACGCATCGCGCGTGAGGGCCGGAAGTTTGGCTTGGGCTTGGTTTTGGCGTCGCAGCGGCCTTCGGAGATGTCGGAAACGGTGCTGGCGCAGTGCAACACCTTTCTCCTCCATCGATTGGTAAACGACCTTGACCAGGAACTCGTGCGCAAGCTCGTTCCCGATGGCCACGGTGACCTCCTCCGTGAATTGCCCAGCCTTCCTTCACGCCGTGCGATCCTACTCGGCTGGGGCGCGCCAGCCCCCGTGCTGGTCGAGGTAAGCGAAATCCCGGGCGGCCATCGACCGCACTCGCCAGACCCTAGATATTGGGATGTATGGGCAGGCGCGTTGCCGTGCGCTGTAGACTGGCAGCAGATCGCATCTGTTTGGCAGGGTAATGAATGTAGACAAGCATCAACCACGCAGCCCACCAGTAACTCTGGGCAAACTGAGTGAAGCAATCGCCAAGCGCATGAGCAAAATCCAATGGGCATACAATCTGGTCGAGCGCCCGTTCTGCGAGCAGCTCAAGGCCATGGGCTTTCAGTCGATGCAGGATGCGGCTGGTGGCCCGGGGACGGGTCTGCTCATAGGGCGCCTTCGCGTGGCCGCGCCGGCCTGATCTGCATATAACCGTATGCCATTTCAACCGCGTTTCAGCTACACGCACTCGATGGTGCGGAACCTTGGCCTTATCGAGTCGGCCCGGGCCGTCGTGGAGGTGCTGCCGTTGCCGCCGGATCGCGTGCTGTGGCTCCGGCAGGCGGCCCGGCAACGCGCCACCCGGAATTCCACCCGGATCGAGGGCAACACCCTGAACAGCACAGAAGTGGGTCGTGCCGTGGTGGCCGTGGGGCGGACCCAGACCGAGATGCAGCAGGAGGTGCGGAATTACTGGCGCGCCTTGGAATGGATCGAAGAGCAACTGGATGTTCGCCGCTCTCTCTCAGAGGAATTCGTCTGTGAACTGCACTGCATCGTGCTGGTGCGGGGGCATGGCCGGCGGGGCACGCGCAGCACTTACCGCACGGGCGAATGCCCGGTGGTGGATGCCCCCACGCGGCGCATCGACTACGGTCCCCCGAAACCGGCGGATGTACCGCGTTTGATGCAGGAATTGGTGGAATGGTGGCAAGGCGCGGCGGCGGGCGCCCTTCCGGGGCCCGTGCGCGCCGGTTTGGTGGCGCATCGTTTCGTGAGCATCCACCCGTTTGGTGATGGCAATGGCCGCACCGCCCGTGCGCTGGCGACCACCGAGCTTTGGCGCGCCGGCTATGACATGCGCGGTTTCCTGTCGCTGGAAGAGTATTACACCGCCAACCTGCAGGCCTACTACGACAGCCTGCAAATGGGGCTGCCGGTGGATTTCTACGAGGGGCGCCACGATCCCGATCACACCCAGTGGCTGGAGTATTTCCTGGGGACCATGGCACGAGCAGCGGAGGCGCTGCGCGAGCAGGCGGTGGCGCTTTACGATCCCGAGAACCGGCCGGCCCTACCCTGGGAGAGGTTGCGCCGCGTCCAGCAGCAGTTGCTCACGCGGTTGGTCGTGCGCGGGCTGAACGACCAGCCGCCCACTCTGGCATTCGCGCCATCGGACGTGGTGGAGTGGTTCGGAGTTTCCGCGACCACGGCCCGGGAGTGGCTGGACAAGTGGCGTGACGATGGCTTCGTCCAGCCGGCGAAACCGGGCGCCCAGAGGGTCAGGAACTACCTGCTCACGGAAACCTGGACAAAACTGATCGAGGACGCTCTGCGTAGCGCAAGGCCTAAGAAGCCCTGAATTGTATGCTGCCGCCAGTTTTCGCGCCACGCCTACAAGATGTAGTGGCTGGCTCGGCACATAGCGCAACCGTGACAGTCCGATTGCGCGGATTGCGCCGGACATTCAAGGGGGTCGATTGTTTCACGCCGCCAGGGTCTTCCGTGGCCGGAAGATCGATCTGCTTGTACCCCGCCTCCGGTGTCACATGAGCAAAATCCAATGGGAATACGATCTGGTCGAGCGCCCGTTTTGCGAGCAGCTCCAGGCGATGGGCTGGCAGTGGATCGAGGGCGATCGGTCCGGCCTGATGACCGGCCGGCTCACCGGCCGGGTCCGCGTGCCGGCAACGCTCGACTCGACAACCAAAACCACGTAAAATCCAGCCATGCCAGCGACCGTGCCCATCCCAGCCTGGAACGCCGAAGGACTCCTGCCGGCGGTGGACCGCGCGAACCCTGTTTCGCCAAACCGCTCGCCGTATCTGGTGACTCTCGGTGATGTGGTCATGCGCTTCAGCACCAGTCCGGAGCGGATTGCCATTCTCACCGGCTTCTTGAACTACCGGGCAGCGTTACATGCGGCTGGATTAACGACGGGATTCCAGTGGTTCGATGGCAGCTTTGTGGAGCACATCGAGGTCGGAGCGCGCAAGCGCCCACCCGGCGACGTGGATGTGGTCACGTTCTACCGTGTGCCAGTTGGGGTGACCCAGGCGGAACTGGTTGCCCGTCACCCTGAGCTGTTTCCAACCGATGCGCCGGGCATTCAGGCGCTCAAAGACCTCTACAAGGTGGATGTCCGGACAGTCCATCTCGGCCAAACCGCAGACCGGTTGGTGGATCGCAGCGCCTATTGGTCCGGAGTCTGGGGGCATCAAAGGGACACCTTTATCTGGAAAGGCTTTCTGCAGATTGACCTTTCCCCAACCGCCGACGCAGCCGCGCGTGCCTTGCTCGCGCCGCCGTCCACAGGAGCAACACCATGAATCGCCACGAAGCAAACCAACTGCTGGCCGAGCGTAGTGCGCTTGAGCGCATGATCGCCGATACGCCAGCGGATGAAGTCATTGATCTGCGCAGCCTGCGGGCGCGCCTGGACGTCGTAAATCGCGAGCTGGAGAAGCAACCGCTGGACACTCGTGAGCCGGTCAAGGCACGACTCACCTTTCGAGGGCGTCCGGTGGTCGGCAGTCACGGCATCTTCGCTGAGTTTGGGGTTACCGCGACCAAAGCGTTTACCGACGCCATTGCACTGCTCGCCGCGTCGTTCGAAACCGATCTTGCGGCGACCGGGCCGATTCCCAACCGGACTCAGAATCAGTTACTAATCACCAGCACGGCGGTCGGGTCGTTTGGCTTTGAACTGGAGGAGCACCGTGAGGATTTGCTTCCACTCGAAGACGAGAGCGCTCTGGCGCAGGCGTTGAACAAGGCTCAAGAGCTACTCTACGGTTCAGCCGCTGGCAGCGATGATGAGCTGACCGATGCGGCGAGCGGACAAGACCCGCGCGCGGTGGCGGCGCTACGCGACTTCCTGAAGAAGCTCGCGGATAATGAGGCGGTTTGCGCCGTCACCGTGGGCGGGAAGGCTTTCAGCTTTTCCGATGTTGGCGAAGTGCAGCGCAGCCTGACCCGACTTGGGCGAGAGAACCTCCACGAACAGCCGAAGTCGTTCGCCGGCGCATTTCAAGGCGCGCTTCCCAAGCGTCGGACTTTTGAGTTCCGGGTCGCCCGCACGGGGGAAGTCATTGTTGGAAAGATTGGGCCAGCCATCACGGAACCCAGCGTAATCAACCGACACCTGGAGCAGGCGATCGATATTCGGTTGGTTGAAACCCGGGTTGGGCAAGGCCGCCCCCGCTACGTCCTCAATGAATTGCCCAACTGGCCGTGAGCAAAATCCACTGGGAACACGATCTGGTCGAGCGCCCGTTTTGCGAGCAGCTCAAGGCGATGGGCTGGGAATGGATCGAAGGCGATCAGCCCGGCCTGATGACCGACCGGCTCATCGGCCGGGTCCGATGCCGCCAACACTTCTGTGGACTGCCGGTTGACAACAGTTGACATGGCGGATGATATGCCCCACTGTGGCGCCGTGCAGATGACCTTGAACCTCCCCGTGCTCCGCGACACCCTTCTCAAGGCCGGCCTGAACCAAGCCGGATTGGCCGAGAGATTGAAGGTTTCGCGCGAGGCCGTCTCCAAGTGGCTCTCAGGGGAATCGTTCCCCCAGCCAGACAAGCTCCTGCGCATCGGCGTGTTGCTGAGGCTGACGTTCGAGCAGTTGGTCGTGAAGCCGGAGCCCAAAGCGATTCCGGTGGTTTCGGCTGGGAGGCGGAAGATGGTGTCGCCGGAAGCCTTGACTCCGCGCGCTTCCCGGACTAGTCAATGTTCCATGAGAACGACGGTTACCACGAAGAACATGGTTACCATACCGGCTGCACTTTCCAGACAGCTTGGCATTGCCCCGGGTTGCCAACTGGACTGGGAATCAGTTGCCGGAAGCCAGACGGAGATCCGGGTCCGGGTTGTTCCCAAGCGGGGCGAACTGGCCCGGCGCTTGATGGGCAGTGCCAGAAGGTGGTCGCCTGGACGCGATGCCGTGAGGGAGTTGATTGAAGAACGAGCCCGCGAAGATCAGGGAGAGAAGCCAGCATGAATTACATCTTCGATACTTCGGCGCTGCTGGCTCATGTGCGCGGCGAGCCTGGCGCGGAGCGGGTGCAGCAGCTTTTCGAGCGTGAAGAAGGCGCGTTGCTGATCTGCAGCGTGAGCCTGGCCGAACTGGCCCGGCGACTTCGTGATTTGGGCGCCTCGCCGGAAGAAGCTTGGACGCAGATTTCCGACTACCTGCAGGCGGTGGATGAGGTGGTTCCAGTGGATCAAAAAGTGGCCCATGAAAGCGACCGGCTCAGCGTCTCCGCAACGACACGGTTGCCGTTGGTGGATGCGCTCATCGCTGCGGCGGCCTGCACACGACAGGCGGTATTGGTCCACCGGGACAGCCACATGCGCGGAGTGGCTGGAGTCGTGCAGCAACTGGATCTCGATGCTGGATGAGTGGCAAGCCTCCCAGCGACGATTTGACGGAGAGTGGACCGACACTTGACCCACACTTGGCCGACCATTGCCGCAAATGAGCGAAATCCAATGGGAATACGATCTGGTCGAGCACCCGTTCTGTGAGCAGCTCAAGGCGATGGGCTGGCAGTGGATCGAGGGCGACACCGACGTGCCCGATTTCACTGAGCGCGCCAACTTCCGCGAGGTGTTGCTCCAAGGCCGGCTCGCCGCCGCGCTTCGCAAGCTCAACCTGCGCGACGGCCAGGCCTGGCTGGATGACGACCGCATCCGCCGCATCATCGAGAAGCTCGAAAAGGCCGAGGGCCATCGACTGATGGAAATCAACGAGTCGGCCACCAAGCTCCTGCTCAAGGGCACGGAGATTGACGGCCTGCCGGATTGGAACTTCGGGCGCAACCAACCGGTGCGGTTCATTGATTTCGAGAATCCGGCCAACAACGATTTCCTCGTCATCAACCAGTTCAAGGTGGAGCTGACCAGCGGGCGCGGTCACGTCATCCCGGATGCAGTGTTGTTCGTGAACGGCATTCCACTCGGCGTGGCAGAGTTCAAGAGTCCGGGCATCGAGAACCCGTTGCAGGAGGCCATCAATCAATTGCTGCGCTACTCCAACCAGCGCCGCGAACTCTGGCCCACGCTCTACACCGACAACGAGGGCGTGGAGCGGCTCTTTCACACCAACCAGTTGCTCATCGCAAGCGATTTCTTCGAGTCCCGCGCCGCCACCATTGGCGCGCCGCCAGAGGCGTATCTGGAATGGGCGGACACCAGCCCCGTGCCGTTGAGCACCGTGGCGCAGGAACTCGGGGTGTTGGACCGGTCGGCGGACGAAGCGGAAGCCGCGCAGGAACTGGCCGCCGTCGGCCCGGAACGGGGCGACCGCACTGGCACGCCGCTCTTCTTCCGCAAACCGGAGCAGCGGCCCGTCGCCTTGCGCGGTCAGGGCGCAACCCTCCAGAGCCAGCAGATTCTCGCCGCCGGCATGTTGCGCCCCGCGCATCTGCTCGACCTCATCCGCAACTTCACGGTGTTCCAGCAGGTGGACGGCAAGACCCGCAAGGTGGTGGCGCGTTACCAGCAGTTCCGCGCCATCCACAAGGCGGTCACGAAATTGGCGGAGGGCCGCACCAAGGCGCAGGGTGCTGAACGCGATGAACGCGGCGGCATTGTCTGGCACACGCAGGGCTCAGGCAAGAGCCTCAGCATGGTGTTCCTCGTCCGCAAGATGCGGATGATGCCTCGCCTGAACCGGTTCAAAGTTGTCGTTGTCACCGACCGCACCGACTTGCAGGCCCAGCTTGGCGCGACGGCGCAGTTGAGCGGGGAGGCGGTGCGCCCGACGGACGAGGATTTGAAGTCGCGCGAGTCGCCCACGGCCTTGACCCAGCGGCTCTTGAGCGAGCGCACGCCGGACATCGTCATGGCGATGCTGCAAAAGTATCAGCCCGTCGGTGGAAAGTCGGACGGCAAGGGCTTGGAAGTGCTTCCGCAACCGGGCGAGAAGGCGGGCGACAAGGTCGCCATGACCATCGTGCGCAAAGAGAAAAGGCCTGGCCGGCACGAGGAGGTCGTCGAGAAGACCGTCACGTTCACCGAGAACATCCGGTTTGAGGAGTTTCCCGTGCTGAACGAGTCCGAGGAGATTCTGGTGCTCGTGGACGAGGCGCACCGCTCGCACACGCGCACGCTGCACCGCAATCTGCGCAAGGCGCTGCCCAACGCCGCCATCATTGGCTTTACCGGCACGCCCATCTTGAGCAAGGAAAAGACGGAGACGCGCGAGATCTTCGGCGACTTCATCGACAAATACATCCTGCAAGACGCCGAACTCGACGGCGCGACGGTGCCGATCCTCTACGAAGGCCGGACGGCAGACGGCATCGTGAAGGATGCGCCCAGCCTCGACGCGGTGTTCGAGGACATGTTCCGCGACTACACGCCCGAGGAACTCGCCGTCATCAAGGCCAAGTACGCCACCGAGGGCGACGTGATGGAAGCGCCCCTGCTCATCGAGCAAAAGGCGCGCGATCTGGTCCGGCACTTTGCCAGCGTGGTGCTCCCCGAGGGATTCAAGGCGCAGGTGGTCGCGACGAGCCGGCAGGCGTGCATGACCTACCTCGACAAGCTGGAGCAGGGGCGCAACGAACTGATTGCGGAATTGGAGGCCGTGCCCGCCGCAACGCTGACCTTGCCGGATGATGAAGTGGAGAAGCTCGACGCGAAAACCCGTTTCCTCGTGCGCACCCACCCACAACTGCCGAAGCTCCGCGCCCTGGAAACCGCCGCCGTGTTCTCCGGCAATCACAACGACCCGGAATCGTGGTGGGATTGGGCGGACAAGGCGAAGCAGGAGGAATACATCAAACGGTTCAAGCGGAGGTTCGCCCCCGCCAAGACCGACAAGACCGACCCGCTTTCGATTCTGGTGGTGATGAATATGCTGCTGACCGGTTTCGACGCGCCCGTCGAGCAGGTGCTTTACCTCGACCGGAAGATCGTGGCGCACGACTTGTTGCAGGCCATCGCGCGCGTCAACCGCACGTCCGGCCCGAAGAAATGTGGCTACGTCGTGGACTACATCGGCGTGGCCCGCCACTTGAACGAGGCGCTGACGGATTACGATGGCGAGGACATCGAGGGCGCGCTGATCAACATCAGCGTCGAACTGCCCAAGCTGCTCGACCGTCGGGCGCGGGCCATCGCCGTCTTCACGGATCGCGGCATCACCGATCTTCAGGGCCAGGTGGATGCGTGCGTGCAGTTGCTCGAAGACCTCAAGATTCGCGCCGATTTCATCAACAAGCTCCGGTCATTCTACGAAATGCTCGGTCTGCTGGAACATCGGCCGGAAGTGCCCGGTGATGTCTTCCGCGACGCGAAGCTGCTCGGCTTCATCAACAAGGTCGCCGCCAACTTGTATCGCGACCCGGCCCTGGACCTTTTCGGCGTGGCCGAGAAGGTGAAGTCCCTGATCAACGCGCATGTTTCCGCGCGTGGCGTTGACCCGAAGATTCCGCCCACAGCCATCACGGACGCGGAGTTCGAGAAGGTGCTGCAAGCCCAGGGCAGTAGTCGCGCCCGTGCGGCGCAAATGCAGCACGCCGCGCGCTATCACATCATCGGCTTCTCGAATCAGAATCCCGCCTACGCCCGCAAAATGAGCGAGCGGTTGGAGGAAATTCTCCAACGGTTCAAAGACGATTGGAACGCGCTGGAGCGGGAATTGAAGAAGTTCATTGATGAGCTGCGTCAGGGCGACCGGAGTGATTTCCCCGACCTCGATCCCAAGGTCCAAGTGCCCTTCGTGCGTTTGGTGCTGGAAGAATGCAGCAAGGGACGCCAACTGACCGCCGCGCAGCGGGAGCAGTCCATCAAAACGACGTTGGACATGGTGGAGCGCATTCGTCAGGAAGTTCGTAAAGTGGGTTTCTGGAAAAACGACGCGATGCGGGAACTGCTGACCAGGGCACTGGTGCGCGACCTGAACAAGGCCGGGGTGTGCCGTCCGGGGGGCGAACGTGACCTCGCGCAACGGCTTGTCGCGCTGGCCAGGGAGAATCACGAGAACCTGACCCGCGCATGACCGAGACGCTCCAACTTGGCGGCCTCCTGTTTGAAGTCCGGCGCAGTGAGCGCCGAAAGAGCCTCGGTCTGACTGTGGACCGCGCTGGCGAGTTGGTTGCCCACGTCCCCACGGGAACCTCCGCCGACGAGCTTTCCCGCTGGGTCGGCAGGAAACTCTTGTGGGTGCATCGCAAACTCGCGCTCAAGGAGGAGGCGTTGCCAAAGCTGCAGGCGCCGGAATACGTCTCCGGCGAAGCCTTTTCCTATCTCGGGCGGCGCTACCGGCTCAAGCTGGTGGAGCGACAAGCCCAACCGCTCCAGTTCGACGGCACACGATTCACCTTGCGGCATGACGCGCGGCCCGCCGAGGCGCATTTCCGGAAATGGTATATCGCCGCCGGA